>OFTY01000988.1_pt1 | contig 14906 bp, 18 predicted proteins | sample 1775061 | NCBI WGS metagenome assembly OFTY01 (sample SAMN08195773, study PRJEB24354) | sludge metagenome | isolation source: sludge from phenol fed wastewater aerobic bioreactor B | place: India: Nagpur | collected 2016-09-16 | reverse complement strand
TCAGGTCGTCGTCGTGCAGCAGCGCCAGCGCGTCGCGCGCGCCCACCAGCATCGGCAGGCCGAGGCTGCGCGCGAGGCGCGCCCCGTGCGCCTCCGCCCTCCCCGCGGGGGGCAGCCCGCCGGGCCGGCCGGGCCGCGGCGGTGGCGGCCGGTCGGCAGGCGCGCGGGGATGACGCGGGTGCCGTTGAACAGCAGGGAGCCGCCCGGTTGCAGGAAGCCTGGAAGGTCGCGGATGATCCGGTCCTGAAGATCGCCGCCCTTCACGACCAGAAGGCGGGCCGAGTCGCGCGGGTCGGCGGGGCGCAGGGCGATGCACGCCTCGGGCAGGTCGAAGTCGAAATCGGATGTCCGCATGAGGCGGGGAATGCTCATGCCCTGCCTTTGCGGTCAAGCGAGGCCCGGCGGAAAGTCGACTGGCGAAAACCGCTCCAGCCGCTATGTCAGACGCAGCCCATGGGAGTTTGAGTGCATGACCGACCGCTATCTGGACGACCTGACCGTCGGCGAAAGCTGGGACAGCGAACCCTTCATGATCACGGAGGATGAGATCATCGCCTTCGCGACCGAGTTCGACCCCCAGCCCATGCATATCGACAAGGCGGCCGCCGAGGCGGGGCGGTTCGGCGGCCTGATCGCCAGCGGCTGGCACGTCTGTTCGCGCGTGATGCGCCAGTTCGTGGATGAAGCCTATTTCGGCCAGACGCCGCTGCTGGGCATGAACGTCGACGCACTGTGGTGGGTGCGGCCCGTGCGCCCCGGCGACACCCTGACCGTGCGCCGCGAGATCATCGACATCCGCCCGTCGCGGAGCCAGCCCGATCGCGGCGTCGTGCGCACCAAGACGACCGTCACCAATCAGGACGGCGATCTGGCCATGAGCTTCGAGAACCAGATGCAACTGCCAAGAAACGCCGAAGCGCGGCTGTAGAACGCGGCCGCTGTTGACCCCGGGCCTTCAAGGCGTCAAAGCCCGGTACATGCTACAGAACCTCGAAACCCTGTCCCGTGAGGCCCGTTCGTGGCCGTTTGAGCAAGCGCGCAACCTGCTGGCCCATGTGCTCAAAAAACGGCTGTCGGACGCGGAGCGCGATGCGGCGAAACTGCTGATCGACGCGGGCAAGGCGGACGAGGCTCTGGCGACCTTCGAGGCGCTGAACCGGCCGGTGATCCTGGAGACGGGTTACGGCCCGTCGGGCCTGCCGCACATGGGCACCTTCGGCGAAGTTGCGCGCACGACCATGGTGCGCAACGCGTTTCGCGCCCTGACCGGCGATCACTGGGCCACGCGTCTGATCGCCTTCAGCGACGACATGGACGGCCTGCGCAAGGTGCCGGAGGGTGTGCCGAACCCCGAGATGCTGCGCGAAGACCTGCATCTGCCGCTGACCAAGGTGCGCGATCCGTTCGGCACGCATGACAGCTTCGGCGCGCACAACAACGCCCGCCTGCGCGCCTTCCTCGACAGCTTCGGCTTCGACTATGAGTTCATGTCCTCGACCGAGACCTATCGGTCAGGCCGGTTCGACGCGACCTTGCTGACCCTGCTGGAACGCTTCGACAAGGTCATGGGCATCATGCTGCCGACACTGGGCGAGGAGCGTCGGGCGACCTATTCGCCCTTCCTGCCGATCAGCCCGATCACTGGCCACGTGCTGCAGGTGCCGACGCTGGAGCGCAACGTCGAAAAGGGCACGATCGTCTTTGACGACCCTGCGGGTGGCCGCACCGAGGTTCCCGTCACCGGCGGCCATGTGAAGCTGCAGTGGAAGCCCGACTGGGCCATGCGCTGGACGGCGCTGGACGTCGACTATGAGATGTCGGGCAAGGACCTGATCGAGAGCGTGCGCGAGAGCGGCAAGATCTGTCGCGCCCTGGGCGGCACGCCGCCGGAAGGCTTCAACTACGAGCTCTTCCTCGACGTCGAGGGCAAGAAGATCTCCAAGTCCAAGGGCAACGGCCTGACGATGGAGGAGTGGCTGCGCTACGGCACGCCCGAGAGCCTGAGCTGGTACATGTTCCAGTCGCCGAAGTCGGCCAAGAGCCTACACTTCAACGTCATTCCGCGCGCGACGGACGACTATCTGTCCTTCATCGAGCAGTACAAGACGCAGGAACCGGCCAAGCAGATCGACAACGCCGTCTGGCATATCCACTCAGGGACTCCGCCCGAGAGCGTCTCGCCGGTGTCCTTCGCCCTGCTGCTGAACCTGGTGGGCGTGGCCAACGCCTCGACCAAGGACCAGCTGTGGGCCTATTTCGCCAAATACCTGCCGGACGCCACGCCCGAGAATGAGCCGGTTCTGGACCGGTTGATGGGCTATGCGCTGAACTACTACGAGGACTTCGTGAAGCCCTCGAAGACTTATCGCCTGCCGGACGACAAGGAGAAGGCGGCGCTGCTGGATCTGGCGGAACGTCTGAAGGCCCTGCCGGCCGACACGACCGACGGAGAGATCATCCAGGGCGAGGTTTACGCCGTGGGCAAGGCGCACGAGTTCGAGCCGCTACGGGCTTGGTTCCAGGCGCTGTATGAAGTGCTTTTGGGCGCCTCGCAGGGGCCGCGTTTCGGTTCGTTCGCGGCCATCTACGGCCTGTCCCAGACAATCGAACTGCTCGAGAAGGGCGCTGCAGGCGGCTTGGTCGAGGGGTAGGGACTGAAAGTTACGGGCCGCTGATCTCATCAGCGGCCCGTCTTCGTTCTGGATCTGATCAGGAGACGAAGACGGCGCCGGCCAGGGAGGCTAGAGCCAGCATCAAGAGCAGACTCTCAAACGGGGACGGCAACCAGATTGATCGGCGATGGCGTCGGCGGGTGCTGGGGACCATGATTTTCGCTCACATTCCATAATGACCTGCAGGGCGAGCTCAGCAGAGCCGGAGATCGGCAGCGGCTGGCCGTAAAGGCTGCGCCACAGCACATCCAGAGCCACGTCTGCTTTTCCAAGTGCGCCCATGGATGCCATAGCGCACGACAATGCGGCCTCTGCCCATCCCCCGTATGGGGGAGGAAATGAACAATATCTGTTTTTTCATACGAACTTGGGCGGGGCCGGAGCGTCAGGCGGCTCTGCGTCCGACAAGAAAGATGAACGGCACATAACGACAAGGCTGGGGGAGCCTTCAGCTTAGGCGAGGCATTCTCACTCCATCGACAACTCGATGACAGGAGAGCCATATGTCGAAGACCTTCAAGGCGGGTTTGGCCGCCACCGCCATGTTCACCGCGCTGGCCGCCGCCGCTGCGCCCATGACCGCCAGCGCCATGCCTCAGGCCAACGGAATCACCAACTGCGACGCGCCGGGCGGCCGTCAGCAGGCGGGCGCCGCAATCGGCGCCGTGCTGGGCGGTCTGGCTGGCAGCCAGGTGTCGAAGAATGAGCGTGCCCTGGGCGCCGTGGTCGGCGCGGGCGCTGGCGCTGCGGCCGGCTCCTATATCGGCTGCAACCAGCAGCGCACGCGCGCTGCGGCCCAGTCTAACGCCAACATGTACCGCGCCACGTCCAACCTGCGCATCCGTTCGGGCCCGGGCACGCAATATCGTCAAGCCGGCAGTCTGTCGGCCGGTCAGCCCTTCACGGCCACGGGCTCGCAGGGCGAGTGGGTGCAGATCGCCGGCGGCGGCTGGGTCAACGCTCGCTACGTGGCGCCGAACTGATCGGCGGATTTCTCCCCCGCGTCGATCAAATGCGAGGGCCGTCCCGAAAGGGGCGGCCTTCTGCTGTTATTGGCTGACCCACAGGATGCGGGCCATCCACCGGATCTGGCCGCGCGGCAGGATGCGCGGCTCATAGTGCGGATTGACCGAAGCCAGAACGACTTCGCGACCATTCAGGGCGGCGATTTCCTTGGCCAGGGTCTCGCCCTCCGCCGTGCGAACCACCACCCGGTCGCCGCGCCGGACCTCTGTAGCGTCCAGGTCGACGATGACCCGGTCGCCTGGCCGATATACCGGCTCCATGGAGTCGCCGTCGATAGTCAGACTGAACAGACTGTCTTTGTGGGCAGGCAGTTCGGTCTGAGCCCAGCCTTCCGCCATCGGCAGGCCGGCGTCGTCGAAGAAGCCTTCGTCACCCGCGCGAGCGAGGCCCAGAAGCGGTATGGCGCGAGGGTGCGGCGCGGCGTCATCCGCAAGGGCGGCGAACTCGCCCAGACTTAGACCGCTGGCCTGAAGCACGCGCATCAGGCTTTCCGTCGAAGGCCAGCGAGGGCGAGGAGGCTGGCCGGGCCCTAGCCGCTTGGAGGGATTGAAGCTGGTGGCGTCCAAGCCAGCGCGTCGCGCCAGACCCGAGGCCGAAACGCCCTCTCGTCGCGCCAGAGCGTCGATGGCCTTCCAAATTTGGGCGTGGGACAAAGGCAATGGCGCACGTTCCAAGAAACTCGAGGCGTCAGTCTACTTGGATGAAGTAGGAATATCTACCTATGAAATTTCTACGCCTGCCGCACGACGCTCTTGCCAGGCGAAAAAGGTTCCAACGCCCAAGGCGATGATGATGCCGTATCCCGCCATGTTGACGACTGTGTAGAAGGCGGAAATCTCAGGCCGTAATTTCATGAGAACCATGACATGGCTGGCGACGGATAGGAGTTGGAAAGCGCTGGCCCACACGGGCCAAGTCCGGGGAGCTTTCCAAGCTAGAGCCACAAAAGCCGCCAAGGCGATCAGGTCGATCAGCAGTACCGGCCATTGGGTGGCGACATAACCCAAATAGCGTTGAGCCAATATCGAAAGGAACCACCCGCATAGAACGACGATCGCGCCTATCCGCTCTGGATGGCCTCCCTTTGTCAGCGCAAAAAAGCACACGAGCAGGACGCTCGCGGCGCCTATGTAGCCTGCGATGAAATCAAACAACGAAAGGCCCCCATCGCCTCTAAAACGATGGGGGCCAAGCTACACCAAGCTAGTTTGAAGCCGGATAGCTGATACGTAATATTACGCCGAATTCACGCCACGCGCAGGTGACGCTCCTGGCTGCCCATGGGGCGGCTATCCCATTCATTGGGCTTGTCGAGCGGACCCAGGGCGTAGGTGCCGTAGCCGAGACGACGATGGTCCTTCTCGAGTTCGGCGTGGCACGCGATCAGGGCTTCACGAGCGGTGCTGAGAGCGGCGATGGCGTCCATGGCCTTGGTCTGGGAGCCTGCTGCGGCGACGGCTGAGAGCGACAGAGCCGAGCGTGCGCCGATCATGGTCTGAACCAGGGTCGCGGCGTGGGCGATGGCGTCATCCAGCGCTTTTTCGGTGGCGTGCAGTTCGCCGGCGACACCGGCGATGACTTCGTTGCGATCCATGACTTAACCCCTCGTTGAAAAGAACAACGAGAAAAGGTTAACGCGTATTAACTAATTTGAACAGGGCCTTCTTTACAAAATTTACAATTGACGTTGTCGCTCCATCGCTCGTCACGCGCCTTCACTTTCGGGATCCAGCAGGAAGTGGGCGGTAAGAGAGGCTATCGGGTCTTGTCGGGCGTCCTGCCACGCTTCGGCGACCACATGGGCGACGCGGCGTCCGGCCTTGTTGATTCTGGCGCGTGCGTAGACGTCGATCGGGCGACCCGAACGAAGATAGGCCACGGTGACGTTGATCGGGCGCGGCAATCGCAACCTTGGATAGGTGAGAGAGACCTGGGCCATGGCCGTCATCTCCAGCAGAGCCGCGGTTGAGCCGCCGTGCAGAGCCGGCAGCATCGGGTTGCCGATCAATTTGTCTGCGAACGGCATGACGACGGTGATCTCGTCGCCGTTCATCTGAGTTTGAAGGCCCAGGAAGCGGGCGTAGGGCAGGCTGTCGAGCAGGGAGGCGGTCATGCGACGGTCCTGGATTTCAGGGTTGCGCCGGGGCGGTGATCGCCTTCCGCGCTCACCATATAGGCGGACTGGGCGGCGGCGACGGGATCGGTCGGATCATCTTCGAAGGCCCAGGCGCGCACGAAGGCGAGATTGCGCGTCAGGCGATAGCACCGCGCCTCGGCCACCAGATCGCGACCGGGCGCTGCGGCGCGCATATAGTCTACGCGAAGATCGAGCGTCGCCACGGGCCGAAACGTTCCCAGCCCCACCCAGACGGCCAGACCGCCGACGTGGTCCAGCAGGGTGGTGACGAGGCCGCCGGCCAGGACGCCGGTCTCGGGATCGCCGATCAGATCATCCCGATAGGGAACGCGAATGCGGACGCGATCTCCGTCCAGGCCTTCGAAAGCGAAGCCCAAGGCGTGGGTTTGCGCCGCGCCGGATGCGAGTTGCGGCAATAGAGTCTCTAGGAACGAATCCGTCATCGAGGCGTCCTGTGTTGCGTCTCGTCTTGGTCGCCCGTCAGGGGCGTCCTTGTCCAGCGAGCGGATAGATTGATGATCCGACCTCAAGATCTTCTGAGGCCCGCGCCAGCCGGTCTCTACTGCCCGATTGGCCATTTCTATGTGGATCCCGTGCGTCCGGTGGATCGGGCGGTGATCACGCACGGCCATTCTGATCACGCGCGGCCGGGGCACGGCGCCGTATTGGCGACGCCCGAGACCCTGGCCATCATGGCTGAACGATACGGACCCGACTTCGCCGGACGGGTTCAGCCCGCCGCTTACGGAGAAGCGACGACGATCAACGGCGTGGCGGTGCGATTTGCCCCCGCCGGGCATGTGCTGGGCTCGGCTCAGGCCGTCATCGAGCGAGACGGCCTGATCATGGTGGTGTCCGGCGACTACAAGCGGCGACGCGATCCGACCTGTCTGCCGTTCGAGCCGGTTCGCTGTCATGTGTTCATTTCGGAGGCGACGTTCGGTCTGCCGGTCTTTGTTCACCCGTCGGACGAGGAGGAGATTGCGCGCCTGGTTCATTCTCTGACTCAGTTTCCTGAGCGCGCCCACCTGGTCGGCGCCTACGCCTTGGGCAAGGCGCAGCGGGTGATCCGCCTGCTACGCGAGGCGGGCTGGGATCGGACCATTCATGTCCACGGCGCGCTTGAGCGTCTGAACCGCCTTTATCAGAACGAAGGGATCGACCTGGGATCGCTGGCTCCCGCCACGGGGCTGAAGGCGGGGGCCTTGGGCGGCGAGGTGGTGATTGCGCCGCCTTCGGCCATTCAGGACCGCTGGGCGCGCCGGTTCGCTGATCCGGTGACCGCCTTCGCCTCCGGGTGGATGGGTGTGAGGGCGCGAGCGCGTCAAAGGGGCGTGGAGTTGCCCCTGGTCATTTCAGATCATGCGGACTGGCCCGAACTGATCCAGACCTTTGAAGAGCTGGCGCCGGAAGAAATCTGGATCACGCACGGGCGCGAGGAAGGCCTGCTGCGCTGGGCGGAGCTGAAGGGGGTGAAGGCGCGCGCCTTACGTCTTGTCGGCTATGACGAGGACGATGAAGAAACGCTGGGCGAGCCGGCGACGGCTTGATCGCCTTTAGGCGACGTCTCGCGCCCGCGCAGGGGCGGCGTTCGTCGGTTCCAGCGCGGTGTTCATGGCCAGGCGCAAGCGTTCCGGCTTGATGGGCTTCTCCACTACGGCGGCCATGCCGGCGGCCAGGTAGGCCTTGGCGTCGTCCGGGTCGGCATTGGCGGTCAGGGCGATGATCGGAATGTCGCGCTGAGGGCCGTCGAGGGCGCGAATGGCGCGTGTCGCGCCGACGCCGTCGAGACGCGGCATCTTGATATCCATCAGGATCAGGTCGAAGGGGCGCGACTGGACGGCTTCGACCGCTTCCTGACCATCTTCGACGGTCTCGGAGGTGCAGCCGAACATCTCGCACAGGGCCTGGGCCACCACGCGATTGGTGGCGTTGTCGTCTGCGATCAGCACATGCGGCCGAGCCTGAAGGTGAAGGCTGTCCAGATCGGCGACGTTGGTCGGTTCGTCACGCTCGATGAAGGCGATCGGCGCGGACAGGTCGAAGGCGAAGGTAGCGCCGCGCCCCGTATTGTTCTCGGCCCAGATGCGACCGTCCATGCATTCGATCAGGCGTCGGCTGATCGCCAGGCCCAGTCCGGCATCTGGCGCCGAAGGATTTAGCAGGCCGCTGGTGCGGCTTTCGTCAGCGGGACCGTCATCGCGGATGCGAGCCTCGATCTGCACGCGGTCGCCATAGGCGTGGGCCTTGAGGCTGGCCTCGACCATGCCGTGGCGGGCAAAGCTCAGGGCGTTGCCGATCAGGTTGTTGAACACCTGGCGCAGGCGGTCTGCGTCGACCATGGCCGCCAGTTCCGTGTCGCCTTCATAGCCGACCATCAGGGTGACGCCGTCCTGAGCCGCGCGCGGCGACCAATGGCTCTGCAACTCGTCCATCAGGGTGCGCAGAGGGGTGGCGGTTGCGCTGATCTGCAGTTCGCCCGCCTCGGCGCGCGCCAGGTCGAGGGCGTCGCGCAGGCTGTCCAGCATGTCCTCGGCGGAATCCATGATGGTCCGGGCATGGGCCTTGGCGGCCTCGTTCAGCGGCTGGCGATGCAGCAGCTCAGCCACGGCGAGCACCCCGTTCATGGAGGTGCTGAGTTCGCGGTTCAGCAGGCTCATGAAGCGGCTTTTGTCCCGCGCCGCGGTCTGGAGCGCGCGCTCGGCCGCGTCGGAGGAGCGGAGCTGCTCGACCAGGCGCTGGTTCTCGTGACGCTGGTCTTCATTGATGGCGCGCAGCAGCGCCACGGCCGTGCCGACGCCGCGATAGGCTCCGCCATGCGTGACGATAAAGCCGCGCATCAAGGCACCGGGACCGCTCTTCAGGATGATGGAGGAAAAGGCGTCCACCCGAACGCCGGATTCGATCACGGCCGGTTCCGGGTCCATCACATGGACGACCTCGCGGGCTCCGTACAGGCTCTGGCCCAGCGGGCCGGCCAGCTTCAGCAGGAAGTCTCCACGCTCAATCAGGCCGATAGGGCGATCGCCGTCGACGACCGGTATCACCAAGGTGTCCGGTTCGCGCTGGAACCGCGCGAGAATGTCGCCGGTCATGGCGGTTTTCGCCACCGGCTCCACGCGGTCAGTCAGCACTTCAATCGTCGGCATTCAGCCGGCTCCTACTGAGGTTCTTTTACAATCTCAGAGAATCTTTTGCAGAAGGGTTAAGCCGCCTTGTTTATTGTCAATCTCGCGTCCTTTGCCGAGCCCGTCGCTCTGGCGTATAGGGGGCGACGTCCCATCTATCCGACCCTGGTTCCTTTTTTCGAATGCGCGCGGCCTGCGGGCCGACCGCAGGCTTGTCATGAGCGCAATCGTGCAACACTCTGAAAAAACAGCTCTTGTTCTTTTTTCCGGCGGGCAGGACAGCGCCACCTGCCTGGCCTGGGCGCTGGAGCGTTTTGATCGGGTGGAGACCGTTGGCTTCGACTACGGCCAGCGTCATGCGGTCGAGATGCAGGCTCGCCAGTCCGTTCGCGAGGAACTGGTTAAGGCCTTGCCGCAGTGGGCCGACCGCCTGGGCGACGATCACGTGGTCGATCTGACGGGCTTCGGCGCCATCGGCGAGACGGCGATGACGACCGAGCGCGCCATCGAGGCGGACGCGCGCGGCCTGCCGAACACCTTCGTGCCGGGGCGCAATCTGATCTTCCTAGTCGCGGCGGCGGCCCTGGCCGACAGGCGCGGGCTGGAAGTCCTGATCGGCGGCATGTGCGAGACCGACTATTCCGGCTATCCCGACTGTCGCAACGACACGATCCAGGCCACGGCCCGCGCCCTGTCCCTGGGTCTGGACAAGTCCGTGCCGATCGAGACGCCGCTGATGTTCCTGACCAAGGCCCAGACCTGGGAGTTGGCGGATCAGATCGGCGGCCGGGCCCTGGTCGAGGCCATCATCGAGTTCAGCCATACCTGCTATCTGGGCGACCGGACGCATCGCCATGTCTGGGGTTATGGCTGTGGGGCCTGTCCGGCCTGCGAACTGCGCGCGGCGGGCTATGCGCAATGGGCGGCCGCATGACCTATTCGGCTAAGGAAGTCTTCCTGACGGTGCAGGGCGAGGGCGGACAGGCGGGCCGCCCCGCCGTCTTCCTGCGCTTCGCCGGATGCAATCTGTGGAGCGGGCTGGAGCGGGACCGTGCAACGGCGATCTGCACCTTCTGCGACACGGATTTCGTCGGGGTGAATGGCGACGGCGGCGGCAAGTTCAAGACAGCCGACCTGATGGCTGACCATGTCGCAGGGATGTGGCGTGGTCGCGAAGGCGATCCGAAGCTGGTGGTCTGCACGGGCGGCGAGCCGCTGATGCAACTGGATACGCCGCTGATCGACGCCCTGCATGCGCGCGGGTTCGAGATCGCGATCGAATCCAACGGCACCTTGGTCGCGCCCGAGGGAATCGACTGGATCTGCATCAGCCCCAAGGCCGACGCCCCCGTGGTTCAGACCTCAGGACAGGAGCTGAAGCTGGTCTATCCGCAGCCCCTGGCCATGCCGGATCGGTTCGAGAGCCTCGACTTCCAGCATTTCTGGCTGCAGCCCATGGACGGCCCCGACCAGGCCGCCAACACCGCCGCCGCCATCGAATATTGTCTGACCCACCCGCAATGGCGGCTCAGCGTTCAGACGCACAAGTACATCGGGGTGCGGTAGGGCGAGGGCAGGGCGGCGAACCGCCCTGCCGGGATGGTCTTAGGCCGCCAGAAGCATCTGGGCGTTTTCGAACGGCAGGCCTGAATCGTCCGTCGCTCGCCGCGATTGCTCGCGGAAGCCGAGGGCTTCGTAGAAGCGCATCGCCTGATCATTGTCCGTATAGACTTCCAGCATCAGCGTCCCTTTCAGTGAAAGGGCGTGCGCAACCAGCGCGCGTCCGATCCCGTGGCCCTGTTGGTCGGGGGCGACGAACAGGCCGCCGATGAAGCTGTCGATCAGGCTGATGAAGCCGACGGGACGGCCTCCACGGCAAGCGACCCAGGTTTCTGCGCTGGGTAGGTATTGGCTCTCGATCAGGCCCTGCTGTTCGAGAAGGCGGTCCTCGCCGATGAAGGCGTGCGCGAGGATCGAGGCTTGCAGCCAGATGTCCGACAGCGAGGCCGTGTCGGTCGAAGGGCTATAGGCACGAATGATCGTGTCCATGTGTGGCATGAGTTTTCCGCAGATAGATATGCAAACAGAGACTGCGCCCGATCAGGCGCAGGAAAATCCCGCGTGGGCGGGCCTAGTTGAGGGCTCTGCGCATAAATCTCCTACTGCGAGCCGAGGCGGTTAGCAGGCGGCGGAGAGAGATTCAATGGAGTGTCGGCGAAACGCCTTGAAGCGAAGGGGACTTAGCAGTCCTTGCCCTGCCGCTGCCTTTGTTCGCAGCGGCGCTGTTCGCGTTCATACTCGCGTTGTTCGCGCTCGCGCTTGGCCTTTGTTTCTTCGTCCGAGGTGGTGACCGCGTCGAAACCTGCGCCGACGGCGGCGCCCGTCACCTTGGCCGCGCCGCCGACGACGGCGGCTCCTGCGCCGACGACGGCGCCTGCGACACAGCCCTGAAGCATCAAGGCGCCGGACAGACAGAAGGCGAGGGCGGTAAGGCGCTGGATCATGACGACAGTCTGCCGCGCCGCCTGCCTTCTGTCAGCGCGCAAAAAGAAAGGGGGCGCTCTTTCGAACGCCCCCTGTGATCTTTCGATCAGCGTAGACTTACAGGCTGTCGACCATGACCAGTTCGGCATCCTGCTTGGCCATGATGGTGATGGTCGACTCGTCGACGATGCCGGCGCCGTCGCGAGCGTTCAGCGTGGTCCCGTTGACCTCGACTTGCCCCACGGCGGGGACCAGATAGGCGCGGCGACCGGCGGCCAAGTCATAGGAAAGGCTTTCGCCCGCCTTCAGCGTGGCGGCCAGGATCTTGGCGTCGGCGTTGATCGGCAGGGCTTCGTCCGACGGATCGCCCGAGGCGACGACGGTGAAGCGGCCCGAGCGATCGTTCTTGGGAAACTCACGCTGGCCCCAGGACGGTTGAGCGCCCGGTTTGTCGGTCTCGATCCAGATCTGGAACAAGGTGGTTGTTTCATTTTCGAGATTGAACTCGGAGTGACGCACGCCTGTACCCGCGCTCATCACCTGAACGTCGCCCGCGCCGGTGCGGCCCTTGTTGCCCATGGAGTCCTCGTGGCTGATGGCCCCGGTGCGGACGTAGGTGATGATCTCCATGTCGGCGTGCGGGTGAGGCGGAAAGCCCGACCGGGCGCCGATTTCATCATCGTTCCAGACGCGCAGGCGGCCCCAGCCCATCCGCTTGGGATCATAGTAGTTGGCGAACGAGAAGTGGTGTTTGGCGTTCAGCCAGCCGTGGTTGGCGCCGCCGAGGGTGTTGAAAGGTCTGACGTCGATCATGGTTCGGTCTCCCATCCGAGAAATGCTTGAAACCTAGATAGGATCGCGCGCCCTTATTCGCAACTGTTATTGTTCCTGATGGCCTCGGCCCATCTGAGCTCGGTGGCGCAGCATGGCGTCGGCCAGGACGATGGCGGCCATGGCTTCGACCACCGGGACGCCGCGCAGGGCGACGCAGGGGTCATGACGTCCCTTGGTGCGCAGGTCGACCTCATCGCCGTCGCGGTTGATCGTCTGGCGCAGAGTCAGGATCGAGGAGGTCGGCTTGAACGCCACGCGCGCCGTCAGCGGCTGGCCGGTGGAGATGCCCCCAAGGACGCCGCCCGCCTTGTTCGACAGGAAGACGGGCTGGCCGTCGTCGCCCAGCCGCATTTCGTCAGCGTTGTCCTCGCCCGACAGTTCGGCGGCGCCGAAGCCCGCGCCGATCTCGACGCCCTTCACGGCGTTGATGGACATCAGGCCCGCGGCGAGTTCCGCATCCAGCTTGGCGTAGAGGGGCGCGCCCCATCCGGCCGGGACGCCAGTGACTTCCAGCGCGACGACGGCTCCGATGGACGAGCCCGCCTTGCGCACGCCGTCCAGATACCGCTCCCACTCAGGCACGACCTCGGTCGAGGCGGCGAACAGGGCGTTGTCGTAGACGGCGTCGAAGTCGACCGCCTCATCTGGGATTCTGTGCGGGCCCAGTTGGATCACGCCTGCACGAATCCGTACATCCGGGCCTAGGACTTTGCGGGCGACCGCGCCCGCCGCCACGCGGCTGGCCGTCTCGCGCGCTGACGACCGACCGCCGCCGCGAGGGTCGCGCACGCCGTATTTGGCCTGATAGGCATAGTCGGCGTGGCCGGGACGGAAGGCGCGGGCGATCTCGCCGTAATCCTTGGATCGCTGGTCGGTGTTCTCGATCATCAGGCTGATCGGGGTTCCGGTCGTGACCGGGCCGTCGCCGTCATCATACACGCCTGACAGGATACGGACCTGATCGGCCTCCTGTCGCTGAGTGACGAAGCGGCTGCCGCCGGGCTTGCGCAAATCCAGCCAGGGCTGGATATCGGCTTCAGTCAGCGGGATCAGCGGCGGACAGCCGTCGACGACGCAGCCGATGGCGGGGCCGTGGCTTTCGCCCCAAGTGGTGACGCGGAACAGGTGGCCGAAGGTGTTGTGCGACATGATGGCGAGGCTTAAGCCGCCATCCGCTCCGGCGTCCAGACCCGAGTGAAGCGAAGCAGCATATCCTCGGCGGCCGAAGGCAGGTCGTCAGAAGGAACCAGCTTGACGAACAGGTCGCCGGCGACCCGCTTGCCCCGGGCGGGCAGGCCGAGGCCGGGAAGGCGCAGTCGCACCGGTTCGACCATGTCCGGCACCAGCCAGGCGGCTTGTGGTCCGGCGTGCGTGTCGATCTCGATCCGTCCGCCGTCCCGCATCAGACGCGGCGCGATGGGCCAATCCATGAAGATATCCGCTCCCAGAACGGACAAGCCGTCGGCCGGTCGGATCAAGACGCGCAGCAGGGCAGGGCAGCCTTTCAGGCGGATGCGGTCGGCGGTCCTCACGCCCGGAGGAACGTGGATCAGCAGGCACCGCCCCCAGGCATTGACGATCACGCTGCCTCCGGTGAGCGCCTGCATCGGCGTCAGCACGACCAGAGGCGGCGGAGGAGAGGCGGTGCGCGCAGTGTGGACGCCTGGAGCCCCGGAATCTCTGCGTGGTGCAGGCAGGGCGCGCGTTTCGGTTTGCAATAGGCGATAGGCCGCGATCACGCGCCGGAACCGTTCGGCGTCGCCGTCGGGCTGATCCGGGCGAGAGGCCTTGATCGCGATGCGGAAGGCGGCCGCCAGAGCCTGCGGCCCTGCGGGGCCGTTCAGGCCGAGCAGGCGCCGAGCGTCCATGAAGGAGAGGCTGTCTGCGCGCATGGCGGCCACTGTGCGGGCCGTATGGTCAAGACAGGGTTAACCTTATTTGCAAAGCTGACGCAGGATTGAACGAACGCCATGTGACGCGAACCGCGAGCGGGACTATAGGTCCAACATGACTCAGTCAGTGATCCCCCCCAGCCCGTCTCGCGAAGACTATGCCGCCCAGCTCGAGGCGAACGCGGATGAAAGCCTGTTCGACCGGGACGAGCCTATCGCCCTGTTCGTGGAGTGGCTGGAGGATGCGCGAGCATCAGAACCCAATGACCCCAACGCGATGGCCCTGGCTACGGTCGATGTCGACGGTCATCCTGACGTGCGGATGGTGTTGCTGAAGGGGCATGGGCGCGACGGCTTCGTCTTCTACACCAATCGCGAAGGCCGCAAGGCCGGCGATCTGGAGGCGAATCCGCACGCCGCCCTGCTGTTCCACTGGAAGAGCCTGCGCCGTCAGGTGCGGGTACGTGGCCCGATCCAGCCGGTCAGCGTCGAGGAGGCGGACGCCTATTTCGCCAGCCGCGCGCGCGAAAGCCGCATCGGCGCCTGTGTGTCGGACCAGTCGCGCCCGCTGGCCGACCGGCAGACGCTGGAGGCGCGCGTGACCGAACAGACGGCGCATTTCGACGGTCAGGACGTGCTGGAGAACGGCACGGTCGGACCGCGCCTCGCGACGACGGGCTGGCTCAACCGCGCTGCTGCGGGCCTGCCGGCGGGCGAGGGCGTGCGGGCTGCA
>OFTY01000987.1_pt1 | contig 14928 bp, 9 predicted proteins | sample 1775061 | NCBI WGS metagenome assembly OFTY01 (sample SAMN08195773, study PRJEB24354) | sludge metagenome | isolation source: sludge from phenol fed wastewater aerobic bioreactor B | place: India: Nagpur | collected 2016-09-16 | reverse complement strand
TTTGCAAACCCTTTGATAAGATAACCGCAGCTACAGATCTGCGTATATGCATTAGAACAAAGTCAGATGTGAATTATATAGAACCCCGATCGACGGTGGCACAAACTTATGATCGGATTATACGTGACCTGAAACAGGCTGCTCTATTGTTGCCAATCACACCAATGTATAAGACCCGTCCTTCCAAACCAGCGGCCTTCGCCTTGTTGTCTAAGACATACCTGCAGATGAATGACTTTATTGACGCAAAGAAGTACGTAGATTCGGCTTTTGCTTATTCCAGTAGTTTGATTGATTTCAACAGTTCTGCTATTTCCTCGTCCAGGCCATATAGATTTCCGGATTTTAGTACCGGGAATCCGGAAATTATATTTTATGCTACAGGGTTAGCAAGTACCGCATTTACACCAAATGAAATGAGTAACATGGCATACGTTGATACTTCTTTGTATAGCTCCTATGATAAGAATGACCTGAGGAATCAGTATTTTTATTCGGCTGATGTAACAGGGTATGCAAAATTTAGAGGAACATATACGGGAACGGATAGGATTTTTTCAGGATTGGCAACCAACGAACTTTACTTTATCAGATCAGAATGTAATGCAAGATTGAGTAACGCGGCAGCTGCAATCGATGATTTAAACAAAATACTTGTTAACAGGTTTGTGACAGGTACATACCGAAATTTTATAACGAATGATCCATATACTGCATTGGTGAAAATATTGGAAGAAAGGCGTAAGGAGTTTCCTTTTACAGGGCAGATAAGGTGGGCAGATTTAAGGAGGTTGAACAAGGAACCCGCATTTGCAAAGATGCTGACCAGGTTATATAAGAATGTTATTTATCCTCTGCGGCCGAATGATCCAAAGTATGTATATCCTTTTCCTCAAAGTGAGATTGATCTGGCCGGGCTTAAACAGAATGAGCGATAAAGAAACTCATTAATAATAACACAAGTGATAGATGAACTATCACTCGTTTTGAACAAATGTTCTAATGATATACACTAGTTATACATGTTCACAATTGTGCATCGATCTGCAGGGATAAAACTTCCAGTAGCATAACCGACATCCGCCTGAACAGTGCATACGTATGCGAGACTGAGATTGAGACAGGTCGGTGATGGTGCGACAGATGAAACCTGATAATTAAATGAGCTGGAAGAGGTACCCGCGACAATATAGTAAAGCTGAAAAGCCGCCTTAGACTTCGCATACACACTCACTGCACTCCCCAATACTGCTAACAGCAGCACCAATAATTTAATCTTTTTCATGAGAAAAGGTTTTTCCGGGTGGTTGAATAAAAGAAATAAAAGAAGAGGGAAAATAAAGGTGTGAACAGTTTTTTCTGCAGCAGGGATCACCGTAAACCCTTGGATGAATTGCCCTAGCCCACAGCCACCTTGTAATCAGCACGCATCCTCGTCAGAATGAGACCGATTGCATTGATTGCTATGAAAAACAAATTGAAGAAAAGATGTTGCGTCCAGGTCAGTCGGCCGATGACCCCTCCGCAGGAACATGGCCTTGTTCCATAATAATTGAGCTCAATCAAAACGATATATCCGGTGAATATCAACAGCAACCCCAGCGAAGCCCACAGACCCCATATCATCGTGCGCCGGAAGATCAACAGCCCGCCTATCAGAAATTCCAGCGCCGGTATACCAAATACAAGATACGGCGTGTACTTGTCGTCAAACGGCTGCGCATTCATCTGGAATTCGAAGTATTTGTAATCCGCCAGTTTACTGCCGGCGGCATATACGAACAGCAGGAATAAAAGCAGTACAATAACTTCCAGTGTCCACTTCCGGGCCATGGTATTAGCTTTTAGCGATAGTTAAAATGATTGTGGAAAGGATAACGGTACACTAACAATATCTCTCTATCTAATCTCTCATGCTGGAACAAAGTTACACAAACATATTTGAGTGAGCTGTTGCCGAATTGATAAGATTCTTTGCAGAAATTTTAACTGGCATTCCGGCTGAACCGTCTGAAATCGGTAGGGGATTGTTGGAAAAATAAATGAAATACACGCGTGAAACCCGCTGCAGACTCATATCCTACTTCCCATGCAATTTCATGAACGGGCAGTTCCGTCTCATACAGCAACCGCTTGGCGCGGCGCAAACGCTCTTCCTGTATATACTTCGTTAACCCCTGCTTGTATACCTGCTGGTATCCTCTCCGCAGTTGCGTGGGAAGGATGTTGAATCTGCCGGCCAGCTGCTGGATAGACAGTTTCTTGTCGATATTCTCCCGGATGTATTCCTTCACCATCCTGATCTTTTCATAATCCCGATGCTGCACATTGGGCTGCTCTTTCCTGTAATACACGCCTATTTCATCCATCGATTTAAAAAGCAGGTCCAGGATCAGCACTTGTCTTTTCAACCGCCATATCTCGCTGTGATGGTGCTGCTCATTGCGGTAGATATCCTCGATCAGCTGCTGGCAGATATTGTTGATACTACTCACATGGTCCTGATCAGGGTGTTCGATGATAAAAGCGGTTTCATCCTGCAGAAAAGCGGAAGGAGGATGAAAAAGGAGGAAGAATACACGGCTGTGGTCCGGACCTATCATCAGCATATGATGATCCGGTTGCAGGGAAAGCATGCTGTAGCTCTGCTCGTAAAGATGCAGCGTGTGCCCGTGCCCGGAATGGAGAACCGCCTTGCCTTTCAGATTATATAATATAACGGCGGATGCTTTAGGCAGCTTTATCGGCAGCGGTTCCTGCGGCGGCACCAGCATATCGTACATCCAGGCTGTATAATACTGATCGGAAAAATATCGGGTGATGAAATGGTTGACGGAATTACCCATACTGGTTGGACCGGTTTTCCGCAAAAGCAGCGGATCGAATGCTTCCGGGGTGTTATTTGAGCAATGGACATGGCTCCCCCGCGAAATACCGCTGGTCGTGCTCGTTGACATGGATATGGCATTTTAGTGGTTAGTAAACAGGCTTTAAGCTAGTTGGGCAAGGTATTAAGCTAGTTGGCTTTTTTTGATGTTGAAACATGAAAAGACTAACTACTGAAACAATACCGCAGTGGAATTTGTTGCGCTTTCCACAAAAAAGTTTGTGTAAGGGAATGAAAGAATGATTGTCATGGTATTGTCATGTTGATAAGGGTATTTGTTACCCCTATGCCTCCGCATCTGTGCAATACCATTAAAAAAATCACCTGTTTCCAGGTCGTGCAGGGAAGAATATTCATTCCGTGCTAATAATTTAGCAAACGAAGAATTTTGACTGTCACAGAATTTTCACTTTTGAAGAGGCGGTTAACGGTTAGAAAATGGACGCGGTATCTTGTGCCTGCAAACAGCATCATTATTGAAGTACAGGGCAGGTAGTATTATCCCGACATGAGCAAGTTGTTCCTGATCCCTGGCTTTCCATCGCTGTTCATTAACCAAAGTCAGCCGTAAAACGCTTTTATTGTTTCGATGTATAAGCTACATCCCTTTATTTAACATTCGTAATTGTTGATACGCTTCCACGTGACTGCAGACCATTGAGAAGAGACCATCGGGCGACTATCACAGCAGCTTTTCAGAAAAAATCCATGTAGCAGATCATTACCATGATCAGGCGAACTATTGTCTATATAATAAATATTAACTATCAACTGAAGTAAACAAAGATCTGGAACTGAACGAAAGCTACTCTTTATTGTTCTGAGGCCGGCGACTATCCCTCGCGGCCAGGCACTGCTTTTTCCGCTTTACGTTCTTCGGATGAAAACACCGGGGCTTCACAGCCCCGGTTTAAAACACTTTTAAAACATTTTGACGTACTATGAAAGATAAGCTTTCCATGCAATGGCATGGGGTAGGGGGACGTGCATCTTTTACCCTGTTTAGTGTGCTTTCCCTGCTCTGTACGGTAGGCCAGGCTTATGGTCAAAAAACGGAAGAGACGGTCGTACCCCGGCCGGTTGCGCAAGCCTTGCACAGCACTGATGATGGCCGCTACGGGCGTAAGTTGAAGACTGACGACAGCCTGCAGGTCAACAAAGCGTGCATGCTCCCTTTTGTGAACCTCCAGCAGATGCTGAAAGGAAATGTGAAAGGGGTACATGTACAGGAATCAACAGGCGAACCGGGTACAGAGCAGTTCATGTTCATCCGCGGCCTTTCCAATCCCCTGCTGAATCGCCGGGATGCCTACCAGGTACAACCCACGGTTTATCTGAATGGGATCCCCTTGTTGCAGGACAATACCCTGGTGTTCGACATTCAGCCTTATGATTTCAACCGCCTCGGCCCCGCCATCAATCTGCTTTCCATCGTAAATCCGGATAACATTAAGGAGATACAGGTGGGAAAAGATGCCGGTACTGCGGCCATCTTCGGGCCGCGCGGCGCCAACGGCGTGATCAACATCATCACCAAAAATGCCACTACCGGCAAAAGGAAAATAAGCATCAACAGCTATTTCGGTGTGGCGATGCATGATCCGGTGTATACTACCAACGGTCAATATGAAAACCGTTTCCGCCGGCAGTTCTATCAGAAATATGGAACAGCAGCGGACTCGCTGGCATATCCTGCCTATCTGCGGGATTCCGCCAATCAATTGTATTATGGTCCCGCTAACTGGAGCGATGTATACTACCAGAATACAACGGTCCATAATATTAACGCCAGTATCTCCGGTGGGTCCGAACGCGCGAACTTCCGGTTTTATGGAGACAAGACGCAAAGCAATGGTGTAGCGGGCGATACGCGGATGGATAAATACAATGCGTCCTTCCAGGTGAACATGTCGCCGCTGGAATGGCTGATGGCTTCCGCCATGATCAACGCTTCGCGCGTGGATCGCATCCCGGTGAAATCGCTCCGCGACCGTTTCGCTGAAACGGCTTACATACCGGATGTTACCGCTCCGCTTACGCCCGGTAAAACAGGCTATAGCCAGTATCTCTATGCCTTCAACAAATCCTTCGACAACAACCACCTGAATTCCGTACAGGGCATCTTCGCCCTCAGCGCAAAATTCAGGCAGTTCAAATACACCACCCGCCTCATTTACGATTACAACGAAAGCCTTCGCGATATCTTCTGGCCTTCTACCCTGATGGATGGTAACAACTATGTTTCCAATTATTTCGGGAACAACCAGCGTGTGGGCCTGGAGAACATCCTGGGCTACACCAGCGGAGTGGGTGAGAAAGGAACGCTGGGTATAGAACTGGGGCATTCTTTCCAGTCCGAATCTTACAAATATGACTACAGCCGTGCGTACAAAGGGGTAAGCGACCGGGTGAAGATGAACATTGTGGATATGACGGCCGGCGATAACCAGTACATGCCTTTGTACTATGGCAATCAGCTGACCTATCGTTTTACAGACGGGCAACGGCATCGCCTGATCTCTTTTTACGGCAATTTCAACTACAGTTATAACGATCTGTTCAAAGTAACGCTGTTGCTGCGTAACGATGGATCATCCTATATGCCGGTGCAATCCCGCTGGCTGTTCACGCCTACTGTAAGCGCGGATTGGAACCTGAAGAAACAGCTCCTGCCGGAAAGCAGGCTCCTCAACACCTGGCTCCTCCGTGCTTCCTGGGGAAGAATGGGCCGGCTGATCACGGATGACCGCTTCGGTGTAGGACCACATTATAAAGTGGACATGGGCTGGACCGGCCACACCACCGCTGCATCTTACAACGCATTCCCCGGCGTCAGCCGCCCCTATACTTACGGATGGGTAGGGGAAGATATGAGCTGGGCTTATACTGACGTGTTGAATGTGGGTATGGATGCATCTTTCCTGAACAACCGTCTTCGTATATCCGCGGACGTTTATTCCAAAGACGACCGGAATATGCTGCTCCCCATGCCTGTGATCGCGGAAACCGGTTACACCACCGCTTACCGCAATGGCATGGATATTAATAACAAAGGAGTGGAAGTGGCCATTTCCGCGGATGTTGTGCAAACCGGCAAATGGAAGTGGACGCCTTCTGTCAATCTCTCCTATAACAAGAACACACTGAAAGCCCTCCCCGGCGGCGCCCGCGAGTTCATCAGCGGAGACCGTAAACTGGTGGTAGGGGAAGCGGTGGACCGTTTCTGGGTATTGCAGAATGAGGGGATCTACACCACCGATGCCTCTGTTCCGATCAACCCCGCTACCAACCGGCCGATCACCTACAAAGGCATTGAACTGCGTGCAGGCGATCCCGTTTGGAAGGACGTGAACGGTGATAACACGATCAACGACAAGGATAAAGTATTGAAAGGTCACTTCATGCCTTCCGTTACCGGTGGCTTCAACAGTGCCCTGCAATACGGCCGTATCACCTTTGAGTACAACCTTTATTTCGCGCTCGGCCAGAAAGCGATCAATGAAGCCGCCGCCGCCCGATACGATTTCATCAACCGGGAAGGTAAATATGATATCAATTCCGTGAAGGAGATCACTTTCTGGGAAAAACAGCAGCACCTGAAGGAGTACCCGATCTACAATCCCTGGAGCGCGGTGATCCCTTATCGCCTGGATCAGGACCTGTTCCTGGAGAATGCTTCCTTCCTGAAACTGCGCTCTGTAACCCTGGGCTACGATCTGGCGCAAACCCGCTGGATACAACAGAAGGCCATGGGTATTACCCGCTGCTACCTCTATGTGGCCGGCACCAACCTGCTCACGTTCACGAAATACACTGGTCGCGATCCCGAGCTGGTAACATACAACGGATACGACAACGGTTATGCGTTGCCGATCCCGAAAACATTGATCGTAGGGTTGAAACTGGATTTTTAAACGATTGCTTATCTGTACTGTAACATGAATAAAATATTCCGTTCCGTTCCGAGAATAGCTGTGCTCATGGCGCTGACAGCCCTTCTCTTCAGCTGCAGCAAGATGCTGGATGTGAAGAGCACGCGCGTGAAGCCGGAAAAAGATAACTGGGGAGATGTGGAAGACACCCGCAATGCCCTCATTGGCGTGTATGGCCTCATGCGTGCTGCTTTGTGTGATAACGCCACCTTCTGGATGCAGGGGGAATTTCGCATGGGAGACTTCAAATCCGTGTCTCGCCCTGACCTCAGGGCGGTGATCGACAATAATCTGAATGCTTCCTACAAGCTGGTTCGGGATATCCACAGCTGGCGCCGTTTTTACGCGGTGATCAATGCCGCTAATCTGTTCATGGAAAAGGCAGGAGCTGTTCGGCAGAAAGACGCCTTTTACTCCGAACTGAATTACAAGATAGATATTGCGCAGATGCGTGCGATGCGGGCCTTTGTGTACTTCTACATGGTACGTGCATGGGGCGATGTGCCGCTGGTGGTGTCTTCCTTTGACGGTCAGTTCCCGCAGATCCGCAGGACCCGCCAGGATACGGTGCTGGCCTTCGCGGAGAAAGAACTCGTAGCGGCCGCGAAAGATCTGCCCTATACCTACAATGGCAGCGATCCCCAGCTGCCCGGTAATTATTATAATGAAGGAATCGGCCGCTGGGCAGGGACGCTGTTCAACAAGATCAGTGTATACGCTGTACTGGCGCACATTGCCGCCTGGCAGGAACATTATACGGATGTGATGGCCTATACCAAATTCATTATGGATAACTATCCGAAGGCCGGTATTTCCTTCACCAAAACCGCGGTGGAACTGACCCGCGCGAACGATGGTTTCTTCGGTAGGCGCGGCCCCAGCCAGATATTGAATTTCACATTCGACTACATGAGCCAGGAAGGTACCAACGCCGGGCACATTGAAGAATATACGCTCGCTAAACCCTTTATCAGCAAACTGGTACCGGATGTGTATGTGCCGAAAGATACGATCGTGAAGATATTTGATCAGACCGGTGATGAGCGCTTCAGTATAGATCCGAACACCGGTTATCCGCTCCGCGACTATTACTTCACCAGCTACGGCCAGAACATCCCGGTGTTCAGCAAAATCAAGATCGTGGAAAGCGGTACTTCTTCCGGCACTTTCCGCCTGTTCACCGGTACGCTGATGTTCACCCGGATGGAAGAGCTGGCCCTGCTGCGCGCCGAAGCCGCTATGCAAACAGGTGACCGGCCGGAAGCTGAACTGTGGATGGCGAACGTGATGAAGAGTCGTGGTATCGTGAACCCCTCTTTCCAGGGTAAGGACATGATCGACGAAATATTTGCCGAACGCCGCCGTGAGTTGATGGGAGAGGGCTGGCGCTTTTATGACAGGGTACGCTATCAGCGGATCAAAAAGAATGATACGAATTTCCTGGATCTAATCCGGAAAGGCGGTATCTACTGGCCGGTGGCAGAAGAAGTACTGGGGCAGAACGCCACACTCACACAAAATTCCTATTGGTTTAAATAACGGGAGATATGAACATGCAACAATTTTTTACAGGCAAACTGCTGCTGGTACTCACACTGGCGGGAATGCTGACAACGGGCTGCCGGAAGGACGGGGGATATTATGAATATACCAAATCCCGGAGCCAGGTTCCCGTGAATACGTATGATTACCTGAAAAGCCAGACGGGCATGTTTGATTCGATGGTAAAAGTGATCAACCGGCTGAGCCTGGAACGAACCGTCAAGAGCAACAAGCTGACCGTGCTGGCCGTGACCAACAGCAGCTTTGCTTCCGCGATCAAGAACCTGAACATCCTGCGGATGGAGAATAATCTCCAGCCGGTATACCTCGATAACATCGAGATCAACAACCTGGATACATTGCTCTGCCGCTACATCCTGCCGGGTGTTTTCCCTACGGACAGTCTGAAGAATGCGCCGGACGGCCGCCTTTTCTCCTGCCTGAAGTTCAACACCGGCATGAACATGATGCTCTTTTCCCAGTCCGCATCCGGTCTTTCCAAAGGAGGTCCGCAGTATATCACCTACAGCGATACGAAAGGTTCCTTCTACATCAGCAAATGGGCAAGAACGAATACGTCTTCCATGGACATGTTCACGCTCAATGGCGTAGTACACGTGATAGCGCCGGACCACGAGTTTGGTTTCAATGAATTTATTAGCCGTTTTAAAAATTGATTATCAACATGAGCAATGCACAGAAATTATATGGATGGTTGTTGCTGGCAGGTGCGGCGGGCGTTTTGAACTCCTGTATCAAAGTCCCGGCTGATGTGGATTTCCTCAGTTCCCAGGCTGCCTATACCAAAACAGTATATGAACCGGTACTGGGCCGTACCACCCTCTTTCCGGAGGACCAGGCCACCGTATTGTTCAATGCAGACAATTCCACCCTGCCCCTCACGTTCAGGATCATGAATTTCAGAGACGCCAGAGAGCAGGCCGCCACCATCTTCGATAAAACCTTTCCCGTACAGGTTTGGAAAGAAGCTTATAACGGAGATGAGAAAACGCGGGAAGAAGTGGAAAGGAAGCGGACCATCGAGCAGCACAAACTGTTTGAGGTACGCGAACACTCCGGTCAGTTTGTGATGTGGACGCCTACTACGCCGGAATACCTCAATGCCGTAAAAATGCAACCGGATGACGGGTATGTGTTTGATGTGGAGGTCTCCAACTCCGGCGGCTCGAAAATGATCCGCAACATGCACCTGAAACCCTTACGGCCACGCCCCTACGAACCTTCCTCCATGGACCCCGTGACCGGCAACCTCCTCGGCTACTCCAGCGTGCGCTCCATCGATGGGATGTATGACCTGAGCTCGGCTTTGCCGATCTACAGTTCTGACGTAGCCGTGGTGTTCTACAAGGAACCCAAACCAACCGGTAACACCCTGAGCTTCGAATTCCGCGATACCGCTTACCGCGCTATTGACCCGAAACTCTTCAGTGCTACCAAATGGGAAGAGCTGGTGCATCACTTCGGCCCTGCAAAATTCGAAAACAACCGCGTGGTGTTTGACGTGGCATATCCCATTCCGCTGGCCAAACGCCCCACACGTTACACGAACATCTTCGGGGACCGGGCCAGGCTGGAATTCGGATACGACCGTATCATGTACGGCATGAGCCGCGTGAAAGCGAGGATGACCTTCGAGTTTGCGATCTATGAGCCGGGTGACTGGAAAATAGTGTTCTGGTTCAAGGGAGCGAACCCAGATTTTAAAGATAACTGATCAAGATTAAAAAATAACGGGAATGTACAAATATACAATGATACCACGGATGCTTAGGTCCCTTGCAGCGCTGCTGACTGCGGTGTTGCTCAGCCATGCCGCCCTGGCGCAACAGAAGATGATCACCGTAAAAGGTGTTGTGCTGGAAAAAGGTACCAATATACCGCTGCCCGGTATTGCAATCTGGGCCGGTAATCCGCCGAAAGGGCTGGCTGTTACCGCCGGTGACGGTTCGTTCAGCGTAACAGTGGCAGACGGTACGGAACTCAGCTTTCGTTCCATCTCTTATGAACAATTAAAGATAAAAGCCAAAGAAGGCAGCGCCGTACGCATTCAGTTAAGCGTGAAAGAAAGCAAGCTGGATGAACAGGTGGTGATCGGTTATACGAAAAAGAAACGCGAAACGGTAACAGGCGCTACAACGGTGATCAGCGGCAAAGACTTGCAGGATGTACCGGTGGCGAACGTAATGGAACTGGTGCAGGGACGCGTGGCCGGTGTGAATATCCAGAACAATACGGGTGCGCCGGGTTACGCCGGTACCATCCAGATGCGCGGTCTTTCTACCCTCAGCATCACCGGGCAGGGAGACAATGCCTTCCTTTCTCCCACATCTCCGCTCTTCATTATCGACGGGGTGCAGGCGGATATGAACTCAAACTATGAATACGGCTTCCAGACGGCAGGTCCGGGCATCAACCCTCTCTCGCTGATCCCGCCGGAAGACATCGAGTCCATGCAATTCCTGAAAGATGCGCAGGCTACCGCGCAATACGGTTCCCGCGGTGCTTACGGGGTGATCATCCTCACCACCAAACGTGGTAAATCCGCTGTGCCCATCGTTTCCTACACCGGTAACTTCTTCGTGAACATCCCGCCGTCTCTCAGACCGGTGATCGGTGGTAACGAAGAACGCCGCCTCCGCATCTGGCAGGCTATGAACAATACGGATGCTCCCTATAAGTCCGCAGGCGATATCAACAACACGCCCTTCCTGGCAGACAGCCTGAACCCGTATTACAATCAGTCCACAGACTGGCAGGGTCTGTTCTATACCTATACCTATAACCAGACGCATAACGTGTCCGTTTCCGGGGGGGACGACAGGTTCAACTACAAAGCCAACCTCGGATACTACAATGAAAAAGGGATCGTGAAGAATACCGGCTTCGACCGTTATTCCCTCAGCACCAACTTCCAGTATAAACCATCCACCCGCCTGCGTGTGTTCTCGAATATCACCACCAGTCTTGGTATCAACAGCAAAGGCAGTGGTAACGGCCTGCAACAGACGGATGCCTCGGATGCTGGCCAGAATTCATCCCTCCTTCCGCCGCCATCATTCTATTCCGCCACCAATTCCGCTATTGCCGCATTGCGAACGGAAAACCTGAACAAAACAGCCAGGGTAGCCACCAGTCTGGAGATCGACTATGAACTGCTGACCGGCTTACATGCTACCAGCACCTTCAGCTTCGACAATACCACCGGCACGGAAAGCAACTTCCGCCCTGCCGCCATCAACGGTAACTTCTCTGGTGTATATTCCTATAACGACCGCAACAACAAACTGTACAACCGGAACAGCCTCTACTATTCAAAATCCTGGAAAGGCGATACGCACAACTTTGTGGTAACGGTGTTCAACGAACTGGCGCGCTCTACTTCCCAGGCGATGATCTATCAGCTGCAACGTACGCCCGGCGATAACCTGTATGGCCCCATCGGTTCAGACCCGTACTACAACCGCGGCGGTGTACTGCCCAACGCGAAAGACCTGCGGGAAGTATCCTTTGCCTTTGCGCCTTCCTACAACTACAAGCACAAATACGTGATCGATCTCTCCTTCCGCCGGGACGCCACTTCCCAGGCAGGCAGCAATACACCGTTCTCCAACAACCCGTCTGTGGGCCTGCGCTGGAACTTCTACAAGGAGAAAGCGCTGGAATCAAAGCCCTGGCTGGATTACGGCTCACTGCGCGCTACCTGGGGCCGTAACGTGGTGCCGCAAGGAAACATCTTTGATGCTTACGGTATTTATGACGACCGTGGCGGAAAACGCTACAACGAAGAACCGCAAAGCGGTATCGACTACGGGAACCTGCCCAATGCGAGCCTGAAACCGGTGAGCTCCACCCAATGGAACATCGGGTTTGAGACGGGGCTCTTCAAAGGCAAGCTGCAGGTGGAAGGCGATGTGTATGTGAAGTATGTGGACAATCTGCTGATGGAAATGGATCTGCCTTCCATTAACGGTTTCAAGAAAGTGAAGTCGGATGATGCGGCGCTGATGAACCAGGGCTTCGAGTGGATGATCACCTATCGCCCGCTGCCGAAGAACAGCGCTTTCACCTGGACCATCTCCTTCAACGGCGCCATGAACAAAGACATCCTGACCCGTTTGCCATATGGAAAACGCGAACTGTTGTTGCAGGATAATACAGACAAGAACCAGCGGATCCTCTACCGCGTAGGCCGCAACAGTCTCACGAACGTACTGTATCACAGTCGCGGTACCTTCCGTAACAACGCTGCCATACAGGTAGACCCTGCCACCGGCGTACCCATCGCCGTACAAACCGGCACCGGCTCCGATGCGCGCTTTACTTACATGGTGCCCGGTGATCCGCGCTGGACCGATGTGAACGGAGATTATATCATTAACGACCAGGATTTTGTATACGCAGGGAACTCCCAGCCGTTGTTCACCGGCGGTATGCAGAACTTCGTGCAATACAAACAGTATTCGCTCAACGTCAACTGTTCCTATACGCTGGTGCGTTCTATCCTGAACAACGCCATCGCGTCCCGCTTCCAGAACTTCGCCAATCCGCTGAAGAACTCTTCCATCGTACCGATCGAGGATTATGATTACTGGAAGAGCGTGAACAACGATGCGAAATACCCCAACCCCTACGATTACCGGAGATACGCCTATTACCTTCCTTACCGTTTCAACCAGACGCTGTTTGAAGAAGACGGTTCTTACTGGAAAGTAAATACCATCACGCTCTCCTATAACGTAGACCGGAAAAAACTCAAACGCATCGGTATCACCTCCGCACGTTTTTACATATCCGGGAACAACGTATTCATATTCCAGCGCTACACCGGTCCTAATGCCGAGAACGTGTCCGCGCTGGGCAGGGACCAGTCCAATGGCTATCCCATGCGCCGTTCTGTGAATGTGGGGATGAACGTACAGTTCTGATCGAAATAAACAAGCAAAAAAGAATTTAAAAATCGTGATATATGAAGAAGCATTTCGTTCTTGCTGCCGTGATGATGACGACGCTGTTCGCTGCCCCGGGCTGTAAAAAGTTCCTGGACACGGAATCGCCCGTCCGCGAATCCGGCGCCAGCTTCTGGAAGACCCGCACAGATGTGGAAAAGTTCGCCAATAACCTGTATGGCGAACTGGCAGACATCCTGCTGAATAACTCCTACTTCCTCCAGGCAGAGTTCCGCCTGGGCATCTACCGGCAGACGGGGGTGTACAGCCGCGACTATTTCCAGATGTTCCCGGTGAACGACATTAAGGGGATTATGAAGAGCCCTTATTGGAACCAGTTCTTTCATTTCGACCGGCTGCCCGACTGGAACCCTTATTTCAAGATCATCCAGTCCGCCGCCATTCTCATAGACCGGTCCGCCACCATGCCTGATAACGAGCTCACGGCGCAGGAGAAAAAGCAGTATGCGGCTGAGGGGGTTTTTGTGCGCAACCTCTGTTACTTTATCATGGTGCGGTTGTATGGAGATGTGCCTTACTATACCCAGCCTTACTTCGCCGGTACTATTGGTCGTACCAATTTCATCCAGGTATTCAACAAATGTATCGCCGAGCTCGATCAGTATAAGAATGATCTGCCCTGGAGCTATGTGGATCCCAAGAAGCGCGCCGTTCGTCCCACAGTGGGTTCTATGTACGCTTTGATGATGCACATGAACATGTGGAATGCCGGCTTCGATGATCTGAACAAGGATAAGTATTACAATAACGCCATCCAGCTCTTTAATGACCTGGATTCCCGCAACAACGGCACCTATCGTTTGTTATCCACAGCTGAATTCAAACGCCTGTTCCGCGGAGGTTCCGAAGAAGGGCTGTTTGAGTTCACCCAGAACGTGAACTATGGTGAATTGCGCGGATTGGGTTATCAATACCTGAACGATAACGTGGTAAGGGGCGGTTATTCCAAACCCTATCTCTACCTCATGCGCAAGTTCCTCGAAAAAATGTATCCCTCCGGCGAATCAGACAAGCGGAAAGAGCTTTGGTTTGATGCCAACATGATGTCAGAAGGGAATGGAGAATATCTCAAATTCGCCGCCAACCGGGGAAGCGGTAGTGGTTACGATGGTGGTTTGATCGTGTTCCGTTATGCCGACCCCATCCTGCTCGCCCGGGAAGCTAACGCAGAAATGGGGCAGGACAAGAACGCAGAAGCCATCCGCCTGTTGAACATCATCCGCACCCGCGCTGAAGCGCCCCGCTACAGTGGTGTAACGCAGAAAGACCTGCAGGATGCAATCTACTGGGAACGTGCCAAGGAGTTGTTTGGAGAAGGGCATTACTTCTATGATCTCGTGCGTACCAAGCGGGTACTGAACAGTGAGTACTGCGCCAATCCCATCTCGCAATCCGCATTCCAGCGTGGTGCCTGGACCTGGCCCATCACGGAAGAGGCATTGAAGAATAACCCGCTCATGAGGCTGAATGAATACTGGCGTTAATACACGCTGTTATTGTAAAAAGATCAAAGAACAAGAACATGAAATGCATAATACGATACAGAAAACTGCTGATAGCCGGCCTGGTTGTCATGGGC
>OFTY01000986.1_pt1 | contig 14965 bp, 20 predicted proteins | sample 1775061 | NCBI WGS metagenome assembly OFTY01 (sample SAMN08195773, study PRJEB24354) | sludge metagenome | isolation source: sludge from phenol fed wastewater aerobic bioreactor B | place: India: Nagpur | collected 2016-09-16 | reverse complement strand
TCGCGTCGTTTTCAACGATGCGCCGGCCGGGGGGGCGCCATCCGAGCGGCTGTTCGTGGCTTTCATCGCCGGGCGCCGTGATGTCTTCGACGAGGCGAACAGCACTATGAGGCTGATCGTGAACCTTGAACTCAATAGCAACATCGTACGGATCGATGGGGCCTGATGATGTTCGGGGATGCAGAAAGGGGTAAAGCGTGAGCAACAATGAACTCGCCGACATCGTCGCGCTGAAAGACCATTGCAAGGTCGATGGCGAGAGCGACGATGTCGCGCTCACCCGGGCGCTGGCTGCTGCCAGAGCCCATGCGGAACGGTTCATCGGCTACCGTCTGAACGATGCGACCGAATTTCCCGACGGAACGCCTGACGATCTTGTTCTGGCGGTACTCATGCTTGCCGCCGATTGGTTCGAAAACCGAGAGGCTTCGCTGGTCGGGTTGAGCGTCCGGCCGCTTCCGATCGGAGTGTCGGAGGTGTTCGCAAACTACCGCAGATACACGTTCGGCCTCTCCGACGGAGGCGGCAATGGCTGATGATGGCGGCATTGGGCGGCTCAAGGCCCGCATGGCGGCGATCCCGAAGGCGATGCGAGACGCGGTAAGGCCGGCCATGGAAAAGAGCGCGGCCGAGATCGTCGCCCTCGCCAGATCGCTGTGCCCTGTCGACGATGGGGCACTTCGCGATTCGATCGGCTGGACCTGGGGAAGCGCTCCAAGCGGTAGCATGTCCCTTGCCGCCGAGACTTCCGGCGATCAGACGATCACCGTCTTTGCGGGCAACGACGAAGCCTTCTACGCGCGATGGGTCGAGTTCGGAACGCGAGCCGCCATCAAGGGCGGACGGGTTGCCGATCACCGCAAGGGTCCGGGATACAGCCGCAAGAGCTACCGCACGCATTCGGGCACCCATGCGCAGCCATTTTTCTATCCTGCGTTCCGGCTTTCGAAAAAACGTGTGGCCGGGCGGATAAAGAGGGCGACTGCCAAAGCGGTCAAGGACAATTGGGGCAAGTCATGAGCGCCGAGCTGGCCGCGCAGAAGTCGCTCCGCGCCCGGTTGTCGGGTACCCCTGCCGTGACGGCGTTGGTGCCCGCAGCATCGATCCTGGACACCAACCAGCGTCCGGCGCCCCTGCCTTCCATCATCATAGGTGAGGGCCAGTCCCTCGAGGGGGATCGGATCGATCGGCGCGACCGCCGCGTGATCATGGACCTGCATGTCTGGAAAAAGGAACTCGGCCTTGCGGGCGTCAAGGCCATCGCAGCCGCCGTGCGGGCCGCCGTCAACGCCGACAGGTTCGCGGATCTTGACGGCTGTCAGTTCGGGGACTGCCGGGTCTCTGCGGCGCGGTTCATGCGGGATCCTGACGGGGAGACGGCGCATGCTGTGGTCACCGTCGAGATGATCGTCGTGGAGTTGTGAGCGATGCGCGCCGGCAAGCTTGACAGCACCATCATCTTCGAGAAGTCGTCGACCGATATCGATGACAACGGGACGCCCGTGCAGGAATGGCAGGCCTGCCATACAGTGCGCGCCGAGATCATCCAGGAAAGCACCGAAGAGTTCGTTCGCGGCTTTGGCGCATCGGATGAGGTGCGAACCGTCTTCCGCATCCGCTGGCTGCGCGACCTGACCTTGGCGTATCGCATCCGCCATGGCGGTCGCATCCACAACATCAAGGAGATCAAGGAGCTTGGCCGCCGCCGTGGCCTCGAACTGCGCTGCGTCGCGTCGGGCGGAAGCCAATGAGCACGCGCGGCAGGAAACCGGACCTGAAGGTAATCGAGGGCGGTCTGGAAGGCCTGCCCGACGTTCCCGCGCATATACCGCGCGAAATGCGCGACGAGTGGCGTGCGGTGGCCGATGACCTGATCGCCCGCAAGCTGCTTACGGAGGCCATGTTCGGAAGTCTCGACGCCTACATCATGGCGCAGTGGAATCTGCGCCTGGCGCAAAAGCAGATCGACACGCACGGCCTGCTCGTTCCCTCCGGCAAGGACGGTGTGTTGAAACAGAACCCGGCCGTGAGCCTGCTCGGCAAATCCCAGGAGGCCGTCATGCGCCTCGCCGCAGAACTGGGCCTGACGCCCGCGTCACGCGCCAAGACGGCGGCGAAGAAGGATAAGGACGATGACAGCCCCACTCTCTTCGATTTTTGACGGCGGGCCTATCGCCGACCCGTTCGGCTATGGCGAGCGGGCCGTGCAGTTCCTTCGGCTGCTGAAGCACCCGAAGTCCCGGCTGCCCGGCAAGGCGTTCGAACTGCCGGATTGGCAAGAGCGCATCGTGCGCGCGATCTACGGACCATGCCACGATGACGGCCGTCGCCTGATCCGCACTGTCGTCATCCTGCTGCCGCGCGGCAACCGCAAGACCTCGCTCGGCGCCGCGCTCGGCCTGCTGCACACGATCGGCCCGGAGAGCATCCCCGGCGGCGAATGCCTGTTCGCGGCATCCGACCGCAAGCAGGCGCGCATCGGCTTCGAAGAGGCCATGGGTATCGTCAACGAATTCAACGAGGCGACGCTGAAGCGCCTTCGCCCGATCGACTCGAAGAATAAGCTGTACAACCCCAAGAAGGGGTCGTTCCTGGAGGCGATCTCCAATGACGCGGGAACCCATCATGGCCGCACACCGGTGTTCGCCCTGGTCGACGAGCTGCACGCCTGGAAAAAGCGCGACCTGTGGGACGTGATCTCCAGCGGCATGGTGAAGGTGTCCGGTTCGCTGAAGATCATCATCACCACGGCCGGGCGCGGTCAGGATAATGTCGCCTATGAGATCGTCGACTATGCCCGCAAGGTGGCGCGCGGCGAGATCGATGATCCGTCCTTGCTCCCGATCCTGTTTGAAACCCCGGCGGATGCCGACTGGCGCGACGAGGACGTGTGGCGCCGGGTCAATCCCGGTCTCGCCAACGGCTTTCCCGACATAGAGGGCTTGCGCGCCCTGGCGCGCGAGGCCGAGCACCGTCCGGGTGATCGCGAAGCGTTCCGTAACCTTAACCTGAATGTCTGGCTCGATCACTCGTCCGACCCGTTCGTCGACATGTCGGTCTATGACGAGGGCGCTTTCCCGGTCGACCTCATGGATATGGAGGGCGAGCCGTGCTGGATCGGCGTCGACCTGTCGTCGGTCAGCGACCTGACCGCGATCGTGGCGGCGTGGCGCGACGGCGATGACGGCTTCATCGTCTATCCGTGGTTCTTCTGTCCCTCGGACAATCTGCGGGGCCGCGCCGATCGCGACGGCGTGCCATATCCGCATTGGGCGGAAGAAGACCTCATCACCGCCACGCCCGGCAATGTCGTCGACTATCGTTCGGTCGAGGATCATATCCGGGAACTGTGCGCCCGCTTCGATGTCCGCGAGATCGCCTTCGATCCGCACATGGCCCGCAACATGATCGCGAACCTGCTGGACGATGGCCTGCCGGCCGTCGAGATGCGGCAGGGCTGGGTGACGATGGCGCCGGCGATCAAGGAACTGGAGCGGGCCATCGTCGGCCGTCGCTTCCGCCATGGCGGCCATCCGGTGTTGCGCTGGAATTTCTCAAACATCGCCGTCGAGATGGACAAGGCCGGCAACAAGGCCTTCCACAAGGGAAAATCCACAGATCGCATCGACGGGGCCGTTGCGGCTGCGATGGCCGTGGCGCGCGCCGCAGCCGGCGACAGCAACCGTTCCTCCTATGACGATGCGCCGGAAGAACTGGATGAATGGGCTTTTGCGTGAGGTGAATGATGGCTAGCGAGGGTGATGCCGAACGTCTTGTCGTGCTCCTCGAGGCGAGGATTCGCGACTTCGAGAAGAACATGCAGAAGGCCAGCGGTACCGCCGACAAGGCCTATGGGCAGATGCGGCGTGGAAGTCTCTCTGCGACGCGGCAGATGGAGCAAGACATGCTCCGATCAACCGCGCGCATCAACCAGGCGCTTGCCACGACATCGGCACGGGTAGGGGCATTCGGCAAGGGCATAGCGGCCGGTTTCGCCGCGGGCATTTCGATCACCGCCGCCGAGAAGCTGATCGACAGCGCCACGCGTATCAAGAACGCCCTGAAGGTGGCCGGGCTTTCCGGCGAGGAATTGACGCGGGTCTATGAGCGGCTGTTCGAAAGCGCGCAGCGAAACGGCGCCCCGATCGAGGCGTTGGTGACGCTGTATGGCCGCGCTGCCCAGCAGCAAAAGGAACTGGGGGTGTCGACCGAACAGCTTCTCCAGTTCACCGATAATGTTTCCGTGGCGCTGCGCGTCGTCGGAACCGATGCCACGCAGGCGTCTGGTGCGCTGCTGCAGCTTGGCCAGGCGCTTGGCTCTGGGACTGTTCACGCAGAAGAGTTCAATTCTATCCTGGAAGGCGTTCCGACCATCGCCCAGGCCGCCGCGCTCGGTATCAAGGAGGCGAATGGATCGGTCGCTGCGCTCAAGCAGCTCGTCGTCGATGGAAAGCTGTCCAGCAAGGCTTTCTTCGACGGTTTCTCCGCCGGCGCGGAAACTCTTGCCGAGCGTGCGCGCAGCTCGGAATCCACCATCTCCAGTGGCTTTGTCCGCCTGCAAAACGTGCTGGTCGACGTGGCGACGCGCTTCGACGACAGCACGCATGCCAGCCGGATCCTGGCGAACATGATCAACGACAGGCTGATCCCTGCCGTCACAGAGCTTGGTGGCATTTTTACAGGGGTGACCAACGGCCCGATCGGCCAGTTCTACGACTGGATTGGGAAAGCCATAGACCGTGTTGTCCAACTCTCTGCCGATATCGGGGCTTTGACGGGCCTGGATGAGGTTGGCCGCAAGTTCGGGGGAACGCCCTATATTGGCGCGGGCCGCATACAGGATCGTATCGACGGCGCGTTCGCAGGGACGGCGGCGCCGAAAGGTGATCGGGCAGGCGTCGAGCTGACGGTTACCAAGCCGGCCGCAGTGGTCAAGCCGATCACCCTGGCCGACTATCCGGTCTCTGGCGCGAAAAAGGCCGGCGGAACCAAGGCCATCAAGAAGACGGCCGACGATCGCTTCGCCGAAGATGTGCAGGACATCCGCGATCGCACCGCCGCCCTGAAAGCGGAGCGCGAATCGCTAGGGCTCTCCTATCGAGAGCAGGAGCGTCGCAAGATCGCCCTCGATCTGGAAACCGAAGCCCTGAAGGATGTCAGGGAGGCCGCTCGCCGCAAGGGCGACACGGACTGGCAAAATGTCCAGCTTTCGGACAAGCAGCGCGCGACGATCGACGAGGTATCCGCCGCCTATGCGGCGCAGGCGGACGCTCTTCGCCAGGCATCCGAGATGATGGAATTGCGTCGCGACGTTCTGAAGGGGGTTTTCGGCGACATCCGCTCGGCCCTCGATGACGGCAAGATCACGGCTGAGGAGTGGGGCAATGTCTTCATGGGCGCGATCGACAAGGTTATCAATAAGATCGAAGACGAGTTGGTCGATGCTCTGGCGCAGTTGGGAGGTCTCGGCGGCAGTGCTGGGGGCGGTGGCCTGCTGGGCGGGATATTGAGCCTGCTCGGCTTCGCCAAGGGCGGCGTGTTCGAAGCCGGGCGCGTCACGCCCTTTGCCCAGGGCGGCGTGGTTTCCAAGCCCACGGTTTTCCCCATGGCAAATGGCGCGGGCCTGATGGGTGAGGCAGGCCCGGAAGCCATCATGCCGCTGAGGCGCACAAGCGATGGGCGGCTGGGCGTCAGCGCCGGTCGTTCGGGCGGCGAGCAGAAAGTCCAGCTCGATATCCGTGTCGCAATGGATCAGAACGGCAATCTGCAGACCTTCGTTGAAAAGACTTCGGCAAAGACGGCTGGCGTCGTCGTCAATCATGCTCGCGGCCAGCTCGCCGAGGATTCGGCGAACTTCGTACGGCATCGTTCGCGATCAAATCCGGGGTTCTTCCGATGACGCCGGCAATGGTTCGACTGCGCCGGCAGCTGGTCAAGGCCGTAGAGACGGCAGCGGCCGGCGGCAAGCCCGTGGTGCCCGACGGGGGAATATTGCTTTGGCAGTGCTTTCGCGATCTCAATGCAACCCGATCCAACGGCTTCGGGCCTGGCCCGATCTCATATCTGGAGATCGACGCCTACCTTCGTCTGATCGGCATGTCGTTGCAGGCGCATCACATAAAAATCCTGCGGCTGATGGATGAAGCCTGGTTGCGAAAGGATCACGCCGGCCCCTCTCGATCTTCTGGTCCGGCGCCCTCGATCACCCCGAACGCGTTCGATGCGGTGTTCTCATGAGGCGCAAGGAACGAAAGCGCCAATACCAGAAGGGATGGAGCGGCGGATATACTGAGTATCGCTACGGAGAACGGAAGCCCGTATCCTTGGCCGGCAATGCCAACAGGCTAAAGCCGATCTACCGTGGGGAAGAGCGCAAACGGCTCATCAATCGGGCAATCGGCATTCTCAAGACATGGGAACTGTCGCCGTTCGAGCATGAAGCGAGCGTCTGGACCGGCATCCGGCAGAGCCTATGCCTCAAGGGTCACGGTTGGACGCGCTCGGATTTTGAGGCATGGGCGATCGTCGATGAAGCTCTTCGCATCCTCGGCGCCGCGCGCCCGACCTGGGTGCAGGGGCAGCCGGAGTATGTCGTTCCCAGGGAGAATTGCAGAACCTGCGGCGGAGATCTCGACTTCTACCGCCGGCGCGCCCTGTTCTGTTCTTCGGAGTGCGCAAAGGTGCATCTTACCAGGTCGAGTTATGAATGCATGGCGGCAGACGATCGGACGCGGATGGCCGCGCATCAGTTGGTGCGCTACACCCGCACTAAGGCGCGGGCCTGCGCGCATTGCGGGAGCGGATTCCATCCACTGAGCGAAACCGCGCCGCAAAGGTTCTGCTCGAAGCCGTGCATGTACGCTTTCCGCGACAGCGAGAAAGCCGCGATGCATGCCAAGGTTTGCGAGTGGTGCGGCGGCTCGTTCGTCGCCAAGACATCCGCCGCGCGTTTCTGCAAGCCGCTGTGCCAACTCCAGGAGAGCCGCATGCGCACCGGTAGGCTCATTCCCAAGAAGATCAGTCCGCCGGTTTTCGACTACGTCTTCCACGCCCTGGCGGCTTAGACGTCTCGCTTCTTGCCGAGGCTTTCGAAGATGACCAACTGCCTTTCCGTGTTCTGCCGGATCGCGATCAGATGCTCGACGATGGCCCCGAAGCAGTAGAGCACGGCGCCAGGGAGAGCGATCGCCGCCGCGATTAGCAAGCCCATCATGGGGGTGTTGGTGGCAACTCCGGATTGCCGACTTAATGCGGCGCCGGCAACCAGAAGGCCAACAAGCACGATTGCGCCGCCCAGCGCCTGAATGAATTTGTGCATGATTATTTCTCCCCACCGGTCTTGGAGGATGGCGCAACGCTTGCGCGCGCGCAAGCTTCGCCCCCGAAAGGGCGTGCTTGAATTTTTAACCAAATCAGCGCAGCTTGTCCGTGGGCTTCGAAACCCGGACCGTGATAGACCGCAAAATTCCCTGGCAGGAATTTGCCCATACGCCTGGCAGCGTGGGGCGGCGGTGACATGAACTGCAACTAGCAGTTCGACAGACGCGCTTGGCGGCGCGGCTCTGACCGGCTGAATATGGCCGGGGGCGAGCGTGCTGTCCAGAGGGAAACCTTAAAAGCGTCTCGGCCTGTCTCACGGCAGGTTTCGAACCCCCGGCTTTCGGTCCGCCACCGATGATGGAAAACCGTTCCCGGAAAAGGGGCGGTTTCCGCCGGCCTTCGAAAGCCGGTTCGAACCGTGAGGCTCAACCCTTGAAAAAGCACAATTACATCACGCTGCTGTCGCAGTGGCTGTCCGCGCCTGAGAGCGTCCAGCGCGAGGTTTTGTCAGAAGCGCGCCGGCTGGCAGGCCCGGCCGTCTCGCGCCGCGCGCTGATCGGCGCGCTTGCCGTGGCGCCGGCCGTCACCTTGCCGGAAGTGGCCGAGTCGTCGAACGTCGTTCCAGACGGGGACAACGTTCCTTCCAAAACCATGACCGCCTACCGGCTCGACTATGCTCCGCTCGAACGGCTGAAACATCACATGCTGATGGCTTCACTGGCTTTGCAGGAGATCGCGGCCAAGAGCGATGCTCCGAATTGGGCGTTCGTCGTGGGAGGCAACAAAGACGGCCTCGAGTTTGCCAGCGCGACCACCGCAACAGAACTCGTCACCGAAACCGTGTGGTTCTGGCATGTCTAGGTTCATCCCTTTCCGCGACATGAGCGTCGCCCAGGTGGTCCAGTGCGGCTATGATGCCATGGCCATCATCTCGCTTTGCAGTCGGGTGGCAGGTGATCTCAGCAGCGACGACAACGCCAAGAAGTTGGGCGGCGACATCTCGATCGCATTGGACCTGGCCGGCGAACTGCTTGGCATAGTTCACGACACGGTCGAGATGCACGAAGGTCTCTAGATCGGCAAATCTGCCTGTCTATCCCCCCTGCCGGTATATCGGCAGGGGGGGGGGCGTTTCACGGGGAACCTACAGTGTAACCAACTGATAGAGGTCGTCTTTTCTGTGCGGTGCCCAGGGACGGGGCGCGGCTATGTTTCACGTGAGCAGCACTGAAACAGTGGATAACAATACAGTCCTGTGAATTGTGGGCTCTAACAGCAGAACCGCCAACGGGACAGTCGTACAAATTTATGGTGGTCCCTGATTTCTGTTCTCTCAGAAGGATGAAAGAGATGGATACGAATATCCCGGCGCTTCATCAGGCGCTAAAGGCTTACAATGATGCTGTCGATAGGCAGAAGCTGGTCGCGCATTACCTTGACCGCAAATTCATGGGTCGATCGCCGACACAACTGGAAACAGCCGAAGTCCATGCGCGCCGCCTCGACAAAGAAGCTGCCCTGCGGAAGATCTGTACCTTCCCATGCCCGGACTTCAGCGTTCTGCGAGCCAAGGTCAAGGCGCTGAACACGATTCTTTCCAGCGGCGAAACGCTTGGCGCCCACCAGCAGAGAGGGCTGTTGCAGTCCATCCTCCAGATGGGGAAGGATGTTGCAGTAGGTTAGCCCTAGGCCATTTGAGTTCCGCTGCAATGGGCCTTGCCCGGTTCCCATTTAAGTTGTACGAGAATGGCAACATTGTTCGGCGGAGCAATCACCATATGGCCACCCCTGGCGATCTCATTGCGCTATTGTCGATGGAATTGGGCATCTCGGCTCCGACCATCTTCCAGCATGATCGAAACCTCGTGGACGGTGGCTGGCGTCCGGTCAAGGGACGTGGCCGAAGTGCTGTTTCCGTCACGCCAGAATACGCGGCAAATCTCCTTACCTCGCTCCTCGGGAGCGAGAGGGTAAAGGGATCGCAGGACGTTGTGCGCCACTACCGCAATACAGGCATCTTCAAGGTCTCGCCGAGAGAGGGAATGGCGAGCGATTGGGCTGGATGCGGGATTGAAGAGCTGGAGAACTTGCCGAATGATCATTGCTTCGTCGATGCGCTCGCGGCGTTCATAGACGCGGGGATGTCGGGTAGCCTGTTGGGATTCCTTGGCGCCGAGGCTAAAGACGATAGTACCGAGTGGACGCGGGTGCTCTTCCCGTTCGAAAACCAGGTCGAAATCACCGCTGTAGCTCCGTTCATGGTGGGCACCTTCAACATAAGATCCTCGCGGTCGATCTTTGTCCGATATGTTCGCCCAATATTTGATGATGAACCTCGGCCGTGGCCGAACGTCGACCTTGTCCAGCGTAAGACTATCAGCGCTAAGACAACCCTGACGATCGGGGGGCTTCTCAGCCAATGATGCACCGACGTGATATCATCATCGGCCGGAAGGCGATCGCGAACCAACTGGGCTGTTCTGAGAAAACCGTGACCCGCCTCTACAAGGCGGGAAAGCTGCCTAAGGTGTTCAAGTTGGCGGGCGAAACCTCGCCGCTGAAGATCACGGTGAAGAACCTCCAGAAGCTTCGGAAGGGCACATGACAATGTCGGCCCCCCTTCCTCCTTTCGTTATGGCCCGTGATCTTGCCTTCCGCGTCTTTCCAGTCAGCGAGGCTGTAATCAAGGCGACCGCTCGTCGGTACGGCATTGGCAAGAAGATCGGTCGCTGTATCATTTTCTCGGCGCGCGCCGTTGAAGAACTCTATGAGGTCCTGCCATGCCCCTCAAACTCGTCCGGCGCAAAAAGTCGCCCTATCTCATCATCCGGGGAACAATCCGCGGAATACGCGTTGAAGAAAGCACAGGAACTCTTGATCGCAACATCGCGGAAGAGTTCCGCGTCAAGCGCGAAGCGGAAATCTACCGCCAGTCCCTCTACGGTGTTGCCGTTTCAAAAACGTTCGCAGAAGCCGCTCTGAGCTACTTGGAAGAGGGTGGCTCTCCGCGTTTCTTAGACAGGCCGCTCGATTATTTTTCGACGAAGCCGCTGTCGCAGATAGGACTGGCCGACATCGAGGCCGGAGCCAAGAAACACTATCGCAATGCGGCGCCGTCCACCCGTGACAGGCAGTTCTTCACGCCATCCTGTGCCGTGCTGAAGCATGCTGCAAAGCGCGGCTGGTGCGCCATGCCTATTATTAGCCGCCCCAAGAAGCCCGATGGCGTCGTTCGATGGCTGACGCTCGACGAAGTCGATCGGCTGGTTGCCGGCTGCGGGAAATCGCTGCGGCCCTTGATCATATTCCTGATCTACACAGGTGCTCGGGTCGGCGAGGCGCTCTGGCTCGATTGGAAAAACGTCGACCTCGAACGAGCGCATGTGAGCTTTCCCAAGACCAAGAACGGCGAGTCTCGGGGTGTCCCTTTGCATCCTCGCGTGATCGCTGCCTTGGCCAATCTCAAGCATCGTAAGGGCTGCGTCTTCAGGCGGCCCGACGGCCAGCCATACACACCGTTGAAGTCGATCAACGATACTTCGGCCGGCACGCGCATCGGAACAGCATTCCGTGCGGCGCTGGCTCGCGCCAAGATCGTCAACTTCCGCGTCCATGATTGTCGCCACACCTGGGCCACCTGGCACTATGCCGCCAACCGGGATCTCGGTGCCTTGATGCGTCTCGGTGGCTGGAAGTCAGAGAAGATGGTCATGCGCTACGCTCATGTGAACGTCAGCGAGCTTTCGCACACAATCGACCGCCTCCCTGGGGGACTTCAGGGGGACGATCTCAATGCTAAAGCAAAAAAGGCATAAGGAACAACGCCTTGCGGAAATTGCATATGCCCTTGGTAAGGGAGAGGTCGAGAGTTCAATCCTCTCTCGCAGCACCAGTTCTCCTAAAATCTGTCTTTTCGCGCGGCCTCTCGCCGCCACGACTCCCTTGCATTCCAAAGCCTGATAAAAAAGAACCGCCCCGGGGGCGGAGCGGTTCTTGTGCGATACCGGATCGAATCGGGTGTTCGCTTACGACGGAGCCTTGCCACCATTCTTCTTGCAGGCGGCGCGGAACTTTTCGCGTTCCTTGCCGTGCAAGCCCTTGGCATCGGCCAGCGCCGAGCACTGCTTCGAGATAGCGGTCTTTTCCGGCGTCATCGCCTTGGTCGCCTTCTTGGCGGGTGGCGTCGTTGTCGTGGTCGTCGTTGCGGCCGGCTGGGTCGTCGTCGTGCTGGTCGCCGCGGCGAAGGCGCCGGTCGCGGCGGAACCAACGATCGCGATCGAAACCAGAATGCTTGCAATCCTCATTGCGAACTCCCTTGATGTGCCCCCCGGCGTGCGGACCCTATCATTAGCCGAGGCTAACGCCAGATCGCGAACCTGACACGTTTTCGCAAATTTTCGTGACCGTTGCGGCCCGAACGGATGGCGGACAATGGCGCGCGTCTGGCGCATGACCGCGAAAGCCGGAATCGATTTCCGGAAAGGATCATGCGCTAAATCAAGGTGTTGGAGCATCCTCGGCGCGTCCTGAAGGATGCGCCGTGCTCTAGCGGCAGCGCCTGTCCCGTTCGGCGGCGATGGCGGCCGTTTCCGCCTGCAGCGTGTCTATCTTCCTGGTCTGCTTGTTCTTCAGCGCCTCGATGGCCTTGTGGCCGCCCGGCACCCAGAACGGGATGTTGGTGTTGGAGATCCTGCCGCGTGAGATGGCTTCCCTGCTGACGCCGGTGGACGATGAACCAAGCGCCACATTCAGGTCGGAGCAGCTCATCGCGGCATATGCGGATGGCCCGCTCGCGCCCGAAAAGGTCGAGCCGCAACCGGCCAAGGGTAACACCAACAGGAATGCCGCTCGGCGGATCGCTGACGCCTTCATGCCAACACCCTAACAAGCCGATCCCGGAATGGAAACCACCTCCCTTTCGACGCGGTTGACGGCCGGGGTTCCGCAGCCGGTTTCGTTGGCGGTAGGCCGCGTTCCCTGCTAAGGGCGGCCGCGTGCCAGATATCGGGGAGGATGCGTGCCGATGACCAATGTCGCCTTGACGGGAATTGCCCGCGATCTGGCCCGCCGCGCGGCCGAGGGCCGGCCGGTGCGCATCGGCGTCATCGGGTCGGGCGAGATGGGCACGGATCTCGTGACCCAGGGCATGCTGATGCCTGGCATCTCGGTCTGTGCCATCTCCACGCGCCGCCCGCACACGGCGCGCGAGGCGATCCGGATCGCTTATGGCGACGAGGCCTTGGCTTGCGAGGCCGATACGTCATCCAAGGTCACGCAGGCGATCGAGAGCGGCGGCATCGCCATCACCTCGAACGAAATGCTGGTCACGAACCCGCTGATCGATGTCGTCATCGATGCCACCGGCAAGCCGGGTGTCGCCGCCGATTTCGACCTCATGGCGATGGAGCATGGCAAGCATCTGGTGATGATGAACGTCGAGGCCGACGTCACCATCGGCTGCTACCTCAAGCAGCAGGCCGACCGGCTCGGCGTCATCTATTCCGTCGGCGCCGGCGACGAGCCGTCGAGCTGCATGGAACTGATCGAATTCGCCTCGGCGCTGGGCCTCACCATCGTGTCCGCCGGCAAGGGCAAGAACAACCCCCTCAACCACGATGCCGTTCCCGACGACTATCGCGAGGAGGCGGCGCGCCGCAACATGAACCCGCGCATGCTGGTCGAGTTCGTCGACGGCTCGAAGACCATGGTGGAAATGTGCGCCATCGCCAACGCCACCGGCCTCGTGCCGGATGTGCCCGGCATGCATGGCCCGAAGGCCGATCGCGACGACCTGGTCAAGGTGCTGATCCCGCGCGCCGATGGCGGCCTGCTGTCGCGCAAGGGCGTCGTCGACTACACCATCGGCAAGGGCGTGGCGCCCGGCGTCTTCGTCATCGTCGAGGCGACGCACCCGCGCGTCATCGAGCGCATGGACGACCTCCATGTCGGCCGTGGCCCGTATTACGGCCTGTTCCGCCCCTATCACCTGACGTCGCTGGAAGTGCCGTTGACGGCTGCCCGCATCATGCTATCCGGCAAACCCGACATGGTGCCCCTGCCTCGGCCCGTGGCCGAGGTCTGCGCCGTCGCCAAACGCGATCTCGCCGCCGGCGAGACCTTCGACGCCATCGGCGAGACCTGCTACCGGTCGTGGACGACGACAGTCGGCGATGCCCGCGCCGCCGGCGCCGTGCCGGTCGGTCTGCTCGAGGGCGGCAAGGTGCTGAAACCGGTCAGGAAGGGTGAACTGCTGACCTCGGACAATTCCGCGCCGGACCAGACGACAAGGCTATTTGCCTTGCGCCGGCTGCAGGACGAGATGCTCTATCCCGCTACTTCCCCAGCTCGATCGACCTGAGCCGCGCCGCTTCCACGGCCTCGGTCACCAGCTTCGTCAGCCGGTTCTCGCCCATCAGCACGGCCAGCGCCGCGGCGGTGGTGCCGTTGGGGCTGGTCACCTGCTGGCGCAAAACGCCCGGGTCCTCGCGGCTTTCGGCGGCGAGCGAGGCGGCGCCATAAACCGTCTGCATGGCAAGCAGCCTGGCGGTTTCGCTCGGCACGCCGGCATGCTCTGCCGCCGCCGTCAATGCCTCGATGAAATGGAAGATATAGGCCGGTCCGGATCCCGAAACGGCTGTCACCGCATCCATCAGACCCTCGTTGTCGATGGTGGCGACCTCGCCGCTCGCCGACAGAAGGTCGGCGACGCGGGTCTTGGTTTCGGGCGAGACCAGCGGGTTGGAAAACACCACCATCATGCCCTTGCCGATGGCCGCCGGCGTGTTGGGCATGCAGCGCACGATAGGCGCGCGCTCGCCCAGGACCGCCTCGAAGGTGGCCACCGGCGTGCCGGCGGCGATGCTGACGAAAGTGGTGCGGCCATCGCCGAAGCGCCGGTAGGCGGCGGTGACGTCGCGGATCACCTGCGGCTTGACTGCGATCACCACCAGAGATGGTACAGCGTCAGCAGGTATGGCGCCGGCCTCGGCCGCGACCTGGCAGCCCAGCGTCGCCGCCCGCTGGCGCAGATCGGCATTGGGCTCGACCACGAAAACATCAGCCGGGGCGAGCTTGCCCGACTTCAGCCAGCCTGCCAGCATCGCGTAGCCCATATTGCCGCAGCCGGCGAGAACGAGCCTGATTGTCATTGGAAACCCTCCGAGGAAAGGTTTTCCATAGAGCATTTTGCCGCCGGGTGGAAACACCCCGCCGACACGCAAAAAGCGGTCTGGCTCGGAAGGGACGACGCGAGATCGCGAGACGCTTAGGCAGAATGCCTGATCGCGATAGGCCGCAGCGAGACCTGCCGCAGCCCGAGCACTCCCAAAACGAAGAACAGCCACACCGGGTCGCTGCGGTGGAAGAAGAAGCTTTCGAGGAAAGCGTTCAGGGCGGTGAACAGCACCACCATCATGAAGAAGTCGCCGAGATAGACATTCTCCTTGCGCAGCGGGATACGCATGTAGTCGCGCATCGGCGCGATGAGGAAGGTGTAGACCGCCACGCACAGGGCGGGAATGCCCATCAGCACGGCTATGTCGAGATAGCCGTCATGCCCGTGCACGATGGTTCGGATGTCCCAGGCCCGGTCGAAGGGCTGGTCCTGGTTGAGCAGAAGCGGCGTTCCCCAGAAGCTTTCGTAGCC
>OFTY01000984.1_pt1 | contig 15002 bp, 10 predicted proteins | sample 1775061 | NCBI WGS metagenome assembly OFTY01 (sample SAMN08195773, study PRJEB24354) | sludge metagenome | isolation source: sludge from phenol fed wastewater aerobic bioreactor B | place: India: Nagpur | collected 2016-09-16 | reverse complement strand
CAGAGATAGCCGCAGTGTTCTGCAGGTAAGCGGAGCACGAACAGATGAGCTCGAAACGGACATAGGGTATTAGTGTGAGCAGCGGTTGCCTGTGCGAATGTCCAGCGTCAAAGCGGATCAAGAGCTTGAAAAGATCGCCGCCGTGATCGAACGCCTGGCCGACCCGGATATCTTCGTCTGGCTCAACCGCGCGGCATCGGCCACCAAAGCCGAAATCCATCGGGCGGCGACCATCATCGCCGACAGACTATGCGGCGCCGTGACAAACCCGATCATCCGAAATGCACAGGAGCAAAGGCAACTCGCTGTTATCCAGGCCTATCTGGAGCAGCGTGGCTACAGGCGGCTCCATCCCGGTGATGGCATCAAGTTCAATTCCATGCCTTCCGGCACGTTCAGCTTCCGAATGAATGTGCCGATCAAGCAAACGAACGGTGTGCAATCCATCAATATTCCTATCGATGCCGTCATCATGCCGAAAGCGGCAAAGCGCGGGGATCTACCACTGTTTTTCGAGGCAAAATCCGCAGGCGACTTCACCAACACCAACAAGCGCCGCAAGGAAGAAGCGGTCAAGATGGCTCAGCTTCGCCATACCTATGGTCCCAACGTGCGCTTCAACCTGTTCCTTTGCGGCTATTTCGATAGTGGCTATCTCGGCTACGAAGCTGCAGAAGGCATCGACTGGGCTTGGGAACACCGCATCGATGACCTGTCATTGTTTGGGATATGACCATGACCAGCAAGGCCGAGACCATCACCCTCGTGGAGGAACGGCGTCTGACTCTTCAAGCAGAGCTTGACAGCTACAAAACTCAAGCCGAACGGAATAAATTTGGGCAATTCGCCACACCCACCCGGCTTGCCCATGAAATACTCGCCTACGGTCTGAGTCTACTGCCCAGAAATGAGGCTATTCGCTTTCTCGACCCTGCGATCGGCACAGGCTCATTCTATTCGGCCTTGCGGGCAACCCATGGTCGGCGCCCCGTGAATTGGGCGCGCGGCTTCGAGATCGATCCTCACTATGGAGAACCTGCCCGGCATCTCTGGAGGGAAACACCTCTCGACATCACACTCTCGGATTTCACACGGCAAGAGCCACCGACGCACGATGAGGAAAAATCCAATCTGCTCATCTGCAACCCCCCCTATGTGCGGCACCATCACATCGGCGGCGCCGATAAACGCCGCCTGCAAAACACCGCGCGGAAAGCCGCTAACATCGAATTCTCTGGACTATCGGGGCTTTATTGCTATTTCCTGGCGCTGTCCCACCCATGGATGAGCGAAGGCGGGATCGCCGGATGGCTCATCCCCAGCGAATTCATGGACGTGAACTACGGGAAGGCGCTCAAGGCATACTTGCTGAGGGATGTCACGCTACTGCATATCCATCGTTTCGACCCCAACGACGTGCAATTCGATGATGCCCTGGTATCCTCTGCCGTCGTCTGGTTCAAGAAACAGAAGCCGCTTGCAGACCACCAGATCACATTTTCCTTCGGCGGCACACTGCAGCAGCCTGCACTGGTCAGGAAAGTGAATGCGGGCGAACTGGAACACGCAAGCAAGTGGTCCAGGTTTCCCAAACGGAGCGCCGAATCCACACACAAAGGCTACCGGCTCGGCGACTTGTTTTCCGTCAAGAGAGGGCTCGCCACGGGAGACAACAATTTCTTCATCCTGGACGAAGAACGCGCCACCGCGCTTGATATTCCGTCACGGTTTTTACGCCCCATCCTACCGAGCACTCGATATGTGAAGGAAGATGAAATCATGGCTGACGAGCACGGGATCCCATTGCTCGAAAAGCGTCTGTTTCTGCTTGACTGCACCTTGCCCGAACACGAAGTCCAGCACGGATATCCGTCGCTCTGGGCGTATCTTCAAACTGGGCGCGCACAGGTCGCGCAACGCTATCTGTGCCGTTCACGGCGCTACTGGTACGCTCAGGAACGCCGCCCTGCGGCGCCCATAGTCTGTACCTACATCGGCCGCAGCGATCATGGCGGTCAACCCTTTCGTTTCCTGCTGAACCATAGCCAGGCAACAGCGACGAATGTTTATCTCATGCTTTATCCGTCGCCCCTGCTGATGGACAAGCTCCGGGCCAATCCCGCCATGCTACGCACGCTATGGCATGCACTCAACGCCATCGATAGGACCGTTTTGCTAGACAACGGCCGCGTGTATGGCGGAGGAATGCATAAACTTGAACCCAGAGAACTGGCCGCCGTACCGGCTGACGAACTTGCAGCCTTGATCGGTCTCGACAAGAAACGCCCTGAAGAGCAACTGGCGTTCGAGGCAATGGCGGCAGCGCTCTAGTACCTACGCCGAGACTTCGTCCAACGAATTGGCAAACGCCTAACCGCGCCCAGCCGCCTCGAACGCCTGCGCTAGGTCGGCGATCAGGTCGGCGGGGTCTTCCAGGCCGATGTGCAGGCGCAGCACCGTGCCCTTGCGCATGCGCGCGTCGGCTACCGAGGCCCAGTAGCCGTGGGCGGCCAGGGCGGAAGGCTCGACCTGCGTGACCAGGCTTTCGTAGCCGCCCCAGGAATAGCCGATCCCGAACAGCCGCAGGCCGTCGATCAGGCGGCGCACCTGCCGCTCGTCGAAATCGACGGCCACGGACAGCAGGCCGTTGGACCCCGTCGCGTCGCGCCGCCACAGCGCATGGCCGGCGTCGTCCGGCCAGGCGGGGAAGAAGATCCGCGACACCCGGGGCTGGGCGTCCAGCCAGCGGCAGACCTCCATCGCGTGCTCGGCGCAGGCGCGCAGGCGCACCCCCAGGGTGCGCGCGCCGCGCAGCGCCAGCCAGGCGTCGTCGGCGCTGACGGTGCTGCCCAGGGCGTAATGGGTCTCGTGCAGCTTGCCGATCAGCGCCGGGTCGCGCGCCACGGCCGCGCCCAGCATCAGGTCGGAATGGCCGCCGACGTACTTGGTGGCGGCGATCACCGACACGTCGGCCCCGAGCTGCAGGGGCCGGTAGATGTAGCCCGAGCCCCAGGTGTTGTCGGCCACCACGACCAGGCCGTGCTCGTGGGCCCAGTTGGCCAGGGCGGGCAGGTCCAGCATTTCCATCAGCAGCGAGCCCGGCGATTCCAGGTACAGCACCCGGGTCTCGGGGCGCAGGGCGGCCTGCAGGCCGGCGAGGTCGCCGCGCACGAAATCCATGGCCACGCCCATGCGCGACAGGACGGTCTTGTGCAGGTAGCGCACCGGCCCGTACACGCAGTCCACGACCAGGGCATGGTCGCCCTGGCCCAGCAGCGCCATCAGCGCCATGCTGATGGCCGCCATGCCGGAAGGCGCCAGGAACGCCCGCTCGCCGCCTTCCAGGCCGCACAGCAGCGTCTCCAGGGCCTCGTGCGTCTGCAGGCCGACCCGGCCGTAGGTGGGCACGCGCTCGCCGCGCTGCTTGGCCGCCTGGGCGCGGTCCAGCACGTCCATGGAGGCGAAGCGCACCGTGCTGGTGCGGTACGAGGGCAGCGCGACCGGCCCCGAGCCGGTGGCCGGATCCAGGGGAGCCTGGCCGATGTGCTGCAGCAGCGTGTCGATGCGGTCGGAATCGTGGAGTGTCATGAACTCAGATCTTTTGAAAACGGTACACCCCGTCCTCGCCTAGGGTGCGCCGCAGGGATCCCTGGAAGTATAGGGCGTGCAGGTGGGCGATGGATTCGCCCATGGCGAAGGACAGCTGGTGCAGGTCCAGCTTGCGGTGGAACAGCACCGGCAGCAGATCGTGGGCGGTGCGCGGCTCGCCACAGGCGGCCAGGACCTCGGCCAGGCGCTCGGCGTGGTGCTCCCGCTGCTGGACGATGCGCCGGTGCAGGCCGCGGAAGGGCCGGCCGTGGGACGGCAGCACCAGGGTGTCCGCGGGCAGCGCTTCGTAGGCGGCGAGCGAATCCAGGTACAGGCGCAGGGGATCGGACTCGGGCTCCAGGTCGAACACGCTGACGTTGGTGGAAATGCGCGGCAGCACCATGTCGCCCGAGATCAGCGCACCCAGGTCCGGACACCACAGCGAGACGTGCTCGGGCGCATGGCCGTAGCCGACGATGACGCGCCAGCCGTGCCCGCCGATGGGCACTTCCTGGCCGTGCATCAGGCGGTGGAAGCGCGACGGCATGCCGGGTACCAGGCGCACGTAATAGTCGTGGCGGGCGCGGATCGTGTCCAGCGCCTGCGGATCGGCCAGGCCGTGGCGGGCGAAGTGCCGCGCCGCGCCCACGCCGGACGGACCGCTGCCCTCGACCGAGGAATCCGCCACCGACGATCCCGACCACAGCCGGGCCACCGCGTAGTCCGTCATGGACATCCACAGCGGCGCCTGCCAGCGCTCGCACAGCCAATGGGCCAGGCCGACGTGGTCCGGATGCATGTGGGTGACCATCACGCGCAGCACCGGCAGGCCGTCCAGCGCCTGCTCGAACACGGTTTCCCAGCAGTCGCGGACCTCGGCGCGGTCGATGCCGCAATCGACCACCGTCCAGCCCTCGCGGCCGTCGATGCGGTCGCGCAGCAGCCACAGATTGATGTGGTCCAGGGCGAAGGGCAGCGGCATGCGGATCCAGCGCACACCGGCGGCCACTTCGCGCGCGCGGCCGGATTCGGGCAGGGCGTCGCCCCAGGGATAGTCGAGTTCGTTTTCCAGCGGGTTCATGCCGCGTCTCCAGTAGATTCGGGTTTTTCTGCGGGTTTTCTCGCATCATTATGTCAGAATTTCCTCTTTACGTTAACGTAAACGTAATCCATAATGGGCGCTGACTGGATCCGCCGTTTCGCGCGCTCCCCGACCGAACCGCCGGCCGATCCACCCATCGCCGCATCCCACCCCATGAGCCAAGCCACCTGGACGATTTCCGAGCTTGCCCGCGAATTCGGCATCACGCCGCGCACGATCCGCTTCTATGAGGATCAGGGCATCGTCAGCCCGGCGCGCGCAGGCCGCAACCGGGTCTATGCCCCGCGCGACCGCACGCGGCTCAAGCTCGCCCTGCGCGGGCGGCGGCTGGGGCTGCAGCTGGCCGAAATCGTCACCCTGATCGACCTGTACGACCGCGGCGGCGCCAACAGCGAAGCGCAGCTGCGGCAGTACGCCGAAGTCCTCGCCAGCCACCGCGCCAAGCTCGAACAGCAGCGGCGCGACCTGGACGAGACCCTGAAAGAAATCCGCCGCCAGCAGGCCGAATGCGAAGCGCTGCTGCGGGCGCGCCACCCACGACACCAGGAGACCACCCCATGAACCTGCCCGGCCTGAACTTCGACCTCGGCTCCGACCTCGACATGCTGCGCGAGGCGGTGCGCGACTTCGCCCAAGCCGAGATCGCCCCGCGCGCCGCCGCGGCCGACCGCGACGACCAGTTCCCCATGGACCTGTGGCGCAAGTTCGGCGACCTGGGCCTGCTGGGCGTGACCGTGGCCGAGGCCTACGGCGGCGCCAACCTCGGCTACCTGGCGCACATGATCGCCATGGAGGAAATCTCGCGCGCCAGCGCGTCCATCGCCCTGTCCTATGGCGCGCACTCCAATCTGTGCGTCAACCAGATCCACCGCAACGGCACCGAAGCGCAGAAGCAGAAATACCTGCCCGGCCTGATCTCCGGCGAACGGATCGGCGCGCTGGCCATGAGCGAACCCGGCGCGGGTTCGGACGTCGTCGGCATGCGGCTGCGCGCCGAGAAGCGCGGCGACCGCTACGTGCTCAACGGCACCAAGATGTGGATCACCAACGGGCCGGACGCCGGCACGCTGGTCGTCTATGCCAAGACGGAACCCACCATGGGCTCGCGCGGCATCACCGCCGCGCGCCGCGGGAGGCGCTTCCCTGGCTTCTCGGTGGCGCAGAAGCTCGACGAGCTGGGCATGCGCGGCGCGCACACCGGCGAGCTGGTGTTCCAGGACTGCGAGGTCCCGGCCGAGAACGTGCTGGGCGAGGTCGACGGCGGCGTCAAGGTGCTGATGAGCGGCCTGGACTACGAGCGCGCCGTGCTCGCGGCCGGCCCCCTGGGCATCATGCAGGCGGTCATGGACGTGGTCGTGCCCTACGTGCACGAACGCAGGCAGTTCGGCCAGCCGATCGGCGAATTCCAGCTCATCCAGGGCAAGCTGGCCGACCTCTACACCACCCTGCAGGCCTGCCGCGCCTTCTGCTACACGGTCGGCAAGAACCTCGACAGGCTGGGCGCCGGCCACGCGCGCCAGGTGCGCAAGGACTGCGCCGGCGTCATCCTGTACTGCGCCGAGAAGGCCACCTGGATGGCCGGCGAGGGCATCCAGATCCTGGGCGGCAACGGCTACATCAACGACTACCCCACCGGCCGCCTGTGGCGCGACGCCAAGCTCTACGAGATCGGCGCCGGCACCAGCGAGATCCGCCGCATGCTGATCGGCCGCGAGCTGTTCGGCGAAACCGCCTGAACCCGACCCAGGAGCCGCGCAGCCATGGACGACACCGGCGACCACCGCCGCATCGAGCCCGTCGCGCCCCGGGGCCAGTCCCCGGAGGCCGTGGCGCGCATGATCCTGGCCGGATTCGACCGCCACTATTCGCTGTTCCGCTACAGCGCGCAGCGCGCCAAGGCGCTGTTTGAATCGGGCGACTGGCACGGCATCCAGCAGCTCTCGCGCGAGCGCATCGAATACTACGATACCCGCGTGCGGGAATGCGCGGCGGCCCTGGGCCAGGCGCTGCGCGGCACCACCCGCGCCCACACCGCGCCGGACACGGCCCTGACCGGCGAGCAGATCGAATTCTGGCTGGCCGCCAAGACCAGCTACATCACCCTGCTGGCCGGCCACCGCCAGCCCGAATGTGCCGAGACCTTCTTCAACTCGGTGTCCTGCCGCATCCTGCACCGCAACTACTTCAACAACGACTTCCTGTTCGTGCGCCCGGCGGTGGCGACCGACTACATCGACGGCGAGCACCCGTCCTACCGGGCCTACTATCCGCTGACCGAGGGCCTGCTGCCCAGCCTGACCCGCATGGCGGCCGACTTCGGCCTGGCCGCGCCCTATCACGACCTGCCGGCGGACGTGCGGCGCATGGCCCGCATGGGCCTGCGCCACCTGCGCCGCACCCTGCCGCGCGGCCTGGGCAAGCGGCTGGCGCCCGACTGCCAGATCCAGGTGCTCAACACCCTGTTCTTCCGCAACAAGGGCGCCTACATCGTCGGCCGCCTGATCAACCAGACCGCCATCCATCCCTTCGCCGTGGCGCTGCTGCACACGCCCTCGGGCCACATCCAGTTCGACGCCCTGCTGCACACCAGCGACGACCTGAGCACGCTGTTCAGCTTCACGCGCGCCTATTTCCTGGTGGACATGGAGGCTTCGGCGGCCTACGTCGATTTCCTGTCCTCGCTGTTCCCGCGCAAGCCCAAGGCCGAGATCTACACCACCATCGGCCTGCAGAAGCAGGGCAAGACCCTGTTCTACCGCGACTTCCTGCACCACCTGTCGCACTCGCGGGACGCCTTCGACTACGCGCCGGGGATCCAGGGCATGGTCATGACGGTGTTCACCCTGCCGTCCTATCCCTACGTGTTCAAGCTGATCCGCGACCGCATCGCCAAGGACGGCATGGACGAGGCCACGGTGCGGCGCAAGTACCAGATGGTGAAGAAGCACGACCGCGTCGGGCGCATGGCCGACACCTGGGAATATTCCCAGGTCGCCCTGCCGCGCAGCCGCTTCTCGCCGCGCCTGCTCGAAGGCCTGCGCCGCGAGGTCCCCAGCCTGCTGGAGGAGACCGACGGCCTGGTGGTGCTGCGCCACGTCTACATCGAACGCCGCATGACGCCGCTGAACATCTTCCTCGCCAGCGCCTCCGACGCCGCCCTGGAAGCCGCCGTGCAGCAATACGGCCAGGCCATCCGCGAGCTGGCCGCCGCCAACATCTTCCCCGGCGACATGCTGTACAAGAACTTCGGCGTCACCCGCCTGGGCCGCGTGGTCTTCTACGACTACGACGAGATCCAGCGCATGACCGAAATGCAGTTCCGCCGCATCCCGCCCGCCCCCAACGAGGAGGCCGAGATGTCCGGCGAACCCTGGTACCCCGTGGGCGCCAACGACGTCTTCCCGGAAGAGTTCGAGCGGTTCCTGCTGGGCGACCCCCGGGTGCGCGCCGCCTTCCTGAAATACCACGCGCCGCTTTTGGATGCACAATGGTGGCAGGACTGCCGCGCGCGCGCCGCCCAGGGTCGCATCGAGGACATCTTCCCCTATGACCAGTCGCGCAGGCTGCAGCCGCCGGACGGCCATTCGCGGCCGCCCCGGAGCGATTCAACGGATACCCTCTAGAGCAAGAGAAAGGAGCCTCACCATGTCCGATTCCATCGTCATCGTATCCGCCGCCCGCACCCCCATGGGGGGCATGATGGGCAGCCTGTCCGGCCTGGCCGCGCATGAACTGGGCGCCATCGCGATCAAGGCCGCCGTCGAGCGCGCGGGCATCGCCGGCGACGCCGTCCAGGAAGTCATCATGGGCAACGTCCTGCAGGCCGGCCAGGGCCAGGCACCCGCCCGCCAGGCCGCCCTGGGCGCGGGCCTGCCCAAAAGCGTCGCGTGCAGCACCCTGCACAAGGTCTGCGGCTCGGGCCTGAAGGCCGTGATGCTGGCCCACGACATCATCAAGGCCGGCTCGGCCGAGGTGGTGGTGGCCGGCGGCCAGGAAAGCATGAGCAACGCCCCCTATCTGCTGCTCAAGGGCCGCCAGGGCTACCGCTACGGCCATTCCACGGTCTACGACCACATGGCCCTGGACGGCCTGGAAGACGCCTACCAGCGCGGCACCGCCATGGGCGTGTTCGCCGAGGACTGCGCCTCCAAGTACAGCTTCCCGCGCGAGCAGCAGGACGCCTTCTCCCTGGAATCGCTGCGCCGCGCGCGCCAGGCCACCGAGGACGGCAGCTTCAAGTGGGAAATCGCGCCGGTCACGGTCCAGGGCCGCAAGGGCGACACCGTGATCGACACCGACGAGGCCCCCGCCAAGGCCATGCCGGAAAAGATCCCGACGCTCAAGCCCGCCTTCAAGAAGGACGGCACGATCACGGCGGCCAACGCGTCCTCGATCTCCGACGGCGCCTCGGCGCTGGTGGTGATGAGCGCCGCCAAGGCCAAGGAACTCGGCGCCGCGCCCCTGGCGCGCATCGTCGGCCACACCCAGTTCTCGCACGATCCGCAGTGGTTCACCACCGCCCCGGTCGGCGCGATCCAGAAGCTGCTGGACAAGGCCGGCTGGCAGGCCGGCGACGTCGATCTGTACGAGATCAACGAAGCCTTCGCCGTGGTGACCATGGCCGCCATGGCCGACCTGAAGATCCCGCACGACCGGGTCAACATCCACGGCGGCGCCACCGCCCTGGGCCATCCCATCGGCGCCTCCGGCGCGCGCCTGCTGACCACGCTGATCGGCGCCCTGCGCAAGACCGGCGGCAAGCGCGGCATCGCCTCGCTGTGCATCGGCGGCGGCGAAGCCGTGGCCCTGGCCGTCGAAATGCTGTAAATCCCACGCAGTACCCGCGGATGAGTCCGGACACCGGGCAGCCCCTGCGGACTGCCCGGTGCCCGACGAATCGGAGCGCCTTGCAAGGCGCGACGTGGGGAGATGCCACAGTTTGAAGCTGGCCCCCACAGTCTGATGAATCCGTGCAGCATGCAGGCCATTTTTCTTTACTTCCAGGAACCGACATGCCGGTCATCGAGTCCCGCATCAACCCACGATCCCAGGAATTCCAGGACAACGCCCGCGTCATGCGGACGCTGGTCGACGATCTGCGCGAGCGCATCGCCCGCACGGCGCAGGGCGGCGGCGAAACGGCCCGCGCCCGGCACCTAGCGCGCGGCAAGCTGCTGCCGCGCGAGCGGGTCGAGCGCCTGCTCGATCCCGGCACCCCCTTTCTCGAACTGTCGCCGCTGGCGGCGCTCGACGTCTACGACAACGCCTCGCCCGGCGCGGGCCTGATCACCGGCATCGGCCGGGTGGGCGGCACCGAATGCGTGATCGTCTGCAACGACGCCACGGTCAAGGGCGGCACCTACTACCCGCTCACGGTGAAAAAACACCTGCGCGCCCAGGAAATCGCCCAGCAGAACCACCTGCCCTGCATCTACCTGGTCGATTCGGGCGGCGCCAACCTGCCCAACCAGGACGAGGTCTTCCCCGACCGCGACCACTTCGGGCGCATCTTCTACAACCAGGCCGTCATGTCGTCCATGGGCATCGCCCAGCTGGCCGTGGTGATGGGCTCCTGCACCGCCGGCGGCGCCTACGTGCCCGCCATGAGCGACGAATCCATCATCGTGCGCAACCAGGGCACGATCTTCCTGGGCGGCCCGCCCCTGGTCAAGGCCGCCACCGGCGAGGAAGTCTCGGCCGAGGACCTGGGCGGCGGCGACGTGCACACCCGCCTGTCGGGCGTGGCCGACCACCTGGCCGAGAACGACACCCACGCGCTGCGCCTGGCGCGCGACGCGGTGGCGCGGCTCAACCGCCCGGCCCCGCCCGCGCCCGGCCCCTGGGCCGAGCCCCTGTACGACCCGGCCGAGCTGGACGGCATCATCCCCCAGGACACGCGCAAGCCCTACGACGTGCGCGAGGTCATCGCGCGCATCGTGGACGGCTCCGACTTCGAGGAATTCAAGGCGCGCTTCGGCACCACCCTGGTCACGGGCTTCGCGCGCATCTACGGCATGCCGGTGGGCATCATCGCCAACAACGGCATCCTGTTCTCCGAGGCCGCGCAGAAGGGCACGCACTTCATCGAACTGTGCTGCCAGCGCAATATCCCCCTGGTCTTCCTGCAGAACATCAGCGGCTTCATGGTGGGCCGCAAGTACGAAAACGAAGGCATCGCCCGCCACGGCGCGAAGATGGTCACGGCCGTGTCCACCGCCTCGGTGCCGAAATTCACGGTGCTGATCGGCGGCTCCTTCGGCGCCGGCAACTACGGCATGTGCGGCCGCGCCTTCGGCCCGCGCCTGCTGTTCCTGTGGCCCAACGCGCGCATCTCGGTCATGGGCGGCGAGCAGGCCGCCAGCGTCCTGGCCACCGTGCGGCGCGACAGCATCGAACGCAAGGGCGGCGCCTGGTCCGCCGACGAGGAAGACGCCTTCAAGGCGCCCATCCGCGCCCAGTACGAGCGCGAGGGCCATCCCTACTATTCCACCGCGCGGCTATGGGACGACGGCATCATCGCGCCGTCCGACACGCGGCGGGTGCTGGGCCTGGGCCTGGCCGCCGCCCGTCACGCCCCGGCCGAAGCCACCCGCTTCGGCGTGTTCAGAATGTAAGGAAACCGCCGTGTTCGACACCCTCCTCATCGCCAACCGCGGCGAGATCGCCTGCCGCATCGCCGCCACCGCCCGCCGCATGGGCATCCGCACCGTCGCCGTCTATTCCGACGCCGACGCCGACGCGCGCCACGTCCACGCCTGCGACCGCGCCGTGCGCATCGGCGGCCCGGAGCCCGCCGCCAGCTACCTGCGCGCCGACGCCATCCTGGACGCCGCCCGCCGCACCGGCGCCCAGGCCGTCCACCCGGGCTACGGCTTCCTGTCGGAAAACGCCGAATTCGCCCGCGCCTGCGCCGACGCCGGCCTGGTCTTCGTCGGCCCGCCGGTGGACGCGATCGCCGCCATGGGCAGCAAGTCCGCCGCCAAGACCCTGATGTCCGGCGCCGACGTGCCCCTGGTGCCCGGCTACCACGGCGAGCGCCAGGAAGCCGGTTTCCTCCAGGAGCAGGCCCGCACCATCGGCTACCCCGTGCTCATCAAGGCCAGCGCGGGCGGCGGCGGCAAGGGCATGCGCATCGTCCACGCCGACGCCGAATTCCAGGCTGCCCTCGCCTCCTGCCAGCGCGAGGCGGCCAGCAGCTTCGGCAACGCCCAGGTCCTGATCGAGCGCTACCTGACCAAGCCGCGCCACATCGAGATCCAGGTCTTCGCCGACACGCACGGCCAGTGCGTGCACCTGTTCGAGCGCGACTGCTCGGTGCAGCGGCGCCACCAGAAGGTCATCGAGGAAGCCCCCGCCCCCGGCATGACGCCCGAGCGGCGCGAGGCCATGGGCCGCGCGGCCGTGGCCGCCGCCCAGGCCGTCGGCTACGTCGGCGCCGGCACGGTGGAATTCATCGCCGAGCCCGACGGGCGCTTCTACTTCATGGAAATGAACACCCGGCTGCAGGTCGAGCACCCGGTCACCGAGGCCATCACCGGCCAGGACCTGGTGGAATGGCAGCTGCGCGTGGCCGCCGGCCAGCCGCTGCCGCTGCGCCAGGACCAGCTGCGCATCCAGGGCCACGCCATCGAGGCGCGCATCTACGCCGAGAATCCGGACAAGGACTTCCTGCCCAGCATCGGCCGCCTGGACGCCCTGCAATGGCCGCCGCACGTGGTCTTCCAGACCGGCCCCGTGCGCGTGGACGGCGGCGTGCGGGAAGGCGACACGATCTCGCCGCACTACGACCCGATGATCGCCAAGCTGATCGTCCACGGCCAGGACCGCGAGCAGGCCCGCCAGCGGATGCTGCGCGCGCTGGGCGCGGTGCGCGCCACCGGCGTGCAGACCAACATCGCCTTCCTGGGCCGCCTGATGGACGACCCGGCCTTCGCCGCCGCCGACCTGGACACCGGGCTGATCGAACGCGAGCACGAGCGCCTGTTCCCCGCGCCGCGGGACTGCGAGGACGGCGCGCTGGCCCTGGCCGCCGCCGCGCTGCTGCACCACGACGGCCTCGCCCGCCCCGGCGCCCTGGCGGCGGACGCCGGCCCCTGGAGCCAGGCCGACGGCTGGCGCGTGGGCGGGCGCTACGAGCGCATCCTGGTCGTGAAGGACGCGCGTGGCGAACGCGCCGTGCATCTGCGCCGCGACGGGCGGGACTGGACCCTGGCGGTGGACGACCGCCCCGCCCAGGACTTCCACTGGCAGGCCGAGGGCCGCCACCCGGCCCGCGTCCGCGTCCGGCTGGGCGAGGCCGAGGCGCGCGGCGACGTGCGATCTTGCATCCGGCTGCTCGAATATTACGCCGGCATCGCCGACAAGCTGGAAGGCCGCTCGATTCCGCTCGGCCCCGGCCTGACGAGCTGGACCGAGCGGGAGCCGGTCGGCATCACCGCGCAGATCATTCCGTGGAATTATCCGAGCTCGACCTTCGTGCGCGGCGTGGCACCCGCACTGGCCGCCGGCTGCGCCGTGGTCGCCAAGCCGGCCGAGACGACGCCGTTCACGGCGCTGTTGCTCGCCCAGTGGCTGCATGAGGCGGGCGTGCCGGCCGGCGCCGTCAACGTCGTCACCGGCCTCGGCTCCGATGCCGGCGCGCCGCTGGTGCGCCACCCGTCGATCGCGCATGTCACCTTCACCGGTTCGGTCGCTACGGGAGTAGGCGTCATGCAGGCCGTCGCGCCCAACGTGACGCAACTCACGCTGGAGCTCGGCGGCAAGTCGCCGCTGCTGGCGCTTGCCGACTGCGACGTAGACAAGGCCGTCGACGGTGCGCTGTGGGCGATCTTTTCCAACGCCGGGCAGATCTGCTCGGCCGGTTCACGCCTGGTAGTGGAGCGGTCCATCCATGCCGAGATGATGGACAAGCTGGTCGCTAGGACACGCACGCTGAAGCTTGGCCATGGGCTGAAGGACCCAAATGTCGGCGCCATCAATTCCAGGCAGCACCTGGACCGCATCACCCGCCATGTCGAGGCGGCGCGCGAGCGCGGTTGCTCGATCCTCACCGGCGGCAACGTCACGCACGATCCGGCCTCCAATTCCGGATGGTTCTTCGAACCGACGATCATCGATGATCTCGCCCCGGCCGACCCGGCGATCCAGCAAGAGATATTCGGGCCGGTCCTGTCCGTGCAGGTCATCGAGGGGGAAGAGGAGGCGCTGGGCATGGCCAACGCCACGGAGTTCGGGCTGGTCGCTGGCATCTATACGAGCGACATCGGCAAGGCCCTGCGCCTCGCCCGCAGCATCGATGCCGGTCAGGTGACCATCAACGACTACTGGGCAGGCGGTATCGAGGTGCCGTTCGGCGGCAACAGGAAATCTGGCTTCGGGCGCGAAAAGGGCATCGAGGGCATCGATGCCTATGTCCGCACCAAGGCGATCACGATCCGGCACTAGGACGGCGGCATACCACCGTGCCCAGCGTCGGCCAGTTACATGCGACTAGAACAAAAAAGGGAGTGATTTGATGAACGAGCAGATGAAACGATCACTTGCGCTGGGCCGCATGGATCGGCGCAGTTTCATGGCGGCGGCGCTGGGCGCTGGCTTCACCCTATCGGCGGCCTCGCTGATGGCGAGCGAGGCGCTTGCCTCCGAGCCAAAGCAAGGCGGTACGCTGCGCGTCGGCTTCCAGCAGGGCGCGACGTCCGATTCGATGGACCCCGCGACCTTCAACAACGACTTCATGTTCGCGCTCGGCTATGCCGTGTTCAACTCGCTGATCGAGCTTGGCCCGGACGGTTCCGCCAAGCCCGACCTGGTGGAGCATTTCGAGGCCACGCCGGATGCGAAGGTGTGGACCTTCCGGCTCTTTGACGGCGTGAAGTTTTCCGACGGCAAGCCGCTGACCTCGCGCGACGTCATTGCCACGCTTAATCACCACATGGGTGAAAAAAGCAAGTCGGGCGTCAAGCCGCTGCTGGCGCAGATCGCCGAGATGAAGGCCGACGGCGACACCACTATCGTCTTCACGCTCAGCGAAGGCAATGCCGACTTCCCCTACATCTTCAACGACTACCATCTGGGAATCCGCCCGGCCCGAGCTGATGGCACCATCGACCCGATGACCATGATCGGCTCCGGCGGCTACATCGTTGAAACATTCGAGCCCGGCGTTCGCGCCGTGCTCAAGCGGCGCGGCGACTACTGGAAACCCAACCGCGCCTTCATCGATACGGTGGAAATCATCGCCATCGCCGATGCCACGGCGCGGATGAACGCTCTGATCACCGGCGAAGTCGACCTGATCGACCGCCCGGACCTG
>OFTY01000983.1_pt1 | contig 15047 bp, 9 predicted proteins | sample 1775061 | NCBI WGS metagenome assembly OFTY01 (sample SAMN08195773, study PRJEB24354) | sludge metagenome | isolation source: sludge from phenol fed wastewater aerobic bioreactor B | place: India: Nagpur | collected 2016-09-16 | reverse complement strand
GTTATCCAGGATCACGCGGTATTTTTCTTCATTCCGTTTCAGTTCTTCCTGCCACTGGCGGTTCCGGGTTACGTCCACGATCTGCCAGATGCTGCCGGCAAAGCGGTCGCCGTCAAAAACGGGTATATAGCTGATTTCCCTTATATGGCCGGTTTTGAAGATCAGTTCCCAACCGAAGAAAGGCTTTTTCCGTTTGCGCAACTCTTTCACTTTCAATTCAAAAGCTGTAGGGTCCACGAGATGGGTGGCGCAATAGTCGATCATCGGCCGGAAGGCCTTGTTGATGATGTTGCCTTTATAAGGGCCGGTATTGAAGTATTCCATGAATACATCATTACCCCATACAAAACGATGGCGCTCATCGGAAACGAGTACACCGGCATTGGTATTCTGGAGGTAAACGGCGATGGGCAGGGCGAATATGTCCGGCAGCCCTTCTGACGGAGAGGGGGGCGACTTTAATGATCGTTTTTTCATCCGGCCTATTCTTTCTTTGGGTGGCATATCATTTGAGGAATAGGGCGCGTTATAGGATTTCATAAGGCATTCAACAATAGTTTATTCCATCTGAATATGAAGATATGAATTTTGGCAAAAGCCTTTATCGTCAAACAGCTGATATTTTTATATTTTTTTATATATAACACTCGCGTGACAATCCCTAAAATTAGTAAATTTTTGCTTTTGCAAATATTTGTTTACCTTTGCATCCCTCTAAAAGTGAGGTTTTAGATATGAAGCATCTCCGCGAATTTGACATAGCTTTTGTAGGTCTGACGCCCGGAGTGCATACATTCCAATACCAGATCACTGATAGTTTTTTTGAAAACTATGGCCAGCAGGATTTTTCGAACTGTAACGCTACCGTAAAGTTACAATTTGACAAGAAAAATAACTTTTTTTTGCTGAAATTCGAGGTAGGCGGTACGGTGACCGTTATCTGCGACCGATGTGGCCAGCCATTCGAGATGCAACTCTGGGATGATTTCAACCAGGTGGTAAAGCTGGTGGAGAACCCGGAAGAGCTGAATACGGACGAAGATCCGGATGTGACGTATATCTCGCGGACGGAATCCCACCTGAATGTGGCGGATTTCATCTACGAGTTCATCAATCTGAGCATCCCGATGCAGCGTATCCACCCGGATGACAGCAACGGTAAAAGCGGTTGCGATCCTAAAGTGCTGGAGATGTTGGAAAAAATGAACAAACAGGCCGACGACAAAACAAACCCGATCTGGAAAGGATTGGAAAAATTCAGAGACAATTAATAAAGGACAATTTAAAAATTAAATAAGATGCCGAATCCTAAACGCAGACACTCGCAACAAAGATCAGCTAAGAGAAGAACGCATTACAAGGCAGTTGCTGACACTTTAAGCACAGACAGCGCTACCGGCGAAGTGCACCTGAGACACCGTGCTCACTGGGTAGAGAACAAATTATTCTACAAAGGGAAAGTTGTTTTGGAAAAACAAGCCGCTGCTAAATAATAATTTTTGCTAATTTTACCCCCGAGCTAACAGACAAAATACAGTTCATGAGAATCGGGCTTGATATGATGGGCGGTGATTACGCCCCCGCAGAAGCAGTAAAAGGAGTAAAGTTATTTTTAGACAGTGTTGCAACAGGTGTGCATCTCGTGCTGATTGGTGATGAGCAGTCGCTGTCGCCGCTGCTCGCTGATGCACAGCTCGACCCATCAAAATATTCAGTTGTTCATTCATCCCAGGTTATCGGGATGAATGAACATCCTACCAAAGCGCTTAAAGAAAAGCCGCATTCTTCCATCTCTATCGGCTTTCATCTTCTTCAGAACAAAAAGATCGATGCTTTCATCAGTGCCGGCAATACCGGTGCCATGATGGTGGGTGCCATCTATTCCATCAAATTGATCGAAGGCGTTCAACGGCCTACCATTTCAACGGTTTTACCCCGGGAGAACGGCTCCCAGGGCTTACTGCTGGACGTAGGGATCAATGCGGACTGCAAACCGGAGAACCTGGTACAGTTCGCCATTCTCGGCTCTCTCTACTCCCGTTACATCATGGGTACCACGCAGCCTAAAGTGGGATTGCTGAACATCGGGGAAGAGGAAGGCAAGGGCAATCTGCTGGCACAAGCCACTTATTCCCTGCTGAAAGACAATCCTCTGCTGAATTTCATTGGCAATGTGGAAGGAAGGGACATCCTGAAGGATACGGCGGATGTGATCGTATGCGAAGGTTTTACCGGGAATGTGGTGCTGAAGATGGCGGAATCTTTCCACGATATGGCAGTGAGAAGGAATATCAGGGATGAGTATGTGGACCGGTTCGATTTTGAGCAGTATGGCGGTACGCCTGTACTGGGTGTGGCGGAGCCGGTGATCATCGGGCACGGGATCTCAGGGGCGAGGGCCTTTTCCAATATGATCCTGCTCGCGCAACGCATGATCGAAACGAAACTGTTGGAGAAGATCCGGGAAAGCTTTGTAGTGGCCGGAAAATAAATACCTCACGATATTTGAAAAAGGAACGCATCCGCTGCGTTCCTTTTTTTATGCCTTCGCCAAAGGTAGTTTCACAAAGAAAGTGGTACCGGTGCCCGGGGAGGTTTTAAACCAGATCTCCCCTCCTGCCTGCTCCGCGATGTTCTTGCACATCGCCAGGCCCAGGCCTGTTCCGGAAGATTTAGTGGTAAAATTGGGCACGAATATCTTCGGTTGCACTTCGGGCGGAATACCATGCCCGTTATCGATCACTTCCACGATCACATGATCTTCTCCTTCATCTTTCATACTGATCACAACATGCCCTTCCCTGCCCTCCGGGATCGCCTGTACGGCGTTCTGCAGCAGGTTCGTGAACAGGCGGTTGATCTGCGTTTTATCCGCGTTGATGAAATAAGGCTTCTGTTCCCTTTCAAAGTAAATATGGCATTCCGGACTGCTCATATACAACGCGGTTACGGATTGCAATACTTCTCCCAGCGAGAATTCTTCGCTGTTCCCCTCGCTGATGTAGGCAAATGCGGCAAAGTCTGATGCGATGTTGGACAAATGCTCGATCTGTTCTACCAACGTATTGGCCACATTGCGGGAAAGCGCTTTCACGTCAGGTGAATCGTTGGCGACGGCCCGCTGCAGGTACTGAATGCTCAGTTTCATGGGCGTCAGCGGGTTTTTGATCTCATGCGCCACCTGCCGCGCCATTTCCCGCCAAGCCCCTTCCCGCTCGCTTTTCGCGAGCATCGTAGCGCTCACCTCCAGCTTCTGCACCATCTTGTTATATTCTTTCACCAACAGCCCGATCTCATCGTCCTTATCCCATTGTATCTCATCGTTATGCTGGCCGAGATTGACATTCCGCAATTTATCAGTGATCAGCGAGAAGGATTTCGTGATGGTGTTGGAGATCAGCAACACCAATAAACCGGCAATCAGGAAGATGAATGCGTTGATGTTGATCAGCGCGACAAGGAAGGTGGATATCTGCTGATTCAATTCCGTTTGTGTAGCGAAATACGGCACGTTGAGATAAGCGAACACATTTCCTTTATCCCGCAGCGGGATATAGCCGCTGATGTATCTCATCTCCCCGATCTGCTCTTCCTGGATGAACTGTATCTTGTTCAGTTTAGACAGCTGATAAAATGCCACAGGGTTCATGGCTTCTGACAACAGACCTTTTTCGATCATCAGCGGTTGCGCCGTGAGCTGGAGCTTACCGTATTTGTCATAAATATTCACATCCACATTATGCTCTGTGGCAATCTCGCTGACCCCGCGTGAAAGGTTGTTGATGAAGATGGAATCATAGATCATATCCATTTCATCGAACATCCGCTGACGATAGAAAATGCTCTCAAAATCCTGTGCAATATCATGTACTGTTCTGCTAAGCTTTTCCGCGTTCTGCGCGCGGTACCGTCCGATGAAAAACAGGATGGTGGCTAATCCCAGTGCGATGAACGCAAACACGACCGTGAAAATGATGGTGCTTTGCACTTTGTTGCGGATGCTGAGCTTGAGGAGATCACGGAGATTGGCAATCCGTAAGCGGGCCTTGATGAGCAGGTCCAGCAGGCTGTATATGGCGATGATGAGCAGGAAAAGACAGAACATGTAGGCGAACAGTGTGATGAACTCTAAAAAGTTCCGCGCCGGTTTCACGACCACCACCAGCTTACCCTGATCTTTGTAGTAGAGCAGGGAGTAGCCATCTTTCTCATCAAAGGAGATATCCGCACCGGGGATTTCCTGTTGTGAAAGTTTTGTTTTGAAAGGATAGGCATTGTGATTGGTCACGAGTATGCCTTTATCGTATACAGCATATGAATAGCGGTCCGTATACTCCGAACCCGGCGCCTGCATCCCGCTTTCGATGAGCAGGCCGGGATAGAGACGATCCTGCCGCACGATCTCCGGTTCCGATCTCACTTCGTAAAAAAGATAGCCGATAACGGTATCTCCTGCCCCCGTAAATTCCTTCTTCCCGATATAGCTATAGTCATTAAAACTCCGTTCGTCATAGTACAGGTCCTTCCCCATCACGTGGGACGCAGCCGAATTACCGACTCTCATAATGCGCCCCTGCAGGGCATTGAAGGTGGTGGAGTCTGTATTGAACAATCCCTGGCCTTCTTCATCGAAAGTATAGAACGATACATTGAAGCGGTTCAGGTAACGGGAGAAATATTTATCCTCGAGCACTTTCTCCAGGTCAAGGCGGGAGGGGCGACTGCGTTCTTCAAAGAACCGGCGGACCACGGGATCCCTCACCACCCGGTCCCCCACATCTGTCAGCAGGGTCTCGAGATAAGGATCCCGTTGCTGGGAAAGGTTCATGGCCACCCGCTTACGCGTTTCCTGCTCTTTCTGGTTGTTATAATAGATGAGCGCGGCGGAGGTAGTGATGGTCATCGTGAGCATCCACATGATGAAAGGCAGGGAGGCCGGGCCTTTGCTGAAACGCAGCTCCAGCAGGTCCAGCAATATCACATATCCCAGCAGCCAGAACATGAATATGACAGAAGCGCTCAGTTCCGGATCTTTCAGCCGGAAAGCCAGCCAGAGCAAGCCTACCAGCACGAGCGAGATATACTTGCTGCGGTATTGGAAATCTGTGAGCTGGTTCAGCAGGTAGTTCACGATCTGGGAGAAGAAAAGGAACGAGATGGCGATGAAACCCAGGCTCATACTGCCGATCACGCTGTATTCGTTCAGGCTGAAGAAATTGGTAACGTCGTAAGAGATCTTGGAGTCGATCACGAGACTGCGGATCAGCTCCAGCAGGAACTGTCCTACGATGAACATCACCAGTCCCGCCGCCCCGATGATCAGCCAGCTTTGCCATTTCTTGCGGACCACCGGCGGGTGAATGGTACGCACATGCTGCCGGAAGAAAAGGATCAGCCAGAAGGCCAGCAGTACGTTCAGCAGCAGGTCTCCCAGTGACCGGAAAATATCGTCCTTCGCATAAATGGTGGGTTTGAAGAGATTGAGGCTGCTGAAATCCAACGGAAAGGCATACACGTAGCTCAATACCCGGAAGCCCAGCACCACGCAGAACAGGAAGAGGAATCCCCAGAGGGGGGACAGCTTCCGCGCCATCAGCGAGGCAAAAAGGTTGATGAAGATGAGCACGCAGATACAGCCGACAGTCAAGAGCAGCACGCTCATCAGGCTTGGGGATGCTTCCGACTTGGCCGGATTATAATGCAGATAAAAAAGGATCTGTCCCTCCTCCGTAAGCACCGGCAGGCCCGGCGGGCGCAGGTTGATACTGTATTCCTTTCCGATAGCGGGGCGTCCGTAAAACTGGCTGCCGAGATAATCATTGTTGATCAGGAATTCTTCCTTTACCGGCAGCAATCCTACGAGATACTTCCCCGGTTTGATCCGGTGGCAGAGCATCACGTAATAGCCGTTAGGGAGCTTGCGGAAGGAGGCGCCCGGCTGTAAAGGCTCATACAGTGGAGGCTGTACGGAATTGGTGCTCCAGAACACCATTTTATATCCCTGTTCCGTGGTATCGCAGGCAAAAACGAAATAATTGCCGTGATAGATGGAATTCAGTACGTATTCAGGATATCCGCCGTTGAAGAGGCCATGCACTACCGCCGTATCAGCGGCCAGGTCTTTGAAAGACGACTGCCGGCTCTGAATATCGCTTTCCAGACTACGTTGCACGCCGTGAGGAGAGGAATAATAGCTCCAGTAATTATTGAACAGGAACGCAAAAGTGAACAGCCAGGCTGCAATGATCAGCAGGTAGCCATTCCGGAGAATAAACAGTCTTATTTCCCTGATATCAAGCATCATGTTTTTCGCCTTCCTTTACTTTATTCCACAGGCCGTCCATTTCCGAGAGGTTCATTTCATCCAGGCGTTTTCCGTTTTGGGCGGCCAGGGTTTCCATTTGCCGGAACCGGCGGATAAATTTTTTGTTCGTGCGTTCCAGGGCATTCTCCGCATCTATCTTCAGGAAGCGGCTGTAGTTGACCAGTGAAAAGAGCAGATCACCGAATTCTTCCTCGATGGCATTGGCATCCCCTTGCCCCACTACCTCCTTCAACTCGCCCAGTTCTTCCTCCACTTTGTCCCATACCTGCTCTCTCGTTTCCCACTCAAACCCGGTCTGCTTCGCTTTTTCCTGCAGGCGCATGGCTTTTACGAGCGCAGGCAAAGCGGCCGGAACACCGCTCAGTACGGAGTCTTTCCCTTCTTTCAGTTTCAGCTTTTCCCAGTTCTGTTTCACTTCCTCCGCATCCGCCACCTGCACGTCCCCGTAAATATGCGGATGACGCGCCACCAGTTTATCGCAGATACCGGTGATTACATCGGTGATGGTGAACTGCTGCTGTTCCGTGCCGATTTTGGCGTAAAACACAATGTGCAGCAAGAGGTCTCCCAGCTCCTCACGGATGCTTTTATAGTCCTGTTCCGTAATGGCATCGGCCAGTTCATACAACTCCTCGATGGTGAGCTGCCGCAGGGATTGCAGGGTTTGTTTCCGGTCCCAGGGGCATTTCTCCCGCAGATCGTCCATAATTTGCAATAACCGGCTAAAAGCTTGTTCTGGCTGCATAGTATTCATCAATTAAAAAGTAAAAATAAGGAATGCAGGGGGGAAAAAGAAAAAGGGGGAAGGCGCTTTCGCACCATCCCCCCGGGTTATACATAAGAAGACTTCTAGTTATACTTCAGCTGGATCGTCACTTTCCATACCCCTTCCTTGAGGATGGCCATATCAAACCAGTAATTGAAATACTTCCCGTTCACTTCCCCGTTGTTGTACATATCGATCCGCAATACCGCACCGGCCACGAACGGCAGGGGGAAACCGGCGATCTCCAGTTCCAGATGGTCCGGGAATTCGGTGTATTTGGTAGGATTATTCAGGCCGAGGTTATGCCAGTCCTTCAGGTCCGTAACACCCGGCGTGGTGGAATAATCGTACCCGAGCAGCTTTTTCGGATCCACCGGCGTTCCGTCTTTCTTCAATACATATACCAGTATTTTGTTACCGGTATTCGACTGCCTGTCGAACGTTACATCAATGCCCGTAAGGTTACCGTCAACGCCCCTGAACCGGTAGCTGTAAGGCGGTGCGTAGCTGATCTCGATGTTGAGGGCATTCTGGATAACACGTTCTCCGGCGCTGTTCTTCACCCTGATATCAAGGCTGTATTTCCCCTTCGTCAGCAGTGTTGTATCCGTGGCTTCGGGATAGATGATGATGTTACCGTTATCGGGATTGATATCGATCGCGGGGCGATTCACTTTGGTCCTTTTCTGGTTCAGTTCGTCCACCGTTTTTTCCTTCCCGGTATATTCCGCGTTCCAGAAATAGGTATCCACCTTGTATCCCATGAGCTGGGTGGCTACTTTGCCATCTTCCGTACGGATCGCTTCAATACTGAACACCAGCGGTTTGGTGGATTCATCCGTGATCATGGCACCGGATTGTATAAGCGAAGCACCTACGGCGATCTTCATCGTGGGGTTGGGATATTTGAGCGCCGGGCTTAAAAATCCATCCGTATTCTCCTTCTTGCAGGAGAATGCGAACAGGATCATAACCAGCCAGCCTGCACTTCTTATTGTCGTTAATATTTTCATGACAAATGCGTTTGAAATTATCTGTAATATTTCTGTTTCAGCCCGGCTGCAAAGCTGGATCCATAGGTGAGCACATGGACCACCGCATTGGACGTTACCAGGTTATGCGTCTGGAAGCTTCCGGTATATTGCACGGAATCCTTCCCGGGGATCTTCATATGCACATATTCGAGGTAGAAGGCAGATGTTTGTATGGAACTGCCGGCGTTGATCCCTCCTCCTTTTCCGTTGAGGAAGAGGCTGTCCCCGTTCAGTGCCGGATAATACTTCTGCTTGTCTTTCACCGCCTGTTCAAGCGTGATTTTGTTACCGGTGATGATGAACCTGCCCAACAGGCTCAGGAGCGTGTCTTTTCCAATGTCAGCCAGGGCCCGTGGAGTTTGCCGGTCATCCGGATTGTAATTCATCTGCAGGCGTTGCACGGCGCTGTTAGGTGCGGCGAAGAAAGTGATGTTCGGTTGATTGACAACGGACTTCGCGTTGGTAAGATCGATGATCTTCACGAGCGAATCGAACATATGATTGGGCCTGCTGGCCAGGAAATCATAAACGGGCATATTCTTTTCCGCATCGGATTGCTGCGACAATCCACCGTCTATATAATAGTTATTCTTCCTGCATGCGGTCATCGCCACTACAGCCATCGAGATCAGGAAGACGGTCGTTTTTAATGAAATAGTTTTCTGCATACAATATCATTATCGATAAGAAAATCATTATTTCCAGTAATCATTCTGGGTGATCATAAAATTGCTTTTGGCAATAATGCTTTGATCAATCGGAAGCAGCCAGGCACCTTTCTCATACCAGTCCCCCTGCGTTATCCTTGAATCTTTGTTCAGCTTCCTTGTTCTCACGAGGTCAAAGAAATATTGTCCTTCCCCGATCAGTTCTTTTTTCCGCTCCATGAGGATCGTATCCTGCAGGCTGCCGTTGCCGGTATAAGGGCTTGCAAATGCACGCGCCCTTACCTGGTTCAGCAACACGATTGCTTCCCCGGACCTGCCCACAGCGGGGTTGGCCAGCGCTTCCGCACGCAGCAGCATGATATCTGCCAGCCGTGTGATAATAATGTGGGATTCATTGATATTCTGAGAGGATGTGTCGCCCTGGAACTGCAGCGTTCTGTATTTGCCCAGGAAGATACGATCATCCGCCACTCCCTGCAGGTATGTTTCTTTGATGAACCAGGTGAAGAGCCTGGCATCGCGGGCGCCGGGAGTGAACATAGCGTTGAGTTGCGAACGGGTGGGAGAAAGGATGAATTTGTCGGTGCCGCCACCACCGTCTGACTGATCTTTGTACCACGGCCGGCCGAGGGTTCTGTTATACACGCGGTTCTTTTGCACTTCCCTTGCAGTGGCGTTAAAATTCAGTTCAAAGATCCCTTCATCACTCTTTCCTGTGAAGATGCTGATGAGGTTGGTAGTATCCGTTACAAGCCTGAACGGCCCGTTCGTGATAACACTATCGCAGAGCTTCTCGCAACCTGAAAAGTCCTGCAGCCAGCCCAATACATGCGCTTTAATAGCCCAGGCGGCGCCTTTGCTGGCTCTCACCGCTTTGCTGCCATCTCCATACTTCAATTCGACGTTGGCGATCGCAACATCCAGATCCGCTTTGATCTGTTTGAAAACATCGGCCTGCGGAGTACGGGCAAGGTTATCGATATCCACGCTTTTAAGGTTCATCGGAACATCTCCCCAGAAGCGTACAAGGTAGAAGTAGGCAAGCGCGCGGATAAAGCTGGCTTCCCCGATATGCCGCCTCCTCATCGTCATAAACGGCGATGCCGGGTATTTTTTCCAGCAGCAGGTTGCATTGCGCGATCACAGTATAGAACTGGTTCCAGTTCCCTCCACCATTGGCGAGCAGGTCTCTCGCCGTATTATTCGCGATCCATGTTTCCACTCTTACATTCGAGCTCTGCGAATAACTGGAGAACACATCCGCCCGCAGGTCTCCCATCAGGAAAGCCTTGTCCGGCACTACCACCCGTAGAAAATGGTAGGCAGCGGCAACACCTTTTTCCACATCCGCGGCAGAGGTGATCGCATTTTCCGCTGTGGGCAGTTCAATAATAGTCGGGTCGAGTATTTTTTTGCAGGAAAACAGCAAAATGAAAAACAACAATGCAAAAGACGCAAGTTTATTTTTCTGTTTAAATAGCTTCATATGATCAGAATTCGAAGTTAAAGCCAAAGTTAAATTTGTAGGGCATGGGGTATCCATTACCGAGATCATACCCGTAAGAATCCACATTCTCAGGATCCACGCCGGAATATTTCGTGAGGACGAATACATTGCTCATCCCCGCGTACACCCGAAGTCTTCTGACATTCATCCTGTTCAGCAGGGAGGGTGAGAAGTCGTAACTGAGGTTGATATTGTTCAACCGTATAAAGCCTCCCTTTTCAAGGAACAGGTCGGTATTCGTTTCGTAGTTGCCGATAAAATCGTAACTGGAATAACCGTAATACCTCCAGGGATTGAGTGCGGGATATTTGGCATTCGTGTGAGTCGGCGTCCAGATATCCAGGTCGGAAACGTCCAGCAGGTTCTTTTGTCCGCCGGGATAATTGACGTTCTCACTGGCCGTCCAGCTTACGCCGCGGATACGGTCTGCCAGTACTTTGTTGAACACTTTATTACCGAGGGCGTAGTTGAAGAACAGGTCCAGCTGCACTACTGAATTCTTTTTGAAACGGTAGCTGAAGCTATGGAACAGGCTTCCGGTGAATTTGGGATTGGGATCACCGCAATACACCCTGTCTGAGTTATCTCCCACACCAATCATCCCGTCGCCATTGGCATCCAGCAACCGGATGTCACCTCCGCGGTAGGGATCCTGTGATGTAAAGCCGCTGGTATTGGGGAACAACCGCTTACCGGTATACTTGTTCACCGGCACGGAAGCATCATCCGGGTATACCCCGAGATACTTCAGCAAATAAAATCCGTTAAGAGGCCGGCCGATCTGCAGATAAGGCTGCCCTACGCTATAGCCGCTTCTGGATACGCTTCTTCCGAAATCCGGCAGCTTGGTAAGCTCGTTGCGGTTCACAGCTCCGATGAGCGTCAGGGAATACTGAAAATTATTGGTCGGTTTGGTAAAGAATCCTGTGATCTTGCCTTCATATCCGTAGTTACGTACAGCGCCGCTGTTCACATAGCGGGTAGCGTAACCGCTCGTTCCGTTGAGTGCATCCGGGAACAGGAATCCTTCGGTATTCTTCTCATAATAATCAAACACTGCGGTGATCCGGCTGTTGAGGAATTCAAGATCCAACCCAACACCCTTATCCCTGGCCGTTTGCCAGGTCAGATTGGGCAACGGGATACCATTTGCTCCGCCATAGTTGGGGGCTAACAGGGGTACTCCGTTATAAGTGGCGTTGTCACCACTTTTGGTAACATAAGCCCCTACCGCCAGGTAATTGTCGTCATACTGGCTGCCGGTTTTCCCCGCACTCACCCTCACCTTCCCGAAGTTCAGCCAGGAACCTATCTGCCGGCGGATAAAAGGTTCTTCGGTGAACACCCATCCTGCTGAAACAGACGGGAAATATCCCCACTGATTGTTCTTTCCGAATTTGGACGAACCGTCCGCGCGGATGGAGGCCTGCAGTAAATATTTTCTGTCGAAATTGTAAGACAGCCTTGAGTAGTAGGACAGCAGACCGTACTTGAGGTTGTGTGTTTCCAGTTTCAGGTTTGCCTGCGGATAGCCCAGTATCACCTGTTGCGCATCGCTCGGGCCACCGAATGCGGAACCGAATATGTTGTTGTTCTCGCTGGTGTTGATGGTATTCCCTACTACAAAGTCAAATGAGTGTTTGGAAGGGAATGTATGATACAACCTGATCATGTTCTCATTCAGGAGGTTGACATTTTCCCGGGAGTAGTAGGAGGCCGCGGCTTTGAAATCGCTTCTCGTGGCGGAAGGATCGAATGAGCGGGTACGGTAGAACTCATAGTTACCGGAGGCTCTGGAAGTGATGTTCAGGAATTTGAAGACATCATAGCTGATCTCTACCTGCGCCAATGCCCTCCGGGTGAGGTCTATGTTCACCCCTTTGTTATACGATTCGAGGAAGGCGTCAAAGAAGCCGCTATTGGGGCCGGGGCGGAAGGAGGAGGAAAAGTTATTTCCCACCACTGCCGCATTGTAGGTATCCCCTCTTTTCTGGCTGGCATCTGTCTGGCTCAGGTTGGCGCGACCAGTGACAGTGAGCCTGGAAGTAGGTTTGAATATCCCGTTATAGGTCAGGGAAAACCTGGAGAACCCTGAACCGAGTACAATACCTTTCTCCTTGTAATAATCAATACCCAGGCGGTAGCTGGCATTCTCCGTGGCACCGCTGATACCGAGGTTGATATTCTTCAGGTCCGCATCCCGGAAATACAGCTTCTGCCAGTCGGTAGAATTGTTATAAAAGCTATTGAGGCTGTCCGTCAGCTCGATGGGTATAGCCGTTCTTCCGCCACCGACTTTAGCCGCCCCGTACTGGTCGTACAGCGCGAGTTTGAAGTTCCGCTCTGCTCTGCCCCCGAGTGTTTTGCGCAGGGAGGGATAAAAGCTCAACCCGTATTGTGCATTGAGCGTAACAATCGGCTTACCGATTCTGCCACGCTTGGTATTGATGATGATCACACCATTGGCGCCTCTCGATCCATATATGGCGGTAGCGGATGCATCTTTCAGTACATCCACGGATTCCAGGTCAAAAGGGCTGAATCCAGCCAGCACGCTGGTGATGGCCTGACGTGGATCAGAGGGATTGAATACATCCTGCTCCAACGGCACCCCATCGATGATAAACAAGGGAGTGCTCACCACATTTGAATTGGCGGAATTCGAGAAAGAAGCCAGACCTCTTATCTGCACCATGCTCCTTCCGCCCGGCATCCCTGAATTGTTCTGCACGAGCAATCCGGGAGCAAGCCCCTGCAGCAATCCTTCAATGGAACCGCTGGGTTTGTTCTGTAATTGCGAAACATTGATACTTGAAATGGCTGCTGTGGTCTCTCGCCTTTTCTGCGTACCATATCCGATCGTTACATTTACCTCCTGTAGCTGTGAAGCGGAAGGCTGTAGGGAGATCAGCAGGTTCGTCGGATTGCTCCTTACCAGCTGTCCCTTGAATTCCTTGTTGTGTACAGATAACGCACCGTTGTTCAGTTGCAGTACAAGCGTGTTGAAGCCGATCGAAGAAACCGAAATAACAGCATTTTCGGGAACGCCGGCAAGCACGAATTTTCCTGATTCATCCGCGCTGGTACCGATCCTCGGATTAGAACCCTGCACGATCACGGAAGCACCGATAATGGGCTCATTATCCAGGCTCACGATCTTTCCGGACAGCGTTACAACAGCCGCCGGCGCTGCCGTCCGGGAAGACAGTACGGTCACGATCTTGTCGTTGATCTCGAAAGTGAATGGCTGGCTCTCGAATACTTTCCGAAGCGCACTTTCCAGGTTACCGTCTTTGATGTTCACTGTCACGGGTCTGGCATCTTTAATAAACCGTGCATCGAATACGAAAGAATAACCTGTTTGTGCCCTGATGGACGCCAGTACCTGATCCAGCCGGGCATCGGTCACCGAAAGATTGACCTGCTGAGAGAACGTGGATGCTGCCGTTGTCAAAAAGCAAAAGGAAGCAAACGCCAGGCTACAGACATAACGCCTCCAATGGCACATGAAACGGCCATGTTGAAATTTCATACATGTAGTTTTACTTGGTAAAGAATGATGATGGTTGATATAGAACCGGGTGCTATTTTTCTACGAACAGCCGGTTGTCGGTCAGTTTAAATTTGATGTTACTTGTTTTTTCTATTGCGTTCAGTAGTTGCGACAGTGGTGTGCTCCTGGGCAGCTGGCCATACAATTTTTCTGGCGGAAGGGAGGAAAAATCCACATCAATGTTATACCATCGCTGTAGCTGGTGTGCTACTACCTGTAAATCCGTATTTGAGAAATAGAAGAGGTCGGACATCCAGGCGACGTCTTCCTTTGCATCCGTTTTTTTGATGGACAGATGGCCATTTTCCAATGTTGCCTGGTCTCCCGGTTTCAGCAGTCTTGCATTCCCGCCATCCTGCGGGTCCAGCAGGATACTTCCTTCTACGAGGGTGGTTTTGATATAGGATTCGTCTTCATAGGCCTTCACATTAAAGGCGGTGCCGAGTACGGTGATGGTTTGGGTGCCTGCTTTGACTACAAAAGGACTGCCGGCATTCCCTGCCACTTCAAAATAAGCTTCTCCCGTCAGCTCCACCCTGCGCAGGCTGTCGCTGAAATGCGTCGGGTAATGTAAGTTGGAGGCTGCATTCAGCCATACCTTTGTACCATCGGAAAGGATGACCTTATAATATCTGCCCCTTGGTGTAGCCAGTGTATTAAAAACAAGCTCATTCTCCCCGTCAACATCCTGCTTACCGGTATAGGCCAGCGTTCCGTTCCCGTTATTCACTGCACGGGCTCCCTTTTGCTCAATAGCGCGGCCCGCACTGTCCAGCGTAACCCGGCTGCCGTCAGACAGGGTCAGCACTACACTTTTCACCGGCTCCCCGGCAGCTCCTGCAACTTTATCTGCAACGGCCATGTTCTTCGCGCCACCCGTTCCGGTGAAGAAACGATAGGAGAACACAGACAGCAGCAGGATGATGCTGGCGGCAGGCCAGATAATGAGTGGTTTCAGCCTGACCCTGAATGAGGCGGGGTTAACATTTATATCTTGTGCTTTCTCATGAATACGTTCCAGCAGGGCGGCGGCCTGTTTGTCCGAGAACAATGGCGGCATTTCGGCCTCGCCGGGCAACATCTCATGCAAGGCGTCATACACCTGCGGACCCTCCGGTCCTGTGAGCCGGGCATGCCACTCCTCCCGCTCTTCCGCGGTCATAGTGCCCTGCACGGCCCTTTGCATCAGATATT
>OFTY01000976.1_pt1 | contig 15215 bp, 18 predicted proteins | sample 1775061 | NCBI WGS metagenome assembly OFTY01 (sample SAMN08195773, study PRJEB24354) | sludge metagenome | isolation source: sludge from phenol fed wastewater aerobic bioreactor B | place: India: Nagpur | collected 2016-09-16 | reverse complement strand
GCTCGTGAAGGGCGGCAAGGCCCGCGTCCTGGCCGGCGCCTTCATATATCAAATCGGCCGACTTCTGTCAGTCCCAGCTGAAGGTCGCGCCGAGATTATGATGGACGGACTGTTTTCGGGTCGAATGACGGTCGATGTCCACGCGCTGGAAGCCGTCGATCAGCTACTCTAGAGGTTCGGCGATCACGCGGCTGGCATGGACTGGACGAACGTCAAAAGCCTCGTTCTTGAGATAGCCGCCACAGTTGTTCGCCCAGATTTTCTCGAAAGCGTTCTGCAACTCCAGCTTTGCCTCGGCATCATCCATATTCCGACAAGCAACCCTGGTTCGAATTCCCAAACCATCGCCATCGAACCGGTCTAGCGACTGCGCTTCCAGGCAGCGGTTTGCGTAGCCCAACTCCGCCGTTCGGTCGATCTGCGGATCGATCAGCGACCGGCCCTTGTTATGCACAAAGCGACGGAACCCAGTGTAGGCGTCGAAGCTGTTCTTGACGTTGATCTCGCCACAGATCGAGAAGTTCTCAGCACCATTGAGAATGGTCCTGAGCTTCTTAACCGACCGGAATTTGGCTGAGTCTGGGTCAGCGAGGTCAGCGGCCACGTGCTCCTGAGCCTGGGCGATCTCATACTCAGGTTGACCAGGGATGAACTGACACGCCGCCAAGGGCAGCGCAGCGAGAGCAATAAGAGCGCGTTTCATAGGCTGAACCTATCAACCAGCGGTTTCTCAAAGCTGAATAGCTTAGCTTTCGCTGGCGTCAGATTGGGTCGCATTACCTTCTGAATCACGTCGGGCCGGAAGACCAAGCCGCCCAGTTCTAGCGAGGCCACCGGTTGTGGTCGGGGCGCTTCACCCAACCCTTCGCTTCGCCGGGTCGCCCCGCCCCGTCGCAGGACCTCCAGATGTCAGGATTCCCGGTCCAATCGATAGCGGCCGTTCTGACCGCGTCGGCAGCAAATTCTGTGGATCGGTATTCAGGTGTAGCCGGGTAAAGCTCCCGCATCAGGCTGATTAGGATGTCATGAGCCTCGCGCAGCTTGGCGAGGTCGTAATCGTTCGGGCGTTTGCGGCGCGGGGTTCTCATGCGCGGAAAATGTTCCCATTTTGTTCGCATGTCGAGTCGGTCGTTTATCCGACCCAGACCATTGTGCGCTGCACTCGCACAACGCTACACGACTCGTCTCAGCGACCTGTTGCTGGTTCACGCCTAGAGCGCCATGCGTAGGCGCGAGATCGTTGACACACACTATAAAGAAACATTCAAAACATATTGGTTTGACTCGTTTTTCTTGACAAAGCGGGCCTTTTCTGTCATAAGTCTGACCTTACCGCACGCATGAGCGCGCACCCCGATCACTGCCATTAAGTTCTAATAGAGTCCGGCCTCTCATGTGCTGGCGTGGCGTGATCGTCAGACCTGGGAAGTCCAATCACTGGAACCTTGCCCAGGCCGAGTGCGAAGCGGTGTCCAGTTCTTGCCTTCCCCCGCGTGGTCGGGGTCGAAGCGCGGTGGGTGTGGACTGCGGACGCGATGTTCGGGCATCGCGACCCCCGGCTGGCTAGGCCCCGGTTTCCCGCCCACCGCGTATCCTTTTCGAGGCCGATGGCGACACGACCTCCATTGGCCGGGCGATCACAGATCGCCACGAGACAGAGTCAGATCAGCAAGGCCCAGGCCGATCGCCGCCGGGGCTCGGCTACTTCGAGAGGATACGGCACCGACTGGCGCCGTCTGCGCCTCACATTCCTGGACGCCAACCCTCTTTGTCGCTTCTGCGCCGACACCGGCCGCGTTGAGGCAGCGACTGTCGTCGACCACATCATCACCATCGCTGACCGCCCTGACCTGCGGCTCGACTGGTCCAACCTGCGCCCGCTCTGCAAGCCCTGCCACGACAGGCACACGGCTCGCGAGCAGGCGTTCGGCGGCAAGGCCAGCCGCCGGCCTGAATGGCTTCGTCCCTCGGCGGTGCCACTCCACATCGTTTGTGGGCCGCCCGCCTCGGGCAAGACCTACTGGGTCCGCGAGCACGCCGGCGCCGACGACCTGGTCCTGGACCTCGACGAGATCGCCGCCAGTCTGTCGGGCCTTGGCCCTCACTCTTGGACCAGCCAATGGCTGGACCCCGCGCTTCGTGAGCGTAACGAACTCCTCGGGCGCCTGTCCCGAACCCCCACCACCTGGCCTGCGGCCTGGTTGATCATCTCCGAACCCAGAGCCGAGAACAGGCAGTGGTGGTTCGATAAGCTGAGGCCCGAGAGGATCACCGTCTTGGAGACCAGCCCAGAGATTTGCCGCTCCCGCATTCGCCACGACCCTGAGCGCGCGGACCGCATCGACGCGGTCAATACCGTCGTCCTCAAGTGGTGGTCCACCTACACCCGGCGTCCCGGCGAGACCCAGATAGTCACCTGCTGAGCCCCCGATGGGGAGGGGCGGGTCAATCCTTGGAGGCCCATGCCTGGGGACCGGCGGGGGGCGGAGATTTTTTGCAAATGCAGATTAAACTTCAGGGTCTTTTGTCTTCGCGATGAAGCGCGGGCCAAAGCCCAAGCCGCCTGAAATCAAGAAGGCGCAGGGCTCCTTCCAACCCTCTCGCGGCGGCGATTTGGTCGAGATTTCGACCCCTTCTGGCGTCCCTCTCCGGCCCGATTGGCTCACCGAGGCCGGCGAAGAGGTCTGGATGGACGATGTCGCCCGCGTGTCGAACGGATCGCTCGTCACCGAGCGCGATTCCACGGTGTTCGCCACCTACTGCAACCTGATGGGCGCCATCATCGAGACCTGGCGATCTGGCGAAGTCCCGCCCGCCGCTCACCTTTCCGAAGCGCGCAAGATGGCCGAGCAGTTCGGCATCTTCGGCCGGAAGTCGCGCCTGGTCGCCGACGCTGGCGCCGAGAAGACGAACCCTTTCACCCGCAATGGCTACGCCAACCGCTAGAAAGCGGCTGCGAACCGGTAACGCCCTCACCCACGCTCGCGATTACGCCGGCCTTGGCGAGCGCTACGCCAGGAACGTCGTCGCCGGAAAGATCATCGCTTGCAAATGGGTCAAACTGGCCTGCAAGCGCCACCTGGACGATCTGAAACGATCAGAAAATGACCCTGCCTGGGGCTTCATCTTCGATCCCTGGCACGCCGACGACGTCTGCGACTTCATCGAGAAGCTGGACCACGTCGAAGGCAACTACGATCCGTCCACGATCGTCCTGGCCGACGTCCAGATTTTCATCCTCACCACCATCTTCGGATGGCGGCGGACGGCCGATGGCGGACGACGCTACAGCGACGTTTACATCGAGATGGCGCGTAAAGGCGCCAAATCAACGCTGACGGCTGGGGTCGCGCTCTACTGCCTGACCTGCGAGGACGAAGTAGGCCCCCAGGTCATCATCGGCGCCTCGACTGGCGCGCAAGCGGCCAAGGTTTTCGACCCCGCGCGCAAGATGGTCGAGAAGAGTGCTGCGCTCCGAGAAGCCTTCAGCCTGAAGGCGTGGGCCAAGTCGATCACCTGCGCGCAAAACGATGGTTACGTCCAAACCATCAACGCGAAGGGCTCTACCCAGGACGGGCACAACCCGCACCTCGGCATCCTCGACGAACTGCACGCGCACAAAGACCGAGCGCTTTTCGACGTCATCAAATCCGCGTTCGGCTCGCGCTCAAATCCGCTCATGTGGTCGATCACCACTGCGGGCTTCAGCACCACAGGCGTCTGCTACGAACAGCGGACCTACCTGACCAAGGTGCTGGAAGGCATCTTCGAGGCGGACCACTTCTTCGGCATCATCTTCACGCTGGATGACGAAGTTCTGGACGAAGGCGGGGCTGTTCTAGTCCCCGCTGATGACCCCTACGACCCTGCGGTCTGGATCAAGGCGAACCCGCTACTCGGCGCCACGCCGAAGCTGGAGTTCATGCACAAAGCTGCCGCCGATGCGAAGGCGTCGCCGGCCGCTGAGGGCAACTTCAAGACCAAAAACCTCAACATCTGGCTGAACTCGCATTCCGCCTGGTTGAACATGGTCCGCTGGCGCGAATGCGCCGATCCGTCCCTGGATTGGTCCGATTTCGATGGCCTGGACTGCTACGTCGGGCTCGATCTCGCTGACAAGGACGACATCACAGCTGTCGTGCTTGCGGCGATCGACCGAGAAGATCGGCTGATCATGAAGTCGACGTTCTGGCTGCCCAGCGCCGTTCTCGACGACGCCAGGCACGCTCAGGGATCGACAGCAGCGCCTTACCGCCTCTGGGCGGAGCAAGGGCATCTACAGCTGACGCCAGGTGACTGGGTCGATCACAATGAGATTGAGGCCCTGCTGCGCGAATGGGCCGAGCGCTTCTCGATCCGCCGCATGGTCGGCGACCAGTTCGCCGCCTTTCAGCAGATGGCGAGCCGGCTGAACACGGACCTCTCCACGCCTGACGACCCGCTGGCCCATGTCCTCGCCAAGAACGCGCGGAACGTCACTGACCCCGCGAAGGAACTGGAGGCGCGGGTCAAATCCGGCCCCGGCCGCCTCCGCCACGACGGCAACCCGGTCATGGACTGGATGGCCTCCAACGTCGTGATCAGCCGCCGCACGGACGGGACGATCCTTCCGAAGAAAGAAACGGCGGACAGCGCCAACAGGATCGACGGGGTCAATGCTGCCGGGAACGCGATCCAGCCGCTGCTCGGCTCGATCCGGGAACCCACCATGAAATCTTACCTCGAACGCGAAGAGCCCATCTTTTTCTGATGGCGGCCCTCTCCTTCGGAGGCGTCTGGTCGAGCCTTTGGCGCCGGTCCACTCGCCCCACCCAGGTGAACCACGGCGATCCCGTCGGCACCCGCTCCAAGCTCACCGTTACGCCTGAAACGGCCATGCGCGTTACCCCCGTCCTGAACGCGGCTCGCGTCATCGCGGAGGGCGTCGCCCAGGTTCCGTTGAAGTTGTTCCTGGAGACCGACGACGCCGCCGGCCGCTCGGTCCGCAAGACCGCCCGTGACCACGATCTCTATCGTCTGCTGGCATACCAGCCGAACGATTGGATGACATCGTTCGAGTTCCGCGAAACGCTGACGCTGCACGCGGTCCTGGCCGGTGACGGCTTCGCCTTCATCAATCGCGGCGCCCTGGGCGCCAAGGTCCACGAACTGATCCCGATCGCGCCTGACGACGTGAAGGTCATCGCGGAGCCAGGCGTCGGTGGCGCGGTCTATTACGAAGTCCGGCTCGACGCGAACCGCTACACGCGGGTCCCGCGCGACCAGATGCTCCACATTAAGGGGCCGTCCTGGAACGGCTCCAGCGGCCTCAACATCGTCAGCCTGGCTCGCGAAGCCATCGGCCTGTCGATGGCCCTGGAAGAGTCCCAGGCCGACCTGTTCGGCAAGGGCTCCCGCCCTTCCGGCGTCCTGTCGTCCGAGACTCCGCTTGGACCAGAGACGACGAAGGAGATGCGAGACCGCTGGGTCCACCGTTTCGGCCCAGGCGGAGAGGGCGGCATCGCCGTTCTGGACGGCAACTGGAAATTTTCGCCCGTCAGCATGTCTGGCGTCGACTCCCAACAGCTGGAGTCGCGGAAATACCAGGTCGAGGAAATCTGTCGCGCGCTGAACGTCTATCCGCAAATGGTCATGCAGACCGACAAGGCTGCGACGTTCGCGTCCGCCGAGTCCTTCTTCCAGGCTCACGTCACCTACACCATCAAGCCCTGGACCGACCGATGGACCGGCGCCCTGAAGCGCGATCTGATCGGCTGGGACGGTGAAAACGAGCACATCTGGCCCGGCTTTGTCCTGGAAGGCCTGATGGCCGGCGACCCTGCCAAGCGCGGTGCTTTCTACACCCAGATGGTCACGCTCGGCGCCATGTCGCCGAACGAAGTTCGCGTCGCTGAGAACCGCAATCCCCGCGACGGCGGCGACGACTTCCTGACCCCGCTGAACATGCGCCTGGGCGCTGACGACATCCCTAACGAGACCCCCCTCTCCTAATGCTTGAACGAAAGGCGGTCTCGCTGACCGACGTCCAGATCACCGACGAAGGCGTGATCACCGGCTACGGTTCCCTCTTCAACATCCGCGACGACTACGGCGACGAGGTCGCCCCCGGCGCTTTCGCGAAGAGTCTGAAAGCCCGAAAGGGCAAGCCCGTCCCGATGCTGCGCGAACACGCGCCCGCGCGCGTGATCGGCGGTTGGACCGAGTTCGCCGAAGACGAAAAAGGCCTGAAGTTGACCGGCAAACTGGCCCTCGACACCGTCGACGGCGCCGAGACCTTCGCCCTGATCAAGGCCGGCTTCCTCGACGGCCTGTCGATCGGATTCAACACCATCAAGGCCACCGACGACGACGCCGGCCGGGTCCTGAAGGAAGTGGGTCTTTGGGAGGTGTCCGTCGTGACCTTCCCCGCCCTGACCCCGGCGCGCATCGACGCCGTCAAGGCCCAAAGCCTGTCGAAACATGAACTCGAAGAGCGGCTCACGCGTGGCGCTGACCTCTCTCGCTCTGTCGCCCGAGCCCTGCTCGCCGGCGGCTTCCCCGCTCTTCAGGCCAAGCGCAGCGCTGGCGACGACGCGGCCACCACGATGGCTCAAGCCGTCATGAAATCCCTCAAAGAGTCTAACTAACACAATGGCTTTTGACGCCGAAACCAAGGCCGCCGCTGACGCGCTGGCTGCCGAAATCAAGTCCACCTACGCCGCTCTGGACAAGCGGACCGAAGATCAAGCCCAGGTCATCGACGCCCTGCGCAAGGCCGTCGAGGAAAAGGGCAACACCTCCGATCTGGAAAATCGCCTGAAGGGCATGGAAGCCGAGCTGAAGTCGGCTGTCGCGGCTGCTGACGCGCTCGACAAAAAGATGTCGCGCCCGCGCGGCGGCGAAGCCGAACTGAAGTCGGTCGGCCGCCAGTTCACCGACAACGACCGCGCGAAGGCCTTCATGGCTGAGCGTCGCGGCTCGTCGGGCAAGATCGAGGTCAAGGCCATCACCTTGGCTGGCACCGCCGTCGCGGGTCACACCGTCCAGGCCCTCAGCCAGGCTCAACGTGCCGGCTTGGTCGGCCTGCCGGAACGTCCGGTTACGATCCGCTCCCTGCTCGCCCAAGGCCGCACCAGCCAGTCTTCGGTCGAATATCCGAAGGTCACTGGCTTCACCAACTCGGCCGCCACGGTCGCCGAACTGGCGCTGAAGCCTGAGTCGAACATGACCGTCAGCATGGAAGCGGCCCAGGTGCGCACGATCGCTCACTGGATCGCCGCGTCGAAGCAGGTGATGGACGACACCCCGATGCTGGAGTCGCTGATCGACACCCAGCTTCTGAACGGTCTGGCGCTGGTCGAAGATGCGCAGCTGCTGCTGGGCGACGGCACCGGCCAGAACCTGCACGGCATCCTGCCTCAGGCGACCGCCTTCAACGCCGCTGGCATCCCGGTCGGCTCGACCTCGTTCGTCGACCGCATCCGCTGGGCCAAGCTGCAAGCCCGTAAGGCCTTCCTGCCGGCCGACGGCATCGTTCTGAACCCGGAGGACTGGGCCAAGATCGAGATGCTGAAGGACGCGCAGGACCGTTACCTGTTCTCGGCCTTCACCTCGGGCGCCGAACAGCGCCTGTGGGGTCTGCGCGTGGTTGAATCGGACGCCATTGCGGCCGGCACCTTCCTGGTCGGCGCCTTCGCCACCGGCGCGCAAATCTGGGACCGCGAAGACGCCAACGTCGAGGTCTCTTACGAAGACCGCGACAATTTCGTGCGCAACGCCCTGACGATCCGCGCGGAAGAGCGTCTGGCCCTGACGGTTTACCGTCCCAACGCCTTCATTACCGGCGACCTGGCGGCCTAAGCCAACTGGATGGGGCGCGGCTTTACGGCCGCGCCCCACGCCTCGGGCATCGTCATGACCCAGATCAAGAAGATCACCAATATCCTGGTCGAGGCCGACACCATCCGTGTGAAGGCGCTTCGCCAGCACCTGAATCGCGCCGGCAGTCATCTGGTGGGCGACGAATACGAAATCGACCGCCTGGACGGCGAGCGTCTGAGAGCGCGCGGCCTGGTCGAGGCCGTCGTCACCGCCCTGAGCGATGAAGAACACGTCGCGCAGGTCGCGAAGTTCGCCGCAGTCGGCACCACGGCTCCCCGGACCGCGCCTGCGAACAAGCGACGCCCCAAGGCACCGGGCACCAAGAACTGACCATGGTTCTAGTCACCCTCGCACAGGCGAAGGCCCACCTGCGTCTGATCGAAGACGACGAGGACACCTACGTCGAAGGCCTGATCGCCGCCGCGACCGAGCATATCGAAACCGTCTGCGGTCCTGAGTTCGACGAGGCGTCGTCGGCCCAGCATTACGCCGCCCTGCTGATGATCGGCCAGTGGTTCGACAACCGCGATGAAGCGGTCATCCCGCCCGCTGCGAACGCCCTGCTGCGGCCGTTCATGCTGGCGTTCTGAGACTTCTACATGCGCATCAAATTCACGCGCGATTACGACTACACGCCGTCAGGCGAGCGCCGTGTCACCATCGCCTTCAAGGCCGGCATGACCGAAACCGTCAAACGCGAATGCGGTGAAGCCGCCATCGCGGCGGGCGCCGGCGTCGAGATCAAACCGTTCAACGGCGCTCCGCTGGAGAAGGTCGACCACGACGGCGACGGCCGCCCTGGCGGCAGCCGTCCGAAGGTTAAGGTCGACCAATGACCTCCGCTCGCGATCTTCGCGAATTGGTCACGTTCGAGGCTCGTCGCGAGGACGCCAATGGCGACCCGCTGGGGCCATTTGAACCTGTGATGGACGTCTGGGCCAAACTGGTCTGGCTGCGTGGGTCGGAAACGGCCGTCCAGCAAAGACTGGAAGGCCGTCAGCCCGTCGCCATTGTCGTTCGCTCCAATCGCGCCGCCCGTCTGATCACCCCAGCCTGGCGGGCAGTGCTCACCAACGACGATGACCAGGTTCTGAATATCACCTCGGTCAGCCCGGCCAGGGATCGAGGCTTCATTGAAATCCTCGCCGTCATGGGCGGCGCCACCGGATGAGTCGGTCTGGATTTCGGCGCGGTGATCGCCAGCGCGCCAACGCTCTGTTTCGGACCCTCCCCGCCGCCATCCGGCAGGAAGTCGGTGACGCCCTGGACGAAAACGCCGAGGAATTGGCCGAGGCCATTCGTCGCCGCGTTCCTGCCGATGGCGGCGATCTGACGGCTTCCGTGCGCTGGGAGCGCGGCAAAGCCGCTCAGTCGCGCGGCGGCGTCCAGACGCGAGCCGCCGGCGCCGACGCCGACCTGACGGTGCGCGTGATCGAGGGCGACGACGACACCTTTTACGCCGGCTACGTCGAGCACGGCACGGTCAACCACCCTGCCCAACCTCACTTCTTCCCCACCTATCGCCAGCTGCGTCGACAGTTGCAGGCCCGTCTTCGACGAGCCGTAACCAAGGCCGTCCGCTGGAAAGCGGCTAATCCATGAGCGATCCGTCTCTCGCGCTTCAGACCGCTGTTGAAGCGGCGCTGCGCGGTTCGACCGACCTCGCCCAAGCGATGGAAGGCCGGGTCCGGCTGTATCCCCTGGCCCCGCCGAACGATGCGCCCTTCCCCTATCTGACGATCGGCGAAGACCAGATCATCGGGGACGAAACCGAGTGCTCGGCATCCTCTGAAGCCTACACCACCATTCACGTTTGGACTCGCCTAGACGGCGACGTGAGCGAAAGCCGCGCCCAAGCCAAACGGATCGGCGCAGTTGTCCGCGCCGTCATCAATCGGCGCCTGTCAGTCGCCGGGTTCGACGTCGTGGAATGCGAATTCCGGTCGGCCAGACATCTCACTGATCCAGATCGACGCACAGCGCACACGGTCATCGAACACCGTCTCTTGCTCGATCCGGCCTGACTTAGGTCAGACCTCCGCAAGCGCGGCGCTGCGGCCTCCGCCCTTTGGGCTCCCCAACAATCTGAACTACTTAAGGAAGCCTATTAATGGCTGCTGTTAAGCACGCGCGCGGCGTCAAGCTGCTGATCAAGGTTGGCGATGGCGCCAGTCCTGAAGTTTTCTCGACCCCCTGCTCGATCAACGCCGAGCGCGGCATCACTTTCACCGCTGGCGCCAACGATCAGGACATTCCTGACTGCACGAACCCTGATGCGATCGCCTGGGTCGTGCGCGAGAAGACCAACCTCTCCGCTTCGATCACCGGCTCGGGCGTCCTCGACACCGAGGATGCTGAGTTCTTCTTCGACTGGCTGAAGAGCGAAGACCCGAAGAATGTGAAGGTCATCGTCGATGTGCCGGCCAGCGATGGCGGTGTCATCTTCACCGGGGCCTTCCACCTCACTGAATTCTCGATCACGGGCAACCGTGGCGAGAAGATGCAGGCCAGCGTCAGCCTGTCGTCGTCCGGCGAAATCTCCTCGGGCGCAAACACCTGATGGGCCGCACCGCCGAGATCGAACTGTCGTTCGGCGGTGAGGATCGACTCTTCCGCCTGAATATCGGCCGACTGCGTGCCCTCCAGGAAAAGGTTGATGCAGGTCCGATGGAACTGCTCAGCCGCCTGTCCGCCGGCACTTGGCGTGTCGACGATATCCGGGAAGTCCTCCTCCAGGGCCTGATCGGCGGCGGCATGTCGTCCCCTGACGCCACCCGGCTCGTGAAGACGGACTTCGACGACCTCCCTCTCCAACCCTTCGTTCAGATCGCGCAGGCGGTCGTGATGACCGCTTTGGTCGGCGCGGAGGATGAGGGCGCGGGGGAGCAGCTGGGGGAGGAGCAGACCAGCCCCTCCCCCGCTCCAAACTCCGCTTCGCCAGCCTCTACGGCAGCGGCGCCGTCGTAGGCTTTACGCCTCGCGAAATCGACGAACTGTCCCTCTGGGAGTTCGCCGCCTGCGTCGACGGCTGGTCGAAGGCCAATGGTGCTGAAACGCCTGCTCCCGCCCCGACCGATGAAGAGCACGACGCGCTGCTGAAGAAGTTCGCAGACGTCTGACGCCGTCCCGATCAGGGCCGGCCCACCACCCACAAAAAATGCGGCCCGCCGTCGCCCGGTTCTGACCAGGCGGCGCCCAGCCGTCTGGAGGCCGAATGGCTGCCACCGACGTCGAACGTCTGGTTCTCCAGATGTCGGCGGACATGACCCGTCTGAACCGCAACGTCGTCGCGGGTCAGCGGGCTTTCGACCGTCAACTCCTGGCGATGGAACGCCGCGCTCAGCAGATGGAGCGGCGTCTCACGCGCACCATGGCTCAGGCGGGCCATGGCATGACCAGTGCGCTGAAGAGCACGCTGACGTCGCTGGCTCCGACCTTGGCGGCGGCCTTCTCCGCTCAGCAAGTCATCAAATACGCCGATGCCTACACGAGTCTGCAAAACCGCCTGAAGGCGGCCGGGCTTGAAGGCGATCGCCTGATCAAGGTCGAGAACGCGCTCTATGGCGCCGCCAACAAGAACGGCGTCGCCGTCGACGCTGTCTCGCAGCTGTATCAGCGCGCATCGCTCTCGCGTCAGGCGCTGGGCGCCACCGACGAACAGCTGATCGCCCTGACGGAGGGCGTCACGGCCGCCCTGCTGGTTCAGGGCACGAGCGCGTCACAGGCATCCGGGCCTCTCCTCCAGCTGGGCCAGGCGCTTGGCGGCGGCACGGTCCGCGCGGAGGAACTGAACAGCCTTCTCGAAGGCACCCCGCTGATCCTCCAGGCCGCCGCCAACGGCATCAGCCGCTTCAACGGCGACATGTCGAAGCTATCGGCGGCCGTCCGCGACGGGAAGGTGTCCAGCCAGGAACTGTTCCAGGGGCTGCTGAAAGGTCTGCCGGCTATCCAGGCCCAGGCCGAGACCATGCCGCTGACGGTCTCGCAGGCGTTTGAAGTTCTGAACAATGAACTCGGCCGCTTCGTCGGCCAGAGCGACCAGGGCTTGTCGGCCTCGCAGCGTATGGCCGCCGGCATCCAGTCGTTGGCGATGAACCTGGACAAGATCGTCCCGGTCATCGTGACGCTGGCGACCCTGATCGGCGGCCGTTTCGCCTGGTCGCTGACCGCCAGCGCCAGCGCCATGGCGGCAAACAGCATCGCCGCCACCACGGCGGCGGTCCGTCTCGCTGCCTTCCAGACCGCGATGACGGCCAGCATGACCGGCGCCACTCGCGCCACCGTCGTGGCGACGGCCGCCATGCGGGGCTTCACCGCTGCGATCGCCGCCAACCCCATCGGGCTGGCCGTGATCGCCATCACCGCTCTGACGGCCGCCTTCGCCTCTTACAAGGCAACCGTCGAGGACGCGGCCGAGGCCTCGGAGAAGTCGAACAAGCTGATCAGGGAGTTCGGCTCTCACAGCAACGGCTCGGTCGCAGGGGTAAACGCCCTCACTGGTGCGACATCGGCGCTTGCGGTCGAGACCCTCAAGCTGGCTGACGCCCGCATGCAGGATATGCGCGCCGCGCGTCTCCAGCAGATCGAGTCCAATCGGGCAGCTGCTCAGAAGCTGCGCGAACCGAACCTTTGGCAGCGGGGTCTCGAACTCGGACTCCACGCCGTGCCTGGTGTCGGCGGCACTGCTGCCCGGACGGTCGCTCGCGCGAGAGAATCCGCCGCAGCCGCTCTCGATAAGCAAAACACCGAACTGATGGCGCAAGCCATCCAGATCGGCATGGCGCCTGGCGCCGTCTGGACTCATGACGGCGCCCAGTCCCGATCCTCCTCCGCAAGTGACGGACCGAAAAAGAAGAGCGGTAGCGGTCCCAGCCCCGAGGAACTGGCCGCCGCTCGCGAGATGCTTCGCCTTCAGAGTCAGCTTCAGCTGCTCCAGGCCCAGGGCAATGAAGATCAGGCTCGGTCGGTTCAGCGCCAGATCGATCTGATCAACATCACCAAGCAGTTCAAGGACACCCAAGTCCAGAACGCCGAGGCGGAAGCCAAGGCGCAGATGGACGCCCTGTGGGCCGCCGAAGATGCCGTTCGCATCGCTGAAGAAGCCGAGCGTCAAGGCAAGAAGAACGCAGAGCGCCGCGAACGCGCTGACCAGGCCGAGCAGGATCACGCACGGCGCCAGAACGACCTGTTGCTGGATCGACTCGGCTACGAAGCCGAACTGGCACGCCTGACGGGCGACCGCAGCCGCATCGAGGTCGCCGAGCGCGAACTCTTTATCGCGGAGCGGATCAACGAACTTCTGGCGTTGAAGCCGGGCCTGATCTCCGAGGCCGAAGCGCGCGCCCAGGCGACGAGCGAGTATGGCGCTCTGGAGTCAGCTGATCGCGAAGGCCAGGCCCGCGACGAGTTCCGTCGGGCCTTCGCGGACGGGATTCGCGCCGCGATCGACGGCGATATGGGTGGGTTCTTCGAGAGCCTGGCCGATCGCTTCACCGATCGGATGTTGGACAATCTGGCCGACAATCTCTTCGACCTCCTCTCCAGCGCAGCGAAAGGCTTCGGCCAGGGCGGCGGCGGATCGGGCGGCTGGATGTCCGCTATCGCCTCGGTCTTCTCCCCCCGCGCGACGGGCGGCCCCGTCACGGCGGGCCAGTCCTATCTGGTCGGTGAACGCAGGCCGGAAATCTTCGTCCCGAACGTGAACGGGACCGTCATCCCCAGCGTCAACGCCGCCATGGGACTGATGGATCAGGCGGGTGCCGCGCGCATCCAGCAGTCCCTCGCGATCCGCATCGACGTGAACGACGACCGCTTCAACGCCTACGTCGACGGTCGTGCCGCGCCGCTGGCCGCTCAAGGCACCGCCGCCGGTGTCGCCTTCACTCAAGACCAGGCGCGAAACGCCAGCCGGCGACGCCGCCAAAGCCTCATCTGAATGATTGAACTCCCTGCCTGCCCGGCGTTGCGCTCCGCAACGCCGAGCCTGGTCAGCTACGCCGTTGATCAGACCCCAACGCTCGGCGGTCCTCAGTCCCGTATCTCCCGGATGGGGGATCGCTGGGCGATGGATATCGAGACCTATCCGGCCCTCTATGCCAGCCACGGCATGAAGTTCCTGTCGCGTTTGCTGCGCGGATTGACCGACACCGTGCTGCTCGCCTTCCCCGAGCCGGGGGTCGCGAAACGCTCCTATGGTGCGCCTGTCGTGGCGTCTGCTGGAGCCGCCGGGCGCACTCTACCGGTCAGCGGTCTGACGCCGGGCGTCGCGATCCCCGAGGGGAAGTTCTTCAGCCTGGTGATCTCGGGCCAGCGTTACCTCTACCAGGTGACAGCTGACGTCATCGCGACCGCCGGAACGGTGAACCTTCCGATCTATCCGATGCTGCGGCGTCAGCCCCCCGCCGGCGCCGTGGTGGAACTGGAAACGCCGAAAATTGAAGGCTTCATCCAGGGCAACGAACAGGCCTGGGAAGTCAGCCGCTCCAAATACCTGCCCTTCGCCTTCGCCATCCGGGAGATCGCTTGATGTCGATGTCCCCCGCCATGCTGGCGGCCCTGAAGGCGCGCAATCCTCTCCTGGTTCACCTGCTGAAGATTGAACTTCCAGATCGGACCATTCGCCTGGTGGACGGCTCGGGGTTCGTTCTGTGGGGCGCTGAATCCTACACGGCCGAGGACGCTGACTTTGGCAAGATCGCCGGCTTCGGCGAACTGAGCGAGGCCGAAGGGACCGAGGCTCCGCGCCAAACGGTTCAGTTGCTGCCTACTGGGAACGCGGCCTTGGCCGCCCTTACTGCGCCTGGCGCCCAAGGCTCGCCGGTGACGATCTTCGCCGCTGTCGTGGATCGTCAGACCGGTCAGGTGATCGGAGAGCCTGATCCCCGCTTCATCGGCGAATTGGACGACGCCGGTTTCAATCACGACCGGAACTCCACCCTGCTTGAACTCGAACTCTCCACGATCTGGGAGCGCCTGTTCGACGACAACGAAGGCCATCGCTGGAACGACGCCTTCTGGACCTACCTCTACGGCTCGAACGCGCGAGCCTTCCAGCACGTCACGAACGCCACCCGGAAACTCTTCTGGGGCTACCACGGACCCACCTCTGGATCGGGCGGCACCTCCTATGGCGGCGGCGGCTCGATCGGCGGCGGCGGCGGTTTCTACGACTCCTACGCCCTCTGAAATTTATGACTGAACTTGAACTGCGCGTCGCCGCCACGTCGGCGACGTTCGCCCGCTTCAACGGACAACCGTTGATGCTCGGGAAGACCGACTGCGCTCGCATGGTGGTCTTCCACCTCAAGCAGCTGCGCTTCAAAGCCTCCCTGTTGACGGCTGCCGCCTACCCGACC
>OFTY01000973.1_pt1 | contig 15261 bp, 10 predicted proteins | sample 1775061 | NCBI WGS metagenome assembly OFTY01 (sample SAMN08195773, study PRJEB24354) | sludge metagenome | isolation source: sludge from phenol fed wastewater aerobic bioreactor B | place: India: Nagpur | collected 2016-09-16 | reverse complement strand
CAATGAAAACAGAGTAACCAAAAAAAAGAAAATCACAAGACAAACAAAGAAATCTTTGTAAACTAAGTGGAAATTATTGTCCCACAAAGACAACAAAGACCACAAAGAAAAGCCAGGGATAAGACTTTGGGGGAAACCAACAACTTCTGTGAGAAACTCCGGTAAGCTATGAAGCCGAAAATAATTTAGTAGCGGGAATTAATTTTTGTACAGGAGCCGGCAACGTTTCGCCCAGTTTGCGGATCGCGATCGCCAATTGATTGCGGACAGTAAGTGCAGAAATGTTCAACACTTCAGCCGCTTCTTTATATTTTAACCCGTCCTCTTTTACCAGTTGAAAAACCAGCCTGCATTGCGGCGGTAATTGCAAAATAGCCTGACGGATCGATTGCATGATCTCTGCTGAAATAAATAATTCTTCAGGATTGCGCATTTCAACGATCGGCTCCACTTCCACTTCTTCAATACTTACAGGAGCATTCTTGTAAGTGCGCTGAAGATAATTAAGCGAAAAGTTCTTGGTAATGGTATACACGTATACTTTCAGATTACCTATTTCTCCAAGCCGTGCCCGGATCTGCCATAGTTTGATAAATACATCAGAAACAATTTCTTCAGCTACTTCTTTGGAGCGGACCATGGAATAAGAAAAACGGTGAAGGCCGTCAAACAACTGGTAGTAAAGCTCCTTGTACGCTTTCATATCTTCATACAAAGCAATTCGTTGTTGCAGTTGTTCTATAGTAGCAGTTTTTGGCAATGCTCATTGAATAGTAATAACAATATTATAACTTTTTTTTAAAAAAAATATTTTCTTTACCCGTTGAAAAAAATTACGAGCAACAGATTGCTATTAAAATTTTGTACCTGAACTACTGTAATCGATTGTATTTACACGCCTCTTCTCTTTAATTCTTTTTTGATAAGCGCCAGTTCTCTTCCTGTTTGTCCTTTTACCGAAGTGTTTTCCTGTGCTCTTCTCATGAGATAAGGGATCACATCTTCAATGGGGCCGAACGGAAGATACTTGCTTACACCGCAGCCGGCATGTGCGAGGTTGAACGTAATATTATCGCTCATCCCATACAATTGACTGAAGTGAATATGCGGATGATTGAATGGTAATCCTTTTTGCTGCAGCAGATCTGCTGCCAGCAGGTTACTTTGTTCGTTATGTGAAGCTACAATAAGCCCTATGCGATCAATATGATCAATGCAAAAACGAATGGCTGCATTATAATCCCTGTCGGTGCTTTCCTTATCAGGCTGGATAGGTGATGGATATTGTTTTTCCTCAGCTCTCTTTCTTTCCTTTTCCATATAAGCTCCTCTCACGATCTTGGCGCCCAGGATGAATTTCCTTTCTTCTGCTGCATCATAAGAGTCTTTCAGGAATTGCAGGCGATCGTGCCGGTACAATTGAATTGTATTATACACCACTACCCTTTCTTTGTTGAGCAGGTCCATTACAAGCATGGTCAATGCATCAACAGGGTCCTGTATCCAGGTCTCTTCCGCATCCACCAGTACGCCTATCTTTTTTTGTGCAGCAGTTTCGCATATCCTCATCATTCTATGACGGACCCGATGCCATTCTTCTTTTTCATCCGGCGACAATGAATCAACTGCTTGCAGGTAACGCTTCATGAGTGAGCCCTCTTGCCGGTGCATCAGTTCATCAAGTTTTTCCAATAGAGCAAACCGGGTAATACCGGTAACCTTGATGCTCATGAAAGGAATATTCGGTTGCGTGGCTGCATAATTGATCACACGGATAAACTCTTCGGTGGCATGGTCAAACCCCTGCTCTCCATCACCACCACCTTCAACCCCATAATCCAGTATCACCTGCACGTGATAGTCGGCCAGCTTTTTTGCCACTACTGCGGTTTGTTCCAGTGTCTCACCTCCCACAAACTGTTCGAAAATGGTGCTGCGGACCAATCCTTTTACCGGCAGGCCGGATTTTACTGCCCAGGGCGTAAACCTTGTACCCAGTTTTACCAGCCAGGGCATTCCCATGCAATTAAAAAGGAAACGGGCTTTTTTCAACTGTTTGTCCTGCTTGTATTCAAAAGCAAACTCAGTATTGTCGAAAGAAATTAAGGGGTGAGGCTCCATATATTATTTGTGTGGGGCAAAAATAGCGGTTTGCAGTTTATTATCTTTGCGCAAATTTTTACCAATGATTGAAAAGAAAGCGGCGGAAAGCCTGACCATCATGACGGAACTTGTTTTGCCCAATGATACCAATGTGTTTGGGAACCTGATGGGGGGCCGCCTGATGTACTGGATGGATATTGCTGCAGCCCTTGCGGCACAAAAACATTGTAATGCCCCTGTGGTCACAGCTTCCGTTGATAATATCTCTTTCGAAAACCCGATCAAACTGGGAAATGTGGTGCATATACAGGCTAAAGTTACCCGTGCTTTTACCAGCTCCATGGAAGTGCATATGAAAGTATGGGGTGAAGACCTGAAAAAACAGCAGAAATACAAAAGCAATGAAGCCTATTATACTTTTGTTGCTTTGGACGATCAGAACCGCCCCCACCCTGTCCCTTCCCTGGTAGCAGAAACTGACGATGAAAAAAGGCTGTTTGATGGAGCTTTGCGCAGAAGGCAGCTCAGGCTGATACTTGGTGGAAAAATGAAGCCGGATGATGCGCTGGAATTGAAAGCGCTGTTTTTTGGAGAATAAGATTTATAAGTAAAAATTAAAAAAAACTTCGTGAAGAGTAGTTATTATCTAATGATCAAGCAGTTTTTTTTAATTTTTACTTTTTACTTCCCCCTATTTCTCATCTACTATTTTTTCTTTCACCACCACCAGGTCTCCCACATCCACCTGCATGGGCAGCAGACCGATCTTTACTACTGCTTTCTTCCCCCTCAATTCCATTACCTGCCCCACCTGGTGATTGCGTTTCATTTTCACTTTATCGCCTACTTTGATCTCCCCTCCTATTTCCGCAAATTTTGAGTCGATCTTTTTCTGCATTTTACTCACCACTTTCTTTTCGTCCTTTTTAAAGAGCAGGGCATCCATCTGCTTGATCACCTTGTTCTTATTTTCCTCCTTGCGCCATTCGATCAGCATCTGCTTCAGCTTTCGCTCCATGTCTTTGAGATAAGCGATCCGCTCTTCCGAAACACGGTTTTGCTCTTTTAGTATCTCTACCTGCTGGCGATGTTTTTCTTTATCCATCACCTGCTGCATTTCTTTTTTCAGCCGTTCATTTTCTTTCATCAACTGGTTCAGCTCTTTTTCTTTTTTCTCCAGGTCACGAAGGTCCTGCTCTGTACGGTTAAGCAGTTTATCAAGGCGGAACTGATCTTCATCAACCAGTTCACGCGCTTTCCTGATCAGCGATCTATCCAACCCGATCCTTTCTGCTATGGAAAATGTGTAGGAGCTGCCCGGCTTGCCGATAAGCAATTTGTATTGCGGTTGCAGGTTCTTTTCATCAAAAGCCATGGCACCATTGATAATGCCGGGCGTTTTACCTGCCATCACTTTCAGGTTCAGGTAATGCGTGGTTACAATACCAAAAGCATGTTTTCTTGCCAGTTCCTGCATGATCACTTCAGCGAATGCACCACCCAGGTTGGGATCACTTCCACTACCCAGTTCATCTATGAAGAATAGAGTTTTGCCATTGGCATTCTCCATAAAGTATTTCATGTGCAGCAGGTGGCTGCTATAGGTGCTCAGTTCAAATTCCAGGCTTTGCGTGTCACCGATATGGATCATCAGTTGTTTGAAGATCCCGAATTGTGAAGAAGGATGCACCGGAACCAGCAAACCGCTTTGCACCATCATCTGCAAAAGGCCGACTGTTTTCATCGTCACTGTTTTACCGCCGGCATTAGGACCACTGATCACTAAAATGCGATGAGCATCATCCAATGTGATGGTTACAGGTATCGTTGGCTTACCGGTACGTTGATTATACAGATACAATAAAGGGTGATAGGCGTTCACTAAATGTACATGCGCCTTGTCAACTATAGCGGGAAATTCACCTTTATAATCAACAGCCAGTTTTGCTTTGGCCCTTATAAAATCATAGTCGCCGATAATGGTGTGATATGTGCTCAGCAAGGCAGCATGCGCCGAAAGCCTGGAAGTAAGCTGCCGAAGAATGCGGTACACTTCCTTTCTTTCATCATTCTCCAGTTCATGTACCTGGTTATTCAGCTCAATGGTCTCTTCGGGTTCTACAAAAGCCGTTTTCCGGCTATCGCTTTCTCCATGCAAAATGCCTTTTACTGTCCTTTTCTGTTCAGCGAATACGGCAACCACCCTTCTGCCGCTCATAAAGCTTTCCTCTATCTCTGCGAGATATCCCTGCTTGTTCAGTTTGGCTACGATCTTGTCAAACACCCGGCGCAATTCATTCCGTTTGCGGTAAAGGCTGATCCGGATATTTTTCAGTTCTTCCGAGGCATTGTCTTTTACCTGGCCCGAATCATCCAGCACTTCGTCAATCAATTGAATGATCGCTTTTTCATAATAAGTGGTGGCGATCACGCCTGCCATGGCCGAATAGGCGCTTTTTCTTTCTGCATCAAACCAGCGGAAGATCCGCTCCATGCTTTCCGCCAGTTTGCGGATACCCATAAATTCTTCACCATTCAGCACCGCGCCAGGAATGCCCAGGAGCTTAAGCTCCCTGGCCAGGTTCAGTATATGATCGTTGGGAAAATAAATCCCATTTTGCAAAAGCTGGTGGTATTCATAGCTTTGCCTTAGTTGGGTATCGATAAAATCTTTGCGGGTATGGATCCTTAGGTCAAGGGCTTTCTGCCGGGCATGATCTGCCTGGCAATAGTTGGCCAGCAGGGATTTTACTTTATCAAATTCCAGTTGTAAATAAGCCGATTCAGGGAAAAGTTTCATCCGAATATCTTTTATTTTTTTAATTTGGCCGGATGGAACTCAGCATATACACCCACCTGCCTGCCTGAGAAATTTGCTATGCTTCGTTTCATATACTCTCTGACGTCAAATTTATTTCAGCAGGCAAAGGTAATTTATTGCGGAGTTGTTAAGCTCCTGAACTTTCGAATCCTGCGCTTGTTATTTAATGTACATAGGTTCGTCAACAGAATAAACAATCTTTATGAATCTTTTAGCAAAAAGCATGAACCTGAAGGCGGCACTGGGCCTGGTTGTCCTGGCAATGGGGGGACTGATCTCCTGTGCCCAGCAGCCATCACCCGAGGCAGACAAACAGACCACGAAAAAAAAGGAAATAAACATGAGCACAGCTTCATTTTCAGGCAAAACCGATACAGCAACTTTGGCCAATGGCTGCTTCTGGTGCACGGAAGCCATTTTTGAACAACTGGACGGCGTGATCAGCGCTGTGTCCGGCTACACCGGCGGGCATACAACAAACCCCACTTACAAAGAGGTTTGTACCGGGGAAACCGGCCATGCAGAAGCCCTGCAGATCGTATACGACCCGGCGAAGATCAGTTTTGACGAATTGCTGGAAGTGTTCTGGGAAACACACGACCCTACCACGCTCAACCGCCAGGGCAATGATATAGGCACGCAATACCGCAGCGGCGTATTTTATCACAACCAGGAGCAAAAAGAGAAAGCAGAAAAATATAAAGCGGAGCTGGATAAGAGTGGAGCTTTCGATAAACCTATTGTAACAGAGATCACTCCTTTTACAAGCTTTTTCCCTGCAGAAGATTATCATCAGCAGTATTTTGACAATAATGAGAATGCTAATCCTTATTGTAAGATCGTGATAAGGCCGAAAGTGGATAAGTTCAGGAAGGTGTTTAAGGATAAGCTGAAGAAGTAGACTTCACTCATAGACGCCTCGGAGGGTTTTTCAGACAACATTAAAAAATGCAGGTTGCTCCTAATTTTTTCGAGAATTAGGAGCAACCTGCATTTTTCTCCAAAATTTGGAGAAAAATTGGAGAAAAAAGGAGTTAGATAATTTAATAATTAAGCATTTTCACCCTTCTAAGTTCCAGCAAATTCAACGCATTCGGCTTAAACCCTGTAATATCCGTTTGCACCAGCCTCACCACCTTATCATACCACAACGGCACCACCGGTGCATCTTCCATCATTAACTGATCCGCCTGCTGATACAGACGGTAACGGATCGAATCATTGGTTTCCACCAACGCTTTTTCAAACAGCGCATCAAAGGCAGGATTCTTATATCGCGTGTAATTCGGTGGTGCAGGATTTTTAGAATAGAATACTGATAAATAGTTTTCCGCATCGGGGTAATCAGCAATCCAACTGCCCCGGAAAAACAAAGCCCTTGAATTGGAAGTCAGTTCCAGCAATAACGCTTTCTGCACTACTTCCACCTGCACAGTAATGCCCACTTCATTTAATTGCTTGGCGATATAATCACCCATATCTGCATAGATCGGGATCGTAAGCAGCTTGATGGCCGGCAACCCTTTTCCGTCAGGGTAGCCAGCTTCAGCCAGCAGTTGCCTGCTTTTAGCAGGATTGTAAGTATACCCTTTCACGGCTGTTGTATCGAATGAAGGCATTCCTTCGGGCACAAAACCCGATTCAGCTGGTGTGCCCAGGGAATTGCGCAGGTATAAAGCCATTTTGCGGCGGTCAAAACCATAGTTGATCGCCTGGCGGATCTTCTTCAATCGTGTCGGTGACGATTTTACCAGGTCATTGCTGGTATCCACCAGCATGCCGAGATATTCAATATTGAGATAAGGATTTACCTGCAAACTGATTTTTCCCTCCCAGTCTTTACGGAGCGTTCCTTTCTTGGTAAGCACTTCATCTTTAAATGAAGATTCAATATCGTTGATGAAAGACAGTTTTTTCTGTCGCAATAATAAAAACTCTGTGGCACGGCTATCATAAAAACTGATCTTGATGCCATCGAGGTATGGCAGGCGGTTGCCCTGCTCATCCTGCTCAAAGTAATGGGGATGTTTGGTAAGTACCAGTGCCTGCCCCTCTTCCCAGGCCACCATGCGGAAAGGGCCGGTACCAACCGGATGACGGCGGAACTCATGGCCATATTTTTCCACAGCTTCCCTTGCCACGGCTGAACAGTATTGCATGGACAGGATACCCAGTATCGGGTTGTAAGGACGGCTTAGTTTCAGTTGAAAGGTAGTATCATCAATCGCCAGGAAAGGCTGCACCGTATCTACTTTGGAATTAAAGATCCAGGCGCCGGGGCTGGCCACTTTACCATCAATGATCCGTGAAAGGCTGTAAGCAATATCAGTTGCCTTCAGCAAGCGGCCTTTGCTACCAGGAAAGGCCGGGTCATCATGAAAAAAAACATCATTGCGCAGATGGAAAGTATAGGTTTTTCTGTCGGCCGAAATATCCCAGCTTTTCGCCAGGGAAGGAACAATATGCAGGCTGTCATCAATTTCAACCAGCGTATTGTACAACTGGTGCACGGCCCACATCACCGATTGATTTTTGGCAAAAACGGGATCAAGTGAAGCGATGCCTGTTTGTTCATTATAATAAAATATCTTCAGGTCTTTATTCCGCCTGTTGGAGCAGGCAGAAAAAATGCAGGCGAAGGCCAGGACAAGGATACAGACTGACCAGGAAAGGGGGTTTGTTCTTTTAACAGGCATATTTCGTATGAACGACTAAATTTACAATTCAAATACATTCAACTGTAAACACTGCATGAAATGCTATGAGCATTGCATGTGGCAAAATATCAGCCGCCAGAGGCGGCAAGCGAATAAATATACACATGAAAAAATTTACCGGCTTATTTCTGCTGCTGTTCTCTGCCCTTAACTCTTTTGCCCAATACACACACCAGGACACGCTTCGCGGCTCCATCACACCGGAAAGGGCCTGGTGGGATGTAACCTATTACAACCTTTTTGTCGCCCCTGATTACGTGACCAAAACGATCAGTGGCAGCAACCGCATTACTTATAAAATAACCGGTCAGCCTGCAGGCACGGCCATGCAGATTGACCTGCAGGAGCCCATGCAGATCGATAGCATTTTATATGGAAAAGAAAGAACAGCGCTGAACTATACGCGCAATGGCAATGTTTTCCTGGTCAGCTTCCCTTCCGGTTATCCCAATGGGAAAACACTGGATTCAATCGATATTTTTTATTCCGGCAAACCCCGTGAAGCGGTCAATCCACCCTGGGACGGAGGTTGGATCTGGAAAAAAGACGCCAAAGGAAGACCGTGGATGTCTGTAGCCTGTCAGGGATTGGGTGCCAGCGTATGGTATCCCTGCAAAGATCATCAGAGTGAGGAACCCGATAATGGCGCCAGCCTCACCATATCCATCCCCGATTCATTGTCTGCTATCGGCAATGGAGTGCTGAAAGGAAAAAGATCAATGGGAAAAGGTGTTTCTGAGTGGAGCTGGGCCGTGTCGAACCCCATCAACAGTTATAATATCATTCCTTATATCGGCGCCTATGTGAACTGGGATGAAACTTATGCAGGACTGAAAGGGGACCTGCATTGCAGTTACTGGGTACTGGATTACAACCTGGACAAATCGAAAATACAGTTCGGCCGCGATGTAAAAGCCATGCTGAAATGTTTTGAAAGCTGGTTTGGCCCCTATCCTTTTTATGAAGACAGTTACAAACTGGTAGAGTCGCCACACCTGGGCATGGAGCATCAAAGTGCCGTAGCCTATGGCAACCAGTATAAAAATGGTTACCTGGGCATGGACCTTTCCGGCAGCGGCTGGGGCCGGAACTGGGACTATATTATCGTTCATGAAAGCGGACATGAATGGTTTGCCAACAATATTACTACCCGGGATATGGCAGACATGTGGGTGCATGAAGGCTTTACTACTTATTCGGAAGTATTGTTTGTGGAATGCCAGTATGGAAAAAAAGCAGCCGATGAATATTGCCAGGGATTAAGACGGGGGATCCAGAATGACAAGCCTGTTATTGGCCCTTATGGAGTGAACAAAGAAGGTAGCGGCGATATGTATTCCAAAGGAGCCAATATGATACATACCATCCGCGAGATCATCAATGATGATGAACTTTTTAAGTCTATCCTGCAGGGATTGAACAGGGATTTTTATCATAAAGTGGTTGATTCAAAAGAAGTGGAAGCTTATATCAGTAAGAAATCAGGCAAGGATATGTCGGCCGTATTCAATCAATACCTTCGCAGCACACGCATTCCTGTATTCGAATATAAAATAGAAGGCACAAAGCTGGCTTATCGCTGGACGGATTGCAACAAAGGATTCAATATGCCGTTGAAAATATTTGTAAAAGGAAAGGAAATATGGATAAAGCCCGGTGAAGAATGGCAAAGCACGAAAATAAAAGAGCTGAGCGAAAAGGATTTTTCGGTCGATAAGAACTTTTATATTCATGTAAACAAAAGCAATTAACCAAAGCTCAATTCCCTATTCAATTATAAGGACCTTCCTTTATGAGTAATATCCGCAGGCAAAGCATTATTTCTTCAGGTGTTGTATACATTGGCTTTGTTGTTGGCCTGCTGAATATTTATTTTTTTACCAAGCAGGACCTTTTTCTCAGTTCCCAATACGGGCTGACCACCATCTTTATTGCCATTGCCACTTTGATGATGGCATTTTCCACCCTGGCCATGCCCAGCTATATTTTTAAATTTTATCCTTATTACAAGGATAATCTTCCTCCTTCCAAAAATGATATGCTGAGTATCGCCCTGGTGGTTAACACCATTGGGTTCATACTGGTGATGGTGGCAGGATTGGTATTCCGCCACCTGGTGATAAGAAAATTCGGCGCCAATTCACCTGAACTTGTCAGGTACTATGCATGGATCTTCCCCATGGGGTTTGGGCTGGCCGTATTTACCATACTGGAAGCATATACCTGGAGCCTTAAGAAACCTGTATTGACCAGCTTTCTCAGGGAAGTGCAATGGAGGTTGCTGACAACTGTGATCATTGTCTTATTTTATTTCGGTCTTATCCCCGACTTTGATCTTTTTATTAAGCTTTATGCTTTTACCTATCCTGCAATAGCCCTTACCCTTCTTTTATATTTATTATTTACAAAAAATCTTCATTTCACTTTCCGGATCAGTAAAGTGACCCGGCGGTATGCCAAAAAGATATTGACCCTTTGCCTTTTTGTTTATTCGGGCTCATTGATCTTCTATTTATCGCAGGTGTTCGATTCCCTGGTGATCGCTTCAGTGCTGGAAGATGGTACAGCCAAGGCCGGTATATTTGGCCTTGCCTCTATTCTTACCAGTGTGATACAGGCACCGCAGCGGGCTGTTGTTGCCACAACCATTCCCCATCTGTCGCGCGCCTGGAAAGAAAGGAATATGGAATTGCTGCAAAAGATCTACCAACGGTCGTCCATCAACCTCCTGATATTTGCAACCGGCATTTTCCTTTTGATCCTGCTTAATTATAAGGAAAGCATACTCACTTTCGGGATCAACGAAGAATACCTGCTTGGCTTCAATGCTTTTATTTTCCTGGGGCTTACACGTGTTGTGGACCTCGGTACCGGCATTAATACGGAGATCATCGGCACTTCCAATTACTGGCGGTTCCAGTTGATCAGTGGCGTGATCCTGCTATTGCTGATGTTGCCTCTGACCCTCATACTGGCAAGAAAATATGATATACTCGGACCGGCTATTGCCCAGTTCGTATCTATCAGTATCTACAATGCCATGCGTATCATTTTCCTTTGGAAAAAATTCCGTTTGTTCCCTTTCACCATCCACTCGCTCTATGCTTTATTACTTGGTATAGCCAGTTATACGCTGTGTTATTATCTTTTCCGTTCAATGCATGGGTTTCCCGGATTAATATGCCGGAGCCTTGCATTTATCATTCTCTATGCAGGAAGCATTATTTACTTCAAATTATCACCTGATATTATACCCGTGGTAGAAGCAATAAGAAAACGACTAAAGATATAAGTTATTAATAAGAAGATTGCAGCAATGCGCTGTCCGGAAGTTCTGAAAAATCCCCTGGTTACCGGCTGGCTTCTGTTTTTTCAATTCTTCCAGCCCCAATAAACCGCCGCATATAATAAGAATCGAACATGTCACTCACTGTTACTCCCTGGGAAGTGGAAGCATGAATGAATTTATTATTCTGAAGATAGATACCCACATGTGATACACCACCGCGTGTATTGAAGAAAACCAGGTCCCCTTCTTTCAATTCAGTGGAAGAGATGATCCGGGATGCTTTATATTGCTCTCGCGCTGTACGGGGAAGGCTCAATGCAAATGCAGACAGATACACAGCCTGCACAAATGCTGAACAATCAATCCCTTTTTTGGTAGTGCCACCCAGCCTGTAGCGGGTGCCATACCATTCATCGACATGACTTAATAAAGGATCGTTCTCCAGTGTCTCCACTTCTGTATCAAGCAAAACAGCATATTTCAACTGGAGGGCTGATGCTTTTTCAACAGCAGAAGAATTCAACAGATGCCCGTGGCTTTCCCTGGCTGATGCTTTTGATGAAGCCTGGGATTTAGGCGCTTCATATTTTAATAAAGGAGGTTCTGATTCTGAAGTGATATCATTCAGGAATTGCACTTTCTCTACAGAAGCCTGATTTTGTGAGGCAGAAGACTTCGCTGCAGAATTCACCGGCCTTAGTGAAGAGCAGCTTGAGAAAGTTATAATAAGAAGAAAAACAGGTATTAGTTGTCGGATGATCATCAGGCCTTTTTTAAAATGTTGGATTTCCGTTTTCAACAAAAACCGTGCAAAAATATAGGAAATTTTGCTGAAATTTCAACAACCTACTAACGAAATTTTAAATTTTTAATTGCACAACACAGGATCAGGGTTGTTTCGGGAGGTTTAAGTATATTCAAATTGATGAGCCGGATCAACAGATAAGTGGTTTTCATAATATTAATTACCTCCTATGCCTGTATTATTTATCCTGCCCGTTTTCTTGTTGCTGCTGAGCTGCCAGGGGCCTGTAAGCGCAAAAAAAGTAGTGACCGGCGTGTTTCCGGACACTATGGCCCCCAACTATGTGCTGGCAATGGATTCTATTCCGGCCGATACGGTAATAACACCGGCATTGCCTCCCTATTCCAATATTGAATACGAAAAAACAGAATTGCTTCGTGCTGCACCAGGCACCAAGTCTGTTCTTTTCAACAGCAATGGGTCCAGGCTTTATGCTATGAACCTTGAAGGCATGAGCATTTATGAGTTTGATCAGCCATCACGAAAGGTGGCCAGGGAATTCAAATTCAAGCCAACCAAAGGCACCGGCTGGGACTATGAAACAGACAAGCCCATCTCCTCTTACCAGGAAAAGCCAGTGGAAGCCTGCTTTAGTCACAATGATAAAGTGTTGTGGGTTTCTCTTCATAACGCAGAAGGCATTGTGCCGATCCGTGTTGATTCACTTGCTGCAAATAAAAAATCGCCAGACAATAAACAAGCGGTGAAAAAAGTCTTTGTGTCGTACCCCGGCAGCATAAAAAAAGATTCCTTCACTGTACCGCTGATCAAAACAGGTAAAACACCCAAGGTGATCGCCAAAACAGCAGACGACCGCTATCTGCTGGTGAGCAACTGGCATTCCTATACCGTCAGTGCCCTGGAAATGGACACCAGTTTATATCCCATAGCCAGGATGGTGGATACGGTTCCCGTAAAAGCCATTCCCCGTGGCATAGCTGTGGATGATACAAGAAATAAATCGTATGTGGCTATTATGGGGGGCTCCATCATAGATGTTATCAACAATAGCAACTGGCAAAAAGAAGCACCGATCCAGGTTGTTTCCAATCCCCGCCATATTGTGCTGGACACTTCAGGACGGCTGTTCATTTCTTACAATAAACTCGCTAAAGTGGCTTGTGTAGACGCTTCCACGGGAAAAACGCTTTTTACCACCGAAACCCATGCCCAGCCACGGACCATCATATTATCAAAAAACCAGCAATTTCTTTTTGTCACCTGCTACAGCAGCGATTTCGTGGATGTTTATAAAATAAATGAAACCCGGTTTGATAAAGTGGCATCTTTGCCCTGTAAAGGACATCCGGTTGGTGTGGATATTTTTGAGAACGACCGTAAACTCGAAGCCTGGGTTTGCAGTTATAGTAATGGCTCAATCAGTGTGTTCAGTTTTAAGAAAAAGTGATACAAGATAGGGGTCGGAATTCGAAATGCCTGATAAGCAGGATCTTTTCAATTGTCACCCCGAACCTGGCTTAGTTCATTAACTGCCTTAGTTCGCTAAGATCCGGGGTCTCCACAGTAAAAGAAGTGTCTTAATACTGAAGAAATGGTTCTCTTCGTATATTAAAAGCATTACAATATCGAGGAGACCCCGGATCTTAGATTCCTTAAACCTGAATGTTTCCTGAACCAGGTCCGGGGTGACAATTGAAAAGATCCTGCTTATCAGGCATCCCGAATCTCGTATCGCGAAAAAGAACATTAACCCATGAAATTTTCTCATTTACACGTACATACGCAGTTCTCCCTGCTCGACGGGGCTGCTTCCATCCAGAGCCTGTATAAAAAAGCCATTGCAGACGGCATGCCCGCACTCGCCATCAGTGACCACGGCAATATGTTCGGCGCTTTTGAATTTGTGGCAGAAGCTTACAAACATAAAGACGCCAATGGCAACCTGAAAGTAAAACCTGTCGTAGGTTGCGAGTTCTATGTTACTACCAACCGCCACCAGAAAACATTTACCAAAGAGCAAAGGGATGTTCGCCACCACCAGATATTGCTGGCAAAAAATGAACAGGGATACAAGAACCTGGTTAAACTCACTTCCCTTGGTTTTATAGAAGGCCTTTACAGTAAATATCCCCGTATCGATAAAGAACTAATCGTTCAATATCACGAAGGTCTGATCGCCACCACCTGCTGCCTGGGAGCCTCCGTGCCGCAGGCTATTCTCCGTAAAGGCGAAGAAGAAGGAGAAAACGAATTCAAATGGTGGCTGAATATTTTCCAGAAAGATTTTTATGTTGAATTGCAACGGCACCGGATGCCGGAACAGGATAAAGTGAATGAAGTACTGATCAAATTTGCCCGCAAATACGATGTGAAGATCATTGCCAGCAATGATTCGCATTATGTAGACAAATCAGACTTCAATGCACATGATATCCTTCTATGTATCAATACAGGTGAAAAGATCACCACACCTGCCTTGCGCGATTTTGCTGACGACGATGTGAACCTGAAAGGAAAACGCTTTGCGTTCCCTAATGATGAATTCTATTTCAAGACCACGGAAGAAATGAGCAAAGTGTTCCATGATCTTCCGGAAGCGCTTGACAATACCAATGAGATCGTTGATAAAGTAGACCTGCTCAACCTGAAGCGTGACATCCTTCTCCCCTTTTTCCAGGTACCAAAAGAATTCGCTTCGCAGGATGAATACCTGGAGCATCTCACCTGGCAGGGAGCGAAAGAACGATATGCAGAAATAACGCCTGAGATAGATGAACGGCTGCGCTTTGAATTGTTTACCATTAAAACAATGGGCTTTGCGGGTTACTTCCTTATCGTAAGTGATTTCATTAAAGCAGGCCGCGATATTGGTGTATTCATCGGGCCGGGCCGCGGATCTGCTGCAGGTTCAGTGGTGGCTTACTGCACAGGCATCACCAATATAGATCCTATCAAATACAATTTACTGTTCGAAAGGTTCCTGAACCCCGACCGTAAATCCATGCCGGATATAGACACCGATTTTGATGATGAAGGCCGGCAGAAAGTGATCGACTATGTAGTGGACAAATATGGCAAAAGCCAGGTGGCGCAGATCATTACCTATGGCACCATGGCCGCCAAGATGAGTATTAAGGATGTGGCCCGCGTAATGGACCTGCCACTGGCAGAGTCAAATGCCCTGGCAAAACTGGTACCTGAAAAACCCGGTATTGAGTTAAGACGTGTACTGCATGCCCCCATGCGTACAAAAGAAGGCGAAAAATCACTGGAAGAAAAAGATGGTCTTGGTAGTGATGACCTGGAAAACGTAAAACGCATCCGCGATATCTACAATCAACTGGAAACACCTGCCAGTAAAGTATTGCACGAAGCGGAAAGGCTGGAAGGATCTGTGCGCAACACAGGCATCCATGCAGCAGGTATCATCATCGCACCAAAAGACCTTACTGAATTGCTGCCGGTATCCGTAGCAAAAGATTCACCGTTATGGGTAACGCAGATCGAAGGGAACGTGATCGAAGAAGCAGGCGTTATCAAAATGGACTTCCTGGGGTTGAAGACC
>OFTY01000971.1_pt1 | contig 15278 bp, 17 predicted proteins | sample 1775061 | NCBI WGS metagenome assembly OFTY01 (sample SAMN08195773, study PRJEB24354) | sludge metagenome | isolation source: sludge from phenol fed wastewater aerobic bioreactor B | place: India: Nagpur | collected 2016-09-16 | reverse complement strand
CCGTTAGCGCTCGACGATCGGCGCGGTCGGGGTGCTGCGGCCGCCGCCGCGCTCGACGCGGGAGCCCATGTCGGCCCCGGACGAAGGGTTCCAGGACGCCGGATAGTAGTCCGGATAGGGGTGGTTGTTGGTCGCGCCGCCGATGCGCTCGATGTCAGCGTCCGACAGTTCCATGATGATGGTTTCCCGGCGGGCTAGGTCAGCAGGCGACGGGCTCCGGGTCTCGGAGCGCAGGATGAAGGGCCGTACGGTCATTCAGTCGTTCCTCTCTCATTCTGGAAAATGGGGAGCATCCCCGAGAGCAGTTAACACACACGCATAAAGTGGTGGCAATACACCCAAAGACATGTAAGCCTGATTTCACAGGCGGGGCGTGACGGGCCGTCAGAGGAGGCTAAATTGCGACTTCTCGTTCCTAGTTCCGGCGCGATACAGCAACTCATCAAGGCGGCTGAAGGCGGCGACCGCGAGGCCATGCTCTGCCTCTCCGGCGTGACAGGATCAGGTCTCGGCGCACCCCGCAGCGCGGAGCGCGCACTGGAACTGGTGCAGAGCGCCTACGACGCCGGCTCTGGCGTCGCCGCCTGCGTTCTGGGGGTCCAGCGCCTTCAGACGGCGCGTTCGGATGACCAGGCGTTAAGTGCGGCAGCGCTGCTCGCTGAGGCGGCTGGCCGAGGAGATACCGTGGCGAGCGCCGTCATGGACGCAATCGACGCATCCACCCTGACGTGGCGCGATCTCCAGGCGGTGCAAGACGCGCCGGCGCGGCAACTTCGCGACAAACCTCAGCTTTCCTTCGTCCGCGGCCTGATCAGCCGACTGGAAACCTTCTACCTGATGAGTTTGGCCGTCGAACGGCTCGGGCCTTCCACTGTAAGTTCAGTCGTCGACGGGCCAAGGCGGGACGCTGCGATCCGTAGTTCGTTCGATGTCAGTCTATCGCCCTGGTCTCAAGACATCGTCGTCCAGACGATCGCCGACCGGATCTGTCGCACGGTCGGGCGTGATCGCCGGCACGCCGAGCCGCTCTCTATCATCCGCTACGTCGATGGCGGCTTCTTTTCGCCGCACTATGACTCGCCGCCGGAGGCGTTCATCGGACACGCCGACCATCCCGCTGGACCGCGAGAAGTATCCTTCATCGCCTATCTCAACGACGACTATGACGGCGGCGAGACCGCCTTTCCGAGTGCGCGTTTCCAAATCAAGGGCGCCGCCGGGGACGCGATCTTTTTCGGCAATCAGACGGCCGAGGGGCGACTGGATCCCGCCTCGCTTCACGGCGCCCTGCCCGTCGCCCGTGGCGAGAAATGGGTGCTGGTCGGATGGTTCACCCGCGCGCCCATCTTCCATGAACTCGAGGATACAGCCGACAATGACGCCAGACCAACCGCCCCGCCTCCTCCTGCATCGCCGGCTGTCGCGTCGGCTTTATGATCGCGGCTTCAGGGCAGGTCTTGGCGGCGCTACACGCTGGAGCGGCGTTGCCGTCGACTGCCTCTCAACTCGCCCCTCCGAGCCCACAGCCGTCGTTCTGCGCGCTCGCGGCAAGGACACGACAGGAATTCTGAAATGATTCCGCAGATTTTCGGCCTTACTGCCGAGACCTTCAATGCCAAGGTCCGCGGGAAACAGATGCGTCTGGGCCGTCTGGATAGTTACGAGCTTCTGGGCATGGACTGGGAGGGACTTTCGGGCCTGATCGACTATTCGGACGCCGACACGGATGCGATCGAACTTGTGCGGCAACACCAACGGGCGGACCGGCGCAACTTCGTCTTCAGGCGACCGGGCGACGGTCAAGCTCGGATCCAACCCCCAGCGGTCCGGCGAGCCCTGAACGACGGCTATTCCGTCACATGCCGCAATGTCCATCTCTCGACGCCAAGCGTGCGGCGTCTCTCGGAGCGCCTGATGCGCGATCTCGGCGCTGTGGTTTCGGTCAACATCTACGGATCGTGGACATCGGATCGATGTTTCCTGACCCACTGGGACGAACACGACGTCCTGATCATCCAGACTGCCGGCGAGAAGCTCTGGTCGGTATTTCACCCGACGCGTGCCGCCCCGTTACCTTTCGATGTCGACTACGACACGGATGCCCGCAATCTCGATCTGGCATGGGAGGGGGTGCTGACGCCGGGCGACGTGCTCTATCTTCCAAGGGGTTGGTGGCACCATGCCCAAGCGCGCGACGAGGGCTCAGTCCACCTGACCGCCGGGTTCCGCGGTCCCACCACGCTCGACCTCGTCCAGTATTTGATGACGCGGGCCAGTGAGCACGAGCAGTTCCGACAGGATCTCCCACTTCTTGTCGCAGACGATGAGACCAATCGCACCAATGCCGAGAGTGTAGCGGACGCACTGACGACCTTCCTGGGCCGCGAACTTGACAGTGGATTGTTCCAGCGCTTCTGGCGTGACAATCTTGGTGCCCTGCCAACCTACCCCCCCAATCACCTCCCCTATCTGGCCGACTTGAACTTTTTCCGGAAGGGCCGATACGAACTGGCCTGGGCCTCCGGATCCCCGGTCGCCGCCTGGGAAGTCGAGGAGGACGGCGCCTTCTCGTTCCAGATCGCCGGGATCGTCCTGACGCTGGCGGCTGAGGCCATGCCGGTATTGGATCATGTTATCGATCGAGGGGTCTGCACTCTAGAGGAATTGCGTACGCGGTTCGGCGACGACTTCGAAGACATCGACGGCCTGGTCTTCGAACTCGCAGTGGAAGGCATTCTGGAAATCCGCGCCGTCGATCATCCCGCAACGCGCCGCGTCAGCACCTCCCCCGTGTCTCGAGAAGCCGTTCATGCCTAGTGCGCCCAATCGCTTCATCGGCCTCTACGCCGCGCTCTTTTTGGCCAGCCTGGCTCGACAGGTCAGCGCCCAACCCGCAGACGAGTATCCGATGTGCCCCGCGGCGGGCAGCGCCGAGACGCCGGTATGCCGGATCTCCGGCGAGGCTCCCTCGGCGTTCGCAGTCGCCGCCATCCTGAACGGACGGCCCTTCGCCGTGGAGGCTGAGGATGAAACGCTTCGGCTGTACGGCCAGGGTGACTACCCCGCCTATCCGGTACGAGGCGGCTTGTCCGTAAATCTTCAACGGATCGCTGGCAGCGATTACTGGAGCGGGACTTGGCGACTGGCCAAGCTGGACGAGGCGATGTTGCTCTTCGCCTATCCCCACTCTCCCGAAGGACCTCCAGGCTTTGAGCCCTGGAGGGGACACAACGCCCCCGAGGCGCCGCGATGGGCGGATCCGCTTAAAGGATCGATTGATACCCAAGTGATAACGAGCGAGGCTTTGGGCGAAAATCGTCGAGTGGCCGTCTACCAGCCTGAGGCGCCCGCCGACGCCAAACTCGACGTTTTGGTGATCACCGATGGAGAAGCGATTGAATCGGTCGCCCGACTGATCGAGCCCTTGATCACTGAAGGGCGGATTGCCCCCACGCTCGTCATCGGGATATTCTCGGGGCCGGGCGCGATCGACGGCCCCTCCGCCAGACCTGCCGCCGATCTAAGACCAGCTGATTATCTGATCGACTTTCCAAACGCCGGCGATCGACACAGTCGCTATCTGCGCTTTTTCACACAGGAAACACCCGCCTGGATCCGCACCCGCTACCCGGTGACCGTTCGGTCACAGGGCTGGACCGCGTTCGGACAATCTGACGGCGCGGCGTTGGTGCTGCGGGCTGCACTGCAGGGCGAAACCTATGATCGATTTATCGCCGCATCGCCCGCGTGGCGCGCCATTCGTCCTGAGGAGTGCGCTAACAAGGCGCGCCCCTTGGAAGTGATTATCGCGGCGGGGCTCTACGAACCGCCGTTCCTAGCCACGGCGCGCCAGACCCAGGCGGCTCTGAACGCATGCGGGTATCGCGTCGACCTGCGAGAGTTTGCTGCAGGACATACGCCCGACATCCCCAACACCCTGTTGTGGCAAGTTTTATCTGCAAATGCCGGCAACACCGGACGTTAAGTCTCCCCTTCTCAAGGCCGCGTGAGAAGCCAGTTTTTGAGACCGGCCGGTACCGGCGTCACTTCGATCCGGACGGCGTCAGGCTTGGCGACCAGCAACGGCCGGGGCTCCTCTGCCGACAGCAGAGTCTGGTCTACAGGCACAGCGTCCTGCGTCTCGAGGAGGAAGGCCTGGGCGAGATAGAGGTCCTGCGCGTGAGCGCCGGGCGGCAGCGCGACCTCGAGCGGCGTCATACCTGTCCAGCGCCAGGCTTCTCTGCCCCTGATGCCCTGCGAGGGTGGATAGACCACCTGAAGATCGACACGGCCGGCATAGCGCCCCAGAACAATCGGAGAGCCGCTTTCATCGACGAGGACACTGCCCATGCCAGACGTCAGCGGAACCAGGGCCCGATATTGGGCCGCCTCTAGGTCGGTGTCCGCTTGCTCATTGAAGGTCGTTTGATCGACCGTGAGCGGATCGGTTCCGCTCAGCCGCTTCAGTTCAGCGGCCATCCACATAAAAACGCCCTTGCCGTCCGACCGTTGTCTCGGCGCCTCCTCGATGTGGTCATACCCCACCAACACGACCGTCCGTGCGGAGGGATGGGCGCCGATCGTCCGTGCGAACAGTTGTTCGGCCTGGGTCGTTTCGCGCGCCTGCATGGCGGCGATACGGTCTTCGGACCGCCCCGATGTCGGCCCAGCTTCGTAAGGCACGATGATGAGTCCGGCCGCGCGTGCTTCGCGGATCAGTCGTGCGTAGATCGGATCGCGTAAATACCAGCCGCTCTCCGCGGTCACAGGGCCGTTCGCGTCCTGGGACGAGAGATCATGGGCCAGTCCCTCCGCGGCGAGATGCGTGTAGCCCGCTGCCTTGAGGCCAGGAAGGAGATGTCGAACAAGGTCGCGATGCCGAGGATTGTGATGCGCTTCGTTCAGGATCAGGTAGTGGCGGTCGGCGGCGCGCGTAAGAATGGCCTCGACCGCATCGGTTGCATCGACGCCTTCAGCAGGTCCGGGCGTCCGCCCCGGCCGGGCCGATCCCATGTCTGAAATCATGCTGCGTGATGCTCCATCCTCCCCGATCATGGCCAGATAGATCGCCAAATCTCCTTGGAGGATGGCGGCATCGTCGTTGGCGGCCTTATCAAGGCGCTCAAGATTTTCAACGAGCGCTTCAAGGTAGCAGAGGTGTCGTCCGCCGTCCCACCTTAGGGCCTCCGGTGATGAATCGACTGGCATGACGCAGGGGGCTCGCGCTTCCAGGGCGACGGCGGACCCGCCGACCATCGCAATCATTCCCAAGATCGCAAAGCGCAACATCTCTGACAGGAACCGCATGCGGCCAATTGCCCGCATAGAGTAGTTTCTACACAACCTCATTGGCGCCCTCTACAGTTCTAGGTAGGCTCATTTTTGCCCAGTTATACACTGGTGCGTGCACAATGGAGAGACATCATGAAGGTTCGCATCATTCCTCGCGTATTCTCCCGTGAACTGCGTCCGGACGAGGTCGACCGTGTGACCGGCGGCGACGGCTCCAACGCCGATCAGCGTGGCGACTGCGAAGCCGGTACGTTTACGACCGCGGGCTGTTCGACACGACAAGACGACGCCGACGTCTGATTACATCTCATCCCTGAGCCCAGAGCGGAGGTCGTCTTGCACGTTCGTATCCACACTTTCGCGGACGATCTCCACGCCTTGGCGGTCGCCCACGGGCTGAAACGCCTGGGCGCGACTTACGAGCTCGTTTTCAATCACACCCTCGCGTCGGACGGGTCCTTTCACATCCGTTTAGGGGCCGAACATGAAGCGTTAGGCTTCGACCGCGAAGCAGAACACAATCCAAGCGCCATCTGGTTCAGACGTTTTCGGCGCATTAATATTCCGGACTGGATCGACGCCCGTGATCACCGTCCCGCCGAAGGCGAATGGGATGCAGCTCTGCGCTCCTTACGGTTGATCTCGCCTTCAGCGACCGGCGCCTTCTGCGTCAACCCAGCCAAAGAGGCTGCCGCTGCCGGCCTAAAGCCAGTCCAGTTGCAAAAAGCCGTAATGGCAGGGCTGCGTATACCTGAGACCCTCATCACGAACAGCGTGGATGAGGTCAGGGCGTTTGAACGGGATGCGGGGCCGATCATTTACAAGTCGCTCATTTCGCCAGGCTGGGTGCTCGAGAACGACGTGGACACCTGGATCCCGACCACACCGGTCCGCGCCGCGGAACTGCCAGCGAATTCGCTCCAGGCCTGCCCCGGCATATTCCAAACCTATGTCGAAAAGGCCTTCGAGGTCCGAATGACGGTCATGGGGCGAGAGGTTTTTGCTGTCCGCATCAACTCTCAAAACGACCCCCGAACCGTCACGGATTGGAAGGCGCGCGCGGGTTCAACCCAAGACCTGCTCGGCGGCCTCGTGTCGCCGCCTGACCAAGTCCGCGACGCTGTCTTTACTTTGATGGAAGACCTCGGCCTCGTCTTTGGCTGTTTCGACTTCATCGTCGGGCCAAAGGAAGTGTGGACTTTCCTCGAGGTTAATCCGCAGGGGCAGTTTCTCTGGCTTGAGGCCGAGGATGGCGCCGTCAATCTTCTTGATGCGTTCTGCCGCTTTCTTCTGTCCGGGGATCCTGAGTTTCGTTACAGGCCCGACGACGACCGCCTGATTTTTCGGGAGGTGATGCGTGGACCGCGCGATCCAGCCTGGATCGCTGCCAATCGAGACATTCCCGCCTATCTCGACCCGTTTATTGTTATGGAATGACAGAACTAGGATCGAGCCCTTGCTTCTACACGGCCGAAGACATCCCAGGACGGCAGGCAGGACTTCGGTCGGCCGGAACTGCAACGGCCCTTCTCGCTAGGATGCGCGTTGCATCCTTGGCTCGCAGGCTGGAGTCTCCCTAGATCTGCAAGATGCTTTTTCTATCACGCTCCTGAATCAATCATCGTCCCGGTTACGGAGATTGGGCAGAAATCCCCGAATGCTGGAATAGAGTTCAACCTTCACCTCTGCTCCACATTCAGCGATGGGCCCGTTCCGGTCACAACCCTTGCGTAGGAGACTGGGCGCGCCCTCCCGAGCCTCAACCTCAGCCAGACGTCGCGCACCCTGTCGAGCGAACCGCGCGTCGCGCGTCGAGTCTCCCGATCCAAATATAGCCGGCCCGGCGACCTGAGCGCGCTGATCGCACCATTCCCGGTCGACTGGCGCAAGGCGCGCGCGGTCGGCGCAGCCGATCGCCCCACGACGCAAGCTTTGCGCGATCCGATCACGACTTGTCGGGGCGACCTGCCAAGGATTTGCGACGGGAGCCGGAGCGTCAGAAACGCCGCCAGATTCGTTTGGGCTGAGGGAAACGGCGTCAGGCGCCGATCCCGCTGGTAGCTGACGGACCTGCGGGATCGAATTTGCGGATACCTCTGCGCCTCCCTCCAAACCGACCGGGTGGGGTGTCCGCCGGATCACCGGCCATGGCTCAAGGTCTGCGTAGATGACGGGCGTCTGAATGCGCCCGCCGTGGGGGAAGACGCCGTCGAACCCGCGTATTCCCAAAAGCGCCAGCGCACCGAGATTCAGGCCGAGCCCGAAGACAAGCCCGACCACCCACGGCAAGGATACACTGCGGCGCCGCCGGTGCGGAGCCGAGATTTTGATATCCATAGAAGCAACCATGCGCCGGCAAACCTGAACCATTGCGGGCATTTTTACAACCGAAGATGTTGACAACCTTCACCGTTGGACAACAGGATGCGTCTCCACAACCTTGGAGAGGCATTATGTTCGTTCTGACTCATGAGACCGACCTGCAGCGCATCCAGCAGGTCGCTGACCGCGGCGGTGTTTTTGCGGCGCTGCGCGACATCGTGATCGGCAAGCCGGAAGTCTCGGAGATATCTTGTGACTGCGGCGCTCTGCCCATCGTCGGTCCGATCTTCCAGCCGTCGGGCCCGCTGCCGGACAACGGCTGAACCCTTGGGGCCGTCTACGGGCGGCCCCTTTCTGCCGAGATAAGGCTATGCCGCAAAACATCGGTTCGGTGCGTGACCGCGTGGACGCCGCCGCCTTTGCACAAGACATCGCCTTGATCGCGACCCTGAGGCGCCCCCTGATATCGGACCCGGTCCTCCTGGCGATCTGGCGGGAGCTTAAGGCCTTCGGAAAGCACACGCTCGCCGTCCAAGCGGACCATTCGGTGAGCCGCCCGGCGCCGCCGAGAACCGACCCCATCGATCTCAAGGCAATCGAGCGGTTCCACATCGACAATGATCAGATTACCCGGCTGTCGATGCACCCGCAGTCAGTGGCCCGCTTTACGGCTGCGCTGGAGCGATCGAACCACGGCCTGATCCTCGCGATGCACAGGCAAAATCATATTGTCGCCTCGTGTATGACAATGGCTCAGTTGGCGGCGGGTTGTCGCCAAGCCGTCTTCCTGTTCGACCCGCCGGAGCGCAGCGAGGCCAGCCACACACTCTGGCGCCTATTCGATCAGCTAGCTCCCCATGTCCACGTCTTTTCAACCGCTCCCCGCGATATCGCTAGGGCTGTGAAGCTAGCCAAAGACGGCGCGATCCTCGCCATTGCAGCGGATGTGATAACGGACAGAAGCGCGGCCGTGTCCGTGCCATGGGGGACAGGCGTCCGGTCGGCGATGTTAGGACCTGCGTGGATCGCCTCGACGAGCCGAGCATCTCTCCATGCCGTCACGCCCGTGCAGGCGGGGTGCTGTGGCGACATACCTGTGGGAGAGCCGCCGGCCTATCGTCAGGACGCCGCTTCGGATGACCTGTCCCTCTACCTCCGCACGCTTTCGCTTTGGGACATTCTGGAGGCGCAGGCCGGTCCTCATTTGGAGCCCAGGAGGGGCTTTCCCGCTCGCGCTGTCATCGGACACATCACCGACGGCGACAGCTTGCGGCAATGCATGGCAAATTTTGTCCTTGCTCACCCGCCGATGCTGGAAGCCTGCCCCACCCTCGCCGCCTTCATTAACCGACAGGAACACTTAGGCTGTGCAATAGCTGGTGGCGACAGGGGGACTTGAACATCGGACGACCTCAACTCCGCGGCGGCATCGCCGCCCGTCAAAGTTCGAGAGACTTATGAACGTGCGCAAAGGCCGCGCGATCACGACACTCAAAGCCCTCTATGTCGGGGCGAGCATGCCTCCGCCCCAGGGACGCTTTGTAAGAACGGCAACGCTATTCGTGACAGGCATGGTCTCTCCTTGGATCGCCGCGGACGACGGCATGGCGAGACGATCGAGCCGGCCGGGATCCCTAAATCAGAACCCCGCATTTACACCAGCATGCCGCGAAGCGCCAAAAGCAGTTACCCTTGAGCCGAGCGAAAGTGCATTTTTCTACATGTGCACTGAGAGGGACTGACGCCTCACCGGTTAGAGGGACTGACTGCCTCACCGGTTCTACGAACGCTACGGCTTCGAGCCGTCGCACATCGGCTAAAAGCTGTCGTTGCGGGAGTGACGATGAGCGGGGTCGCCACGACCGGCGCGCTGCTGACGCGCGCGGGGATCGCTGCCGACGCCGCCGACCACCTCTTCCGACGTTGACGTTCGTTTCGGTCGCCACCATTCGAACCGGGCGCTCCGCAGGCGCTAGGGCGCGACCCGCAAACCTGCGGTGGCGCGGCTGCGGATGGCGGCTTCACCGGCTTTTGGATTCCCTTGAGTCGTCACACGGAGGACCGACCCATGGGTCAGACACAACCGCCCTTGCGTCGCACGATCAAGAATCCGGAGTTGCGCCAGATGGTCCCGCTGGCCGACAGCACCATCTGGGACATGGAGCAGAAGGGCGAATTCCCCAAGCGCTTCCTCCTGACCCCACGTTGCGTCGTCTGGGACCTGGGAGAGGTCGAGGCCTGGCTCGAGATGCGGCGGTCCCGCCTCCCGATGTCCGCCTGAGGCGCAGCCGTCCGGTCAGGACCGGGCAGGCAGACGGGATGCCGTATACGTGATCTTGCCGGGCCGTCTCCGCCTACCGATATAGGTCTCTGACTTCATTCGATTACCGATCAGGCGCATCCCCCATGACCTTGTCCTTGCGCCTTGAGAAGCTGCTGTTCATCGTCGACGAACGGAAGATGGCCAAGCTGCTGGCCGACCATGCGCCGGACGCCGCTACGGCGCGGATGGTCGCCCGCCACGTCCTCGTCAGGGCCTCCACCATGCGCGCGCCCTGGCAAAGCCGCTTCAGCACGCCCTCCACGCGACCGCGGACTTTCACACCGCCAAGGAGGTTTATGCCGCCGAGTTCGACGCCTATTTCCTGACCCTGCGTCACCGAATGAGCGCCCACGTTCAGGACCTCTCGTTCGACGACCGGATCACCCTCTGGACGGACATCGAGACATCCAAGATAGACTACTTCGTCGATGGAGCCCGCGAGATCTACGACCAACTGGCAGGCCTGGGCATCGCCGGCCCTCTCCTCTTCACGCCTCAGCCAGAGCTGACCGATCCAGCCTTGCTCAGTGCGCTGGAAGGCTGGCGAGACGGAGAGCCGAAGCCGGCAGGTCCTGAGTTCGCCAGCGACGTCCTGTCCCTGTCCCGCCCCGACACGATTTCGATGCTGAATATGACGCCGGTTCACGAGCGTGCGGGACAACTGACCCTGTTGCGGCGCTGGATCCGCTCGGAGCGCGCCCTGCTGGACCGTCTGAAGCCGTTCCCGCGTGCGCCAGATCGTGAAGGCGCGCCTTCTTACCGACATCGTCAGCTTCACCGATTGTCTCGTGACACGTTCAACGACGCTTTCGGCGCCCCAGGCCATGACGGGTCTCGACGATCTGATCCGCGCCGGAGGAAAGTCGGCGGGCCCCATCGAGGATTTCCTGCTCTCTTTCGATCTCGACACCTTCATGGCCACCCTCCGTCCCATCCGGAATCAGATGGGCGGCCATCTCGATACGGATACGGCCATCGGCGTTTCCGATCTCGTAGGCCAACTGGACGCCTATCCGGCGGCCGGCGCCCTCGCCTTCCAGGACCGGCAGGAAGCTGCCTTCCGCAAGGCCCATCAGGGCGTGCTTTGGCTGGCTGACTACGCCGCTGACGGCATGCGGATTCGTGGCGTGACCGGGCTCGCCCCTCGTCCGCCCCGCACGCCCTACGACCCCGATCATCCCGAGGTCGACGGTCACTGGTAGCCCCCCGCTTTCGACCGCGCCGGGTTCGAAGCCGCCATTACGGCCTGGGATGCAGCGCCATCGGCCGACTGGGAGGATACGCTCGACTGGTTCCGCGCCGCCGAACGGCAGGCGCCCGTCGTGGAGGTCTTGGACCGAGAAGAAACGGCTGGATCGAACTGGCGTCGCCACAGGATCGAGCTTCAATCCGTCCATCTCTGTCTGGTCGGGTCGCTGGCGGCGACGGGGGACGACGAAGCCGAGAGCAGCCTGCTCCAGTTCATCGCCACTCTGGGACGACGCGGATCGGATACCCTGACCGAGGTCCTCCTGGCCTATACGGGTCGCCGCCCTCCGCTGCACCGGCCGATGATGATCAAGGCCCTGTCCGAGACAGCCCCGCAGTGGCACCCGCTCGTCCGCGCCTATCTCGAGGAGGAGATCGACACAGGGCATCCCCGGCTCGGCCTCTGGGCCTGGACCGCTCTCATGCGAATCTTCGTACGCGGCCAGGTTTCCCCTCGCGCGAACCAGGAGGCAGGCGTAGAGGATTGGGCTCCAATCGAAGACGATCTTCTGGAAGACCTGTCGCCTAACCAGAGGCTCCTGACGTGATTGGTGCTGTACAGCCAGTTCAACGACCCGGGACTCGCCGTCAGAAAATAGACCCTCCGAAAGATCTCGAAGGGTCTCGATAGAATTCGCAATATTGTCAGAACCTTAACGGCACCTTCCGAAGCGATCTCGAAAGCTGCCGAAAGGCCTGAATCATTCCCACTCGATTGCAACCACCAATTTATAGTTTTGTATTTTCACGCTTATTTTCATCGAGAACTGCTAAAGCCGATCCAAAGACCGACTAGATTTAAATATTCTGAAAACTATGATGAAAATAGCTGATGTAAAAAATACGTGATGCGGTCACCTTTCGGTACATATTGACAACAAAGTATTCTCAATGCGCCAGCGGCATCAGCATGATTCACCTTAGATCTCAGAATACTAGCCCACACGTTAGTTGAAAGAACATTCGCCACCCTTCACAGCAGCAACTGCGCCTCGCGGGCACGGATCGGCGTCCCCTCGAATGCGGGACGCCAACAAAAGCGGATTCGTTCGCCCTCAACCGGAAAAGATCGACGACCCGACCCGCTCGGCGAAAGTCACGCCGGGTCGTCTACGAAAGCGAGGTCGGTCGCTTCCGCTACCCCCATTTAAGGCAAAGCTTGTTCGACGCCTATGACGGCGCCGCAGCGCACCAGGGCCTCAAGGCCGACGCCGCACCTCCCAGTCCAGGGTCCACCGCCCTGCCCCGGCCGGCTTGAGTTCTGAAGTCACCGCGGGCACCTGACGGTCCAGGCCGTCTAAGAGCAGCGACGTCCCGCTGACAGCAGCCACCGTGGCGTTGGTCTGCCAGAAGGGCCCCGACATGCCACGCATTGAAAAACGGATATGAACCGTGTCGTTGACCTTGGGCATGAGCGCCTTCCTTTCAGCCGAGCAGCGGCCTTCTTGCGGCGCCTTTTACACGGCCAGACGAACGGCGCCTCCCGCCGAGCCTGGGCCAGCGTCGGGATGAGCATGCTATAGACGCCCGGGTGGCGAACACCCTTCCTGCCCAAAGGACTTCATGGCGCGACAATCTCGGATTTCGACCCGGCTATCCGCAGCCAGCCTGGTCCACCTCGGCGCGCCGCGCCTGGCGGAACTCCTTATCGAGGCCGGCGCCGGAAACGCCAATCTCAAGCGCCGGCTGCGTCTCGAGCTGGCGGCCGAGATCAGTCCTGACATCCTGGCCCTGGAGATCGACAAGCGCATCACCGCCGTCTCGGCCGCGCGCACCCGCGTGTCCTGGCGAAAACGCGGCGAACTGATAGAGGACCTGAACGCACACCGCCGGATGATCGTCGAGCGTCTGGCGCCCGAAGCGCCCGGCGAGGCGCTCGCCGTCCTCGTCCGCTGGTTCGACCTCTATTCCGGCCTGTCCGCCCGCGTAAAGGACACCAAGGGCGAACTCCCCGCCGCTTTCGAGGCCGCCGCTCCTGAACTTTTCACCCTGGCGGAGACAGCCGGGGACGAGGCCTTGCGCGACCTGTTCGACGCCCTGCGCCGACACCCGCAGGATTACGCTCGCTGGGCATCCGCCGCCGGCGAGACCCTGGGTCCACGCACCGCCCGCCGGCTGCTCGACAGCCTGGACGCCTCGGTCAGGAAGACCCCGGCAGGCCGCAACCTTTTACGTCGCCTAGCGGACAAGGCCGGGGACCTCGACCTCTGGCTGTCGCTCGTCACCCCCGAACAGGCCGGATCCCCCGACATAGCCGCAGACATCGCCCGCCGCCTCCTGGACGCCGGCCGCGTCGCCGAAGCCCGCGCCGCCCTGGAGGCCGCCTTGAGCCCCTCCCCGCTAAACCGCCCCTGGACCTTTGGCCACAGCCCGAAGAACGGCGCACCGCGCCTGACCCCGGCGTGGGAAGCCGCCTCCATCGAAGTGCTCGACGCCGAAGGAAGCCGCCAGGAGGCCCAGGACCTGCGCTGGAGCCTGTTTGAACGCGACCTGTCGGCTCCGGTTCTGCGTGACTACCTCTCGCGCCTGCCCGACTTCGACGACGTCGAGGCCCTGGACCGGGCCTTCGTCCACGCCGCCAGCCATCCGGACTTCGAGGCCGCCATGCGCCTCCTGATGGACTGGCCCGCTCACAGGGAGGCCGCGGCCCTCGTCCTGGCCCGACCTCGGGAAGCCCGGCAGGCTCGCCCGGTGTCTGCGGACTGGGCCTCTCGCCTGGCCCAGCGTTATCCCGAAGCCGCCGACATCCTGGCGAGCTAGACGCTCTGGCCAGCCAGGGTCCTGAAGGTGATGGAATAGCGCAGCGCCGTCATCGGCGAGATCGAATGCTCCCAGTCGCTGCGCGCCTCGCCTGACAGCCGATAGGCCGATCCAGGCGCCAGCGGCGCGGCTGATCGACGCCATCCCGTCCCGTCCTTCCGGCGCAGACGCATCATGCAAGGCGCGAGAAAGGAGACGCCGAGGATCTCCCCGTAAACCGGCCTGTCGCGGTGCCAGCCGATGCCGGCTCCGGGGGCGTATTCATTGACCAGAGCCTGGACGAAGGCCTCTTCATCAAGGTCCAGCCGTCCGGTCAGACGGCCCAGAAGCGCCTTCAGGAAGTCCGGCCACGGCGCGGCCGTCTCCAATCGACGCCGCTCCAGATCATAGCGGCGTCCGAAAGCGGCGATCTGTCGGAAGCCCTGGTAGCCCATGTGCTCATAAGGCCTGAAATCCAGCCGCTGTAGTTCCTCGACCACCGCTGCCTGCTCGCATGTCGACAGGACATCCGGCCAATAGTCGAAGCCCGGAGGCACGGCAGGCTGGGGGGCGCGCCCGAACAGGTCCGCCTGGAGCATGGCTGTCACAGCGCCAGCTCGCCCACAGAAGCCCTTGAGGGCGCTCCCGGCGACGCCTTCTCCAGATTGGACAGGGTCACGCCGACAAGACGCACGCCCCTGGTCGGCGGATAGAGGGATCTTGCCAGCAGCCGGGCGATCTCGCGCAACCGTTCCTTCGAGGCGACCGGCTCATTGAAGGACCGGCTCCTGGTCGATTGCTGGAAGTCCGCCCATTTGACCTTCACCGTCACGGTCCGGCCCAGCGATCCGGCCTTTTCGCACCAGGCCCAGACATCATCCGCCATCTCGTCCAGCCGGGCCTCGATCGCCGCCGGATCGACCAGATCGCTGGCGAAGGTGGTCTCCGAGCCGCTCGACTTGCGCTCGCGATCCGGATTGACCGGGCGATGATCCTCTCCCCGCGCCACGCCATGGTACCAGGCGCCGGACTTGCCAAAATGATGCTGAAGAAAGGTTAGGGACTGGCGTCTGAGGTCCGCGCCCGTCTCGATGCCCAGGCGGTTCATCTTCTCAGCCGTCACCGGCCCGACGCCGTAGAAACGCTTCACCGGGAGGACCTCGACAAAGGCCTCCCCTCGCCCGGGCGGGACCACGAACTGGCCGTTGGGCTTGCGCTGGTCCGAGGCGAGCTTGGCGAGGAACTTGTTGTACGAGATTCCGGCCGAGGCGGTGAGGCCGGTCTCCGCGAGGATGCGGGCGCGGATCTCCTTGGCGGTGGCCCAGGCGGTCTCGATCCCGCGCAGGTTCGCGGT
>OFTY01000969.1_pt1 | contig 15309 bp, 14 predicted proteins | sample 1775061 | NCBI WGS metagenome assembly OFTY01 (sample SAMN08195773, study PRJEB24354) | sludge metagenome | isolation source: sludge from phenol fed wastewater aerobic bioreactor B | place: India: Nagpur | collected 2016-09-16 | reverse complement strand
CAGAAGACGGCATACGAGATGCTTAGCTGTGACTGGAGTTCAGACGTGTGCTCTTCCGATCTACGAAATCGGCGTGAAAATGTGTTTCAAAAATGTACTTGATCCTGGCGCCATCCTTTTCCGCACGCCGGATATAAGGATCCGTTTCACGAAGCGGGTCAATAACAACCGCCTCCCCTTTATGCTGGATGTAATAAGCGCCTTGCGCCAGGCAGCCGGTGTAGATCTGTTCAATTTGCATGATTGAAAGTTTTAAACAAATTTCGGGAAATGTAAGGGCAGGAAAGGTGACTATGGTCACATAAGCTACCTTATCTGATCAGTTCCGTGATGAGGATATAGACGCCCATCGCCATCACGAACCAGCCGAACATCTTTTTCAACGGAGCATGATCGATCTTTCTGCCCAAAAAACCGCCAAGGAAAATACCTGCCGCAGCCAACAGGCTGATGCGAAACAATAAAGGCCAGTCTATCGGATATTGCCCGAAATCCCCCGCAAATCCGATCAGGGAATTGAGCGTGATAATGAGCAATGAGGTGCCTACCGCTTTCTTCATGGGTAACCGGACCACCATGATCAATGCCGGGATGAGAAGAAAGCCGCCTCCCGCGCCCAACAATCCCGTCACCAATCCAAGTCCCATCCCGTAAAGGAACAACCGAACCCATTGATACGGCCCGGATGATGACTGCTCCGCGGTAAGCTGCTGCGGGCGGATCATGAATACAGCCGCCGCGATCATCAATACCGCCAACAACACCATCGTCAGCATCGCCCTGGTAAGTGTAAACCCTGCAACGGTGAGGATCGTTTCCGGGATAGCCGGCATGAGGTATAAACGGGTGAAGAGCACGGTGAGAATGGAAGAAAAACCGAATAGTAATACGGCGGATACATGCACCTGCCGCTGGCGGTAACTGTTATAAGCGCCGATCATGCTGGTAAAACCAACCACAAAAAGCGAGTAAGAAGTGGCCAGCGGCGGGGATATCCGGAAGAAATAGACAAGCACCGGTATTGTTAGTATAGAGCCTCCGCCACCTATCAGGCCGAGGGATAAACCGATCAGCACGGCGGCAGCATAACCCAGAATTTCCATTGCATACGGATTTTCTGCAAAGGTCCTGCCTCGTTCCTGCGAGAACGGTAACGTTTATCACAAACGGGAACATATCAGGCCAGCCATTCGATGTAGTTCTTGTAGAGCGCTACTTTACCCTGATGCTCCATTTTTTTCAGCAACCGGGAAATAACCTCCCTTGAGCTGTTCAGGTCATTGGCAATCTCCTGATGTGTGATCCGCAATTGCCCGGAGCCGAGATCCAGTGTTTGTTTGCGGAGATAAAATTCGAGCCTTTCATCCATTGCGCGGAATGCGATACTGTCGATCACGGTGAGCAATTCCTCAAAGCGGGAACGGTAGGTTTCGAGAACGAAATAGTACCACGATCTGTATTCCCTCATCAGTTCATCCATGATGCTGATGGGAATAGTGATCACCGTGGTGTCATCCACCGCTTTGGCCATGATCTCGCTTTTCTGCTGGCGCGTGGCGCAGATGATGGACAGCGCACAAGCGCTCCCCGGTTCCAGGTAGTACATAAAGAACTCCCCGCCCTCTTCTCCTTCCCTGTAAAGCTTTACGCGGCCTTCTGCAATGAGCATTGCAGAACGGAAATATTGACCTGTTTGCATCAACGTTTCCCCAGCCCTGAAATGCCGCAATTCCGCATGGCTTTCCAGCTTCGATCGCAATGCGGTCTCAAATTGAGGGAAATGCTGCGCAAGATATGCTGATATGGATGCCTGATCTGACATATTGCCAAGTTATCAAATTTCAACAAAAAAAGATCATACCCATTGCTGACAACAGCGGGTATGATCTTCAAATATTGTTCGGAAAGCAGGTTACGGTTGTTGCCGGATGAACAGCGGCTTCAGCGTGAACCAGGCCAGCGCCGGGAAGAAGTGCATTGGCACGGTCAGTCCCGGGAACAGTTCGGGCGCTTCCACATCCAGCGGCAGCTTGGCGGCGAATGGTCCCAGTATGCTCACAAAAGTGAGGATCGTGAATACGAAATTGAACACGATCTCCCCTTTCCCTTTCAACCATTTGTTCAGCAGCCAGTATCCTACAGCGGCCAGCAGGCCTCCCGCGGTACTGGTGATCATGATACCCGCGGTGGTCGCTATTTTGGAAAAGTCCGCCCCCAGGGAATCGTGGTAAACTTTCGCGTAGATCAGGGAGGCTACACCGGCCAGCGCGCCGGAGACGAATCCCAGTAAAAGTGCTCTTTTGAACATGCGGTTTATTTTTTGGTTACAGGAACGGATAATTCGATCTTCACCATATCATCCACGTCACCGCCCGGTTTACCGATCTTGAAATCGTTCCTGTTCACGGTAAAAGCGCCGGCAAAAGTGCCTTCGTTCCCTTTCTGCGCAAATGTAAAGGGAATACCGATCTCCTTCTTCTGCCCGTGCATCTCCAGTGTACCGGTGGCCAGGTAATTGTTACCATTCTTTGTGATCCGGGAAGAAGTGAATTTGATCAGCGGGAATTTGTCCGCCTCAAACCAATCCGACCCTTTTGCATGTTTGTTCTGCAAGCCGTTGCCGGTATTGATGGAAGCCACTTCAATGTTCATATCGAACTTTGAAGCGCCCAGGTTTTTTTCATCAAAAGCGATATCGCCCTTGAGCGTTTTGAAAATGCCGGACACACCGGGATTGGAGAACTGCACATTGTAGTTGGTCTTGATCTGCCAACCCTGCGCGGCGGCTGTAAATGCAAACACTGCCGCGATTGCGAGCAGTGTTGCAAATGAAAAAATGACTCTTTTCATTTTATTATTCTTTAACGAATTCTAAATCAGCTTCCAGCGCAACGTCTTCTCCCAGCATGGCAGCAGGCATGGAAGTACCGATACCAAACTCAGAGCGTTTTACGATACCGCCTACTTTAAAGCCTACCATATCTTTCTTGCTGCGGGGGTGCTGCGTGGTACCTACCAATGTTGCATTCAGGGCTACTTCTTTGGTAACGCCATGCAGGGTAAGGTCGCCGGTCACCTTGTAATTGTTGCCGCTTACTTTCCTGAAAGATTTGCTTTTGAAAGTCATGGTCGGGAATTTCTCGGCATCAAAGAAATCAGGGCTCTTCAGGTGTTTGTCCCGCATTTCATTATCGGTGTTGATACCATTGACACCAGCAGTAAGTTCCACTTCAGCGCCGTCGAAATCGGCTTTGGCGGATTTGATCACGGCTTTATACTCTTTGAAGTTGCCATGGAAGGTGTTGATGCCCATGTGCTGAACGCTGAAGCCCATTCTTGAGTGTACGGCATCCACATTCCAGGAAGCCGCATCCATAATAGTAAAGGAGAACAGCATGCATGCCGCTAATGCTGCTACTACGCTAAAAGTTGCTCTTTTCATACTTTGTGTGTTTCTCAATTTTCTGTTCAGGAATATACCCGGTTATACCAAGTTAACGCAAATCTACGTATCTTTACTATACATTTGTAACTACAGTACAAAAATATATCGGTATACTAAAGTATACTATCAATAAACAAAAGGATCATGGCTGTTTTAGAAAAAGAAATTGAAGCTGTAAAGCAATGTTCCACTCATTATGTACTTGCGGTGAATGATGCCCTGAACGCGATCAGCGGCAAATGGAAACTGCCGATCATCGGCTGTCTGCTCTTCGGAAAGCAGCGTTTCAAGGAACTGGAACGGAATATCGACAAGATCACGCCCCGCATGCTGTCCAAGGAGCTGAAAGACCTGGAAATGCTGGGTATGGTGAAACGTACCGTGTTTGATACGATCCCCGTTACCGTTGAGTACGAGCTTACCCGTTCCGGCAAATCCCTCCGCAAAGTGCTGGATGCGATGATGGAATGGGGAGTGCAGCACCGGAGGGAAACAATGGGAAGATAAGAGGTACCTTCCTGAAAACATAAAGGGGAACAACATCTATCATGTGCTGCTCCCCTTTTCACTATTCCAGTCTTTGATTCGTTCACTTCTTTTGCGTCACGGCTGACCCGTTCCTGATCTCGTCATTCGCCTTTTCTACTAAAACATCGCCTGCCGTAAGGTTTCCGAATATCTCCGTTTTCCCTTCTGCTTCCCGTCCTTTCCGTATCGTCACCCATTCCGCTTTCTGGTCTTTTATCCTGATCACAAATATTTTTTCCGTGGAATTCACGACTGCCGAACCGGGCACTATAAACACACTGTCACTGGTGTTCAGTGGGATATTCACTTCTGCTACCATACCGGGCAGTAATTTCTTATCTGTATTCACAACATCCATCTCCACCCGCTGCGAGCGCAGGCGGCCGTCCAGCGCACCGGACAGGCGATTGATGGATGCTTTGAACGATTGCCCTGCGAGGGAGCGAATGGTGAAGGCGACCTCCTTCCTGTCTTTCAGGTAGGTCGTATATGCTTCGGGAACGGCTACGACTAAACGAAGTTTCTGTTGCTCCTGCAGGGTGAAGAGTGGCAATTCAGATCCCTTGCCGGACGGGCCCACATAAGCGCCGGCACTCACATTCCTCGCGCTGATCACACCGCCGAAAGGCGCGCGGATCTCGAGGTAGTTGCGGGTATCCGCTATTTCACGGTAAGCGGCGCGGGCAGCTTCCTGTTGTGCGTAATCCGATTTTTGTTTGGCGAACGCAAGGTCAAGGTCATTCTGCGAAACCGTACCGGGTGTGAGACTGGTTTCATGCAAACGATCGTAATTCGCCTTGCTGGCCAGGTATATTGCTTCCTGCGAACGCAGTCTTGATTCGGCGCCGGCCAGCTGGGAATTGAGTTCCGGCGCTTCCATGGCAGCGAGCAGCTGCCCCGCTTTCACCGTAGAACCCACATCCACATACAGCTTTTTCACAAAACTGTTGACCTTGGCATATAGATCCACCTGCTGAAAAGCGATCAGTTCACCAGGCATTTTCAGGTTCGCGGAAAAGATGCCCTTTTGAAGCGCAAAGGTGGATACTGCCGTAGCAGGAGCCGCTTCGGTTTTGTGAGTATCCGGTTTGCTTTGCGAAACGCCGCAGCCGGATAGTACGGCGACTGCAAACAGCATCTGGCAGAGTGTTCTATTTGTTAGCGTGATCATACAAGGAGGGTATAAAATGTTTACTTTCTTTATCTTCAGGATCAAGGGATACGGATGCTATCGGCGCTTTCTTCATCACCATTGCGAATACAAGCGGCAACACGATCAGTGCAGCAAAGGTTGAAGCCACAAGGCCGCCGATCACTGCTCTTCCCAACGGTGATACCTGATCGCCGCCTTCGCCGTGACCGATCGCCATTGGGATCATCCCTACCACCATCGCCAGGCTCGTCATCAATATCGGGCGGAGACGCAGAGCAGCCGCTTCTTTGGCAGACTCCAGCGAATCCCCGTTGTGCTTTCTCAGATGTTCCGCATTGGTGATCAACAATACCGCATTGGAAATAGATACGCCTACGGACATGATGATCCCCATGTAAGATTGCAGGTTCAGCGTGGAACCGGTAATAGTCAGCAACAGCAACGAGCCAAGGATCACCGCCGGAACGGTGGTGAGCACTACAAAGGAAACGCTGAACGACTGGAAGTTGGCGGCCAGCATCAGGAAGATCACTACTACCGCTACCAGGAGGCCCGACTGCAGGCTGCTTAAAGTTTCCGTCAATGTGCTGGACAAGCCGATAGGTTCTATCGTCAACCCTCTGGGCAACTCACCCAGCGATGCGATCGCGGCGCGAACATCGGTGGTGGCAGCGCCGAGGTCTTTATTATTCAGATTGGCGGTAACGGAAAGCATAGGCATGGCGCCCAGGTTATCCGCTTCGCCATACGTTGTATCCGGTTTGATGGTCGCCACATCCGACAATACCGGTCGCGCTGCGTTCTTCATCAGCGGAATCTCCCCGATATCTTCGATGCTCGCCATTTTGTTCTCCGGTATCTGTACCTGTACACTGTATGCCAGTCCTGATTTTTCATCCACCCACACATTCTTTTCCGTTAAACGGGAAGATGACGTAGATGCGATCAGCGAGCGGGAAACGTCTGAGATATCTATTCCTAATTGCGCTGCGCGGGTACGATCCACTTCGATACGCACCGCAGGATATTTGGTGGATTGCATCAGCTGCACATCCCGGATGTAGGAGATCTCCCGCAACTTCTTCATCAGTTTCTCCGCATATTCTTCGCTCAGTTTCTTGTTCCTTCCGGAGAACCGCACTTCCACGGGCGTAGGAGAGCCCTGGCTGAGGATCTTGTCCGTCAGTTCTATCGGTTCAAAGGAAAGCTGCACATCCGGCAGTTTCTCTTTCATTCTTGTCCGGATCCGTTCTTTCAGTTCATCGAGATCGGTGTGGTATTCTTTATTCAGGCTCACCTGCAACACCGCTTCGTGTGGACCGGGCATGAACAGGTAAATGGGGCTTACGGAGAACAGGGCCGGGTGCTGACCTACATAAGCAGAAGAAACGGAAACATTTTCTTTTCCTACCAGGTCTTCAATATTATGAATCACCGCCAGTGTTTTCTCTTCCGTCCGTTCCATCCTCGTCCCCTCGGCCGCCCGCAACCTCATTTGGAACTGGCCGCCATTGGTCTTAGGCAATACATCCCGGCCGATATGCGTAAGCAGGAATACCGCGATACCGCTCACGATCACGAGATATCCGATCACAATGGGTTTGCGGTAAGGCATGATGCGGTTGAGCCAGCGCATGAAGCGGGCGCGGAATTTTTCGAAGCGGCTGATCTTGCCGTTCCGGTCACTGTCCGCCCTTTCTACCAGCGCTTTTTTCTGATCCCAGGTATCGCTTTCTTCGGCAATATTCGGTATCTCGATCACTTTGTGCCCTTTCATCAGCCAGTTCGCCATAATCGGCACGAACGTCTGCGCCAGAAAATAGGAAGTGATCATAGAGAACCCGATCGCCAATGCCAGCGGCAGGAAGAGGGAACCGGGGATCCCTTTCATTGTAAATGCCGGTGCAAACACCGCGAGGATACAAAGTAGAATCAGCAGTTTCGGGAACGCGATCTCCTTACAGGCGTCCCATATGGCAAGGGCCTTGGGTTTGCCCATATCAAAGTGCTGGTGGATATTCTCGATCGTTACCGTACTCTCGTCCACCAATATCCCGATTGCCAGGGCGAGGCCGCTCAGCGTCATGATATTGATCGTTTGGCCGAAGAGGCTCAGGAACAGTACACCGGAGATGATGGAAACGGGAATGGTGAGGATTACGATGAGCGCACCGCGAAGGTCGCCGAGGAACAATACTACCATCAGGCCCGTCAGTATCGCACCGATGATCCCTTCGCTCATGAGACTCTTTACGGCGTTCATCACGTAGGTGGACTGGTCAAATTCATAAGAAAGGCTCACGTCTTCCGGCAGTTGCGCCTGCAGGCGCGGGATCGCTTTCTTCAGAGATTGTACCACTTCCCAGGTAGAGGCATCCGCGGATTTAGCCACATTGAGGTATACAGAGCGTTTACCGTTCACCAGGGCATATCCGGCGGCGATATCTGCTCCGTCCTCTACTGTGGCTACATCGCGGAGATAAAGGTTCTGGACGCCACCTTTGAACAGCGGGATGTCCTCAAAATCTTTTATGTTTCGTATAGTCGTGTTCGTGGGGGTGAGGTAGTTTTTGTCGCCGATGCGCACGTTGCCGGAGGGGGCGGACTGGTTATTCAGTCTCAATGCTTCCACCAGCTGATCCGGCGTGAGATGATGCACCCGCAATTGTTCCGGATCGGCCTTGATCACTACAGTGCGGATGTTCCCACCGAAAGGCGGGGGCGCCACGAGACCGGGAATAGAAGTGAAAGAAGAACGCACATACACGTTCGCCATATCCATCAGTTCGTTATTCGTCCGTTTTTCGCTGCTGAGCACCAGCTCTCCCACAGGAAGGGTGGATGCATCAAAGCGGATGATAAAGGGCGGTTGCGATCCCGGTGGGAAGATGGCCTGCGCCCGGTTGCTGAAAGCGGAAACTTCCGCAGCGGCCTGGGCCATATTGGTACCTTCATAAAAGGTCAGCTTCATGAGCGTAAGACCCTGTATGTTCCTTGTTTCTATCGATTTCAGACCATTCACAAAGAGCAGGATGTTCACATAGTTCTTGGCGAAGAAGGCTTCCATCTGGGTAGGCGTATAACCGCCGAAGGGGTGTGCAATATAGAGCACCGGCAGATCCAGTTTCGGGAAGATGTCCACTTTAACCTCCCGCACGGCTTTTATACCGAAAAAGATCAAGCCTGCCACCAGCACGAGGATGGTGATCGGTTTGCGCAGTGCGTTTCTGATGAGTCCCATTTTATTGCTATTAGAATTCGTTGATGAATAATCCGAAATTACCGATGGCGGCTGCTTTCAACAACAATGCCTGCCATACGTTGCTGTAAGCGATCTCACGATCTGTTTCCGCCCGGTTGAGCGTATACAGCGCCTGCGTTACATCTACCAGCGTACTAAGCCCGTTACGGTACATCACGGTTTTCTGCAAATAGGCTTCCGACGCGGCTTTTATCTGTATAGCTGCTTCCCGGTAATTGTCCAGCGCATTCTTCATCTTCGTATCCGCCAATACCACCTGCGCTTTCAACTGCTGATCCACTACTTCCATTTCGTTCTGCAGCGCTTTAGAGGTAAAATCCTGGGCCACAGACTGCTTCCTGACCCGCAGCGGGCTCGTGAGATTCCAGGTTACGCCTACTCCTACCAGATAGTTGCTGCGGGTGGGTTTGATGCCTTCCCAGTAATCGTGCGTGAAAGCGGTCTGGTCCTGGGTGTATTCATTATGAAAACCGGAAGCCCTTGTCTGTAAAACGCTGAACAGGCTAAAAGCCGGATAGTTCAGCGTTTTGATGTATTTCTCCTGTTCCCTGCTGAGCTGAATGCGACTCCTGTAATATTGTAACAACGGATGTGTATCGGTGTTCAGGCTGATGGTATCAGTTACCACGGATGGCAGCCGGCTGAGGAACACGGTGTCCAGCACAAAATCCCCCGGCGCCACGCCCATCAGCTGTGCCAAAAGGTTTGCCTGCTCCTGTTCAAGATCGCGGGCCCTGGTGAGCGCTATTTTCGCATTGGCCACTTCGGCATTGGCGAGGGAGGAATCCACCCCGGCAATGAGCCCGTTCTTCACCCGGCGGGTGACCACGGAACGGAAGGTATCGGCGCGTTCGAGATTGCGCTCCCAGGAGCGGGTAAGGCGCTGGGCGGCGAGGAGATTGAGATAGGCCCCGGAAACCCTTACTTCGTGCCGGAACTGCTCCTGCTGCCAGTCACGCTCATCCCGCGCGGCCACGGAGACAGCAGTTTTGATCTTTTCCTTAGCACGACCAAAAGCGAAGAATTCCCAGTTGATGTTGGCGAGATACAGCGCTCCGAAGGCCGCATTCCAGTTCTGGGTTGGCAGCGGCACACCGGAAGAGGCCACGCCAAGGCCGCCGAAACCGTACAGCGGACCATTCTGGCCGTTGATAGTCCCGTAATCCTGTTGCGCGGAAACGCTCAGGTTCGGGAGATACTCCCGCTTCGACTGTTGAACGGTAGCTTTTGAAGCTTGCAGGTAATTGGCTTTGGCCTTGATTGTTCCGTAGTTGTTCAACGCTGTTTGCACAGCTTCCTTTATCGTCAGCGTTTGCGCCGCAGCGCCGGCTGTCTGTAAAAGGAACATGGATAGCAAAAGCAGATGAACAGGATAGCGTTTTGTCATCTTGAATCAGCGATTAATGGCATGGTTCAGCTCAAAGCTGAATTTTCTCATGCAAATAGCGCTCATCATTTTGAAGCAATTTTGAAGAAGCCTTCCCGGAAGGAAAGTTTATGACAATAATATGAAGTCCGGACGTATAATGATACTGTATCGCAAAGGCATTGAGGTCGCAGATTTGTTTTACGATGGACAGGCCGATGCCGATGGAATTGTTGCAATGCGTCCCTTTCTTAAACCGCTGGAACATTTCTTCCGGCGGGCAGCCCGGAGGCCGGCCGGTGTTCTTCACAATCAGCACATCCCGGTTCAGGAGCACCTCGATGGAACCCGCCGGGATATTGTGGCGGATGGCATTGCTGATCAGGTTGTTCAGCAGGATGTCCACCAGGGAAGCATGCAGCTTCACTTCCACGTTCTCTTCGATCTGGCTCCGGAGGGTGAGGGCCTTCAGCTGTACGAGGTCCGAGAAAGAGCGGAGCGTACTCTCTGCATAACGGCTCAGGTTCACCGTTTCCTGTGTCTCAAATTCCTTGTTCTCGAGTTTGGACAGTAGTACGAGCGAGCGGTTAATGCGGGTCAGCTTTTCCACGGAATTCTGCATGTCCACTATCAGCTTGGCCTGATGATCGTTGATATCGGACTCAGACAGCAGCTCCAGCTTGCTGCGGATGATGGCCAGCGGCGTTTGCAGTTCATGGGACGCGTTCTCCGAGAATTCTTTCAGGGAAGCGTAATCATCTATCGCCTTGTCCGTCATCTTCTTCACAAAGCAATTCAGCTCCCGGAATTCCTTGGTGGTGGTGTTAGGCAGCTCGGACTTGAGCGTAAATCCCTGCAGTTTCTTCATAGTACCGTAAAAAGGCGCCAGTACAAAACGGGAGATCAGCCGCGCCGTTAGCACCACAAGCCCTATGAGAATAATGAGCTTCCACATGATGGACGTCCTCAACCCCAGGAGTATTTGTTCAGAGCGCGTGACATAGTCCCCGGACGTAATCTTGTAATACTGTCCGTTGATGTTGTGATAAGACGTGACGGTGATCTTGCGGTCATTATCCTTCAGTTCCGGATCATGGGTGACGTCTTTTTCGGTGATCTCGAAGGGTTCCCCGGGCAAAGCGCTCACCGGCATGACGTCTATCTTGCAGCCCTGGCTATAGTCGCCGGGGCGCTCTCCTTTCCGCAGCTGCTCCGCCACCCGCGTGTTCACATGCTTGAGCCGCTCCACCGCTGCCTTGTCAATTTCGTTCTTGATACTGCGATACGTAATGAAGCTGTTGAGCGGCAGGATCAAAAGTGTGATGCTCAGAAACCAGAGCGTATACTTGTCAACCAGTTTCATCTGTTAATATTTATGAGAGGTCGATGATATTATTGCTTAGAGGTGTTGAATTTATATCCCAGGCCATACACGGTACCGATATAATCCGTGCCGCTGGCCGCGCTGATCTTCTTCCTGATATTCTTGACGTGCTGATAAACGAAATCGAAATTAGCGAGATTGTCTGTATAATCGCCCCAAAGATGTGCGGCGATGGACTGCCGGGAGAGTACCCGGTTCTTGTTCACGAGGAAGTAAAGTAACAGATCAAACTCCTTACGCGTCATATCCAGCAAATGCCCGTTGACCCTCGCTTCCAGCGTATCGATATTCAGACTGATCTCGTTGAATGCAATGATGTTGCTACCATTGAGCATTTTGCGGCGGTAGATGGCCCGCAAACGAGCATGCAGTTCGGGAAGATGAAAGGGTTTGGTAAGATAATCGTCCGCGCCTTCTTCCAGTCCGGCAACCTTATCATCCAGCGAATTCTTGGCGGAAAGAATGAGGATGCTGCTCTGAATACGTTCCATGCGCATAAAGGAAAGGATATCCAGACCATTCCCGTCCGGCAGCATGATATCCAGCAGCACACAATCATACTGAAAGGAAATGAGCTTATCCTGCGCATCCCTGACGTTGTAGCTTACTTCGCAGATATACCCTTCTCTCCCCAGGAAGTCGGAAATACTGCTGGCCAGTTCTTCGTTATCCTCTATCAGCAACACTTTCATATGTTTTGCAAATTACACACAAATTTGAAGCAAATTTGAAGGCCCGCATAAACGGTTGACTAACAATAAAAAACATATTGTTCAGTATTCTAGCACAGGATTTGTATACACCCCTTGTAAAACCCTTAACATGAGATCATATGTACTGATCATATCTATGGCCATGCTGTGCTTTGCCTGCGCCGGACCTTCTGCTGAAAAAAAGAAACCGGGAGGCGACAGCCGGGCATTGAGCACCATGACCAATGCAGCGGATATCTCCACCTACGTCGGCCACATCGATGAGAAAGCAGGTACCCAATACCGTATGCTGGCCATGCATGATTACGGGCAAAATGATCAGTCATCCGGCGTGGTGGCTGTTTTTACAAATACGAACCGGCCGTTGCGTGTTTATCTTTACCCGGAGGGGCGTGGGACGGACTTCTCCACGGAAACCTGGATCTACCTGGATTCTCTCAGTGGCAAAACCGTGCTGCTCCGCGAAATGATCACCAGCGATAAAGAAGTGAAAGAGAACAGTTTTTATTTTGGTCAGGATACTCTCCTGCACGCGGAAACCCGCGCGGCGGCAAATGTTTCGGCCCTTGAGCATGCGGCTTTCACCCCTTATGTTCCATCATCTCCCCTAACGGATTCTCACCTCAAACCCGCGCAGGTGGATACGCTTGTGCAGCAGGTAATAAGCGCCGTGAGAGCAGACCGCAAAGACCTCAGCCCCGCAGCGAACGAGATGCGCCGGCAGGGGGCTTCCCACTGGGGCACCGGCAACGAACCGGGATGGATGCTGGCTGTGATCCCACACCAGAAGATCGTTTTCCATACCAATTACGGGCAGGACAAATTTGAATTCCCTTACGCCGATGCACAGAAAGGGAACGACGATGCCACGGAATTCACTACTAACGAGAACGGGCATACGCTTTCCGTAAAGTTCGAGAATAAGGTTTGTTCGGATGATGCGGATGCCGTACATCCGATGACAGTAACGGTGAAGATGGATGGGAAAACGTTCCGGGGGTGCGGACAATCTTTATACTAGGTGTAATGTTCCCATAAAAAAGGGCTGAACGGATGGTTCAGCCCTTTTATTTTATTTACTTACTTTCCTGAATGCATCCAGGCCAGACTTCAACCAGTTTGCATACTGCTGGATATCCGGCGTATATGCCACCGGGAAGGTGAGCAGTTTTTCATCCGGACTGATCAGCGCATACATGGGCTGAGAGTTGTTGACGAAGTTCACGGATTGCATGGTAGCATATTTGTTACCGATGGTAACGATCTGCTTCTGGCGGCCGTCTTCAAAGGTGTGCAGGAATTGTTGTTCTTCCGGCAGATTCTTTTTATCGTCCACGTACAGGGAAACGAGGATATAGTTATCCTTGATGAGGCTGTGCACCTCGGGATCTGTCCATACGTTTTCCTCCATGTTGCGGCAGTTCACGCAGGCCCAGCCGGTGAAATCGATGAGGATCGGTTTATTCTGCTGTTTTGCGAGCGCCAGCGCTTTATCGTAATCATTCACCACATCCGGCTCCACGGCTCCTTTTTCGTGAGCGCTGTTCCCATACCAGCTGTAAGACAATGGCGGCGCGAAACCGCTCATGAGCTTCAGTTTGGCGTATTTTGTGTTGGTCACGCCGGGGATCAGGTAAAGGGTGAATGCGCCGAAGAGCAATATGAAGAAGATGCGGATCTTGCTGAATTTCTTCACGGGACTGTCGTGCGGGAAACGGATCACGCCCAGCAGGTACAGTGTCAGCAGCAGACCGATGAGGATCCAGACGGCGAAGAAAGTTTCGCGGTGGAGGATGCCCCAGTGCATTACGAGGTCAGCATTGGAGAGGAATTTCACGGCCAGCGCCAGTTCAACGAAGCCAAGCACTACTTTCACGGAAGTAAGCCATCCGCCGGACTTTGGCAGGGAGCTCAGCCAGTTGGGGAACATGGCGAACAATGCGAAAGGCAATGCGAGGGATACCCCGAAACCGGCCATACCTGCCGTCAGGAGCCAGGCGCCGCCGTCAGAGTTGAGTGACCCGGCCAGCAGGGAGCCCAGGATGGGGCCTGTACAGGAGAAGGATACCACTACCAGCGTGAGCGCCATAAAGAAGATACCGATCAGGGTACCTTTGTTGGCCTTGGAATCTGCCTTGCTGGCCAATCCGCTCGGCAGCGTAATCTCGTACAATCCGAAGAAAGACAATGCGAATACCACGAACACCGCGAAGAAGAAAACATTCAGCCAGACGTTGGTGGAAATGTTATTGAATATCTCCGGTTCGGCTGCGCCTGCAATATGGAAAGGCACACTGAACAATATGTAGATCAGGAAGATGAAGAAACCGTACATCGAGGCATTGAAAATACCTTTCTTCTTATCCTGCGCGCTCTTCGTAAAGAATGACACCGTCAGCGGTATCATCGGGAACACACAGGGTGTTACCAGCGCCACCAGGCCGCCGAGGAAACCAAGCAGGAAAATGAACCAGGGATTTGTTTCTCCCTCACTGCCGATCCCTCCCACTTTGTTCACGGGGTTCTTCAGATCGATGCTGCTGCGTTTCAGCTTGCCGGCTTCTTCCGCGTTTGCCTGCAAACCGCCGGCCGCAGCGGCCAGGTTACCGGATGCATCTGCTTTAAAGCGGAAAGCCGTTTCTTCCGGGTTGATCTCCTCCCCTTTGATGACCATGCAGTTGATGGAGCCTTTGATATCTTCAGCAGGACCATTATACTTTACAGCGGCCTGCAGGTCTACTTCGTTCTCAAAATATTTGACGGACAGGTTATCCAGTACCGGCTCCTTCGCTTCTTTCAGGGAACCGGCTTCTTTGATACCGGTGAGTGTAACACGGGTAGCGCTCAGACTGTCGAACACCACGCGTGTATTCGGTTCATCATCACTCATGGTGGCGGAGAACAGTTTCCAGCCGGGAGCGATGGTAGCTTTAAAATGCAGGATATATTCTCCCGCTGCTTTCTTTTCTGCGGTATAAGCCCATTTTACCTGTTTAGGGATACTATCCGCGTCCTGTGCCTGTGCTGCCGGTTGCAATATCAGCAGGAGGCCCGTCATCAGTAATAGCAAGTACTTCATATATATGATAGACTTAACGGAATGTAAAAATCAATATGCAAAAAACGAGCTCTTTCCGTGAAAGAACTCGTTCCTGCTATGTTTTCAATCATTTGATGCGAGTGGTGTTCCTTATTTAGCGCCGCCTATGTTCACGGTAAAGGGCACCTCGACTGACGGCAGACATTGATGGTCATCACATACCATAAATTCCACAGCGCCTTTCAATTTGGTAGCAGCCTTTCCTTTTACGTTCACCGTTTGAACAAAAGCAACGGTGTTCTCATAATATTTCAACTCGGAATTGAAGTTCTTGTCAAAAGCCTTGTGCAGTTTGCCGCTTTCCTTCACTTTACCATTTAAAGTGAGGAGCGGGTTCTTGGTGAATTTGAAGGAAGTG
>OFTY01000967.1_pt1 | contig 15330 bp, 17 predicted proteins | sample 1775061 | NCBI WGS metagenome assembly OFTY01 (sample SAMN08195773, study PRJEB24354) | sludge metagenome | isolation source: sludge from phenol fed wastewater aerobic bioreactor B | place: India: Nagpur | collected 2016-09-16 | reverse complement strand
GGAAGAGACAAGATCTTTTTCTAAAGTATTCCGTGGAGTGCAGATCCTGAACAGGGATGAAGAAGGCCGTGAAAGATGTACAGCCTGCGGCTTATGTGCCGTGGCCTGCCCTGCTGAAGCGATTACAATGGAAGCAGCCGAGCGTCAGCCTGGCGAAGAGCATCTGTACAGGGAAGAAAAATATGCAGCAAAATATGAGATCAATATGCTGCGTTGCATTTTCTGCGGTTATTGCGAAGAAGCCTGCCCGAAAGACGCTATTTACCTGACGCAAACTTTTGCTCCGGCCAACTATGGCCGCCAGGGGTTTATTTATAAAAAAGAAGACTTACTGATTCCTGATCCGAAAGAAGATCCGGAAGGATATCAGAAAGCATTGGGAGAGAAAAGCAGTAAAGCATAAGCGCGGATAGTTAAATGGTTTAAAAACGAAAAGGCTTAAGCAATAGCTCAGCCAACAGCTTAGAGAAGATGATTATACAAGTACTTTTTTGGTTCCTTTCCGTAATGGCATTGTTCGGGGCTATGATGGTGATCACCAGCAAGAATCCCGTGTACAGCGTATTGTGGCTGATCCTTACGTTTTTTGCTATCTCCGGACATTATATATTATTGAACGCACAATTCCTGGCAGTGGTAAACATCATCGTTTATGCAGGAGCGATCATGGTATTATTCCTTTTTGTGATAATGCTGATGAACCTGAATCAAACGATAGAGCCGAAAAAGAACCGCTGGCTGAAATTTGCCGGTGCCATATCAGGTGGCTGTCTCTTGCTGGTGCTCGTTGCAGCGCTCCGCAATACAGAGATCAAGAGCCAGACCGCTATGGTGAATACAGGCGATATTGGACTCATCAAAAATTTAGGGAAAGAATTATTCAGCACTTATGTAGTGCCGTTTGAGATAAGCAGTATTTTATTCCTGAGCGCTATGGTAGGAGCTGTAGTGATCGGAAAAAAAGATTCATAAGACCATGCCAATTAATTATTACATATTCCTGGCCATTGCCCTGTTTTGTATCGGGGTTGTTGGTGTACTGACACGCCGTAATGCGATCATCATTTTTATGTGTGTAGAATTGATGCTGAACGCAGTGAATTTATTACTGGTTGCATTTTCAAAAATGCACCATGCTGTGCCAGGGGCTGCAGCCAATGCGGGCAGTGATGGCCAGCTATTCGTATTCTTTATTATGGTGGTAGCTGCTGCCGAAGTGAGCGTAGGGTTGGCTATCATCGTGATGATGTACAGGAATATCCACTCAGTGGATGTGAACTTCCTGAACAGGTTGAAACACTGATCTGCTTGATGATCAAATAAATTAAGCAGTGTTGTATATAAATATTTACCAATAAACAGAAACTTCAAAACTCCGCCATGGCGGGTGCTGGAGGGGCTTCTTTATGAACAACGTTTTACATTTGGCTTATTTAGTTCCGCTTTTCCCCTTGCTGGGATTCCTGATCAACGGACTGGGAAGAAAATCCCTGCCCAAATCCCTGATCGGTATCATCGGCAGCGGAACTGTGCTGGCTTCTTTTGTGGTGAGTGTATGGATCTTCCTCCAGGTAAAAGGTGGTAATACCTATGTGGCCAACTATTTCGATTTTATTTCTGCCGGCAAGCTTAGCATACCTTTCGCTTTCCAGATCGACCAGCTTTCTTCCTTATTCCTGCTGATTATTACCGGCGTTGGTTTCCTGATACATGTTTATTCCACTTCTTACATGCACGAAGAGAAACCAGAACATTACGGAAGGTATTTCGCCTATCTCAACCTGTTCGTTTTCTCCATGCTTTTGCTGGTAATGGGCGCTAACTATGTTGTGATGTTTATCGGATGGGAAGGTGTTGGTTTGTGTTCCTACCTGCTTATCGGTTTCTGGTTTAAGAAAACCGAATACAACAAGGCAGCCAATAAGGCTTTTATCATGAACCGTATTGGCGATCTTGCTTTCCTGATCGCGATTTTCTGGCTGGTATGGAGGCTTGATTCTGTTTCTTACGGCGATGTATTTGCCAATGTTTCCAAACTGAGCAATACAGATATCATTGCCATTACGCTGCTGCTTTTTGTGGGCGCCACTGGTAAGAGTGCGCAGATCCCTTTATATACCTGGTTGCCCGATGCGATGGCCGGTCCTACACCTGTTTCAGCATTGATCCACGCCGCAACGATGGTAACAGCCGGCATCTACATGATCGCCCGCAGCAATATCTTATATTCTTTGGCCCCTCTTACGCTGAATGTGATCGCTATTATCGGTATTGCCACAGCTTTGCTGGCAGCCAGCATTGCCTTGAAGCAAAATGATATTAAGAAAGTGCTGGCTTATTCAACCGTGAGCCAGTTGGGATATATGTTCCTTGCATTAGGAACCGGTTCTTATGTAGCCGCTGTTTTCCACGTAATGACACACGCTTTCTTCAAAGCCCTCTTGTTCCTTGGCAGCGGCAGCGTGATACATGCGATGGGCGGTGAGCAGGATATCCGTAAAATGGGTGGCCTGTCAAAATACATGAAGATCACCAATATCACTTTCCTGATAGGATGTTTGGCTATTGCTGGTATTCCCGGCTTATCCGGTTTCTTCTCCAAAGATGAAATACTGGCTGGTGCATTTGGTAAATCGCCTGTGCTGTATGCAGTGGGATTATTTACTGCATTGCTCACAGCTTTTTATATGTTCCGCCTCTACGCTACTACTTTCCGCGGAAGCTTCAGGGGAACGCATGAGCAGGAGCATCACCTGCACGAAAGCCCTGCAGCGATCACCATTCCGCTGATCATCCTGGCTATCCTTTCCGTGATCGGTGGTTATGTAGGCGTTCCTGAATTCCTTGCACATGGTGCACATTCACTCAATACATTCTTACAACCCATATTTGCGGCATCGCAACCACACTTGCCTGTGCATGAAGTATCTCATTCAACCGAATGGGTGCTGACCGGTATTTCAACAGTGCTGATCCTGATCGTGGTAATATTTGCCTGGACCAGGTTCAGCAAAAAGCCGGATACGGAAGAAGCAACAGGTTTTGGAAAAGTGCTGGCCAACAAATGGTATGTGGATGAACTGTATGATGCGGCCGTAGTGAGGCCATTGCATAAGCTGGGAGGTTTCCTCGACAATATGCTGGAGAAACCCGTCATCGATGGAGTAGTGAATGGTGTAGGCAAACTGGTGAACTATGGAAGCCGGCAGTTGCGCTTGTTGCAAAGCGGGCAGGTAGGAAGCTATGTGCTGCTGATGGTGTTGGGCATGTTAGTGATTTTTGTGGTGCAGTTTTTCCTCCGGAAATAACCCCGGTTCGGGGACCGGGGTGACACCTGGTTCTGTGGATCGGATAACACCGGCTCAAAGGCCGGGATGACAAATAAATAATTATTAAACAGAAACCCTGCAAAGCAGGGGACAGGAATTATGATTGCAGTTTTATTGATATTGATTCCGCTGTTGACTGGGTTAGCGGCTTTCTTTTTCAGGAATGAAAAAGCAGTGCGTTCATGGACCCTTTTTTCATCTGTAGCAACACTGGCGGTTTCTATACTGGGATTGACCGTGTTCAAGGATGCAAAATATCTTTTCCATGAATGTGAATGGATGCAGGGACTGGGCAGCAGCTTTGCGGTAGGTCTTGATGGAATGGGTCAGGTGCTTTGTCTTTTAACAGCAGTAGCTTACCCTATCATCTTCCTGTCTACCTGGAACTCTTCTTATAAGAGAGCGCATAATTTCTTTGCCCTGATGTTGCTGGCGCAGGCAGGATTGATGGGTGTGTTCCTGGCTATGGACGCCCTGCTGTTTTATTTCTTCTGGGAACTGGCGTTGATCCCTGTTTACTTCCTTTGTTCTCAATGGGGTGGGGAAAGAAGGATCCAGGTCACCTTCAAATTCTTTGTTTATACATTCCTGGGTTCTGTGCTGATGCTGATCGGCATTCTGTATGTGTATTCACATACTGCCGACCAGTCATTTGCCATCAGCTCTTTTTATAAAGCAGACCTGCCTTACAATTCGCAGAGCTGGTTGTTCTGGTTATTCTTTATCGCTTTTGCGATCAAGATGCCGATCTTTCCTTTCCATACCTGGCAGCCTGATACATACGAGCAATCGCCTACCGCCACTACAATGGTGCTGAGCGGTATCATGGTGAAAATGGGTGTGCTGGGATTGCTTCGCTGGTTGCTGCCGGTATTGCCGATCGCTTCTTATTCTTATGGCGACACAGTTTCCAGGTTGGCTATCATCGGAATGATTTATGCATCGCTGATCGCCATCCGCCAGGATGATATGAAGAGGCTGATCGCTTATTCATCTATCGCGCATATCGGTTTAATGTGCCTGACTATCTTTTCCGAAAATAAAATAGGTTTCCAGGGTGTGATGATCCAGATGTTCAACCACGGGGTGAACATTATCGGATTGTGGATCATGGTTGAGCTGATCGAGCGCCAGTTTGGTACCCGCAAATTGTCTGAGTTGGGTGGACTAGCGCAGAAAGCGCCAACGATGGCCATTTTCTTCGTGATCATTGCACTGGCGAATATTGCATTGCCGCTTACCAATGCTTTTGTTGGGGAGTTCCTGATGTTTACCGGCGTGTTCACTTCTACAGTTACCAAATACAATATCCTGTTTACTGTACTGGCTGCTACCTGTATCATTTTTGCAGCAGTGTATACGCTGAACATGGTGCGCAAAATATTTTATGGCGAAGCGAATGCTTTAACGGCAAACGCAAAAGATATCAGCCTGAATGAAAAACTGGCGCTGGGTGTGATAGTGATACTGATCTGCTGGATGGGTGTATATCCCAAACCAATGCTTGATTTAACAAACGACATTAGCGATTCGATTTTAAAAATATCAGATGTGCATCATCTGTTAAAGAAGTAAGAGAAAGGTATGAACGCATTAATATTATCGGCAGTTTTAGGAGTGGTCATGATGTTCAGCAGCGTTTTGCTAAAGCAAAAAAGCGCTGTGCGTGGCATAGCCATCACCGGCCTGGCCGTGTTGCTGCTTGTTAACATCCTTGAGTCACGCGGCATGTCTTTTTTTAACATTGATGTATCGGGCATGATGCATTTCGATCGTTTTGCCCTGCTGTCGATATCCATTGCCTTATTTGCTACCCTGGTCTTTTTTATCCTGTCTGCTAAAGACATGGAAAAAATAGGCGCTGACTATGGAGAATATTTCGCATTGATCTTTTTTATCACTTGCGGCATCATCCTCGTTGCCTCATTCAAATCATTGCTGATATTGTTCCTGGGCATCGAGATCATTTCCATTCCGCTATATATCCTTACAGGAGCTGATAAAAGAAACCTTAAAAGCAATGAAGCTTCGCTGAAATATTTCCTGATGGGTGCTTTTTCCACCGGCCTTATGCTGATGGGTATTGCACTGCTGTATGGAGCTTCCGGCACTTTTGATGTGGAGCGTATGAGAGAGATGATCGCTGCTCCGGGTGTGTTATCAGTAGCAGGCATGTTGCTGTTGCTTTTCTCCATGTCGTTCAAAGTTTCTGCAGCACCATTCCATTTCTGGACACCGGATGTGTATGACGGGGCTCCCACTGCATTCACTTCTTTTATGGCTACTATTGTGAAAGCAGCCGTGTTCATTGGGTTCATCCGTTTGTTTGACGAAACTTTCGGTATATCACAGGAGAAATGGCAGATCTGGTTTGCGGTTATTGCAGCTGCTACTTTATTTATCGGCAATATCACAGCCGTGTTCCAGCAAAGTGTGAAGAGGATGCTGGCCTATTCCAGTATTTCCCAGGCAGGTTTTATGCTGCTGAGCCTTTATGCCATGAACGTTTCTGCTAAAGAAGGTATTTTATTATATGCAGCAGCCTACAGCCTTGCTACGATCGGCATATTTGCCGTATTGAATAAGCTTAATGATTATACGTTCGAGGGCTTTAATGGCCTCGCCAGGCAGCAACCGGTGATCGCTGCAGCAATGGTGATCTTTCTTTTATCACTGGCAGGTATTCCGCTGACAGCAGGCTTTCTTGCAAAATTCTTTATGCTAAAAGCTGTGATCGCAACAGGCAGCGGCCTCTGGCTGGTGATCTTTGCAGTGGTGATGGCGACTGTGAGCGTATACTACTATTTCCGGGTTATCCAGGCCATGTATTTCAAGGAAGGTAATGCTACGATCGCTGCTTCCGGCGGTTTTAAATGGTCGCTGGTAGGGCTGGCAGCCTTGATCATTTTGCTCGGAATTTTCCCTAACTTATTGATTTACTGGCTGTATTTCTAACAAAGAAATAGGTTTGGCGAATGCAATGGTAGGTTTTCCCACAAAGCCACCAAGAGCACAAAGGAGATTTTTAAAGGAAGCAACAGCTATTGCTTCCTTTTCTTTTTTCTGAATATCTGGTACTTACAAATCTTCTTTGTGCTCTTGGTGGCTTTGTGGGAAAACCTACCATCAACTCCCTTTTTACTGATTATCACACCGTGGGAAATTGTTCACGCCTGATCGGTTTTCTTCATTAATTTCGGGCAAGCCCTTAATATGAACTTCTACGACGTTTTTTCGCTGGCATTCCGCACTGTTCGTAATAACCGGTTACGGACCGGCTTAACTGTTGCCATCATTGCTTTTGGCATCATGGCATTGATCGGTATCATCACTGCCATTAAGGCCATGAACCAGAAATTCTCCGAAAGTTTTTCCACGATGGGGGCGAATGCTTTCACTGTACGTTTTAAAGAAAGAAATATCCGCTTCGGTGGGGGTGGCGGTGATGTTAAGTTGTCAAAGAAAACGAACCGGAAAGAAAAGAAATCAAATCTGGGAAAGAAGATCGATAAGAAGGAAGCGGAGCTTTTTGTAAATACTTATCATTTTCCGGCGATCACCAGCATTTCCATTTTTGGGAACAGGAATGCTATTGCTTCTTATGAAGAAAAGAAAACAAGTCCCAATCTTACATTGATGGGAGGAGATGAAAATTATTTATTGCTGAATGGCTTTACAATGGCTGCGGGAAGGAATATCAATCATGCTGAAGTGGAATCTGGTGCCAACGTTTGCATGCTGGGATATGATGTGGCAAAAAAATTATTTGGTGAAGAAAGGATCGAAACTGCTCCCAATGCTACGATCCGGGTGAATAATATTCCCTACCGGGTGTTAGGCGTAATGGCCAGCCGTGGCGCTTCCATGGGATTTAGCCGTGATAATGTAATAATTACGAGCTATACCAACATGGACAGAGTATTTCCGTCGTCTAACTCCTATGTTATGGCGGTGATGACCAATGATATCCGCCAGGTAAATATAGCGATGGGGGAGGCTGAAGCCGTGTTCCGCCCCATCCGGAAGCTCACCACTACAGAGGAGAACAACTTTGTGTTGGAGAGAAGCGACAGCGTAGCTGAAACGGCGATGAACAGCCTGGGCTTTTTGACCATCTCTGCAACTGTGATCGGTTTTATAACCCTGATCGGTGCAGCTATCGGGCTGATGAATATAATGCTGGTATCTGTTTCTGAAAGGACCAAAGAAGTGGGGCTGGTGAAAGCAATCGGAGGGAAGAGCAAGATGGTGAGACGGCAATTTTTGCTGGAAGCAATTATTATCAGTGTAATGGGTGCACTGTTCGGCATCGTATTAGGGGTGATCGTAGGTAATTTGTTTTCATTGGTATTAAATACTGGTTTTGTGGTTCCCTGGGATTGGGTGTTCATGGGTATTCTTATCTGTAGCCTTGTAGGATTGGTGGCGGGATTGTACCCGGCACTGAAGGCAGGAAGATTGAATCCTATTGAGGCATTGCGATATGAATAAACAAATGTCTGTTCTGTATTATAAGAATGTTATGGCATTAATTTCTTCACAGGAACTTGTTATTCAGTTAAAAAATTTCTTACCTTGACCCCCCTGCTTTGAAAAAATCATTGTCAGGTAGACTTTTGTATAAACTTTTTCAGTAGAATTGTAGCCTTAAACTAAGGCTCATTTAACATTTAAAAACACTAAAAATTAAGATCATGGCTGAGACTAAACCAACTGCCTCCGCATCGGTTAAGGCTACTTCTGTTCAACCTAAAAAGAGCGGCAATGCTATTTCCTGGATTGCACCTATCGTTTGTATTGTGGCCGGTTATTTAATCTGGCGTTTTGTTCTCGGCGCTGCAAGCGGATTTAATAACCCAGCTACAGATGGATGGTTCTGGCCCGAGCATAAACATCCTAAAGATGCATTGCACAGAATCTATGAAGGTGGTATCATCGTTCCCCTGCTGATAGGTATGCTGCTGATGGTAATCGTGTTCTCTATTGAAAGGTTCCTGACAATCAGCAAAGCGCTGGGCAATGGTTCTATTTCTGATTTCGTTCGTAAAGTACAGTATCACCTGGCTAACCGCAATGTGGATGCTGCACTGGCAGAATGCGACAAACAACGTGGTTCAGTAGCTAATGTAATGAAAGCCGGTCTGCGTCGTTACAAAGAAATGATCAATGAAACTGGTCTTGACACAGAACAAAAAGTATTATCTATCCAGAAAGAAGTAGAAGAAGCGACAGCACTGGAACTGCCTATGTTGCAGAAAAACCTGGTATTCCTGTCTACCATTACTTCAGTAGGTACACTTGTAGCCCTGCTCGGTACGGTAATCGGTATGATCAAATCATTTGCTGCACTGGGTGATACCGGTGGTGGTGGTGATTCAAGTGCACTGGCGGTTGGTATCTCCGAAGCCCTGTATAACACAGCATTAGGTATCGGTACTTCTGCCCTGGCCCTGATCATGTACAACATTTTTACTACTAAGATTGACTCTATCACATACGGTATTGATGAATCTGGTTTCACACTCACACAAAGCTTCGCTTCCCTGTACAAATAATCAGGAGCAGTTTTGTGGATTTTCACCAATCGTTCATCTAATACTAAAATGTAAGAAATGCCAAGTGTTAAAATACCCCGGAAAAGCACGGATACGGATATGACGCCCTTCGTGGACATCGCCTTCCTGATCCTGTCCTTTTTCATCATGGCAACAAAGTTTAAACCAGAGGAACCTGTAAAAGTTGAAACTCCTAATTCCGTTTCTTCAGATATATTGAAAGAAGAAAACGCATTATTGATCACCATCGATAAAGACAGCAAGGTTTATCTTAATATTTCTTCTGTGAAAGATGAGAACAAATCAAAACTGGGAGAAATTATCGACGGGATCAACACTTCCAGGAACCTCGGATTGACTGACGCTGAAAAGCAGAGTTTCAGGAATGCACCCATTATTGGCGTGCCTTTCGCAAGCCTGAAAGGTTTTCTTGACCTTCCAAAAGAGCAACAGGGAAAAATAACACAACCCGGTATCCCCGTATTGGATTCATTGAACAATGAACTGGTATGGTGGATAGCAGAAGCAAAAAAGACTTTTGCCGGCGGTAGGTTACTTTACCTGATCAAAGGAGATAACAATTCGAAATACCCCACTTTTGAGGCGGTAATCAATGCACTGCGCCGTAATGAGGAGTTTAAATACAACCTTATCACAGCACAGGAAGGAGCTCCTGAAGGCACTGAATTGTTCTTCGACAGGCTTAAGAAATAAATAATTTAAAAACCTGTAAATCAAATAATTATGGCAAGTATTGACAGTGGAGGCGGAGACAGTGGCCACAAGAAAGGCCCGGGCGTGAAGAAAGCCAAAAAATTGTCTACCCGCGTGGATATGACACCGATGGTGGACCTGGGATTCCTGCTGATCACTTTCTTTATCTTCACGGCTACCATGAGCTCTCCTACAACGATGGACCTCAACATGCCAAAGGATACAGAGAAGAAAGAAGAGGAAACCAAGGTAAAACAGTCTGGCGCTCTGACCGTTATGCTGGGCAAAGGCGACCAGGTATACTATTATGAAGGGGAATTGGAGCCAACCGGCGCTAATTTTAAGCAAACTACCTTCAAAGGTATCCGCGACGAAATCATCAGAAAAAAGAAAGAGGTGATTTCTTCTTACGTCACTGACCCTGCCTGTGAGCAGAAAGCAAGGGATAAAGGTAAAAAAGACCCCCGTGCAGAATGCCAGGACCAGGACTTCGTAGTAGTGATCAAACCCATGGAAGATGCTACCTATAAAAATACGGTGGATATCCTGGACGAGATGACTATCAACGCAGTAAAACGTTTTGCCATGGTAAAGATCTCCGACACGGAAAAAGACCTGGTAAAAGCGACTGAGGCTAGTACAGGCGTAAAATAATCCTGTTTTTTCTGTGGAAAAGAACGGGCTAAGCATCTAATTTTAAACAAACCCAAAAATGGAAGCCAACAAAATATTATCATCCGATCTTCTTGACCTCGTTTTCGAGGGCAGGAACAAGGATTATGGCGCTTATGAGTTACGCAAGCGTTATAATAAGCGGATCACAATGGCTTTGATCATCACTGCTTCTGTTGCCCTCCTTGCCCTGATTGGCTCAATTGTGGCCAGTGAATTCAAGGGTAATAGCAATGAAAAGCTGGAAATCAAGGAAGTTACTATCCAGGACCTGAAGCAGGAAGAGGAACCAAAGGAATTGCCTCCCCCTCCTCCGCCCAAGCCACCAGATCCCCCGAAAATTGAAATGAAGCAGTTCACGCCTCCCAAAATCGTAAAAGATGAGGAAGTGCAGGAACCACCACCCGCCCAGGAAGAGCTGAAAGAAGCTAAAATTGACGTGGTGAACCAGGAAGGTATCAAAGATGAAGGTATCGTAGCCCCTGCCGTTATCGACGACGGTAAAGGTGTGGTAGAAGAGAAAAAAGTAGAAGATGAAAACAAGATCTTCGAAAAAGTGGAAATCGAAGCCTCCTTTAAAGGTGGTGAAGGTGCCTGGAGAAAATTCCTCGAAAGAAACCTGAACGGTAACACACCCGTTGATAACGGTGCCCCGGAAGGAACTTACACCGTGTATGTTCAGTTCGTAGTAAGTAAAGACGGCTCTATCAGCGATGTGAAAGCCCTTACTAACCACGGATTCGGTATGGAGCAGGAAGCTGTAAGGGTTATTAAGAAAGGTCCCAACTGGACACCTGCGGTGCAAAACGGACGTAGTGTGAACGCTTACCGTAAGCAGCCGATTACGTTCCAGGTGACTGGCGAATAATATTAGCGCGAATGGTGCGAATTTATCCCCTCCCGAATTCCGGGAGGGGATTTTTGTTTTACAGGCTAGCTGATTAAATTTATTTTTGGAGCAGATGAATAACAATCTTACAGGCTGGGATGATACTATTATAGCCCTGGCAACCCCCCCGGGCATTGGTGCTATTGGAGTGATCAGGCTGAGTGGGAAAAACAGCTTTCCGATCGTTAATGAATTATTCCCTTCCAAAGACCTTTTGCAGGTGCCATCGCATACGCTGCAGGTGGGCTATTTGCAAGAAAACGGAAAGCCGATAGATGAAGTAGTGCTTTCGCTTTTTCGTGGCCCGCGTTCTTATACCGGCGAGGATGTGATCGAGATCAGTTGCCATGGTTCGCCCTACATCCATCAGCAGGTGATGGAAGCCTGCATCCGTAAAGGTGCACGGCTGGCCAAACCAGGAGAATTCACCCAACGCGCTTTCCTGGCCGGCAAAATGGACCTGGCACAGGCTGAGTCTGTAGCCGATATTATTGCCAGCAATACGGCCGCATCCCATAAAGCGGCTTTGCACGCCATGCGCGGCGGCTTCTCTGCCAAACTCCGTGATCTGCGGGAACAACTGATCCGGTTCTCTGCATTGATAGAACTCGAACTTGATTTTTCGCAGGAGGATGTGGAGTTTGCAGACCGCAGGGCATTTTACAGTCTTATTAATGAGCTTCGGGAATCAACCGGACAATTGATCGATTCATTCCGTTTAGGCAATGTGATCCGCAATGGCGTGAGTGTAGCGATCATTGGTAAACCTAATGCGGGTAAATCAACCTTGCTGAATACTTTGCTTAATGAGAACCGTGCTATTGTCAGTGATATACCCGGCACCACCCGCGACACGATTGAAGAAGTGATCAATATCGGCGGCATCCTGTTTCGCCTGATTGATACGGCCGGCATCCGGCAGCATACCAGTGATGTGATTGAAAGTGCGGGTGTGGAGCGCAGCCTGGAAAAAATGAAACAGGCTGATCTGGTATTGTACCTATTTGATGCGGCAGATGATATAGCAGAGATAGAACAACGGGTAAATGAGTTGAAGGCCCAGGGAACGAATTATCTGCTGGTAGCAAATAAGATCGATCAGCTTTCTTCGTATAAAGAAAAGTTTGCTGGTTGGGAGAGTATAATTTTTATTTCAGCAAGGCAGCATTTGAATGTTGATGAGTTGAAGCGGGAGATGACGGAGAAAGTGCTGGAAGGGCAGGTGCAGGCGGAGAATAATATTGTGACGAACGCGAGGCATTATCAGGCTTTGAAGGAAGCGGCTCAATCGTTGGAGGATATAAAAGTGGGATTGGATAGTTCGTTGCCGGGGGATTTGTTGGCGCCGGATATAAGAAGGGCGTTGCATTATTTGGGAGAGATAACGGGGCAGGTGAGTAATGAGGATACGTTGGATTATGTGTTTAGTAAGTTTTGTATCGGGAAGTAGAGGGCTACTTCAACTGATCTATTTTTAACCTCACTTTTCTAAATCATTGTTAAACAAGTTGCAAAGTTAATCTTACTATAGTTTACCTTTTTTTATTGCCATTTTGGTCACCGATTGTACCTTTTTATCAAAAATCAAGAAATACAAATTTCAAGAGCAGGTAGTGAAATGATGATATCGTAATACCACAAGACAAATCTCTCCGGTGAAAACAACGAGAATTTCCGTTAAAAAAGCCGCTACATTTTTTAGTTAAAACATTAGTTTTTGTACTTGTTCGATACAGGCAGGAAAAGTGGAAAGATTTTCTATTGAACCCGCTTGAGACAATATTATCATATTTCAGAAACTAATTTCATATTTTGAAATTTTATTTAACTTTGAAAACCGTTTCCTGTGGTAGTTATCTGCTATAAGACGATCAAAGATTACATAGAGCGACACAAAACTGTTTCGGATCAATTGAATAATTGGTATACAATCACGGAGAAGTCTAACTGGGCAAATTTTCATGAGATGAAACAACTCTTCAATTCGGTTGATGCCGTGGGCGATGATCTGTATGTATTCAACATAAAAGGAAATGAGTACCGGTTGATTGCACGGATCTTCTTTCGAGTGAGGACTGTTTACATAAAGTTTATCGGAACACATAAGGAATACGATAAGCTGAATTTAGACGACCTTTGAGTATCCTGGACTGACTAATAGTTATTTTAAATCGTTGATATGACAACCCGTAAAACAAAGATCGGAAGTGAAAAGGAGTATAATGCGGTAATGAAGGAGATTGATACCCTGATGAAGAAGGGTGAGAAAAAACTCTCCGATAAGGAGCTGAAATCTTTACAAAGCCTGGCGTTAGCCGCACAGGTGTATGAGAAAAGTATCTATACGATACCTGCGCCGCAAACGCTGGAAGGGCTGATCGAACTCAAAATGTATGAACGGAAGTTAAAGCAAAAAGAGCTGGCGAAGTTGCTCGGCATTGGTGAACCTAAGTTGTCGCAGATCATGAGCAGAAAAAGAAAGCCGGATGTTCCTTTTTTGAAGGCCGCGCATAAATTGCTGGGGATTGACGGGAATTTGCTGTTGGAGTATGCATGAGTGAAGGAGAAGAGAGGAAATTATCGGGTCAGATAGATACTTTGCATGAGAATTTGTTTGCTACATTTGTGATGCATTCCTGCTATTCCGCTGTTCAGCTTTAGGCTGATACCCGCGCAAGATGTTCTATTGTTAACCGAATTGTTTTTCCGTTACTGTATACTGCTGGTGGCCGATGATTCAACATTTAGCAGTTCAAACATTCCTTCATCCAAAAAACTGAAATAACCTTCTTCTGAAATGATCAGGTGATCGAGCAGTCGGAGATTGACGAATTCACTTCCTTTCATTAATTGTTGCGTGATCGATTTGTCTGCGGGCGATGGTTTTAACCGTCCGCTGGGATGGTTGTGAATGGCTACAATGGATGACGCGTTTTGTTGCAGCGCCAGGCTGTATACTTCCCGGGGGTCGATCAGTACTTTGTTTTGGGTGCCTAATGCGAGGAGTTCGAGATGGCAGGCGGTTTGCCCGGGACCGAGGCACAAGACCCAGAAGTGTTCACGTGCGCGATCGCTTTTGGAGCAACGGCGGAGGATGGGTTGGAGGAGTTGGAAAATGTCGGCGGAGGACTGGATGCGGATTTTTTGGTGGGGACGGAGACGGATGGTCATGAGGTTGAGGTTTTGAAGGGTGAAGAGATTGGGGATTTGATTTATGAATAATGCCTATTGCAGATATACACTCTTCATAATTTTGTAAGAAGGGGTGTGTAGCAATTCGATTGCTATCGATTATTATTTGGATTGACGCATGGTACTGCTGTGGTTTTGTTGATCCATGTGAGCTGATCATTTGGCAATAATTCTTTTATTTTCCTATTCGAAACAGACGGCGTGTAAATCCCGGTGGTGGTATAAATCTTCGTATGATCTTTCTCTTGTATTAGGTGAGTAATGTTCGCAAGGTCTATTCTTGCGAATTTTCCATGCGATATGATGAAAAAGAAGTTAAGCATAGTTGAGCGTTTTATTTAGGTAAGGTTTTTATTTATAGAATGTAATTTACGCCTTTTAGCAATTAAAATAGCTCTAAAAGAGCTATTTATTATTCTTTTAAAGTTTTTAATGAATCTTATAGAATTATATGTGTAAGGTAATACAAATTTATGATTTGCCTATTTTTAAGGCTGAAGATTGATAATTGATGAAGAATCCAAAATATAATCGGATAAAGGCGGTACTCGCAGAGAAGGGTATAGCTAATAAAAAGCTGGCTGAAGCTATTGGAGTTACGGAAGGAACCGTATCTACCTGGTGTAGAAATATCAAGCAGCCAAAGATTGAGACTTTGTTTGAAACAGCGAAGTATTTGAAGGTTGAGCCGTCGGAGTTGATTAATTCAGTTGAAAAGGCCTATGCGAAGTAATGTTTACGATATATTGATCTACTTTTTTGCTTCTGGGATGAAATGTGTCTATTAATATGAGTGAATATCTTCTAATTGAATATACAAGTGGTATAATAGCCTCTATAGATCAACCTCATTTGTTTAAAAAATTTAAACACACTTTCTTTCATTTTAAGCCTGCTCTTTCTGATCAGAGATTCAATTTTATTACTTTGTCGATTGCTTCGCATTTTTGGGGCGTTCACTACAGAAGCGTAAGCAAGT
>OFTY01000965.1_pt1 | contig 15340 bp, 15 predicted proteins | sample 1775061 | NCBI WGS metagenome assembly OFTY01 (sample SAMN08195773, study PRJEB24354) | sludge metagenome | isolation source: sludge from phenol fed wastewater aerobic bioreactor B | place: India: Nagpur | collected 2016-09-16 | reverse complement strand
GCTGCGGATCGGCCCTTCCACCGTGTCGCCGGTCTTAAGCGAAAAGCGGCGGATCTGCGAGGGCGAGATGTAGATGTCGTCCGGGCCCGGCAGGTAATTGGCGTTGGCCGAACGCAGGAAGCCGAAGCCGTCCTGCAACACTTCCACCACGCCGTCGCCGATGATCTCGACATCCTGCGCCGCCAGCTTCTTCAGGATGGCGAACATCAGCTCCTGCTTGCGCATGACGCTGGCGTTCTCCACCTCGAGCGACTCGGCAAAGGCGATCAGGTCGGTCGGTTTCTTGTTTTTGAATTCCTGAAGCTTCATTTCCTGCATGGATGGACTCTGGGTGTGCGACGGGGAGAAAGGATCGGCTGTAGTCGAAAGCGCCGGGCGCGGCCAACAAGAAGGGCGGCGCTGCACGGGAAGGGAAGACCCGTCTTTTAACTTTGCTCCCCGCAAAGAGCAAGAGTGGTTTTGCCGCTCCGAGCGCCGCTCAGAAAGGCTTGACGATCACCAGGATAACGATGGCGATCATCAGCAATGTGGGGATTTCGTTGACGATCCGCCAGTGTCTTGCCGGCTTTTCGTTGCGATCGGCGGCGAATTTTCGCACCGCCGCCGACAGGTAGCCATGCACGGCCGACATCAGGACGACAGCGGCCAGCTTGGCATGCAGCCAGCCGGCGGAGAACCAGCCGCCCTTCCAGGCCAGCCACAGGCCGAAGGCCCAAGTGACGATCATCGCCGGATTGATGATGCCGCGCAGGAGCCGCCGCTCCATCACCTTGAAGGTCTCGGACTGCACCGAGCCTTTCTCGGCGTCGGCGTGGTAGACGAACAGGCGCGGCAGATAAAGCATGCCGGCCATCCATGAAATGACGGCAATGACATGGATCGCCTTCGCCCAGGGGTAGAAGTCCTCGGGGCCGAACAGAAACAGCAGCGCCGCCAGCGCGATAAAGACGGCGATGGCGATCGCCGCCCGCCGCAACGCCACCGCACCGCTGTCCGTCACCGATCCGCCCCGGCTCATCGCGCAACCCTCCGCACCATCCTGATCATCGCCTCCACATGTCCGACCGGCGTTTCGGGCACGATGCCGTGGCCGAGATTGAAGATCAGCGGCCCGCCATCCAATGCTTTCAGGATCGCCTCGACGCCCTCCTCGAGCGCCCTGCCGCCCGCCACCAGTCTTAGCGGGTCGAGATTGCCCTGCACCGCTCCGTCCCGCTGCAACACGGCCGCCGCCGGCAGCGGAACCGTCCAGTCCAATCCGAGACCGTCGATGCCCGTCTTGCGGCGATAGCTGTCGTAAAAGCCGCCCGCTCCCTTCGGAAAGCCGATGATCGGAACCTGCGGATGCGCCGCCTTCACGCGCTCCACGATGGCCCGGACCGGAGCCACGCAAAAAGCCTCGAACGACGCTTCGTCCAGAACGCCCGCCCAGGAATCGAAAATCTGCACGGCGTCCGCCCCGGCCTCGACGACGGGCGCCTCATGCGCACGCTCTTCGGTCGGAACCTCGGACGCCGGGCCGCCGTCCTGACCGGACTCATCGGCGTCGGCGATCTCGGATTCGCCGTTCTCGAAACGACGGTTGCGCTCCTCGCGGCGGCGCTCCCAACGCTCGCGGCGGGATTCGCGGCGGCCGCCTTCGCGGTTGTCGCCGTCGCCGTTTTCGCGCGGTTCGCGGGGCTCACGCGGCTCACGGGGCTCGCGGTCGCGGTTGGCCTCGCGCTCGGCGCGTTCAGCCTGACGGCGAGCCTCTTCCTCGACGCGGCGCTCCTCGGCCTGCTGGGCGGCGATGATGGCCGCCGCCTGGGCGCCCGACTCGTCCTCGAAGTCGATGTCGAAGCCCTGGCCCGCCTGTTCGCGCTGGGCGATCTCGCTGACCGAGCGCTGCGGCTGAAGCGCGCGCAGGACGCGGAAATAGTGTTCGGCGTGCTGGGTGTAGTTTTCGGCCAGAACGCGGTCGCCGGCGGCCGCGGCGTCGCGGGCCAGCTGCATATAGCGTTCATAGACGGTCTGGGCGTTGCCCCGGACCTTGATGTTCTCGGGGCCTTGCGAGTCCCACGAACGGTTCGGATTGGTCGCGTTGGCGTTATTGCCGCCGCCGGGCTTACGGTTGCGTCCGCGTTGACGCTTCATGCCCTTGAAATCTCTCATCGGAGCTTACCGTGTTGGTGCGGGCCGCCGTCGCAGAAGACGGGCGAGACCCTGTTCGTCGTTCCGTTCGTTCGGGGCCGATCCCCGGTGCGAGCTGTTCGGAAAACCGTGCGTCCCCCGTGGTCCGCCACGTCCGTCTGAGGGGCGCGGCCGTCACTGAACTCCGACACGCTTAATCGAGCGAACCGGCTCAAAAAGGGTGCGTCTGAGTGGGGAACACCACGGACTTAGCGCGCGCCGAGACGCTTTCCAAGGGTTTTTATTGCAACGGCGCTTCGGCTTCGGGGATCGGGCCCACGCGCGGGTCCGGGCCGTTGGTGACGACGCGGTCGCGATCCGACAGATCCTTCACGACCTTGACGTCGGTGAAGCCCGCCGCTTCGAACAGGGCCTTGACCGCCTGGCCCTGGTCCCAGCCGATCTCGACGGCGAAGACGCCTTGCGGGCGCAGGATGCGGGCGATCTCGGGCGCCAGGTCGCGATAGGGCTGCAGTCCGTCAGGGCCGCCGTCCAGCGCCAGATGCGGATCATGCTCGCGCACCTCTGGATCCAGTCCGGCGATGTCGCCGCTGGGGATATAGGGCGGGTTGGACACCACCAGATCGAAGCTGTCGTCGGCGAAGCCCGTCGCCCAGTCGGTGCGCATGAAGGTGCAGCGGTGGTTCAGGTCCAGATTGGCCGCGTTCTCGCGCGCCACGGCGATGGCCTCGGTCGAGATGTCGGTGCCGACGCCGCGCGCGCCGCGCCGCTCGGCCAGGGCGGCCAGCAGGATGGCGCCCGAGCCCGTGCCCAGGTCGGCCATGTCGAAGGCGGTGTTGGGCGGGAAGGCGCGGACGATGACGTCCACCACCGTCTCGGTGTCGGGGCGCGGGCTGAGCACGTCGGGGGTGACGTTCAGCATGATCTTCCAGAACCCCTTGCGGCCCAGGATGCGCGACACCGGCTCGCGGCGCAGGCGGCGATCCACCATGGCGTCCAGCGCCAGGGTTTGCTCCGGGCTGAGCGCGCGGTAGGGATCGTTCAGGATGTCGACACGGCCCGCGCCCGTCGCCGCCTCAAGCATCAGGCGCGCATCGATGGAGGGGCTGTCGATGCCGGCGGCCTTCAGGCGCGCCTGGGCGCCTTTCCAGGCGGTCAGCAGGGTCGGTTGGGGGTTCTGATCGGACATTCCGGGTGATTGGGGTCTGCGACGGATGATTTCAAGACGGAACGGCCGGCTAGCGTGGCCGTTGAAGGGCGAATGGGGATGAAACCACAATCGAATCATCGCGCGTCTCGCGCCCGGAAGCGTCGTCCGGCGCGTCGCGCGCCCGGCGCGGCCGGCGGGCTGCTGCGCTATCTGGCCGCAGCGGCGGGCGGACTGGCGACAGGCGCGACGGCGGCCCACCTGCTCTACACTCAAGGCCACCGCTTCGGCCTGGAGCTGCGCCCCCCGCGTCCCGAGCCCCTGCCCCCGCGCGACCCCACGCCCGAAGACTATGACGCCGAAGAGCCCGGGCGCGGCCGCCTGGCCCAGCGGCCGTTGCAGATCCCGCACAAGGGCTGGGTCGACATCCTGTGGCGCACGGTCATGGGCTATTTCGGCGATCGCGTCGGCTTCGTCGCCGGGGGCGTGACCTTCTTCCTGCTGCTGGCCCTGTTCCCGACGCTGGGCGCCTTCGTCACCATCTACGGCCTGTTCGCCGATCCGGCCGACGCCTGGGGCCAACTCAGCTTCCTTTATGAGGTGCTGCCGTCGAACGTGGCTCAGTTTCTCGGGGCGGAGATGACGCGGCTGGCGGGCAGCTCCACCGGCCAGCTGACCTTCACCCTGATCTGGACCCTGCTGCTGACGCTGTGGGCGGCCAACGGGGGGATCAAGACCCTCTTCTACGGCCTGAACCTCGCCTATCACGAGGTCGAGCGGCGCAATATCGTCATCTACAACCTAGTGTGCATGGGCTTCACCGTCTCGGCCATGGCGGCGGTGATGCTGAGCTCGGCCCTGGTGGTCGGCGTGCCCGTGGTGCTGGCCGTGTTCGGCCTTGAGGACGAGTGGGCCTATCTGGCGCCGCTGCGCTGGCCCCTGTTGTTCCTGGGCTATGCCGGCGCGCTGGCCCTGATCTATCGTTACGGGCCGAGCCGGGCGCGGGCGCGCTGGCGCTGGCTGACGCCGGGGGCCCTGTTCGCGGCCAGCCTGAGCCTGCTGGTGTCCTTCCTGTTCAGCTGGTTCCTGACCACCTTCGTGCGCACCGATTCCTACGGCCCGCTGGCGGCGGCCATGGGCTTCCTGTTGTGGACCTGGTTCTCGGTGCAGGTGATCCTGATGGGCGCGCGGCTGAACGCCGAGATCGAACACCAGACCGCGCTGGACACCACCACGGGCGCGCCCCGGCCTCTCGGCGAGCGCGGCGCTGTGATGGCCGATTCGGTCGGTCCCCGGCGCGGCAATCCCGCCGCCCTGGCCTTCACCCTGAAATACGCCGAGGCGCTGGGCGATCGGGTGATGCGGCGGCGGATGAAGAGACGGAGGCCCTAAGCGGGCCGTCGCGCCCGCAGGGCCTGGATGATGGTGCCGTCGTCCAGCCAGTCCAGTTCGCCGCCGACGGGGACGCCGCGCGCCAGGGAGGTCACCTGCACCCCCGCCGCCGACAGGCGTTCGGCCAGATAGTGCGCCGTGGTCTGGCCGTCGACGGTGGCGGGCAGGGCCAGCACGACCTCCTTCGCCTCTCCGCCCTTCGCACGGCCGATCAGTTCGGCGATGCGCAGTTGTTCGGGGCCGACGCCGTCCAGCGCCGACAGCAGGCCGCCCAGCACGTGATACTTGCCGCGAAAGGCGCCCGACCGCTCCATGGCCCACAGGGCGCCGGCCTCTTCGACCACGCAGATCAGGGCGTTGTCGCGGCTCTGGTCCGCACAGACCGAGCAGGGATCGCGCGTATCGGGCGAGCCGCAGACCGAGCAGTTGACCACCTTGTCCGCCGTCTCGGCCAGGGAGGCGGCCAGCGGGACCAGCAGCTGCTCGCGCCGCTTCAGCAGGGCCAGGGCCGCGCGCCGGGCCGAGCGCGGGCCCATGCCCGGCAGCTTGGCCAGCAGGCTGATGAGCCGTTCGATTTCCGGCCCGGCGGAGGCGGCCATCAGAAGAGTTTCGGCATTCCGGGGATGTTCATCCCGGCCATCGGCCCGGCGGCGTCGCGCATCAGGGCGTTGTTGATCTCGTCCAGCTTGCGCTTGGCGTCGGCGTGGGCGGCGACGATCAGGTCGGCCAGGATCTCGCCCTCGCCGGGCGCCATCAGGCTGTCGTCGATCTTCACCGAGGTGATCTCGCCGGGGCCTTTCAGGGCGATGGTCACAAGGCCGCCGCCCGAGGTGCCCTCGGCGGTGGATTCGGCCATTTTCGCCTGGGCGTCCTGCAGCTTCTGCTGCATCGCCTGGGCCTGTTGCATCAGGGCGTTGAGGTCTTTCATGCGCCCTAGATAGGGCCAAGCGCCGCGCGGCTCCAGACCCTGACGAAGAAAGCCTGTCGCGCCCGCACCTCCCACATTCGTCACAAAATCGGTTGCCGATCTCTTGACGACGGAGTCGCGCAAGCCTAATTGGTCACAGCTAAAGTTACCGATCAGTTTTCTGGAGAAGCCCTGATGGCCTTTGACGCCCTTTCCGCCCGCGACCTTCCGGTTTCCGACGCCGTTCTGGCCCAGCTGTTCACCGAGGCGCGCACGCGCAACGGCTGGAGCGACCGGCCCGTGTCCGAAGACCTGATCCGCAAGCTGTATGACCTGACCAAATTCGGCCCGACGGCGGTCAACATGACCCCGGCCCGCTTCGTCTTCATCACCTCGCCCGAGGCCAAGGCCCGGCTGTCGACGCACATGGCCGAAGGCAACCGCGCCAAGACCCTGGCCGCGCCGGTCAATCTGATCATCGCCCAGGACATCGACTTTCACGACACCCTGCCCAAGCTGTTCCCGCACGCGCCGGGCGCCCGCGACTGGTTCCTGGACGAGGCCGGTCGTCGTGAAGCCGCCTTCCGCAACGCCTCGCTGCAGGGCGGCTATCTGACCATCGCCGCGCGCGCCCTGGGTCTGGACGTGGGGCCGATGTCGGGCTTCGACGCGGCGGGGGTGAAGGCTGAGTTCTTCCCCGACAGCAATGTCGAGCCGAACTTCATCATGAACCTGGGCTACGGCACGGACGAGAACCTGTTCCCCCGCTCGCCCCGCCTCGACTTCGAGGAAGCCGCCCAGATCCTGTAAGCGTTTTTCCTCTCCATGAAATGGGGAGGGGGACCACGAAGTGGTGGAGGGGCTTAGCGACAGCGGAACCAAGCAGCCCCTCCGTCACGTCGCCTGCGGCTCCGCGCCACCTCCCCACGAAATGGGGAGGAGAAATTCAGCCCTCGCACCGCGCCCAAGTCTCCAGCAGCCGCCGTGCGATGGCGTAGGGCGGCGGGGCTTGGATGGTCGGGTGGGTCTCGTCCAGAACGGCGCGCGCCTCGCCGCGGGTCAGCCAGGCGACGGCCTCCAACTCGGTCTGGTCGGGCGCGGCCTCGTCGGTCGTGACCTCGGCGATCAGGCCGATCATCAACTGGGCCGGGAAGGGCCAGGGCTGGCTGGAGTGATAGGCCACGTCCGACACCGTCAGGCCCGCCTCCTCCATCACCTCGCGGGCGCAGGCCTCTTCGATCGCCTCGCCCGGCTCCATGAAGCCGGCCAGCGCCGACATCCGGCCCTCGGGCCAGGCCGCCTGACGGCCCAGCAGGCAGAGGGGTTCAGCGCCGCCCTTATAGACCGGCAGCATGATGACGACCGGATCGACGCGCGGGAAATGCTCGGTCCCGCAGGCCGGGCAGACGCGCTTCCAGCCGCCTGACGCCTGATCCGACGCCTTGCCGCAGGCGGCGCAGAAGCCGTGGCGGCGGCGCCAGTCGAACAGGCTCTTGGCCGTGGCGGCGATCCCGGCGTCGGCTTCGGGCAGGACGACCGCCGCCTCGCGCATTTCGACGAAACGGCCCAGGCCCCCGGCCGGGCCGCTGGTCGGATCGATGGAGCCCTCGAACTCGGCGGCGAAGACCGGCGCCCCCTTCCACAGACCGAGGAAGACGTCGCGGTCGCGCGCCAGGTCGCGCGCATGGCCCAGCGACAGCCAGACCAGCCGCTCGCCCCCCTCATGGGTTTCGACCAAGGGACGACCTTCCCACAGGATCATGGCCAGGGCTTCGGGATTGGCTTCCTGCTCGGCCAGCCAGGCGGCGTCGTTGCGAAGGTCGCCGGAGCGGTCGAGCGGATTGCCGGAAAAGACGTTGCGATAGGGCATGACGCTTCATAGCCTTGAGCGCGCGTGCAGGGGAGGGCTTGATTCCCGCGCCGTCCGCCGTCATATCCCCTCTCGGAGATCGCGGGCGAAGGCTTCGCCAACCTGGTCAGGGCCGGAAGGCAGCAGCCACAACGAATTCCCCTTCGGGTCGCGGTCTCCACCTTATTTTTAGGGCGCTATGTTCGCGCCGCGGGCGCTCACGACTTGAGCGTTTTTTTTATGCGCCTTTTGTGCGCTATCGCTCTTGACGCGGTCACTCGCTGCTTGAGCGCGCCGTCCCCTACATCTCCGCCGTCGTGCAAGCTTCACGGAACCGGGCTGCGCCTCATTCGCTGAAAGGGCTTCGATCCCCTCATCAGGAGCAGGCGAATGAGCATTCTCGGCAAGATTCTCGGCGGCGTCTTCAGGAAGAAGGAGGCGACCCCCGCCGCACCCGCGCCCGAAACAGCGGCGCCAACCCTGGCGCCTTCGCCCACGGCAGCCGCCGTCGCGCCCCAGCCCGCGGCCGAGGTCGATGTCGCCGGCATCCTCGACTTCATGAACGAGCAGCGCGCGCAGAAGCTGAACTGGCGCACCTCCATCGTCGACCTGATGAAGCTGATCGGCCTGGAATCCTCGCTGGCCGAGCGCAAGGAGCTGGCCGACGAACTGGGCTACACCGGCGACAAGTCGGACAGCGCCAGCATGAACATCTGGCTGCACAAGCAGGTGATCCAGAAGATCCGCGACAACGGCGGCCAACTGCCCACCGATCTCTGAGCCTCTCTGCGGCGCGAGGGGGTGCGCGACAGCGCCCCTTCGCGCTAAGACAGGACCATGAGCGACGCCGATCACAGTCTCGATGGTCCTCCGTGGGAGGAAGACGCGCCCGAAGTCGAGGAGCGCGACCCCAACACCGACGACATGTTCGGCGCCCCGCCGCCGTCCGCTGCGCCCGTCGCTGCGGCCGAACCCGCGCCTGAACCGAAGGCGGAGCCCGCGCCTGCGCCCGCTCCCAAGGCGTTCGAGGCGCCGCCCGCCGAGGGCGAGGCCTACACCGTTCTGGCCCGCAAATACCGGCCGCGCGCGTTCGAGGATCTAATCGGCCAGGAGGCGATGGTCCGCACCCTGACCAACGCCTTCGCCACGGGGCGGATCGCCCACGCCTTCATGCTGACCGGGGTGCGGGGCGTCGGCAAGACGACGACCGCCCGCCTGCTGGCCCGCGCGCTCAACAACGAAACCGAGACCATCGACAAGCCGTCCCTGGCCCTGAGCCCCACAGGGCGGCACGACGCCGCCATCATGGCGGGCCAACACATGGACGTGATGGAGATGGACGCCGCGTCGCACACCGGCGTCAACGACATCCGCGACATTCTGGAAAGCGTCCGCTACGCGCCAGTCGAGGCCCGCTACAAGGTCTATGTGCTGGACGAGGTCCACATGCTGTCGACGCAGGCTTTCAACGCCCTGCTGAAGACGCTGGAGGAGCCGCCGCCCCACGCGAAGTTCATCTTCGCCACCACCGAGATCCGCAAGGTGCCGGTGACGATCCTGAGCCGCTGCCAGCGCTTCGACCTGCGCCGGGTCGAGCCGGAGATTCTGGTCGGCCATCTGGGCCGCGTCGCCGAACGCGAAGGCATGAAGATCGAGCAGGAGGCGCTGGCCCTGATCTCGCGCGCGGCCGAAGGGTCTGTGCGCGACGGCCTGTCGCTGCTGGATCAGGCGCTGGTTCAGGCCGAGCGCGGCGCGGTGGTTGAGACGGCCACGGTGCGCGACATGCTGGGTCTGGCCGACCGCACCCAGACCATCGCCCTGTTCGAACAGACGATGGCGGGCAAGACGGCCGAGGCGCTGACGACCTTCCGCACCCTGTACGGCTACGGCGCCGATCCGGTGCAGGTGGCCAACGATCTGCTGGAGCACTGCCACGCGGCCTCGGTGGCCAAGATGCTGGGGCCGAACGCCACCCGCCTGCCCGGCGATCAGGCGCAGAAGCTGGCGGCGCTGGGCGCCGCGATCTCGGCCGGGACGCTATCGCGGACCTGGCAGATGCTGCTGAAGGCGCTGGACGAGGTGCGGCGCGCGCCCAATCCCGCCGATGCGGTGGAAATGGCCATCGTGCGTCTGGCCTACGCCGCCGACCTGCCTGGCCCCGAAGAGGCGCTGAAGGCGATCCAGTCGGGCGGCGTCCCCGGCGGCGGGTCCGGTCCGCGCAGCGGCGGCTCAAGGGGCGGAGGCGGCGGCGCCTCGGCCATGCTGGCGGCGCGTCCGATGGCGGCGCCCGCCCTGCCGGACCCTAAGACCTTCGAGGCCGTGGTCGCCCTGATCGGCGAGAAGCGCGAGATCACCCTGCAGATGGATGTCGAGCGCTACGTCCGCGTCGTCAGCTTCCGCCCCGGCGCCATCACCTATGAACCGGCCGAAGGTTCGCCCCACGATCTGGCGCGGCGTCTGGCCGGGCGGCTGAAGGAGTGGACCGGCCGCACCTGGCTGATCGCCGCCAACGGCCAGGGCGGCGGCGAGACCCTGATCGAGGTCGAGAAGAAGGCCCGCGCCGCCCGCCGCGCGGCGGTCGAAGCGGACCCCTTCGTGGTGTCGATCATGCAGGCCTTCCCCGGCGGCGAGCTCACGGAGATCGTGACCCAGGCCCCGGCGGTCGAGATGCCCGCCATCCCCGACGACGGCGAGGCGGGCGACGACGACTGATCAGGCCAGCGCCCGTGCCGCCTCCAGGTCGGCCGGGTTGTCCACCGACAGCGGCGCCGCTTCGATCACCGAAGCCCAGATCTGCAGCCCCATCTCCAGGGCGCGCAGCTGCTCCAGCTTTTCGCGCTTCTCCAGCGGCGACGGCGGGGCGGCGCAGAAGCGGGCCAGGGCTTCACGCCGATAGCCGTAGATGCCGACATGGCGCCAGACGGGGCCGTCGCCGTACAGGGTCGAGCGGGTGAAGTAGAGGGCGCGGCCGCTCGTCCCGCCGTCCGGCAGGGCCAGCACCGCCTTGACCACATCGGGATTGGCCCGGTCCGAGACGTCCGCCTCGGTCGCGACCAGGGTGGCGATGTCGCAGGCTGATTCGCGCGCCAGCAGCGCGGCGCAGGCTTTCGCCAGGTCCGGCGAGGCGAACGGCATGTCGCCCTGGATATTGATGACCACCTCATGGGCGCCGTCGGGATCGACCGCCTGGGCGGCCGCCAGGATGCGGTCCGAACCGCTGGGCAGGTCGGGATCGGTCAGCACCGCCTCGCCGCCCGCCGCCTGCACCGCCGCGACGATCTCCGGATCGCCCGCCGCCACGGCGACGCGGAAACCCGAGGCCATGGCCTGCTCCCACGCCCGCACGATCATCGGCTTGCCGCCGATGTCCGCCAGGGGTTTTCCGGGCAGACGGGTGGCCGCCATGCGAGCGGGTATCATTATCAGCGGATTCATGGTCGCCTAGCGCCTTGAAAGCGCCCGGAAGCGTCCGGGCCGGTTGCGAAGGTCGCGCTAGCGTGTAAGAGACGCCCACGCAAGAATACGCCTGAACGCCGCTTCGCGGTCGGGGGGCTCACCTAGAGACGGGATGCGACGACGCGGAATGAGCGGCGATCTGAAGTGGAACAAGATTATGGGCGCGTGCCTGGGCACCGCCTTTGCGATCCTGGTGGTCCAGCAGGTTTCGGGCATGGTCTACCACACCAAGCAGCCCGAGAAGATGGGCTACTTCGTCGACGCGCCGGATGAAGCGGCTGCGGGCGCGGCCGAAGCCGCCCTGCCGATCGACTGGGGCACGGTCCTGCCGACCGCCGACCTGGCCGCCGGTGAAGCCGCCTTCGCGCGCTGCCAGGCCTGCCACACCGTCAACTCGGGCGGCGCCGACGGCATCGGCCCGAACCTGTTCGGCGTGGTCGGCGGCCCCGCCATGCACCGCGCGGGCTTCGCCTATTCGGACGCCATGGCCAAGCACAAGGCCGAGGCCCCGACCTGGAACTATGACGAGCTGGATCACTTCATCAACGCGCCGGGCCGCTATGTGCCGGGCACCAAGATGTCCTTCGCCGGCATCCGCGACGAGAAGACCCGCATCAATCTGATCGCCTGGCTGCGCACGCAAGGCTCGGCTGGTTTCGCCATCCCGGCGCCGGACCCCGCCCGTCAGCCGGGCGCCGCCGCCCCGGCCGCCGCCGAAGGCGAAGCTCCGGCCGCTGAAGGCGCCGCTGCGACCGAAGCCGGCGCCGCTCCGGCCGAGGCGCCCGCCGCCGACGCCGCCGCGACCCAGGCGACGCCTCCGGCTCCGAAAGCCTAAGGGCGGACGGATACGACAGACGACGGAAAGGCGGCCTTCGGGTCGCCTTTCTTCGTTTCAGGATCAGGCTTTAGGGTTTTCAGACCCGACGGAAAATCGCTGAGGCGAACCCGTCGCCGGTCAGGCGGGCCCCGACCTTGGCCTGGCTCTCGACCTCCACGCCGCCCCCCGCGGCGGCCGCGGGCAGGCTGCGCTCAGCGTCGATCATCAAGGCCGAATGGCCGGTCCAGTCGCCCTCGGCCTGCGACAGCCAGATCGCCAGGTCGCCGCGCTGGACGTCCTCTTGCGACACGGCGCGGCCGAGACCGGCCTGCTCATCCGCGCGGCGCGGGCCGGGCAGGCCGCAGGCCAGCAGAGCCTGCTGCACTAGGCCCGAACAGTCGGTCTCCAGCGAGGAACGGGCGCCCAGGGCGTGCGGGCGGCCCAGCAGGCGCTCGGCCACCGCTACCAGGTCGCGCTCGAACGCGCCGATGGATTGCAGGTCGCTGTCGGCCAGGCCCTGAGCGTCGTCGCCGATCAAGGCGTTCAGCGGCAGGGCGGCGGAAACAGAAGCGACGCGGCGCGTCGCCAGGGGCGCGCCGGGCGCCAGGGCCTCCAGCGAGACCCAGCCGACCATGCCGTCGCGTCGGGCGCGGCCCCAGGCGCGGTCTTGCCGACGCTCCAACACGTCGAAAGCCTCGCCGAACAGCAACTGGTCGATGCGCTGACCGTCGTCCGCGACGATGTCGGCGACCGGCAGGCGGCAATGGGCGGGATCGGTCCGGCGATAGGCCTCGGCCCGCATCAGACCTTCCAGCGCCTGCTCGGCCAGCACCACGCGATCCCCGTCCCGCAGGATCAGGGGCGCGCCAGGCGGCAGCAGGGCCAGGACATCGGTCAAGCGGCGGTCTCTAGACGGCTCGGACAATTCGAGCCGCCCACCCTAGGCGCCGATCCCGAAGGGGGCGTTAACAGCCTTGGCTATTTGACGAATTTGTCGCTGAGGTAGCGGAAGCAGGCGCGGATGGCCTGGGCCTCGCCGCCTTCGGGCCAGCCGGGCCGGGCGCGCGGATTCCAGGCGAAGACGTCCATGTGCGCCCAGCTGCCCGTCGTCGGGGCGAACTTCTGCAGGAACAGGGCCGCCGTCACCGACCCGGCCTGAGCCCAGGCGGCGGAATCGTTGCGCACGTCGGCGATCTCGCTGTCCAGCGAAGCGCGATAGCCCGCCCACAGAGGCATCCGCCACAGGGGGTCGCCCACGGCCCGACCGGCGTTCAGCACGCCCTCGGCCAGGGCGTCGTCGTCGGTGTAGAGCGGCGGCAGCTCCGGCCCCAGGGCGATGCGCGCCGCGCCGGTCAGGGTGGCGAAGTCCAGCGTCAGATCCGGCTGGTGCTCGCCCGCCCGCGTCAGGACGTCGGCCAGGATCAGCCGCCCTTCGGCGTCGGTGTTGCCGATCTCGATGGTCAGGCCCTTGCGGCTGTTCAGGATGTCGCCCGGCCGGAAGGCGTCGGCCGACACGGCGTTCTCGACCGCCGCGACCAGCACCACCAGCCGCACCGGCAGACCGGCCTGCATGATCAGGCGGCCCAGCGACAGGGCGTGGGCGGCGCCGCCCATGTCCTTCTTCATGTTGCGCATCCCGGCGGCGCCCTTGAGGTCCAGACCGCCGGTGTCGAACACCACCCCCTTGCCGACCAGGGCCACCAGCGGCCGGTCCGCCTTGTCCAGATTCCAGCCGATCTCCAGAACGCGCGGCGCGCGGTGCGGGGCTGCGGCGCGGCCGACCGCGTGAACGGCCGGATAGTTGTCCTCCAGCAGGGCGTCGCCGGTGGTGACGGTCAGGCTCGCGCCCGCGCCCTCGGCGATCTCGCGGGCGATGGTTTCGAGCTGCAGCGGCCCCATGTCGGCGGCGGGAGTGTCGACCATTTCGCGGGTCAGGGCGCAGGCGGCGGCGATGTTCAGCGTCGCCGTCAGGTCGAGGCCGTCCGGCGCGACCAGACGCGCGCGGCCGCGCTCGGGCCGGGCCTTGTAGCGGTCGAACAGATAGCCGCCGAGCGCAAAGGCCAGCGCCGCCAGATGCGCCGCCTCGCCCTCGACGCCCTCCAGCCGCCAGTCCCCCGCGGGCAGGCGCGTCGGCAGGCCGCGCGCCGTCATGGGGTCGAAGGCCTCGCCCGCGCCGAACAGGGCCTGCTCCGGCGCGCCGTCGGCGGTGGGGACCACCAGCAGCTGGCCTGTCTTGCCGGTGAAGCCGTTGGCCTCGGCCCAGGCGGAGATGCGTCCCTCCAGCGCCGCGCCCGCCTTGACGATGCGAACCGGGCGCGCGGTCGCGGAAGCGGCGATCAGCAGTTCGGACTGATGGGACATGAGGGCGACCTTTCCGACGCTTAACGCCGATTAACCAAACCTTGACCCGTCGGCGCGACCATAAGGGCAGAACCGCCACGGACCCCTTCCATGTCGCGCAACGCCGCCCTCGCCGCAACCGTCAGCCTGACGCTTCTGGCCCTCGCCGCCCCGGCCCTGAGCCAGACCGCGCCCGCAGCGCGCGCCCCTGCCGACGCCGCGACGCGGGCGGGCTACGACCGGGCCGACGCCCTCAGCCGCTCGGTGTTCTGGACCCAGGAGCAGCAGCTCAATCCGATGGACCCGGTCGCCGGGGTCAAGCTGGCTCAGGCTCTGCGCGAACTGGGCCAGTTCGATCAGGCGGCTGAGACGGCGCAGGGCGTGCTGGTCGTCCAGCCCGCCAATGTCGAGGCCATGCTGGAGGTCGGCCGCGCCCACATCGCGCGCGGCCAGGCCTTCTACGGCATCGCCGCGCTGGAACAGGCCAAGGCCGCCGCGCCGCGGGACTGGCGCCCCCTGTCGCTGCTGGGCGTGGCCTATCAGCAGGTGCGCCGCTCCGACGACGCCAAGGCCGCCTGGAACGAGGCCCTGCGCCTGTCGCCCGACAACGCCGACGTCCTGACCAACGCCGCCATCGCCCGCATCGGCGAGGGCGACGCGCCCTCGGCCGAGATCCTGCTGCGCCGCGCCGCCGCCCAGCCGGGCGCCGGTCTGCAGGTGCGCCAGAACCTGGCCCTGGCGTTGGGGCTGCAGGGGAAGACCGCCGAGGCCGAGGCCATCCTGCGCCGCGACCTGCCGCCCGAAGCGGCGGACCAGAACCTGCGTTGGCTGGCCGCGCGGATGCAGCCGGGGCTGAGCGCGGCGGCAGTAGCCCCCGCGCTCGGTGAAGCGTCGCCGACGGCGCGGACGTGGTCATCGTTGCAGGGCGGATAGGTTCACCCCGCTCAAATACTGCCGTCATCCTCGGGCGTGACCCGAGGATCGGATCGTCAGCGCGAGCACGGCTGGAACGGAAGAGGACGCTTCCTGGCTGGATCCTCGGGTCAAGCCCGAGGATGACGGCGTTTAGGTGATGGGACGGATCAGCCCTCCAGATCCTGACCTTCGTCCGGCTCGGGCGCGCCCAGCATGTCGTCGGCGATCTTGGCCGTCGACTGGCGCACCGCCTTCTCGATGGCGAGGGCCATGTCGGGGTTGTTCTTCAGGAACTCCTTGGCGTTCTCACGGCCCTGCCCGATGCGGGTGGAGTCGTAGGAGCACCAGGAGCCGGACTTCTCGATGATGTTGGCCTTGACGCCCAGG
>OFTY01000963.1_pt1 | contig 15366 bp, 12 predicted proteins | sample 1775061 | NCBI WGS metagenome assembly OFTY01 (sample SAMN08195773, study PRJEB24354) | sludge metagenome | isolation source: sludge from phenol fed wastewater aerobic bioreactor B | place: India: Nagpur | collected 2016-09-16 | reverse complement strand
AGAAAAGTTAGCTGCCGCCGAGAAGAGAGGCGTTTCCCTGTAAGCCGCCGGAATGCAGGAGCAGGAGGTGGCTGCCGGGAGGGAAGAAATTCTTTGCCAGCAATTGTTGCACGGCGTACATCATCTTGCCGGTGTAAGCGCGATCCAGCGGGATACCCGTCTGCCCGAGAAAATCCTGCATGAATGCGATCAATGCCGGGCTGATCCTGCCGAAGCCGCCTTCGTGAAAATCGTGGAGGAGCTGCCAGTGTGCAGGTGGTATAACGTTAAGCATGTCTTCAATTTCGGTATTCAGCGAATAAGCGCCCTTCAATGCGGAGATACCGATCACCTGTTGTTGTGTGCTGTTGATCAGTCCTGCCATTGTGGTACCCGTGCCCACGGCGCAAATGATGTGTGTGAAGGAAGAGGTGTCCGTGAGGGAAAGTATCTCTTCGCAACCTTTGATGCCGAGAGCATTGTGGCCGCCTTCGGGGATAATGTAAGCGGTGTTGCCGGGGGATTTCAATATGTCTTTCAGATCTGCATGTCCATCTTTAATATTCCGATATTCCTCCCGGCTGACAAACATCAGCTGCATACCCAGCTGCAAAGCGTCCTGCAGCGTTGTGCTGAGTTGTTGCGGTCTTTCTCCGCGGATGATACCGGTGCAGGGTTTCCCGATCATTTTGCAGGCTGCGGCCGTGGCGTGGATGTGGTTGGACCATGCGCCGCCGAAGGTCACGATAGGTTTGTTGCCGGCCGCTTCAAGGTTGTATTTCAGCTTGAACCATTTATTGCCGGATACAAGCGGATGGATACGATCCAAACGCAACATGGCTGCCTGCGTATTTGCGGGCAGCCATGTAGTATGAAAAGGTTGCAATATGTGCTCAGTTGAAAAGTGCATTCCGCAAGTTAATGCTTTGTTTGCCTTTCAGCCCAAAGCTTACCTGCAATTGCTGATCGCCGCCGGCGTCGAAGTACTGAAGGCTGATCTTGTGGAAGCCCTGGCGTAAGGGTACGAGCCCTGTTTTCTCTGTTGGGGCATGTTCTCCATCATTATCTACCACCACTTCTCCGTCGATGGAAAGCACCGAACCATCGTCTGAATTGGTTTTGAACTCGTACAATCCGTCTGTGTCCACTTTGATATAACCTTCATAGTGCACGCCGAAGGTGGGTTTTGCAATAAAGGGGCGAATGTCGAACACCGGCAGAACGCCCGTGGTGTCAGCCTTTCCTCCGCTCACATTTTTTGCGCGGGTGAAGGTGCTGTAATATGCCTGGAACTTCACGCCCTTGTTCACCGGGTTCACCGCTTGTGCCGGTTTATAACTCTTACGGGTATACGTATTACTGAAAACGCTGCTCTTTTTATCGCCGGCCGTGATCACGATGTATTTCAGCGTGATCGTCTGATTTGCTGCGGGGGACACGGCAAAAGGCTGGGTATACAGCGTGCTGCTGACGGTGGGTTCCGATCCGTCCAGTGTATAACGGATGGTAGCGTTTGCAACAGGAGGCTGCAGATGTACCTGTGCGCTGCCGGACGAGAGTACCATATCTTCAGCGCCCGCCGCTTCCGGGATGCGGAAGTTCACGCCGCGTGCTTCCAGCATGGCGAGGGCTCTGGGAAGGCGGGCAGTGAAGGAAGCGAAGTTCTTTTTGGAGGCCGGGCTCCAGGTGATCTCCGCCAGCGCAAGTGCGCGGGGATAGGTCATATAGTCCACATACGGAGCATCCGCGATGTATTCCGTCCACACATTCCCCTGTACGCCTTTGATATAAGCCTGTTCCGATGCGTTCAGCGAAGCGGGGTAGGGTTCGTAGCTGTAGACTTTTTCCAGCGGAAGGTATCCACCGATGGCGAGTGGTTCCGTGGCGGAATTGCCCTGGTAATAATCGAGATAGAGATAGGTGTTCGGCGTCATGATCACATCATGTTTCTGTTTGGCTGCTGCTATCCCGCCGCTTTCGCCCCGCCAGCTCATCACCGTGGCGTCTGGGGCGAGACCGCCTTCCAGTATCTCATCCCAGCCGATGATTTTTTTGCCTTTGCTGTTCAGGAATTTCTCCATGCGCTGTATAAAATAGCTTTGCAGTTCATGTTCATCTTTCAGTCCGAGCGCTTTCATGCGGGCCTGGCATTTCGGGCAGGTCTTCCAGCGGTCCTTCGGGCATTCGTCTCCGCCGATATGCACATACTGGCCCGGGAAGAGCGGCAGTACTTCATCCAGCACATCTTCCAGGAAGCGGAACACTTCATCATTGCCGGCGCAGTATACCTCTTTGTAAACGCCCCATTTGGTGCCTGTTTCATATGGACCGCCTGTGCAGCCCAGTTGAGGATAGGCTGCCAGCGCAGCCAGCGCATGACCGGGCATTTCTATTTCCGGGATCACCGTGATGAAGCGTTCGGCAGCATAGCGCACTACTTCCTTCACTTCTTCCTGTGTGTAATAGCCGCCATAGGGTTTGCCGTCATATTGCGGGCCACGACCGATGACCGTTTGTTTCCGTTGGGAAGCGATGCTTTGCAGTTTCGGATATTTTTTGATCTCAATGCGCCAGCCCTGGTCCTCCGTCAGATGCCAGTGGAAGCGGTTGAGCTTGTAATGCGCCATGGCGTCGATGAATTGTTTGATGTAGGAGACCGGGAAGAAGTGGCGGCCTACGTCCAGCATCAGCCCGCGGTATGCGAAGCGCGGCTCGTCTTTGATGGAGACTGCGGGTATAGGGATCCTGTTGCCGGTAGCTGCGGGAGGCAGCAGTTGTTCCAGGGTTTGTACACCATAGAAGAGGCCGGCAGCGCGGCCTTGCAGAACGATCTTGTTCCTTGTCGCCGTCAGCTGGTAGCCTTCGGCAGGAAGCATTGCATCTTCAGAGAAAACCAGCGTGCTGTTATGCAGGTTGCCTTGTTCCAGTTCCATGCCATAATTGGCTTTCAGGAAAGTATTGAAAAGTGCTGCGGCTTTGGCAGCGCTTTCTCCGTTAGTGAAATATTTCATCTGCGGTGTGATCATCACATGGCCATCCAGTGTTTGCATGGACTGCGGGGCGGGGATCACAGATGGCGGGAGCACTTCTATTTTCACCGGCTTTGCGGCCACGCGGGTGTGGTGGCGTTTTTTCTGTGCGGCGGCGGTTAAAAAGAGTAGCGCTGCGAAAGTAGACAGGAGCGTTTTTTTCATATGTAAAGCGTACTTGTGTTTGATGAGCATGATGGTATCCGGAGCGATAAAATTATAAGCAATTTTTTACGTCTTAAAATTGGCCCGGTGAAAAATAAACCTTAGTTTCGTATAACATTGTTCGTTAGCATTATTTCTATCCATCTCTTTGCGATTTCCTTTGGCTATAAGTTTGTAAATCATTGATCACCGGTTTCGTCCGGCATTGTTAAGCATTTTATCAAGCGTTCATTTTTTCTGACTGGAAAAGATACGCAATCATTGTTAATATTTTAAAACGTTTATGTATGATGACAAAAGACAGCAATGTAGAACAATTGATTGAGTTCGCCCGGTACATGCGGGAGCATGGAACAAAGGAAGAACTGCTCGAACCCTGGAAAATGATGGGGGCAGTGGATGAAGATGGGAACTTTATCCCTCCTTACGATATATTACCGGAGTTGATGGCAACCATGGAACCATCGTTGATCACGGCAGCGCGGGAGCAGGGGCTTTTTTGATTGTTAACCCATCTCTTTGTTATGTATAATGTCAGACCCAGCCTTATCATAGGGTTTCATGGTTGTGATGAGCATGTAGCAGATAGTTTGTTGCTGCAACCGGATGTTATCAGGATTAGCCGGAATCCCTATGATTGGTTAGGGCATGGGATGTATTTCTGGGAGAACAGTTTGGAACGTGCTCTGATATGGGCAAGAGAAAAGGAGGAGCGTGGAGAGATACAAAAAGCAGCTGTAGTAGGGGCTGTGATTAATCCTGGTTATTGTTTCGACTTGCTGGACGCAACGTATATCCGGGCATTAATTGAATATTATCGAATGATGTCTGCCTTTCATGAAAGGTATTCATTGCCATTGCTGAGGAATAAAAGCCCACGAGGTACTGACCACCCGGATAGGGTGCTGAGATTCCTTGATTGTAATTTACTCGAATATGTACATAAGACGACATTTGCGAAATGGAAAAGAGAGATGATCAACAAAGGGATTTCCGGGGTGAGGGTGTTTGATTCTACAAGGGCGGTTTTTCGGGAAGGAGATCCGATATATGAAGGAGCCGGATTTTATGAGAAAAGCCATATTCAGGTTTGTGTACGAAATCCAAATTGCATCCTGGGGTTTTTCAGGCCCCGGAAAGAACAAGATTATTTACGATACCTGGAGACAGTTATTCAAACATCCGGCTCCGATCCCTGTCTTATCCATTCAACCCACCCTTGCCGCGATACAACTTAACAGGTTTATCGAGCTTCAGTTCGAGTACGGTCATATACTCATCCTGCACATTAGCGGGTACATTGATGTAAATCAGCCCGGGGACAGGGCTCCAGGAGATCTTGCCTACAATTTTGTGCGTAAGTTTGGCACCATTCCCCACAACGGTAATGTCCTGTATCTTGTTATCCAGTCCTTTGACCATGACCTGCCCGCTTACTTTGCCCGGCAGGAACAGGAAGAGGGAAGTAGAATCTTTTGACAAAGTTGTAGGGCCATAGAAATGTCCCTGTGGGATTCCGCCCATTGTGCCAAAGATCGCTTTCTCATGTTTCTTGTTCCACTTGCCCAACTCTTTCAGCACATGCACTTCTTCGTCCGGAATGGTACCATCTGCACGCGGCCCGATATCCAGCAGCATATTGCCACCATTGCTGATCGCATCGGCGAAGATGGTGATGATTTCGTAGGGTGTTTTCCAGTTAGTGTCCTGCGGCTGGTAGCCCCAGTTGTTATTGATGGTCATGCACAGTTCCCACCAGTGGAAATGCGGTCTTACCACAGGGAAGTTCTGTTCCGGCGTATCGTAATCACCGTAACCCGTGAGGCGTCCGTTGATGATCGTATGGGGATTAAAGTCCGTCAGCATTTTACGCACTTTCACAGCTTCCCATTCATCGGCACTGCGTTCCCAGTCGCCATCAAACCACCACAGGTCCGGGTTGTAAAGCTTCATCACCTCCGCCATCTGGCCCTGGAAGAATTGCCGGAACCTGGCCCAGCGCTGCGGCTGATCGGCAATCTTGTACCGGCTGCTGTCTTTCAGGAATCCCGGATAATCCGGTGAGCTCCAGTCCAGCAGCGAAAAGTAAGCACCCGCTTTGATATGATTCCTGCGGAGAGCATCGTAGAAGGGCTTGAGCACATCTCTTTTGGCCGGTGTGCTTTTGGCGGTGCTGAGCTTGTTAAACTTCGTATCCCAAAGAGCTACGCCATCATGGTGTTTGGTAGTGATCACGGCATAACGGGCGCCGGATTCCTTTATGAGGTCCGCCCAGGCCTGTGGGTCATACTTGTCCGCCGTAAATCCTTTCAATTGGGACATGTAGTCCGGGTAGGATATCTTCTTGTTGTGAAAACTCCAGCTCTCGTCAATCCCCTTTACGGCATAAATGCCCCAGTGGATGAAAATGCCCAGCCTGGCGTCTGCAAACCATTGCATTTTTGACTGGATCTCTTCCGGATTGGTTTTCTGCTGCGCTTGCGCCGGTTGCATAAAATGCAATGCCATCGCTCCTGCCACTACGATTCTTTTCATCATCATTCTATTTTTAAAGTATAATTACACTGTAGACGTTATGGGGTAAACAGCCACAATAATAAAAAAATAAAAGCCCGGAAAAAATTTAATGCCTAAATTTAGCCCCCGATATTATTTCGACTGAAAATTATAAACTAATATCAGCAGATGCAACCGACATTATTGATCCTGGCAGCAGGCATGGCCAGCCGTTACGGCAGCCTGAAGCAGATCCAGCAGTTTGGCCCCAGCGGAGAAACGATCATTGATTATTCCATCTACGACGCCATCCGCGCGGGTTTTGGAAAGATCGTATTCATCATCCGTGAGAACTTTGCAGAAGAATTCAAGGAAATATTTGAGCCTAAGCTGAAAGGACGGGTGAAAACCGACTACGTATTCCAGGATATGAGCGCCTTTGTGAACGGACATGCCGTTCCCGCAGACCGTACCAAGCCCTGGGGGACCGCCCACGCGGTACTTTGCGCCAAAGACGCCATCAACGAGCCTTTTGCTGTGATCAATGCGGACGATTTCTACGGCCGTGATGCCTTTGAGAAAATGGCCGCTTTCCTGAAAACCGACTGCCAGCCGGATAAATACAGTGTTGTAGGATACGAGCTGGGAAAAACCATCAGCGAGTATGGTTCTGTTTCCCGCGGCGTCTGCGAAGTGAACGGCAGCGGTAACCTGGCCGGTATCAGGGAAAGGAGCAAGGTCTATGTGGATAATAATAAGCTTGTATACGAGGAGGGGGATCAAAAAATGGAGCTGAGCCCGAAAACCAATGTGTCCATGAACTTCTGGGGTTTTGCACCTTCTGTGTTCCCCATCAGCGAGAAGATGTTCGATCGGTTCCTGGATAAGAATATCAGCAACCCGAAATCCGAATTCTTTATCCCGATCGTGGTAGACCAGTTTATTTCCGGCGGCCTTGGTGAAGTGAAGGTGATCCCCACCAGTTCTCAATGGTTTGGCGTGACCTACAAGGAAGATGCGCCTGGTGTACAGCAGAGCCTGTCCACACTGGTAAATCAAGGCGAATACCCGAATAATCTCTGGAAATAAATGGCGAATACGGACATTATCCATGCTTTTGGACTGAATCCCGCGGAATATGAAATGCAGAAATTCGGCAGCGGGCATATCAACAATACTTTCCTTTTGAGCGGCCGGAGCGGCGAGAAGTACGTTCTTCAGAAGATCAATACCTATGTTTTCAAGGAGCCGGAGGTAATAGCCCGTAATCAGCGGCTGGCGGCCAACTATCTTGCAAAACATCATCCCGGTTACCTCTTTATCACACCCATTCCTACCGTGAACGGAGAGGAGCTGTATCATCATGAAGAAGAATACTGGAGAATGATCCCTTTCATTCCCGATTCTACTACCGTGGATCAGGCGGACTCACCCAAACAGGCCTACGAAGCGGCCAAACAGTTCGGGAAGATGGCGCGTTATTTTCACGGCATTGATCTGCGGGAATTCAAGCCCACGATTCCCAATTTCCACAACCTGACCCTGCGGTATTCCGCCTTCCAGGAGGCGATCCGCCATGCAAAGGAAGAAAGGAAGCAATTTGCGGAAGGCCTGATTGAACAATGCCTACGGTACTCGGATATTGCGGTGACCTTTGAAACACTGAAAACGAACCCGCAGTTCAGCGACCGGTTGATGCATCACGATACTAAGATCAACAATGTATTGCTGCGCAAAGATACATTCGAAGGCATCTGTGTATGCGATCTCGATACCCTCATGCCCGGCAAGATCATCTCTGACCTCGGAGATATGGTGCGCACGTATGTGTGCCCGGTTTCTGAAGAGGAGCGTGATTTCAGCCAGATCAGCGTGCGGGAGGAATATTTTGAAGCATTGATGAAAGGATATTTATCCGAAGTAGGCAGCACCCTCTCCAAAACAGAGCAGGAGCACCTCTTTTATGCCGGCAAGTTCATGATCTACATGCAGGGTATCCGTTTCCTCACGGATTACCTGAATGGCGATGTATACTACCCGATCAAATATCCCGAACACAACTATAACCGCGCAAAGAATCAGTTGGTGCTGTTGGAGCGTTTGATAGAGAAAGAAGAGAAGCTGCAACGCGTGATTGACGCCTGTTTGCAGTAGTAAGAAGATATTTTAGCCACGAAAGGCCCCGGGAACGGGGCTTTTTTGTTTTGATACAAACCACGGCAAAGGATATATTCTTAGATTTTATTCAATCAATAAACCGCTTTTTTCGATATTTTAAAAAATTGCCTTTTGGTTTGATTTTTCTCAAAATATTTGTGTCGATATTGTTTTTTATTTCACGGACCAATACATTTGTATTGATAACAAAAAATCAACAATACCTCCATGTGGGTAAATAAAGACAATAACAAGATCAATCACATCGTGCCACAGCTCAACTGGGCTATTACGCTCGTCGTGATCGTCGTTGTCATTATCAGCCACCAGTCTTTTGGAGGATAACCTAGCGTGTATAACGACAACTGAAAATAAAACGCCTTCCTCCAACAGGAAGGCTTTTTTTATGTGCAAATTTCAATTATATGTATAGCTATTACAACGAAAACACGATTCTTTACTTTGATGGGGCTTTCCAGAAAGCCACAGAAACCAAAATTGATCTGTACGGTCAGTCGCTGCATTACGGATACGCCGTATTTGAAGGTATCCGCGCTTACAAAACCGCATCCGGAGAGGTGAAAATATTTAAGGCGAAAGAACATTTCGACCGTTTCAAGCGTTCCTGCGAACTGATACACATCCCTTATAAATACAACAACGAGGAGCTGATCGCCGCTTGCTATAAAGTGCTGGAAATGAACAATATGGAGGAGGCTTACATCCGCCCTTTGGTTTTCTGCCCACCCAACATGACCCTGAAAGCCGCGCAGGACACGCATATCCTGATCTGCGCTTGGGAATGGGGCGCTTACCTCGGTGAGAAGCTGCTCCGCGTTATGCTGTCTTCCTACCAACGCCCTAACCCGAAAGGTTTCCAAATCGAATCCAAAACTGCCGGCCTGTACGTGAATTCCATCCTGGCCTCACAGGAAGCCAAGCAGAAAGGGTATGACGAAGCGCTCCTGCTGGATATCAACGGTTTTGTAGCAGAAGGCCCGGGCTCCAACGTTTTCTACGAAAAAGACGCTAAGATCTATACACCGGCTCCGGGCAACATCCTGGCAGGCATCACCCGTGCCACAGTGATCGAGATCTGCGGCGAGCTGGGTATTCCCCTGATCGAAAAGCAAATTACAGTAGAAGAACTGAAAGAAGCAGACGCCGTCTTCTACTGCGGTACCGCCGCGGAGATCGTGGGATGGGACTCCCTGGACGGACAAGGCTTCCGCAAGCCCTGGGCCTCCTCTCTCGGAAAGGTCATTCAACAGGCTTACAAAGCCAAAGTACTGGAGAAAGAATTCAAACGCGAGGCTATTCCGGCCTGAGTTTGATAAGATAGCAGGGTGGCAGGCCAGGCTATCGGCGGGCCGCCACCCTTTTTTTAGCTTTGAATGGCGTAACCGCGATACCCCCAGGCCCTCCACCATAGCGGATTTTGGTCGCCGTACACCACTTTTGAAGACCGGGAACTCGTAAATTATAGGTTTGAATTTGCGTTGCGCCGGAAATAACTTGAGCGATAATTGGACATTCAGCTTATCAGCATCCGGAAATAACAGCTACAGCATATGGAGTTAAATAAATACAGCAAAACGATCACGCAGGATCCTACGCAACCCGCCGCGCAGGCCATGTTGTACGGGATCGGATTAACAGAGGAAGACCTGAAAAAAGCACAGGTTGGTATTGCAAGTATGGGTTACGATGGTAACACCTGCAATATGCATCTCAATGATCTCGCCAAAGAGGTTAAAAAAGGCGTTTGGGCCAACAACCTTGTGGGCCTTATTTTCAACACCATCGGCGTCAGCGACGGTATCAGCAATGGAACCGACGGTATGCGCTACTCCCTCGTCAGCCGCGATCTGATTGCGGACTCCATTGAAGCCGTTTGTGGCGCGCAGTATTACGACGGATTGATCACGGTTCCCGGCTGCGACAAGAACATGCCTGGCTCCCTCATGGCCATGGGCCGCCTCAACCGCCCGTCCATCATGGTCTACGGCGGAACCATCGCCCCGGGCAAATACAAGGGACAGGACCTCAACATTATCTCCGCCTTCGAAGCCCTCGGCCAAAAAATCGCCGGAACGCTCGAAGAAGCCGATTTCAAAGGGATCGTGCAGCATTCCTGCCCCGGCGCCGGCGCCTGCGGCGGTATGTACACAGCCAACACCATGAGCGCCGCTATCGAGGCCCTGGGCATGAGTCTCCCTTACAGCTCATCCAACCCCGCTCTGAGCAGGGAAAAACAGGAGGAGTGCCTCTCCGCGGGCAAATACATCCGCCTGCTGCTCGAAAAAGATATTAAGCCGAAGGACATCATGACCTTTGAAGCATTCGAAAATGCAATCACGGTGATCATGGCCCTCGGCGGCAGTACCAATGCTGTACTGCATTTTATTGCCATCGCTAACTCCGTGGGCGTGAACATCACCATGGAAGATTTTCAGCGCCTGAGCGATAAAACCCCACTGCTGGCTGATCTCAAGCCTAGCGGTAAATACCTGATGGAGGATCTTCACAACATCGGCGGCGTGCCGCTGGTGATGAAGTATCTCCTGAAGAAAGGCATGATACACGGCCATTGCCTTACGGTGACCGGCAAAACGATCGCCGAGAACCTGGAGTCTGTTCCCGACATCGACTTTATCACGCAAAGGATCATCGCTCCGCTGGAGCAGCCGCTCAAACCGAACGGTCACATCCAGATTCTTTACGGCAACCTTGCAGAGCTGGGTTCCGTGGCCAAGATCACTGGCAAAGAAGGAGAGCGTTTCACCGGTCCCGCCCGCGTGTTCGACGGTGAATTTGAACTGATCGCGGGGATACAATCCGGCCGTGTAAAATCCGGGGACGTAGTGGTGATCCGTTACGTAGGCCCCAAGGGAGGCCCGGGTATGCCGGAAATGCTGAAGCCCACTTCCGCTATCATGGGCGTGGGATTAGGCAAGAGCGTGGCATTGATCACGGACGGCCGCTTCTCCGGTGGCACACACGGTTTCGTGGTCGGTCACATCGCCCCGGAAGCATTTGAAGGCGGTAACATCGCGCTGGTGAAGGATGACGATGTGATTGAAATAGACGCGGTGAACAATATCATCAAAGTGCACCTCTCTGACGAAGAGCTCGCAGCCCGCAGGGCCGCATGGCAGCAACCGGCATTGAAGGCAACGAAAGGAATATTATTCAAGTACGCAAAACATGTAAAAAATGCAACAGAAGGATGTGTTACCGATGAAGACTGAGGAGTCTGACAAGCGGGCCACTGCTGCCCATGCCGAGATTATCACCGGTGCGGAAGCCGTGATCCGGTCACTGATTGCAGAAGGCGTGGATACCATCTTTGGTTATCCCGGCGGCGCCATTATGCCCATTTATGATGCCCTGTACGATTTTCAGGATCAGGTCCATCATATCCTGGTCCGTCACGAGCAGGGTGCAACGCATGCTGCTCAGGGCTATGCAAGGGCAAATGGCAGAGTGGGCGTGGCTTTCGCTACCTCCGGTCCCGGCGCCACCAATCTCGTTACCGGTCTTGCCGATGCGCATATGGACTCTACGCCCATCGTCTGCATCACCGGTCAGGTAGCCGCTTCCCTGTTGGGTACGGATGCTTTCCAGGAGACGGATGTAATTGGTATCACCATGCCTATCACCAAATGGAACATCCAGGTTACAAAGGCGGAAGATATTCCCGGCGCTATTGCCAAAGCTTTCTATATCGCCCGCAGCGGCCGTCCCGGCCCTGTGCTGGTAGACATTACCAAGAATGCACAGTTCGGTAAACTGGACTTTCAATATAAAGCCTGCGAATACATCCGCAGTTACCAACCTGTTCCGCAATTGAAGGAAGAACCTTTACAGGCGGCTGCAGCGCTGATCAACAGCGCAAAGAAACCTTACATCCTTTGCGGTCACGGTGTGCTGATCGCCGGTGCGGAAAAAGCATTGCTGGCTGTGGCCGAGAAAGCGCAGATTCCGGTGGCCTCCACGCTGTTAGGGCTTTCCGCCGTACCGGTGGATCATCCCTGCTACGTAGGTTATCTGGGCATGCACGGCAACTACAGCCCGAACATCAATACGAATGAATGCGATGTGCTGATCGCTGTGGGGATGCGGTTTGACGATCGTATCACCGGGGACGTGAGTACCTATGCCCGTCAGGCGAAAGTGATCCACATCGAAATAGATAAGGCCGAGATCAACAAGATCATCCCGGCAGATGTAGCCATACATGCGGATGCGAAACAGGCGCTGGAAGCCCTGTTGCCGCTGGTGAACGCTGCTGGGCACAAGGAGTGGATGCAGTCATTCAAAGAGCTGGATAAGCTCGAAGACCAGAAAGTGCGTGAGCGGGAACTCTTCCCGAAAGAAGGCATGCTGAAAATGGCGGAAGTGATCCGTGTGATCTCCGAGCAAACAGAAGGCAAGGCCATTCTTGTGACCGACGTAGGTCAACATCAGATGGTAGCATCCCGCTACTACCGTTTCAAAGATCCGAACACCAATATCACCAGCGGTGGCATGGGCACAATGGGATTCTCTGTTCCTGCGGCTATGGGTGCGAAAGTAGGTGCGCCTGAGCGGGAAGTAGTGGCGAGCATCGGGGGCGGCGGTTTCCAGATGACGCTGCAGGAACTGGGCACTATTTATCAATCCGAGATCGGTGTGAAGATCGTGATCCTGAATAACAACTTCCTGGGTATGGTGCGCCAGTGGCAGCAACTGTTCTTCGACAAACGTTATTCATCTACCGAAATGGTCAACCCGGATTTCGTACAGATCGCAAAAGGATTCTACGTTCCGGGCCGCAAGATCACCGAACGTTCAGAACTGGAAGGCGCGGTAAAAGAAATGCTGGACACCAAAGGCGCCTATCTGCTGGAGGTAGTGGTAGAACAGGAAGACAACGTATTCCCGATGGTGCCGGCCGGCGCTCCGATCACCTCGATCCGCCTTGAGTAACCGTTCATTTTTTAACTGAATCAACATGCAAAAAGAATTTACCGTAACCGTGTACACGGAAGACAGGATCGGGATCACGAACAGGATCTCGGTGATCTTCACGCGCCGGGGCATCAATATCACCAGCCTTACTACCGCAGAAACAGAAATATCCGGTGTATACAAGTTCATCATCACTGTGTTGTCTGAAAAAGAGCGGCTGGAAAAGGTGGTAGGGCAGATCGAAAAACTCATCGAGATACATCGCGCATTTGTGCATGAAGAAGATGAAGTGGTGTACCAGGAGCTGGCGCTGTACAAGATATCTACCAAAAGTCTGCACAACGGGGATATCGAGAAGATCATCCGGGATAACAATGCCCGCATCCTCACCATCACGGCAGATTATTTTGTGCTCGAGAAAACCGGCCATCAGCAGGAGCTCATCGCGATGCTCAAGAAGCTGGAACCATACGGCCTTATAGAATATTCTAAAAGCGGCCGCGTAGCGATCGTGAAATGGAGCCGCCGTTTCCATGAGCATCTGAAGGATCTTTCGCTGATAGAAGCGGATAATCTGAAAGACTGATACGGCACGATCAATTTATACAACCTGATACTTTAAAACTTTTTAAAAAACACGATCAAAACATGGCAACTATCAATTTTGGCGGGGTTCTGGAAGACGTAGTAACCAGAGAAGAATTCCCCATGGACAAAGCAAGGGAAGTGCTAAAGAATGAAACAATCGCGATCATCGGTTATGGCGTTCAAGGGCCTGGCCAGGCGTTGAACCTGAAAGACAACGGTTTTAACGTGATCATCGGTCAGCGTAAAAATTCCAAAACATGGGATAAAGCCGTAGCAGACGGTTGGGTACCGGGTCAGACTTTGTTCGAGATCGAAGAAGCTGCACAGAAAGGTACGATCATCCAATACCTGCTGTCTGATGCAGGCCAGATCACACTGTGGCCTACACTGAAGCCTTTCCTCACCAAAGGTAAAGCCCTGTATTTTTCTCACGGTTTTGGTATCACTTATAAAGAACAGACCAATATCATTCCGCCCGCTGATGTGGACGTGATCCTGGTGGCTCCCAAAGGTTCCGGTACTTCCCTCCGCAGGCTGTTTCTCGCTGGTCAGGGCCTGAACTCCAGCTTCGCCATCTTCCAGGACGCTACCGGCAAAGCCCGTGAAAGAGTGATCGCACTGGGTATTGGCGTAGGCTCCGGCTACCTGTTTGAAACAGATTTCAAGAAAGAAGTATACTCCGATCTTACCGGCGAACGTGGTACGCTCATGGGCGCTATCCAGGGAATCTTCGCCGCCCAGTACCAGACGCTGCGCAGCAACGGTCACTCTCCTTCTGAAGCGTTCAACGAAACCGTGGAAGAACTGACCCAATCCCTGATGCCGCTGGTAGCAGAGAACGGTATGGACTGGATGTATGCTAACTGCTCCACTACCGCACAACGTGGTGCGCTCGACTGGTGGAAGAAATTCAAAGACGCTACCCAGCCTGTGTTCGATGAACTGTATGCGAGCGTAGCAGCAGGTAAGGAAGCGAAACGTTCTATCGACTCCAACGGTCAGGTGGATTACCGCGACAAACTGAACAAGGAGCTGGAAGAACTGCGTAACAGCGAAATGTGGCAGGCAGGTAAGACAGTAAGAAGTCTGCGTCCTGAAAATCAGAAATAAGTTAAATGGTTATATTGATCAATTGCTGGATTGGTAACGATTCAGCAATTGATCTTCTTTTGACCCGGCGTTAGAATATCTATTGAGCTTCGTTGCGTCGCACACTTCAACAACAAAATGTACTTCAGCAACGGGCCACGAAGACAGGAAGACACAAAGATTCACAAAGTGTCCTACAATAACTTAATGGCCATTGACTTTAATGACTATTAAGTTTTCACCATTCACCATTGACAATTCACCAAGTGAGTACTTCTACAGATACAGTAAACAAGCTCAACTTCGTTGAGGCTGCGCAGCGATTGAAGAAGGTGGTTACAAGAACACCACTGCAATTCAATCACAACCTTTCGCGCAAATACCAGTGTAATATTTTTTTGAAGAGAGAAGACTTGCAGATTGTACGCTCTTACAAACTACGCGGTGCATATAATATGATGAGCAGCCTGCCTGCTGATCAGTTGCAAAACGGTGTGGTATGTGCCAGTGCGGGCAACCATGCGCAAGGCTTCGCGTTTAGCTGTAAAAAGCTGAACATTAAGGGCGTGGTTTTCATGCCGATCATTACACCCAAACAGAAGGTGAACCAGACTAAAATGTTTGGGGAGGATTTTATTGAGATCAAACTGGTAGGCGACACGTTTGATGACTGCGCGATTGCTGCAAAGCAATATACAGCGGAGCACAACATGACGTTTATACCACCGTTTGATGATTACCGTATTATCGAAGGACAAGGCACTGTAGCTGTTGAGATTTATGAAGAGCTAACGAATATTGATTACATTTTTGTACCCGTAGGCGGTGGCGGATTACTGTCCGGTGTTGGCACGTATATTAAAAGCGTATCACCTGAAACAAAAATCATTGGGCTGGAACCAGAAGGCGC
>OFTY01000962.1_pt1 | contig 15411 bp, 11 predicted proteins | sample 1775061 | NCBI WGS metagenome assembly OFTY01 (sample SAMN08195773, study PRJEB24354) | sludge metagenome | isolation source: sludge from phenol fed wastewater aerobic bioreactor B | place: India: Nagpur | collected 2016-09-16 | reverse complement strand
GGCGTCTGCGCGCTCCGGTGTTGAACTTCCCGCCTGACAACTCCAGTGTGCAAACACTGCCGCCGTCAAGGTGGTTGTATCCTGCCAGCGAACAGACTTACAATACAGACAATTACAATACGGTGAAGGCTGCTGACAAGCTTACCACCAAACTTTTCTGGGACGTGAGGTAAGGACACGTTCAAGATTGGAGATAAAACTCCGGCCTCCTCAGGGAGGCCGGAGTTTTTTATTATGATGGTATTTTCCTGTTTTCCTACATTATTTTATCGTGTTTTAAGAAAAAGTTACCGGAACGTTAAAGAAATTGAAATTTTTTCTTTGCCCGTTTGATAAGATTATCTAAGTTGCGTCCGTTCGTTTTTTCAGGAGCAAACTTGTGTGTGTCGAGTGAAAATGTCGTGCATGGAGTCACAGGTTTTTTTATTGGCAGTATGCTAAAACGTTTTACTGCTGGTATGGAAGCCGTGTCGTGAAAATGAGAAGCGTGTAGTGATATCACAGGTTTTTTAAAGGATAATCCGCTAAAACGTTTTACCTCCTGCTTCCGGAACAACGAAGAATGAAACCATTGCTGACTCAGGAGTAATATTTCCTTTCTGTTAGCCGGAAAAATTCGTACCCATTATTATCAGCCAACGTATGTAGGCCGCAGCTATCAACCGCTGACGGCATGAAATTGTATTGCCTGGCGCGCGGACAGTGACGCAGCGCCAACAGTATAGGATCAATTGTTCTCATTCACGTCAAAAACTTAAAATCTAAGGAAGCTATGCGAAGAATTCTGCTTCTCACCACGTTGCTCACCTTTTGCTTTGCACCCTTCTCCCGGGCGCAGGTGAAAAAAGTGGTTACCGGTACGGTAAAGGATGCCAACGGCACCCTGCTCCCTGGTGTGACCGTAAAGGAAAAAGGTACGATGAACGGCGCTATGACAGCTGCTGACGGCTCTTTCAAGATCAGTGTACAACCCTCCGCCACACTGGTATTCTCATTCATGGGCTACCTGCCCCAGGAGGCCATCGCCGGTAACGATCCTTTGATGATCGTGCTGAAAGAAGATGCGAAGAATCTCAATGAAGTGGTGGTAACCGCACTCGGTATCAAACGGGAAGCCCGTAAACTGGGCTATGCGATGACGGAGCTGAAAGGTTCGGAAGTGGCTAAGACCAACTCCATCAACCCGGTAGCGGCCCTGCAGGGTAAAGTAGCAGGGGTGGACATTTCCGGCGCCGCAGGTGGTCCCCAGGCGGCTAACCGCATTGTGCTCCGCGGTGCGAAATCCCTCAACGGAAAGGATCAGCCGATCTTCATCATCGATGGGGTGATCTTTGAAAATGACAAATCAGATGATGCGGTGAACTTCGGGAATGTGCTCAAAAACTTCAACCCGGATGAGTTTGAAAGCGTATCCGTATTGAAAGGCGCTGCAGCTACTGCATTGTATGGCTCCCGGGCCATCAACGGCGCTATCCTCATCACCACCAAAAAAGGAACGATCCGCAAAGGGATCGGGGTGGATGTAAGTCAAACCGTACAATTTGAAAAAGTATACCGCGGTCCGATTGACCTGCAAAACGTTTACGGCGCTGGTACCACCGGTGTTTTCAACAAAGACGGCGATGGTAAAGACGTTGTGCAATGGACGGCCAATAACTATGGCCCGAAAATGCTGGGACAGATGGCCAAGCTCCCGAACGGCGAGTTTGCACCTTACAGCCCGCAGCCGAACAACGCGCTGGATGGATACCAGCTTGGCAAATACATGAATACGAATGTAGCGGTAGAAGCGGGAACGGATAAAGCGAACTTCCGTTTTTCGTACTCTCATCTGGATAACAACAGCGTGATGCCGAACAACAGGTTCTTCCGGAATTCCTTCTCCCTCAAATCTTCCGCGGTGATCTCCAAATGGCTCTCCGCCGATGGAGGTTTCACCTACGCTTTCAGCAACACCCTCAATCCGACGCGCCAGGGTGGTGACTATACGAATCAGAACATCGGCCGTAAATGGATCTATGTTTTCCCCCGTAACTACGATCCCGCTTATTGGAGCGCCCGCTACCTCGGTGGCCTGGGAAGAAAGGATCCCGGCGGAAACCTGCTGAACGACATCCTGCCCACCAACCCCGGTGCCGATTATTGGTTCACGCTGAACCACGACCGCTGGGAACGCAAGGAACGCCTCATGATGGCCAACATGTCTTTGAACGCTACGGCTACCGACTGGCTGAAATTTGTGCTGCGCGGTAACTTCAGCAACGAACAGAACTCCGATGATCGCCGCGAACTCGGCTGGGATATCAACTTCGGCGGTTCCCGCGGATTGTATGCGCTCTCCGGCACCAACCAGACGCAATATACTTTCACCGGCATGGCCATGTTCACGCCCAAGCTCCGGAACCCTGACTTCACCTTCAGCGCCAACCTCGGCGCGGAAACCTGGAACTCCGGCATCGGTAACCAGTACAGTGCCAGAACGAGCGGCGGGCTGAGGATCCCGGGCCAGTTCACCATCACCAACAGCATCGGAACGGTGGACGCGAGCAACAACAAGATTCTCAAGCGCAAACAAATCAACTCCGTTTTCGGAAGCGCCAGTCTTGCTTACAAAAATGCCTTCTTCCTGGATGTAACCGGAAGGAATGACTGGTCTTCGGCTTTGATGTACCCCTCGGGTGTAGGGACTTATTCCTACTTCTATCCCTCCGTGAGCGGTGCGTGGGAGTTCACGGAAACCTTCAAGGGCAGCCTTCCTTCCGCTATTTCCTATGGTAAGCTCCGTGCATCTTACGCAGTAGTGGGCGCGGATATCGATCCATATGAGCTGAACACCGGCTACCAGATGGAACAATTATGGAACGGCGCTTCTATTACCAATATGCCGTTGTATTACATCTATAACAAAGACACTTATCCGAATCCGAATATGAAGCCTTCCATGGCTTATTCTACCGAGTTCGGGGCCGATGTAAGGTTTCTGAACAACCGGTTGGGAGTTGATGTGGCGGTATACAGCACGGATATTAAGAACCAGCCGCTGAAGCTGGATGTGGCGCAGGAATCCGGCGTGGCAAAGAAACTCATCAATGCAGGCCGGTTCCGCAACCGTGGTATCGAGATCGCTATTAATGGCCGCCCGGTTGAAAGGAAGGACTTCCAGTGGGATGTGACGCTGAACGGCAGCCGTAACGTGAATAAGATCGTTGCACTCGCTCCCGGCATCAATACTTATGAGATGGGCAGTGATCAGGACGTGAAAGTGATCGCGAAAGTAGGGCAGTCTTACGGTGTGCTGACTACCAACTACGGCTATACGAGATACATTTCCGCAGATCCTGCCAAGAACGGAAAACCGGTCATCCAGAGTTCTGCTTCCTATCCTTTCCAGTTCAAACGCGGTTTTGCGGAAGTGGGCAACATCACGCCTGACTTCAATCTGGGCCTGAACAACAACTTCAGCTATAAGAACTGGACACTCGGATTCCTCATCCAGGCGCGCATCGGTGGAGACATCTTCTCTGCTTCCCATCAGTATGGGACCGGTCGTGGCTCTATCGCCGGCACACTGCCTGGTCGTGATGCGGAAAGCGGTGGCCTCAAATGGAACGATGGCGGCCGTGAACGCAATGACGGCATGATCCCGGATGGCATATTTGCCGATGGAACCAAAGTGAAGGGTCCCGATGGTGTTACCCGCGACGTAGGCGGGCTCAGCTATCGCGAAGCATACGACAAAGGGTTCGTAAATCCGCTTTCTCCTTACAACTATTACAACATGATCGGCGACTGGGGTGTGGGTATTCGTGAAGCATCCATCTTTGACGCATCTTATGTGGCACTTCGGGAGGTTTCTCTCGGTTATAACTTCCCCACCCGCATGGTGCAACGCTGGAAACTGACCAAAGCGCGTGTGATGCTGGTGGGCCGTAATCTTGGCTATCTGTATAACAACCTCCCGGATCATATTAACCCGGAAGGTTTGCGTAACAACGCAACCAGCGCTTTCTCCGAGTATGGCGGTGCGCCTTTCGTGCGTAACATGGCAGTAACGGTACAACTTGGTTTCTAACAACAAAAAAGGAAGAAGATGAATCTCAAAAATAAACTGGGTATCGGCGTAATTGCCATGGCAACACTGGCCAGCGCCTGTACCAAAGATTTTGCAAGTAAGAATACAGATCCGGAGGTTTCCCAGAACCTGCCGCCCGAGTTTATGATCACTACTTCCCAAAAGGGAATGGTGGACCGGGATTATGAATGGTTCTACGACAGTTACCAGTACCTGATGCGCTGGATGCAATTCACGGTGGCTTACGCTGACGGGAACGCCGCCGGTATGTACGGAGCACAAAACACGAACGGATATTACAATGCTTTCTATACAACCATCGGCCGTAACCTGGTGGAGATTGAAAGGATCGTGAAGAATAAGCCTGCCGCAGAGCGTGGACAATACCGCAACCTCGTGGCTATTGCCCGGGTGCATAAAGTGTTCGCCGCTTTCCGCGTAACGGACGTGAACGGTTCCATTCCTTATACGGAAGCGCTAAATGCCAGGGAAGACGGTAATTTCACCCCCGTATATGATGATCAGGAAAAACTGTTCGCACAGTTTGATCTGGAACTGAAAGGCGCAGTGGATTCCCTGCTGAAGCCTGCTACAGATCAACGCAGCTACAAAGGCTATGATATTTTCACTTACAATGGTGATGCCACCCAATGGGTGAAAGCTGCAAATGTGCTGCGCCTGAAAATAGCCATGCGCCTGATGAAGCGGAACCCAGGCAAGGTGAAGGCCATTGCGCAGGAAGTATTAGCCAGTCCGGCCGGTCTTTTTACCGGTAACGGAGACGAATGGAAGTTTGTTTCCAGTGCGGATAACTTCGCGCGCGGCGGTAACTGGAATGCACAGGGAAGCGCCAGCAGGGGAGGAAAGAACCTGATCGATTTTATGTATGACAATGCCGATCCCCGTTTGCCGCTGTTCTTCAAAAAGAACGAGATGACGCAGGCGAATTTCAACAGGCTGAAGAACGGAGGCGCTTTCCCGGCTACTGCAGTATATAATCCCCGCCAGTACGTTGGACTGCCTGCCAGTCCGGATGCGCGTAATAATCCTGCTACCATCAACCTGTTCGGGGTGAAAAAATATAACATCACAGAAGATGGTAAAGTGGTATCCTTGTCCGTAGACACCCTGTCGCAATTCCAGAACAGGCTTTTCGACCTTAGCTCTGACGGGAATGGTTCCGGAAGATATACGCAACCCATGCTCACTTACGCAGAGCAATGCTTTATACTGGCAGAACTGGCCTTGCGCGGAATGATCGGGGAAGATGCGGAAGGATGGTACAAAAAGGGCGTGATCGCTTCTGTTGATGCTTATAGCACGATGGCAGCCGCAGCGCAGACAGTAGGTTATGCACCGGCAGATCCCAACACCGTATCTGCATACCTGTTACAACCGAAGATCGCGTTCACCGGAACGAATGAAGAAAAGATGGAGAAGATCGGTATACAGAATTTCCTGAACCACTTCAAATCTCCCTGGGAAGCATGGGGTTCCTGGAAACGTCTCGGATATCCCAAAGAAGGCGGTATACTGCCGCTTGAAGTGGTGGTGATCGATGGTAACAAACCGGAGATCCCTCGCCGCTGGGAGCTTCCACAACCTCATTTGAGCAATCAGGCCAATTACAACAAAGCAATAACAGACATGCAGGCAGGCGGCGAATATGGCGCGCCCAATCAGCTGACCGGCCGCGTGTGGTGGGATAAGAAATAGGGTGAAGCATGCTTATGGAAAAAGAAAAACTCCGGGAAAACCCGGAGTTTTTTATTGGTCCAAAACGTTCGTGAAAATTTAATGCAAAAGATTCTTGATCTCGTTCAGCTTCAACAACGCTTCCACGGGCGTTAACCGGTTAATATCCACATGCTCCAGCTTTTCCCGTATATCCGAAAACGTTGCACTATGCGCATCAAAAATACTTAGCTGTACTTTCTGCGGCGCTGCAGTGATCCGGTCCAATGGCGCTTCAATATGCTGGCTTTCCAGTTGTGATAGTATCTCGTTGGCCCGCTGGATAAGCTGCGGCGGCATGCCGGCGATCTTCGCGACATGAATACCAAAACTATGGCGGCTCCCGCCCGGAGCCAGTTTGCGCAGGAAGATGATCTTGTTGCCCACTTCCTTGTTCGTGATATGAAAATTCCTCACCCGTCCATGTTTATTCTCGAGTTCGTTCAGTTCATGATAGTGCGTGGCGAAGAGGGTTTTGGGCCGGTGCGGCGTCATGTCATGCAGATATTCCACAATACTCCAGGCGATGGAAATCCCGTCGTAGGTGCTGGTACCGCGACCGATCTCATCGAGGATGATCAGGCTGCGGGAGGTCAGGTTGTTGATGATGCTCGCCGTTTCATTCATCTCCACCATGAAAGTACTTTCACCACCGCTGAGGTTATCGGAAGCGCCCACGCGGGTAAATATCTTGTCCGTTAACCCGATCTCTGCAGAAGAAGCAGGCACGAAGCTGCCCATGTGCGCCATCAGTGTGATCAGTGCGGTTTGCCGCAGGAGGGCGGATTTACCGCTCATGTTGGGACCGGTGAGGATGATCACCTGTTGTTCATCCTGATGCAACAACAGGTCGTTCGTAACATAGGTTTCCCCGGTTGGCAATCCCTGCTCGATGACGGGATGACGGCCTTCCCTGATATCGATATGATGAGAGTCATTGATCTGCGGGCGCCGGTATTTGAACTGTACGGCGTTATGCGCAAAGCAGAGAAGGCAGTCCAGGCGCGCCAATGCCTGCGCGTTCCGCTGTACCGGCTGGATGTATTCCTGCAGGTGCAACAGCAGCGCATCATACAACTGCATTTCCAGCGCCAGTATCTTTTCTTCCGCGCCGGTGATCTTTTCTTCGTATTCCTTCAATTCCGGCGTGATGTATCTTTCCGCGTTGGCCAGCGTTTGTTTGCGGATCCAGTTGGCGGGCACTTTGTTCTTGTGGGTGTTGGTCACCTCGAGATAATACCCGAACACGTTGTTGAAAGCCACTTTCAGCGAAGGGATCCCGGTGGCCTCGGATTCCTGTTGCTGGATGCGCAGGAGATATTCTTTTCCGGAGGAGGCGATGGCCCGCAGATCGTCCAGTTCTGTATGCACACCCTCGCGGATCATACCACCTTTGTTGGCTTGTACGGGAGGATTGTCGGCTATTTCAGCCAATATTTTATCGAGGATAGGCTGGCAGGGGTCCAGTTGCTCCTCCAGGTTGCGAAGATGCGCGTTGTCTGTCGTTTCCAGCAGTTGTTTGATAGCGGTCACTTCCTGCAGGGCACGGGCCAGCTGCATCACTTCCCGCGGGTTGATTTTTTTCAGCGGGATTTTGGATACCAGTCGCTCGAGGTCTCCCACTGCTTTGAGATGCTGTTGCAGCCCGCGGGTACGGTCTGCATCGCGGATGAGGCTCTCCACGGCGTCCAGCCGTTCGTTGATCCGTTGTATATCCCGCAACGGGAAAACGATCCAGCGTTTCAGCAGGCGTGCGCCCATGGGGGAGAGGGTATTGTCCAGCGTGCCGAGGAGCGAACGCCCCTGCTCCACCGTACTTTGCAGCAGTTCCAGGTTGCGGATCGTGAAACGGTCCATCCAAAGGAAATCATCCTGATCGATGCGCTGCATATTGGTGATATGCTGCAGATTGGGATGCTCGGTGTCTTTGAGATAGTGCATGGTAGCACCTGCCGCGATGATAGCATCTGTCAGTTCCTCCACACCAAACCCTTTCAGGGAATGGGTCTCGAAATGTTTATGCAGGATCTCCCGGGCGTAGGTGGCTGTAAAGATCCATTCCTCCAGTGTATACGTATAAAAGCGGGAACCGAAGGTTTGCCGGAAATGCTTCTGCTGTTGCTTTGCAAAGATCACTTCAGCAGGGCGAAAGCTTTGCAGGAGCTTATCGACATATTCCAGACTGCCCTGTGCCACAAAGAACTCTCCCGTGGAAATGTCGAGGAAGGCCACACCGGTATGCTCCTGCCCGAAATGCACGGCCGCCAGGAAGTTATTGGTGCTGTTTTCCAGGAGTTTATCGTTCACCGCTACGCCCGGCGTTACCATTTCGGTCACGCCGCGTTTTACGATGCCTTTCACGGTCTTGGGGTCTTCCAGCTGATCGCAGATGGCTACACGATGGCCGGCCTTTACGAGCTTGTGAAGGTAACTGTCCAGGGAATGATGAGGAAAGCCTGCCAGATCAACATAAGATGCGCTGCCATTGGCCCTTTTCGTGAGCACGATGCCCAGTACGCGGGAAGCGATCACCGCATCTTCATTGAAGGTCTCATAAAAATCCCCCACCCTGAACAACAGCACGGCATCCGGGTACCGGGCCTTGATCGCCTTGTGTTGCGTCATAAGGGGTGTTTCTTCCGATTTACTTTTCGCCATGCGGCAAATATAAAAAACAGTTGGCAGTCATTGACAGGCTTCAACTATCTTTGCAGGATGCGCAAGTTAAACATGCAGGAGCTGGGCCGGAAAACGGTCGCGGAGTTTAAGGCGGCTGACAAAACGCCGCTGGTGCTTGTTCTGGACAATGTGCGGAGCATGCACAACGTGGGATCTGTGTTCAGGACCGCCGACGCTTTCCTGTTACAGGGCATCGTGTTATGCGGATATACGCCCGTGCCGCCGCATCGCGACATTCAAAAGACCGCGCTCGGCGCCACGGAAACCGTGGAATGGCAATATTACACCACCACCCTCGAAGCGGTGGAGGCCCTGCGGAAAGAAGGGTATACTGTGATGGCCATCGAACAGGCGGAAAGGAGTGTGATGCTGGACCGGTTTTCTCCCGCTGCAACGCCGCTGGCACTGGTTTTCGGGAATGAAGTGAGCGGGGTGGATGCCGAAGTGATGAAACTGGCGGATGGATGTATAGAGATACCACAGTCCGGCATGAAACATTCGCTGAATATTTCCGTGAGCGCCGGCATCGTTGTATGGGACCTTTTCACCAAACTCAAATCTCAAAACTAATCTGCCTGTCATGCCCTCCACCACTATCCGGAACTATCTTTCGCTCGTAAAGTTCAGTCATACCATCTTCGCGATGCCATTCGCCATGATCGGTTTTTTTCTGGCGGTTTCCTGGGCGGGGCATACGTTCGACTGGACGAAGCTCCTGCTCGTAGTGCTTTGTATGGTGTTCGCCCGTAGCGCTGCCATGGCATTCAACCGCTGGCTGGATGCGGAGTTCGACAAAAAGAACCCGCGTACCGCAAAACGGGAGATACCGGCCGGGATCATTTCTTCTTCCAATGCCCTGTACTTTGTGATCGGTAACGCGTTGCTGTTCATGGCCACTGCCTGGTTCATCAACCGCGTATGCTTCTTTTTATCGCCGGTGGCATTGCTGGTGGTGTTGGGATACAGTTATACCAAGCGCTTTACCGCCCTTTGTCACCTGGTGTTGGGCGTAGGGCTTTCACTGGCGCCCATCGGGGCTTTTCTGGCGGTTACCGGATATTTTGCCCTGTTGCCCGTATTGTTAAGTGTGATGGTGCTCTGCTGGGTTTCGGGTTTTGACATTATTTATGCTTTGCAGGACGAGGAGTTTGATCGTTCCCAGCAACTGCATTCCATCCCGGCCTGGCTGGGAAAGACCGGCGGGTTAAGGTTTTCCGAGGCGCTGCACCTGGTAGCAGCGGGTTTGGCTATTGCCATTGGGCTTATCGGCGGTTTGCACTGGTTGTACTGGATAGGAGCCGGGATTTTTATACTAATGCTCTTCCTGCAACACCGCCTCGTAAAACCGGACGACCTTTCCCGCGTGAACCTCGCTTTTATGACCACCAACGGGATCGCCAGCGTGGTATTCGCCCTGTTCGCGATCGCTGACCTGCTGATCCTGAAATAAATAATCGTCTGCATGCCAAGGATCCTTGCTATCGACTATGGGAAAAAACGCACCGGACTGGCGGTGACCGATCCGCTGAAGATCATTGCCAGCGGACTCGGTACCATTCCTTCCCATGAACTCATACCCTTCCTCCGGAAATATTTTGCGGCTGAAGCGGTAGAGCTCGTGCTTATCGGCCTGCCCCGCAACCTGGATGGCAGCGCCACCGATGCCACTGCGCTGGTGGAAGAGTGTATCCGTATCCTGCAAAAAAATTTCCCGGATATGCCACTGAAGAAGGTCGATGAGCGGTTCACTTCCAAAATAGCTTTCCAGAGTATGCTGGACAGTGGTCTGAAGAAGAAAGACCGTCAGAACAAAGGACTGGTAGACGAGATCAGTGCCACCATCCTGCTCCAGGAATACCTGCATCACACAGGAGGTTGACCCTCAACCCGAAAATCCCTACTTTTGCATTCTAATTCCATTAACAAATACAATGATATTATCAATCGTAGCCTATGGCAGCCAGGTATTGAGGGAAGTAGGTCAGGATATTACGCCCGACTATCCCAATCTGCAAACCTTCATCGATAACATGTGGGAAACCATGTACGCCTCCAGCGGGGTGGGACTGGCCGCGCCGCAGGTGAACAAACCCATCCGCCTTTTTGTGGTGGACAGCGAGCAGATCATCAACAATCTCGAAGAAGACGAAAAAGATGCCTATCCCGGCGATCATGGTATTAAACAGGTATTTATCAACGCAAGGATCATAGATACGGAGGGAGATGAATGGGCTTATACCGAAGGCTGCCTCAGCATTCCCAAGATCCGGGAAGATGTGTACCGCCCTGAAAAGGTGCGGATCCGCTATCTTGATGAAAACTTCAAACAACACGAACGCACTTTCCATGGGATCACCGCCCGGGTGATCTTCCACGAATATGACCACATTGAAGGCAAATTGTTCATAGATTACCTCAAGCCCCTGAAAAAACGCATGTTGAAAAGCCGCCTGGACGATATTTCCAAAGGAAAGATCAAAGTGGATTACAAGATGAGTTTCTCTAAGTAATTAGAAAAAATAATTATGCCTTAAAATTTCATATTGTAAAAATTTTCATTATTTTAGTGACACTATTTATACCGATCCTTGGGAACTGCAAACACATACACGGAAGCTGAACTGGTACAGGGTCTCAAGGCCCGTGATCAGCAGGTCTTCAGCTATTTGTATGATCACTACTCTCCGGCCCTTTACGGGGTGGTTCTCAAAGTCCTCAATGAAGAAAATGCTGCAAGCGATGTGCTGCAGGAAGTATTTCTGAAAATATGGCGGGGTATTGAAAGATATGACATGGAAAAAGGGCGTCTCTTCACCTGGATGCTCAACATCGCCCGTAACACCGCCATTGATTCTCTCCGTTCCAAAGCGCATAAACTGGATCAGAAAATCCAGGAGCTGGGTAATGACGTATATCAACATACAAGTCAGTTAACGGTTCATCCCTCTGTGGATCATCTTGGTCTCACCAAGGTGTTGGAAAAACTCAGCAAAGAACAACGGATCATTATTGACCTTGCCTACTATAAAGGCTGCACCCAGGAAGAAATCGCCAGGGTGCTGGACATTCCTTTGGGTACGGTGAAAACCAGGATGCGCAATGCCATCATTCAATTAAGGAGCATACTAAAACAGGTATAGCAATTGGACGTACAACGTTACATATCATCCGGCATCATTGAAAGCTACGTGGCGGGCCTCGCTACGGACCTGGAGGTCCGCGAGCTGCAGGCTGCGATAGCGCAATCTCCGGAAGTAAAGGCTGCCGCGGATGCCGTGCAGCTGGATATGGAACGTTATGTGCAGTTCTTCTCCGTTGCACCGCCGCCTGCCGTGAAAGAACGCCTTTTCCAGCTGCTGGATCAGGAGGGCGGAGAAGCGGTTATACCCGCCGGCGCAGATGAAACTGCTCCCGCTTACGCCCTACCGGAGGAAGAACCGGCGAAAGCGGCATCTCCTGCACGCATATGGCGATTCGTAGCGGCTGCGGCGATCCTTGGCCTTATTGCCAGCGTAGCGTTCAACGTGATCTATTTCAACAGCACCAACGAGTGGAAAGATAAATACCAGGCCCTGCTCACGGAACAAAATAAAATGGTGGCGCAAAACGACGCTTCACAGGCGCGTTTGCAACATGCAGAAGGCATGCTGCAACAGATGCGGAACCCCGATATGAAAATGGTGAGGATGTACACGGCTTCCAAAGAACGTCCCAACCTGCTGGCTACCGTTTACTGGAACACGAAGTCGAAAGAAGTGATGCTGACTGTCAACAACCTGCCGGAACCCGCACCGGATAGGCAATACCAGCTGTGGGCCATTGTGAACGGCGTACCGGTGGATGCAGGCGTGTTTGATATGGGAGACATCGCCAAAGGATTCCAGAAAATGAAAACCTTCGAAGGCAATCCCCAGATGTTTGCCGTTACCCTCGAAAAGAAAGGCGGTAATCCCACTCCCACACTTACGCAGATGTACCTTGCCGGGAAGGTTTCCAGCTGATAGCATCCCGTTAAAATTCTGTTAGAATATATTCCCGGCGCGGGGGATGGCCCGAAATCCTTATTTTTGCCGGATGCGTAAAGTCCTGCTACTGTTATTCTTTTTGCCCTGCATTCCTGCACTGGCGCAAGATACTGCACGTTATAAAGGAATGACCATTAACCTGGATGAAGTTGTCGTAAAGGCAAAGCGTATAGGCTTTGACGTGAATGGGTTTATCAAAAGGGTGGAAGAAGACACCACTTTTTACCGCGCTTTCAAGAATCTTCGTTTTATCGGTTTTACAGCCGATAACGACATCCGCATTACGGATAAGAAAGGGGGCAATACCATTGCTTCCCTCAAAAGCCATACACGGCAGATCATGAACGGCAGCTGCCGTCACATGGAAGTGCTGGATGAAAAAACGAGCGGTAATTTCTACACACGCAAAGGGGATTATAACTATTACACTGCAGAGTTGTACGCCAACCTGTTCTTCACAAAAGGCACGGTGTGCGGGGAAGACGACGGGAAGCACAAAGGCAGTCTGGCCCGTCATAAATCACAACTCAAACAACTCATCTTCAATCCCGGCAAACCTATTTCCGGCGTTCCTGTGGTGGGTAACAAAGTAGCCATTTTCGACCGGGACCTGATGCGGTATTATGATTTTTCCATTACGTCCGATAAATACGCCGATACGGACTGTTATGTGTTCAGCGCCATTGTTCGTAAGAACCTGGGCAGCATAGACCGTGCGGAAGTAGTGATCGATGAACTGATCACCTATTTCGATAAAGAAACGATGGAAATCGTCGGGCGTAATTATTCGCTTTCCTACAGAACCATCCTGTTTGATTTTAATGTGCGGATGAATGTGCAGATGACCAAGTTCGGCGATCTGCTGCTACCGGCGCTGATCACTTATAGCGGTACCTGGAATGTGCCGTTCAAGAAACGGGAAACCGCAATTTTTACGGCGAAGTTCTCTGATTTCGGGAAGTGAGTTATCGGATCAGGGTAACGGTTCCCTGCTTCCTGTAATATTTATTCTTCAGTTCATCCACATATTCCACGATCCACACATAAGTGCCTGCGGGCGCCGTTTCCCCGTTGTTTTTTCCGTTCCACGCCACGCCGGGGTTCGTTGTATAGAACATGAATTCACCCCAGCGATTGTAGATACTGAGCTTGTATTTTGCGATGAGGCATCGGTACTTCGGCCGGAACACGTCATTGACGCCGTCTCCATTGGGTGTAAAGGCGGTGGGGAAGAAGAGCGTGCAATTGCAATCCTGGTAACGTACTTCAATGGAAGCCGTAGCGCGATTGCAGACATTGCGTGCTACAATGGCATAAATACCAGGTTGTGTAACGAGGTAGGTAGGGGTGGAGGTACTATCCTGCCACTTGTAATTCGAGCCGGCCCCACGCGGTATAAGGGTGAGGGTTTCGCCGATGCAAAGTGTGGTATCCAGGCCGAGGATCACCCGCAGGCTATCCTGGAAATCCACCCGGATGGTATCTGATTCCACACACCGGCCGATCTGTACTCTTACGTAGTAATAACCTGAACTGTCCACATGATACGTAGCCTGATCTGATCCATCCTGCCATAAATAACTGCCAGTTCCATGATCCGCATTCAGCACCAGGAAATTCGGATAGCAAAGCGTAGTATCGTTCCCGAGGTTGATCTTTTGCAGGCGACTGTATCTTACCCCGATTGTATCCACTACATCGCAGATCCCGTTGATGGTCACAAAAACTGAATAGTCCCCGGCGCGATTGACGTTGATACTGGGCGTCCTCGCCCCGGTATTCCACACATACCGCGTCGCCTCCGGCCGCGCTGCATTAAGTATCACGGATTCCCCCGCACAAAGCAGCGTGTCCGGCCCCAGGCTGAAAGGGTAAGCAGGGCCTCTGAAATTGATCGTAACCTGACTTGTATACACGCCACAACCCGCCACAGTAGCCCGTACCCAGTAAGGGCCGCCTGGTCCGCGCGCAACAATAGTGGGCGTGGTTTCCCCGGTACTCCACACATAGGTGGCATTCTGCGCGGTGGCATCGAGTGTGAGCATTTCCCCGGTGCAGAGCGTGCGATCCGGTCCCAGATTGATCTTCGGGATGGGAGAATAGAACACGTTCACGGAATCGGGTTCCATGCAACCGTTGATGGCTACGTGATAGGTGGCCATCTGGGAAACGAGGAAAGTATTCGTTCCGGGCACAGTGTCCTGAAGGTAATACCAGGTGTAGGTAGCGCCGGGAATATTGGGGGCTGTGATAGTGGTGGTACTGTTCTCGCAAAGGGTGAGGTCAGGACCGAGGTCTACACCCCGGGGCGCTACAATGGTGATGTTCGAAGTGGTGATATCTTCTATGCCATTCCGGTAAGTTTTCAATGTGACGGTGTAGGTACCGGGTGTGCGGTAGATATGATAAGCGCCGCGGATGAGTTTGGACGAATCTTCCGGAAGTAACGGCGGACTAACAAAGTACCATTTCACAGAATCGATCCCTCTTATATCATCCGTGATAGTGAATTTTACCGTATCATTCAGGCAGGTAGTATTATACTTGAAACTGGTCAGAAAAAAACGGGTGGGAGCGCCGGTGGCTATTGAACGCAGGGGAGCCATCAGCACCATCATCAGCAGGCAAAAGGTAACGCCGGCAAGGTTTTTCTTTGGAGCCATGTTGCCGCGAAATTAGCGGAAATATTGATATGTAGATTGTTTTTAATAAAATAATTAATGTGGATTTAAAGCGGATCACTCCTCATCTTTCCGCTTGTATCTCCGCCATTTTTCCAGCACTCCGGCAAAATCTTCGGGCAGTTCGCTTTCGAAGAGCATGGGCTTGCGGGTACGGGGATGGATGAAGCCCAGGGTTTGGGCATGCAGGGCGTGCCGGGGCATGAGCTGGAAGCAGTTT
>OFTY01000959.1_pt1 | contig 15437 bp, 15 predicted proteins | sample 1775061 | NCBI WGS metagenome assembly OFTY01 (sample SAMN08195773, study PRJEB24354) | sludge metagenome | isolation source: sludge from phenol fed wastewater aerobic bioreactor B | place: India: Nagpur | collected 2016-09-16 | reverse complement strand
AACGACCAGATCAGCGAGGTGTATTCGAATGGCGCGACGATCGACACCGGCGCGCGCTTCATGCCTTCGAACAGGAGATACTGCGCGATCCCTCCCAGCGCGCCGACCGCGAGCAGCAACGCGAGCTGGACCGATGTCATCGGTTGCCAGAGAAGGAGGGCCGGCACGATGGAGAAAACCAGGAAGAAGGCGTTGTTCAGCACGACCTGGATGATGGTGCGCTCCTGCAGCGCGGTCTTGCGCATCAGCACGATCGCCACGCCCCACAGCACCGCCGCCGCCAGCACCAGCAGCACCGGCGTGGACAGGCCGAGGCGGTGCGTGGCCCGGGCGATAAAAACCCCGACGAAACCGACTAGGACGGCAATCCAGCGCGGGACGGGAACTTTCTCGCCCAGCAGGATCACGGAAAAGATCGTCACGATGATCGGGGCAGCGTAGTAGATGGTGGTGAGTTCCGCGAGCTGAAGGCTACGCGCGGCATTGTAGTAGCAGATCCATGCCGCCAGGGTGAAAACACTGCGCAGGAACATCGGCCAGACGATCGCGGAGCGTGCGCTGTCCTCGACAAGCCGCCGCCCGCCAATGGCCATGCTGCCGATCAGGATCGCGACACTGCGAAAGAACATGATCTGCCACACCGTCAGGCCGGCGACGAGCAGCTTGATCGAGGCATCCTGCGCCGAAAACAGGAAATAGGCGGCGCCCGTCAGCAAGATGCCGCTGAGCACCCTTTCCCGGCTTTCGAGGACGACGACATCGGCCATGAGTTATCGGCTTGTAATTATTGCCTGAAACAGACTCGGACCTGTTCCGGCCCGGCGCGCCAACCTATAGGAGCGAAAGCTCGCCCGGCGCTGCACCAGCGCCAGCCTTGCGTTGGGGCAGGAATGGTATTCCGACCTTGCGATGCTATCGTCTGAAGCTCATCGCAAAATAGCAGGCAATTGTTCGCATGACATACGATCGCTCCTGGCTTGAAGAAGCTTTCCGTTCGAAAGCGCGCCCGCGCCTGTTGTTTTTCTGGGGCCATCAGCCAACGAAGGATGGCCGTCTGACGTCCTCCTGCTTCAGTCAGTGGTGGCCAGCGCCCTTTACGGTGGATGGCTCGCGCTATCCAACGGCTGAGCATTGGATGATGGCGGCCAAGGCGCGTTTGTTTGGCGACGAGCAGATGGCCGTGCGGATACTGGAGGCGGGAAGTCCCAAGCAGGCGAAGCAAATGGGGCGGGAGGTCAAGGGTTTCGACGGAGCCATTTGGGATCGGGAGAAACGCGACGTCGTCGCCGAGGGCAGTTTTCAGAAATTTCGCCAGAACAAGGACTTGGGCGAGTTCTTGCTCGCCACCGGTGACCACGTGCTGGTCGAGGCGAGCCCTGTGGATCGCGTCTGGGGTATAGGTCTCGCCGCCGATGATAAAAAGGCCGCCAATCCCCTGCTCTGGCGAGGGGAGAACCTGCTTGGCTTTGCCCTCATGCGGGCACGGGATCGCTTGCGAGACAAAACGGCATAGCGCAATTTCAGGAAAGCGTGACGCGGCTTTCCTCTGTCATTGCGCCAAAGCCAAACGCCTTGCCTACTGCGTTGTCTGGTAGAGCTCGGAGGCCGCCTCCTTCAGCGCGCGCCTTCCATCCGGCCTGAGATACATCATGTGGCCGCCCTCGACGACGTCGAGCCGGATCGGCTTGGTGTCGGCAAGCGAGGGCAGTTGGTTCACGAGGTAGCGTGAGGCGAAATAGGGCGTGACGAGGTCGGTGTAGCCATTGACGATGACGACGCCGAGGGCAGGGTTGAGCGCGCGCGCCCGCTGCAGGTCGTTCATCACGCCGGCATAGCCCTGGCCTGATGTGCCATAGTCCCAGTTGCGGCTGATCTCGCCATTGAGCAAGCGATAGCTGATGTCGGTGCGATAATTGAGCTCGTCGCGCGCATAGGCGACGAAGGCCGACGTCAGCACCGGCACGCTGCGGTCCAGTACCGGGTCGGGGCCGGCGATGCGAGCGCTTTCAGGCGCGATGTCGGCTGTGCCGAGCGTAGCATCATAGGGGCTCAGCACCTTGCCCTTCGCGCGCTGGAACTCGCGGGCGAAGAGGCCTGTGGGTACCCGGGCGAAGTTGCGCTGCACGAGATCGAGCGGCAGTCCGGTGATCTCCGCGACGCGACCGCTCGCCTGCTTGCCGCCTTGATCGAGCCCGCTGTTGAGGGCGCTGAGATAGTCGCCAAGCGCATAGTGCTCGACCTCGGAGAGCCTTTGCTTGAGCGTATCCCCGGTGACACCGTCGGCGGCGAGGCGCGCCGCCGCCAGCGAAGGCAGTTCAAGCGCCCAATGCAACTGGTCGAACTGGTCCGGCCGCACCAGCATGAACTCCAGCGCCGGCGAAATCAGCACGACGCCGCTCGGGTTCAAGCCGACGTCCTCCTGCAGCGTCCTGGCGAGCAGCGCGGCGCGAAAGCCACCATAGCTTTCGCCGGCGAGGAAGAGCGGCGACCCGGTACGGCCATTCTGCGCCAGATAGAGCCGGATGAAGGCGCCGACCGAACTGGCGTCCTGGTTGATGCCCCAGAAGTCCTTCGTGTCCTGGCCAGGTGCCTCGCGGCTGTAGCCGGTGCCGACCGGATCGACGAAGACGAGGTCGGTCATGTCGAGCCAGCTGTCGGGATTGTCGATGAGCTTTTGCGGCGGCGGCAGGAATTCTCCGTCCGCGCCGGTCGCTATGACGCGCGGGCCGATCGCGCCGAGATGCAGGTAGGCGGAAGCGGCACCTGGCCCGCCATTGAAGACGAAGGTGATCGGACGCTGCTTCCCCGGGGTGGTCGATTGCAGCGTATAGGCGACATAGAAAATCTCGGCCGTCATCTCGCCCTTGCCGGAGAGCAACGAGATCGTGCCGGCCTTGGCCTGATAGTCCAGCTTGCGTCCGGCAATCGTCACGGAATGGTTGGTTACCTGCGGCTGCGGCAGCAGCGACAGCACGCCGCCCGTCGGGGCAGGGCGCTCCGCCGGCTCGGCAAGGACCGGTTGCGCCAGGGCGGCAAGCGACAGGAGGATGAGGGGAACGAATTTCAATGTGGTCCGCATGACACCTCCAGGGAACGATTTGTGCAAACCTATGGTGGGGCAGTCTAAGTCAAAGGGGCTGGCTTGGGATGGCTGCGCCACGCCCCCCCCGCGCCGTCTTCCCTCGCGTGCGACCGCCAGACAGTGCTATCAAGGGAAAAGACCATCGAAAGGGCAAAAAGATGGACGCGACCGCACTGAAAGCCATGCAGACGCCGCTCAAGGCCGCCTATCGCGACGACGCCGCGCGCGCGCTGATAACGCTTCGCGCCAAGGGCAGCATCGATGACCAGTCGATCGCCTGCAAGGTCGAGACGGGCAGGGCCCTTGCCATAGCCGGTCTTCACCCGGCAACGGGCGGCTCGGGGCTTGAGCTCTGCTCCGGCGACATGCTGCTTGAGGCGCTGGTGGCTTGTGCCGGCGTCACGCTCAAGGCAGTGGCGACCGCGCTGGAGTTCAGACTGGGACATGCGACGATCGAAGCCGAAGGCGATCTCGATTTTCGCGGCACGCTCGGCGTGTCGAAGGAGGCGCCGGTCGGCTTCCGCGCCATCCGGCTGACATTCCATCTCGACACTGACGAGCCGCAGGAACGCATCGATTCGCTGCTCAAGCTCACAGAGCGCTACTGCGTCGTGTTCCAGACCATCAACCAGCGTCCCCAATTGACGGTCCGCGCCGAACGCTGAGAACGGCGGTGGATCTGTCCACAGCCCGAATCAGTACGGTCCCCTGAACGTTCTGCTGGTTCAGGGGACCGGTAGCTTGTTGCTGTCTGAAAGAGGTGCCGGCTATTGCGCCGATGGCACTTCGTTGTCGCCTTCATCGGTGAAGGGCGAGGCGCTCGGTACGCACTGTACCGACCAGCCGGACGGGGTCGGCTGCTTCTGATACTCCGCGACGGCGTTGGTGCACTGCTCGCGCGTGTCGAAGGTGCTTGGCAGCACGACCATGCCGCCTTGCGGGCCGGCAATCACCAGATACCAGACCAACGCTACGGATGAAGCTGCCATGGGAATTCCTCGTTTGTTGTGGGAGTCGATGGACCTTATCAACTCTTGAGGAATGGCGAAAGCGTGGCCGCCATGACTGTGTGCGCTGCAATATTACAGTCGCGTGATCGACGTCGTTCGAAGGCTGTTCGCACCGACGATGCAGCCCTTGGCGCGACCTCTATTCCGGCAGGCGATAGGCGACGAAGCGGTTGTGCTTGGCCTGGAAGATCAAGCCCGTCTCCGTCAGGTCTGGGCTTGCCAACGGCACGATGCGCTTGGCGACCTCCGAGGGATGCGGCAGCGTCTCGGGATCCTCGCCGGGCATGGCCTGCGCGCGCATTGCCGTGCGGGTGCCGCCGGGATCGGCGGCATTGACGCGCAGCGCCAGGCTTTGCGTCTCCTGCGCCCAGGAACGCACCATCGCCTCCACTGCCGCTTTCGAGGCCGCATAGGGCGCCCAGAACGCGCGCGCCGAATGCGCGAGGCTGGAAGTCAGGACGATGGCGCGGCCGGCATCCGACAGCCTGAGCAGCGGGTCGACCGAACGGATCATGCGCCAGGTGGCCGTGACGTTGATGGTCATGACCTTCTCGAAGGTCTTGGCCTCGACATGGCCGATCGGCGAGATGACGCCGAGCACGGCGGCATTCGCCACGAGAATGTCGAGCTTGCCCCAGCGCTCATGGATGGCGCCGCCCAGGCGATCGATGCCGGCCATGTCGGCGAGATCGAGCGGCACCAGCGTCGCATTGCCGCCAGCCGCCTTGATCTGGTCGTCCAGTTCCTCCAGCCCACCGACGGTGCGCGCAACCGCGATCACATGCGCCCCGGCGGCGGCCAGTTCCCGGGCGATGAAATAGCCGATGCCGCGCGAGGCACCGGTGACGACCGCCACGCGGCCGGAGAGGTCGAGGGTCATGCAAAAGCTTCCGTGAGGATGGTCGGGCGGTGCTATGCCCCGCTGGTCGCTAGCAGCGACAGCGTGCGCACATTGTCGTGGCCTTCGAAATCGAGCAGGCGGGTCGGATACTCTCCGGTGAAGCAGGCATCGCAGAATTGCGGCTGCTCGCCATTGCGGCCGGGTTCGCCGACCGCCCGGTAAAGCCCTTCAATGTCCAGGAAGCCGAGCGAATCGACCCGGATGAAGTCGGCCATTTCCGCCACCGACATGCGCGAGGCCAACAGCTTGGACTTCTCCGGCGTGTCCACACCGTAGAAGCAGGAGGCGCGCGTTGGCGGCGAGGCGATGCGCATGTGCACTTCCTTCGCGCCCGCGTCGCGCACCATCTGCACGATCTTCTGGCTGGTGGTGCCGCGCACGATGGAATCGTCGACCAGCACCACGCGCTTGCCCTCGATGATGCGACGGTTGGCGTTGTGCTTCAGCTTGACGCCCATATGGCGGATCGAATCGCCGGGCTGGATGAAGGTCCGCCCGACATAGTGGTTGCGGATGATGCCAAGCTCGAACGGGATGCCGGCAGCCTGGCTGAACCCGATCGCGGCCGGCGTTCCGGAATCCGGGACCGGCACCACGACATCGGCCTCCACCGGGCTTTCCTTGGCGAGCTCGGCGCCAATGCGCTTGCGCACCTCGTAGACGTTGCGTCCCTCGACCGAAGAATCCGGGCGGGCAAAATAGACATATTCGAAGATGCAGAAGCGGGTCTTCTGCTGTTCGAAGGGGAAGATGCTCTCAACGCCCTTCGACGTGACGACGACCATCTCGCCCGGCTTGATGTCGCGCACGAAACGCGCGCCGATGATGTCGAGCGCGCAGGTTTCCGAGGCAAGAATCCAGGCGCCGTCGAGGTCGCCCAGGACAAGCGGCCTGATACCGAGCGGATCGCGGCAGCCGATCATCTTCTTGGCCGTCAGCGCGACCAGAGAGAATGCGCCCTCGACCTGACGCACCGCTTCGATGAAGCGCGAATTGAGGTCGCGTTCCTTGCTGGTGGCGACGAGATGCAGCAGCGTCTCGGTGTCGGAGGTCGAGGAGAAGATCGAGCCCTGTTTCTGCAATGCCCGCTGCACGGTCAGCGCATTCGTGAGATTGCCGTTGTGGGCGACAGCGAGGCCGCCTTCGGCGAGCTCGGCGAAGAAGGGTTGGATGTTGCGAACGCCGGCGCCGCCTGTCGTGGCGTAGCGCGTGTGGCCGATGGCCCGGTTGCCCTGCAGGCTGTCGATGACCCGCTGCTTGGTGAAGGTGTCGCCGATCAGGCCGACATGGCGTTCGACATGGAACTGCGTACCGTCGTAGGAGACGATGCCGGCTGCTTCCTGGCCGCGATGCTGCAAGGCGTGCAGCCCCAGCGTGACGATGGCGGCGGCGTCCTGCCGGCCGAAGATGCCGAACACGCCGCATTCGTCGTGGAAGTGATCGTCGGCCTCGGCGGAAAGCACGTCGCCTGCGTCTGCCTTTGAGTCTGCCATCTGGGGCTCAAGCTCCGCTAAAACCGCCATATAAGGCGTGCGCGCGTCGAAAGCAACGCGCGTCCTCTCGCCTTTCACATGATCGCCTGCGCCTTTCTGGCGCGGGCGCTGCGCATCAATTGGCTGGCGCGGGATTGGCCGGCGCCGGGGCGTTGTCCGCAGGCGCGGCGTCGTTGCCGCTGTCGTCCGGCGCCGGCGTGTTGCTGTCATCGCCATTCGCCGGCGCTTCCGTGGCCGGCGCGCCCGTCGCGGCAGGTGCTCCAGCGCCGTTGGTCGCCTTGTTAAGCTTCTTCAGGATCACGTTTTCCGGATCGTCGGGCATCAGGCTTTCGATCTTGTTGCCGATCGATTCGAGCAGTGGACGCGACTTGGCTTCGGCGATCCAGGTGGGCGACTTCGCCCCGGCCAGCCAGTTGAAGAACATCAGCGCCACGGCGACGACCAGGATGCCGCGCGCCGCGCCGTAGAGGAAGCCAAGCGTGCGATCGAGAGCGCCGATCCTGGAATCGATGATCCAGTCGGCGAGCTTCATGGTGATCACGCTGACAACGATCAGCGCGATGATGAAGACGACGCCCGCCGAGGCCGCCATGGCGATCTTGTCGTTGTCGACATAGGGCTGAACGTAAGGCAGCACAGGCTTGTAGAAGAAGAAGGCCGCCGCCGCGGCCGCCGCCCATGAGACGACGGAGAGGACTTCGCGCGAAAACCCGCGGACCATGGCAAGCATTGCCGAGACCAGGGTGAAGCCGACGAGAATTCCGTCAAGCAAGGTAATCGGCATGTTCTTCGCCCCACTGCATGAGCCGCATCAATCCTGCTCGTCGACACGGCTACGCCTTGAGCCGGCTATGCGTGCGACGAGATCGGCGAGCTCGGTGGGCTGGAAAGCGCCGGCCCCAATCCCCCCGGCAAGTTCCCCGCTGCCCAAGGGCAGAACCGCGCTTCCGAAACCTAGCTTTTCGGCTTCCTTGAGGCGCTGTTGCGCATGCGCAACCGGCCTCACGGCGCCCGAAAGGCTGATTTCGCCGAAATAGACGCAATCGGCCGGAAGGGCAAGACCGGTGAGGGAGGAAACCAGCGCCGCGGCGACCGCCACGTCGGCCGCGGGCTCCGAGATGCGGTAGCCTCCGGCGACGTTGAGATAGACGTCATGCTGGCCGAAGCGAACGCCGCAATGGGCCTCCAGCACCGCCAGCACCATCGACAGCCGTGAGCCGTCCCAGCCGACAACGGCGCGGCGCGGCGTGCCGAGAGAGGATGGCGCGACCAGCGCCTGGATCTCGACCAGGACCGGGCGCGTGCCTTCCATGCCCGCGAAGACGGCGGCGCCTGGCGATTTCGCGTGGCGTTCGCCGAGGAAGAGCTCCGACGGGTTGGAGACCTCACGCAGGCCCTTGTCCGACATCTCGAAGACGCCGATCTCGTCGGTCGGTCCGAAACGGTTCTTCACCGTGCGCAGGATACGGTAGTGATGGCCGCCTTCGCCCTCGAAATAGAGCACGCCGTCGACCATGTGCTCGACCACGCGCGGACCCGCGATCTGGCCTTCCTTGGTGACGTGGCCGACCAGCACGATCGCGGCGCCTGTGGATTTCGCGTAGCGGATCATCGCCTGGGCGGCGGCGCGCACCTGAGTGACGGTGCCCGGCGCCGAATCGGCAAGGTCTGTCCACAACGTCTGGATGGAATCGAGGATGACGAGGTCCGGCCGCTTGCCGTCGGCGATGGTGGCGAGAATGTCCTCGACATTTGTTTCGGCGGCGAGCTCCACGGGCGTGGCGGCAACGCCAAGCCGCTGCGCGCGCAGCCGGATCTGAGCGACCGCTTCCTCGCCCGAGACATAGACGATGCGGTGTCCTTTCGAAGCGAGCGCCGCGGCAGCCTGGGTAAGCAGCGTCGACTTGCCGATGCCGGGGTCTCCGCCGACCAGGAGCGCCGAGCCCCGCACGAAGCCCCCGCCGGTCGCGCGGTCGAGTTCGCCGATGCCTGAGATGATGCGCGGCGCGTCCTCGATCTCGCCGGAAAGCGTCGTCAGCACCACGGCGCGGCCCTTGCGGGCGTTGCGCGTGTTGGCAGGCCCCGAGCCGATGCCGCCGGCGGTGCCTTCCTCGATCAGCGTGTTCCACTCGCCGCAGGAATCGCACTTGCCGGCCCAGCGCTGATGCACCGTTCCGCAATTCTGGCAGATGAACTGGACGCGGGATTTGGCCACGCGTCTACCCGCGCGCCTGTTGGCGGGAACCGTGGCTCGTTCTCATTGGGGGCACGAACAAGAAATCACTCCTGACCAAACCTCTCCGGCAGGTGATGCTCTTCCGCCAGATCGGAGAAGCGGGTGAATTCGCCGTGGAAGGCGAGGCTGACGGTGCCCGTCGGTCCGTGACGCTGCTTGGCCACGATCACCTCGGCCTTGCCGCGCGATTCGTTCATGTCCATTTCCCACTTCACGTGCTCTTCCGTGCCGAGCTTCGGTTCTTTGTTCTTGAGGTAGTACTCCTCGCGATAAACGAAGATCACCACGTCGGCGTCCTGCTCGATGGAACCGGATTCGCGCAGGTCCGACAGTTGCGGGCGCTTGTCGTCGCGGCTTTCGACCTGACGCGAGAGCTGGGACAGCGCGATGATCGGCACGCCCAGTTCCTTGGCCAGCGCCTTGAGGCCGGTCGTGATCTCGGTGATTTCCTGCACGCGGTTCTGCGAGGACTTGGCGCTCGAACCCTGCATCAGTTGGATATAGTCGATGACGATGAGGTCGAGGCCGCGCTGGCGCTTCAGGCGGCGGGCGCGCGCCGAAAGCTGCGCGATGGAGATACCGCCGGTCTGGTCGATGAACAGCGGGATCTTCTGCATGGTCTGAGAGCAGGCGACCAGCTTCTCGAAATCCATTTCCGTGATCTCGCCGCGGCGGATCTTGGAGGACGAGATTTCCGTCTGCTCGGAAATGATACGGGTCGCGAGCTGTTCGGACGACATTTCGAGCGAGAAGAAGCCGACGACACCGCCATTGGCCGCCTTGAACGAGCCATCCGCCTGCTGCACCGGTTCGTAGGCTTCGGCGATGTTGAAGGCGATGTTGGTGGCAAGCGAGGTCTTGCCCATGCCCGGGCGTCCGGCAAGCACGATCAGGTCGGAAGGCTGAAGGCCACCCATGCGGCGGTCGAGATCGCGCATTCCGGTGGAGATGCCCGACAGACCGCCGTCGCGCATGTAGGCGGCGTTCGCCATGTCGACGGCGGTCTTGACCGCGTCGTTGAAGCTCTCGAAGCCGCCGTCGTAGCGTCCGGTTTCGGCCAGTTCGAACAGGCGCCGTTCCGCGTCCTCGATCTGGTCGGAGGGCGCCATGTCGACGGGCGCGTCGTAGGCGATGTTGACCATGTCCTCGCCGACGGTGATCAGGGCGCGCCGCGTGGCGAGGTCGTAAATCGCCCGGCCGTAGTCGGCGGCGTTGACGACGGTCACGGCTTCCACGGCCAGCCGCACGACATATTGCGCTACCGTCATGTCGCCGACCTTTTCCTCGGCCGGGAGGAAGGTCTTCAGCGTGATCGGCGTCGCGATCTTGCCCATGCGGATCAATTCGGCCGCGACCTCGAAGATCTTGCGGTGCAGCGGCTCGTAGAAATGCGCCGGTTTGAGGAAGTCGGAGACCCGGTAGAAGGCGTCGTTGTTGACCAGTATCGCGCCGAGCAACGCCTGTTCGGCTTCGATGTTGTTTGGTGCCTCGCGGTAGAGCGGTGCTTCCGCCACGCCGATTTTTCGCGCTGCCTCTGCCATGATGTCCCCGATTTCGATCCCGGCTTCTCGATATCAGAACGACACGATTGGGTGCTGACCTTTCTGCATCACTGCAAAGCCAACTGAGCTTGATGCACGTTGTTCACAGGAACGACGAACCGTCCACAGGAGAGTATGCGGACGCCCTGATTCCGGTTGACTCGGCAAGCTCTGATTCTTAGGCCCGATATCGGAACGAAGCAAGAACAATCTCGCGGCTAGTTTTCACCGAGCGTCTCACCCCAGTCGAGTCGCCTGGCCATCTTGAAAAGCTCGCCGTCGCGTTTGGTGAAGAGCTGCTCGCCGGCGCTCCCGTCCGGGCGGCACAATTTGAGCGTCACCTTGCCGGAACCGGCCCTGGCCGGGGCGATCACCCGGGACGGGCGCGAGTCGGCCTGGCGCCGCGAGGCGGCCAGGTAGATGAACTTCTCGTCCTCCCATGGCACCTCGGCGTCCTTGGTCAGGCGGTGCAGGCGCGAGCGGGCGACGCGGCGGGAAAAATGGCACCAGTCGGGCTGGATGAGCGGGCAGGGCGCCTCGTGCGGGCAGGGGGCCAGCACATGCGCGCCGGCCTCGATCAGTTGCCGTCGGGCCGCGAGGATGCGCTGCCAGCCGGCGGGCGTACCCGGTTCGACGATGAGCAGCACGTCGATGGTGAGTCGCCAGAGCCCGTCGATCAGTTTCGGCAGCGAGGCCGGGACGATCTCGTCCAGCACATAGGCGGCGCTGACTAGGTCGGCGGGTTCGAGATCCGTGAGATCGATGGTCGCGTCGCCGGCCATCCAGGTGACGCCGGTCGGCATGGCATGGGCGGCCATCGCCTCGCCGAGCCTGCGCGCGGACGCGCTCGCCTCGAGCAGGACAGCCTTCTTCAGATCCGGCCAGCGGTCAACAGTGGCCCAAAGCATTGTGCCAGGGCCGGCGCCGATATCGAGCAAGGTCCGAGGCTCGAAATCGGCCCGCGCCTCGGACAGGGCCTCGATGCTCGCCCGCACGGCTGCGTACGTTGCCGGCAGTCGCGCGGCCAGATAGGCCTTCACCGCCAGGTCGTCGGCCATGTGCAGGCGACCGTCGCGCAACTCGGCGCGGTAGCGTTCCGACAGCGTCCTGGCGGCCTGCCTGAGCTGCTGCAGGGGCACCTTTTCGAGGGTGTGGTCGACGGCCTGTCGAAGAGGGGCGGGGAGTTCCATGCCTCAGGCCCCCCTTGGCGCCAGCAGGATGACCGATGCGCCGGCGATGCAGAGCGCGGCTCCCGCCAGGTCCCAGCGATCCGGCCGCACGCCTTCCACCAGCCAGAGCCAGCCAAGCGACGCCGCTATGTAGATGCCGCCATAGGCCGCGTAGGCGCGGCCTGCCGCATTCGTTTCAACCATCGCCAGCAGGAAGCCGAACAGCGCGAGGGAGACCAGGCCTGGAGCGAGCCACAGCGGCGACTTCTCCAGCCGCCACCAGGCCCAGAAGGAAAAGCAGCCGGCGATCTCGGCAAGCGCGGCGGCGATATAGATGGCGTAGGTCATGAAAAAGGCCTCTCGAACGAGGCCTTTTCATGCGATCGGGGCGCGATGGCAAGCTGCAATGCGCGATTGCCTATTCCACCCTCTTGCGCCGTATAGGCTTGGTGGGTGCGGGCTCCTGGCGGTGGCCGAGGTCGCGCATCTCCAGCGCCTTCTCGCATTTGGCCATGTAGTCGCGCGTCATCGGCAAGGTGTCGTTCTTCTTGGTGATCTGGAACTGGAAGATCACCAGGTCCTGCCAGCGGAAGGCAGCTTCCGAAGCGGCGAGATAGAACTCCCACATGCGGCAGAAGCGCTCGTCATAGATCGCCTTCGCCTTGTCGCGATTGGCGGCGAAGCGCTCGCCCCAGTGTTTCAGCGTTTCCGCGTAATGGAGACGCAAGATTTCGACATCGGTGACGACGAGTCCGGATTTCTCGATTGCCGGCAGGACTTCCGACATCGCCGGTATATAGCCGCCCGGGAAGATGTATTTGCGGATGAAGGCGCTGGTCGCCCATGGCACGCCCGAGCGGCCGATCGTGTGGAGCAGCATCACGCCGTCGGGCTTGAGCAGCGTCGCCGCCTTGTCGAAGAACGTACGGTAATGGTTGACGCCGACATGCTCGAACATGCCGACCGAAACAATGCGGTCGAAGCGTTCGTTGAGGGCGCGATAGTCCTTGAGGTCGAAATGCACGCGATCCTGCAGGCCAAGCGCATGCGCGCGGTCGGTGGAGACGCCGTGCTGCTCGGTCGACAGCGTGACACCCTGGACGTCGACGTCGAAGGCCTTGGCGAGATAGAGGCCGAGGCCGCCCCAACCCGAACCGATATCGAGCACCGTCTGGCCAGCCTTGAGCCGAAGCTTGGCCGCGATATGGCGCTTCTTGGCGGCCTGCGCCTCGTCGAGCGTCATGTCGAGCTGTTCGAAATAGGCGCAGGAGTACTGCATGTCCGCGTCGAGGAAGAGCCGGTAGAGCTCGCCCGAGAGATCGTAATGGCGCTGCACGTTGCGGCGCGAGCGCGACGTGGTGTTGATCTGCTGCAACCGCCGGAAAGCGTGGCGCAGACCTTCGATCGCCTTCGACCAGGTGGCGTCGATGCCGCCGCTGCCCATATTCGTGAAGGCGATGCGCATCAGGCCCAGCACGCCACCCTCGAGAATGTCGAGTTCGCCGTCCATGTAGGATTCGGGCACCGCCAGCATCGGATCGAAGGTGATCGCGCGCTCGGCATGGGCTGTCTTGATGTGAATATGGACGAGGTCGCCGCTTCCGTCGCCGAAGGTGGACGTCGAGCCATTCGGGCCGGTCACCTTGAGATTGCCTGAGCGCACCAGGCGGTCGAGAACGCGGTTCAGCAGAATATTCATGACCAAAGTCCCCTCTCGGTCAGACTTACTGTCTTATTCTGCATCAACAAGTAGGGTTTCGAAAAGTTCCAATTGGCACAAAATAGCCCGGGCTTGAGGCCCGGGCGTTGGTCCAGCACGAGGCCGGACGACAGGATGCGCAACGGCGTTGGCGGATCCTTTGAGGACCGCCAACAGGCCTATCAGGCGTTTTCTTCTTCGCCGAATTCGACGTTCGGGTCGAAGAAGTTCTCCGGCCGCGCATTGTCGTTGATGTCCTCGCCGTAGATGGCCTCGGCGGTGGTCAGCGTCTCGCCCTTGGCCTGGCGCTCGGCTTCGTCGGCCGTGCGGGCGATGTTGAGGGTGATGGTGACCTCGACTTCCGGATGCAGCGCGATCGCCACATTGGTCAGGCCGATCGTCTTGATCGGGTGGTTGAGCTCGATCTGGTTGCGAGCGACGGTGAAGCCCTCGGCGGTCAGCAGGTCAGCGATGTCGCGGGTCGACACTGAACCATAGAGCTGGCCGGTCTCGCCGGCGGAGCGCACGACGATGAAGCTCTTGCCGTCGAGCGTCTCGGCGACGTGCGAGGCTTCCGACTTGCGCTCGAGGTTGCGGGCTTCGAGCTGGGCGCGCTGGCCTTCGAACTTCTTCTTGTTTGCTTCGTTGGCGCGCAGCGCCTTGCCCTGCGGCAGCAGGAAGTTGCGCGCGAAGCCGTCCTTGACCTTGACGGTGTCGCCCATCTGGCCGAGGCGGGAAATGCGTTCGAGAAGGATCACTTCCATGGTCTTGTTCCTTAGCTGGGGCACGGGGTGCCCGGAATTGAATGGAACAGGTCAGGAAGCTATGGCGCTTGCCGCGCCGGTGTCGCTGTCCTGCCTGTCGCGGCAGTTAGAGGCGATGCCTCAACTCGGGATTTGGCGTTCGCCGGTCGTGCCCGCCACGGCCGGGAAGGAGAGACGGGCGGCAAGCCGCCCGCTCTGTAGTGTCAGGCCTTAGCGGACCACGTAGGGCAGCAGGCCGAGGAAGCGGGCGCGCTTGATTGCCTTGGCGAGCTCGCGCTGCTTCTTCTGGCTGACGGCGGTGATGCGCGACGGCACGATCTTGCCGCGCTCGGAAATGTAGCGCTGCAGCAGACGCACGTCCTTGTAGTCGATCTTCGGGGCGTTGGCGCCGGAGAACGGGCAGGTCTTGCGGCGGCGATGGAACGGACGCCGGGTCGGGATCTGGTTGATGTCGACCATTATTCTGCACCCCCTTCAACGTTTTCACGCGGACGGCGCGGACCACGGTCGCCGCCGTCACGGTCGCCGAACGAGCGCGGGCCACGGTCACCGCGATCGCGGTCGCCGAACGAACGCGGACCACGGTCGCCGCGATCACGATCGCCGAAACCGCCACGCTCGGAGCGCTCCTCGCGCTTCTGCATCATTGCCGAAGCACCTTCCTCGTGCGCTTCGACCTTGATGGTCAGGAAGCGCAGGACGTCTTCCGACAGACCCATCTGGCGCTCCATTTCGTTGAGCGCGGCCGGCGGGCAGGTGATGTCCATCAGCGTGTAGTAAGCCTTCCGGTTCTTCTTGACCCGGTAGGTGAGGGACTTCAGTCCCCAGTTCTCGATCCGGCCGACCGATCCGCCGTTGGCGGTGATGACGCCCTTGTACTGTTCGACAAGCGCATCGACCTGCTGCTGCGACAGATCCTGCCGGGCAAGGAACACATGTTCGTAAAGAGCCATAGTTCTTTTGCCTTTCTTCGTTTCTCTCCCGGTTCCCGGCGGCTAAAGCCTCTGCAACTTCTCAAATCCGCAAATGCGGAGAAGAAAGGAGCATGACGAGACGGTCGAGAGCGGAGACACGGGAGGCGGGCGCCTTGTGGCGTCGCGACGAAAGCTTGTTTTCAGGGAAAACGGCCCTCGGCCCTCCGTTCAGCCCCCGGTCGGGACCGGCAGATTGCCGGCCGATATACAGGAAAACCGCGCGAATGCAAGGCCGCGCTCAGAAAGCCTTGCGCCCGCATGCAAGCCGCGTGATCGCCAGCACCATGTAGGCGCCGAAGAACAGCGCCAGCGCCCAGCCGAAACCGTTCGGCCCGGCGATGTCCATGCCGATGCCGATGGCCTGCGGACCGATGATCATGCCGACCCCGTAGCACAGCACGAAGGCCGCGTTCGCCGAAGCGAGGTCGTGGCCGGACAGTTTCGAGCCGAGATGGGCGAGGCCGACCGTATAGAGCGCCGCCACCACGCCGCCCCAGACGAACAGCAGCGCGGCCAGGAGGTGCCAGTCCTGCGCGAACAGCGGCATGAGAGCGGCGCCGACGAAGCC
>OFTY01000958.1_pt1 | contig 15450 bp, 15 predicted proteins | sample 1775061 | NCBI WGS metagenome assembly OFTY01 (sample SAMN08195773, study PRJEB24354) | sludge metagenome | isolation source: sludge from phenol fed wastewater aerobic bioreactor B | place: India: Nagpur | collected 2016-09-16 | reverse complement strand
TTTTCCCAGGCGAGCATCTTGCCCGGATTGAGCAGCCCCCTGGCATCCGTCTCGCGCTTGAAGGCAAGCTGCACGGCGTCCGTCTGCTTCATGCCGCCCTCCTCCAGCGTGTAGCGGTGCGGGTTGAAGATCGGGCAACCGTTCTCCTCGAAGATGCGGATGATCTCGTCCAGTCGCTCCTCCGTGGTGAATTTTACGAGATTGAGACCGAAGCAGGTGATGTTGCCGTCCAGTCGCACGAATTCCAGATGCGAGAACACCTCGCCGGGGAACATCGCATCCATCTTCTCCACCAGCGCCAACTGGTTCGGGAACGGGTAGAGCGATTGCAAATAGGTGATCGACGGGTCGACCCTGAGCGCCCTGAGCGTCGTGTGGTTCCAGGCGAGCTCGTAGGCCGGCGGCAGGCCCTTTCTCTCCTCTGGCGACAGATCGGCGGCGTTGTAGGCGATCGTGCCGCCAGCGCGCCGGGTGAAAGCCAGGAAAGCATCGAGCGACTGCGGCGCCACCATGACGAGGCAGATGCTCATGCCCTCGGCGAAGAATTTTGCGTGGCGCTTGAAATATAGCTGCGGCACCGGCGCGGCGATCGGCGTGATCAGTTTCGTCAGCAGCCCGTCCTGGCAGGCGAGCGCGTTGCCGTAGCGGGCCGCATTCATGAAGCTGTCGAAACCGACGATCACGTCCACCCAGTCATAGGCGGCCGTCAGCGGCATCTCGACCTCGGTGATGATGCCGTTGGTTCCGTAGGCATGGGTGACCTTGTGCAGGTCCTCGCCGGCGAGGTCGAGCACCCGGGGCTCGGCCTCCATGGTGACGACGCGCAGGCGCAGCACGTTGCCGAAATCGCGCAGGCCGCCGAAATTGATCGAGCCGACGCCTCCCGAGCCCCCGGCAATGAAACCGCCGATCGAGGCCGTGTTGTAGGTTGAGGGCGACAGCCTGAGCTCCTGCCCGGAATGCGCCCGCGTCGCCTTGTCGATGTCGGCGAGAATGGCTCCCGGTCCGGTCACCACGCGCCCGGGCGCGATCGACCTGATGTCATTCATCTCCGCGAGGTTCAACACCACGCCGCCCGACAGCGGCATCGCCTGGCCATAATTGCCGGTGCCGCTGCCGCGCGGCGTCACCGGCACGCCATGCCTGTAGCAGGCGGCAAGCACGCTGATCACCTCGGCTTCGGTCCTGGGCGTGACGATCAGGTCGCCGGTGATGTGGTCGAGCTGCTGCTTGAGCACCGGACTGTACCAGTAGAAGTCCCGGCTCTTCTGCTGGACGATGGCCGGATGATCGTCGACCTTGATGCCGTCGAGGTCGCGCTTCAGCGCAGCGATATCCATCATCCCACCATCAGTTCATCGAGTTCGGCATAGTCCGGCAGGCTACGCTCGATTGCCTTGCCCGCCCGCACGACGATGCGATCCGATTCGGGCCGCGACAGCAATTCCGTCCAGCTCCGTCCCTTGAAGACGATGAAATCGGCGGCGCCGCCGGTCGAAAGAACGCCGGCGCCATCGAGCCTCATGACGCTGGCTGGCGTTGCCGCCACCGCCTTCGGCCAATCCCCGACGGGATGGTCGAAATGCAGGATACGCGTCGCCATGCGATAGACCTCCAGCATGTCGAGATCGCCATAGGCGTAGAACGGATCGCGCGTGTTGTCGGATGCTACAGCCACCGGGATGCCGCGCGCCTTCATCTCATGCAGCAGCGTCACGCCACGCCAGCGAGGCGTCGTGCCATTGTCACGCCGGTCCTGGAGGTAGAGGTTGCACATCGGCAGCGACACGACGGCGAGACCCGCCTTCGCCACCTTGTCCAGCGTGTCGTGCACGTCGAGGTCCGGCTGGCGCGCCAGGGAACAGCAATGGCCGACGAGGATATTGCCCTCGAAGCCGCTCCAAAGGGCTGCCTCGGCGATCTTCTTCAACGAGATCGCCGCGACGTCGTCCGTCTCATCGGCATGGAAATCGAGATCGAGCCCATGCTTGATCGCTTGCGCGAAGACATGGTCGAGCAGTTCCTCGAGGTCGGGCACCATGTAGGTGACGACTCCAAGCACGCCCTTGGCCGCGGCGACCCTCTTCGCCAGCCTGTCGAACCACTTCCTGTCGCGCACGCCCTCTATGCCGAGCAGGCAGGCCGCCTGCAGGTCGATGCGGCCGCGCCATCTGTCGCGCATCGTCTCGAAAACCGGCCAGGAAATCTCCTCCTGGGGCGCCACGCTGTCGAGATGAGTTCGCAGCGCGGCGGTTCCATGCGCGTAGGCCGACCGCAGCGAGAAATCCATGCGGCGCGCGACATCCTCCGCGCTCCAGCGGGCCACACGGTCGGCGCCGGTGGCGTTCAACGCTCCCATGAAGCTGCCGTCAGGATTGGGCTTGCGCGGCCAGATGTGCCCCTTGTCGATATGGGTGTGGCAATCGACGAAGCACGGCAGGACAATGCGTCCGCCGAGATCGATCGTCTCGCCCGCGCTCGATGCACCATGCGCGACGATGTCGGCGACCCTGCCCTCGGCGACGCTGATGTCGGCAAGCGCGAAACCGTCGCCGTCGAAGTTCGCGGCAAAGCCGGGAGTCAGCGACCGGTGAAGCCGCGCATTGCTCAGGCGGTAGGCGCTGGTAGTGGGTATCAATATCAGCGCTCCTGCTTGATCGCGCTCTCGTGCCAGCGCCGCAGGATCAGGTGCGATACCAGCGACAGGACGAGGAAGATGAGGATGCCGGTGAGCGAGATCAGCACCAGCGCCGCGAACAGGCGCGGCGCGTTGAGCCTGTAGCCGGCCTCGATGATGCGCGAGGCCAGCCCCGAGGATTGCCCGGTGGCGCCCGCGACGAACTCCGCCACCACCGCGCCGATCAGCGACAGGCCGCCGGCGATCTTCAGACCGCCCAGGAAATAGGGCATCGCCGCCGGCAGCCGCAGGTAGCGCAATTGCTGCCAGCGCGTCGCGCCGTTCAACTTGAACATGTCGAGCAAATTGCGATCGACCGAATTGAGACCAAGCGTGGTGTTCGACAGGATCGGGAAGAAGGCGACGATCCAGGCACAGAGCAGGAGCTTGGCGGTCTGGTTGTCGACATAGATGTTGATCAGCGGAAAAATCGCCACGATCGGCGTCACCTGCAGCACGATGGCGAAGGGAAAGAACGACATCTCGACCCATTTCGACTGGGCGAACAAGACCGCCAGCCCAACGCCACCGATCACCGCCAGCGCCAGGCTGAGGAAGGTGATCTTGAGCGTCACCAGAAGCGAGGAAAACAGCAGGCCGGCATCGTCATACATCGTCTGCAGCACCACGCCGGGGCGCGGCAGGATGTACTTGGGGATACCATTCCAGACGCAGATGCGGTCCCACAGCCAGATCGCCAGGATCATGATCGCCAGCGGCAATGCCCATCTGCCGATCCGCTCCAGCCGTTCCCGCCGCACGCGGCGCGCCTCCTCCGCATCGAGGCCGGAGGCGGGCTGATCAATGGCCGTCATCTTGCGACCCCGCTGTGGCATTCATGGCGCCCGCCAGCACGTCCGATGCCTCGCGGCAGAGCGCGGCATAGCCGGCCGAGGTCCGGAACCCCTCGTCGCGCGGATAGGCCGCGTCGACGGCCAGCTCGCCGAAGACACGGCCCGGTCGTGCCGCCATGACGACCACGCGATTGGACAGGAACACGCTTTCGAACACGCTGTGGGTGACGAACACCACCGTGAAGCGCTCGTCCTGCCACAGCGACAAGAGATCGTTGTTGAGCTTGAAACGCGTGATCTCGTCGAGCGCCGCGAAAGGTTCGTCCATCAGCAGCACGCGCGGCCGTGTGACCAGCGCGCGCGCGATCGAGACCCGCATCTTCATGCCGCCCGAGAGCTCGCGCGGCACCACCTTGGCGAAGCGTTCCAGATGCACCCGCTCCAGCACGGCCATGACCGCCGGCTCGGCTTTGGCCCGCGACACGCCCTTCAATCGCAGAGGCAGCCAGACATTGTCGAAGACATCTGCCCAGGGCAGCAGCGTCGGCTCCTGGAAGACGAAGCCTATCTGCGCGGGATCGACCTTGACGCGCCAGTCGAGCGCGCCCGAAGTCTGCGTCGACAGGCCGGCAATCAGGCGCAGCGCTGTCGACTTGCCACAACCGGAGGGGCCGAGCAGGCTTAGGAAATCGCCCTCCCGTATCGTCAGGTCGACGTCGCGCAACGCCGTCACGCCATTGGAAAAGGCCTTGCCGACGCCACGCAGTGCGAGCAGCGTCGGCCTTCCCTCCGCCATCGCAGGCGCCACTTTACCCAACCTCACTTCTTCAGCTCGAGCCCGACGCCCTTGTTGACGAAGGCCAGCGTGTAGGACTTCTTGATGTCGATGCCGGCGGGAATGACCTTGGCCTTGACCATCTTGTCATAGAAGCTCTGGATGTGCTCGTCGGTCATGGCGCCGATGCCGAGCTTTTCGGCGTCACCGGAATCGACGATGCCGAACTTCTTCATCTGCTCGATCGAGAAGGCGATCTGCTCGTCGGTGATATCAGGATTGTCCTTCTTGATCGCGGCATTGGCGGCGGAATTGTCGCCGTAGAGGTACTTGTACCAGCCCTTCGCCGAGCCATCGACGAAGCATTGAACCACCTCCGGCCGCTTGTCGATCGTGTCCTGCATCGTCTCGACGGTGGTGGAATAGGTGTTGAAACCGTAATCGGCGAGCAGGAACAGGTTCGGCTGGAAGCCGCCTTCCTTGGCTACAGCGAACGGTTCGGACGTGACGTAGCCCTGCTGGATCGACTTCTTGTTGGCGATGAACGGCGCCGGGTTGAAGGTGTAGGGAACGCGCTTGGCGGGATCGAAGCCGAACTCGCTGGTCATCCACAGGAAGAAGCTCGTCGCGCCCTCGTCGCCGATGATGTACTGGTCGGCGTTCTTGAGATCCTCCCACTTGTCGAGGCCCTCGCCCGGGTGGGCCATGATGACCTGTGGCTCCTTCTGGAAGTCCGCAGCGACGACGCGCAGCGGAATGCCCTGCTGCACCGCGTCGAAGGCCTGCAGCATGTTGCCGCCCATGTAGAAATCGATCTTGCCGGCGAGCAGCAGCGGCCGGCCGCTGACCTGCGGGCCACCCTGCATGATGGTGACATCCAGGCCGCAGGCGGCATAGGTGCCGTCGACCACGGCCTGGTAGTAACCGCCATGTTCCGCCTGGGCGAGCCAGTTGGTGCCGAACGTGACTTTCTCATTTGCCGCCGCGCCAAGCGTGCTCGCCGCGAGCAACATCACGGCGCCCAGCGCAATCTTCCGTTTTCCGTGCATCGACACCACCCTCCGTTTGCCCCGGAACGCCATGCGCCGGGTTCGACACCACAGGTTCAAGAAGCAAGACGTATGCCACCGACGGCGGGCGCCGGCTCCAACCGTCTTTCGCCGCCGCCGCGCGCAAAGAAACGGAAGGGTCTGCTGTACGGCGGGCATCGTGCCTATTTTTTGAACGCCTGTCCACAATCGGTCCGCCGGCATGCGCCGCGATCTTGAAGAGCCGGCGATCGCGGCCATACTCTGGCCGAGCAATGGAGATCGCGATGTTCAAGTTCCTCACCCCCAAAACCATCAAGCCGCCCTTCGCCCGCTACAGCCACGGTGTAGAAGTGCCGTCCGACAAGAGGCTGGTGCTTTGCTCGGGTCAGGTCGCGATCACGCCGGACGACCACATCCCCGAGGATGTCGGCGCGCAGACCGAACTGTGCTTCAGGAACATCGCGGCCATCCTCGGCGAGGCCGACCTGACGTTGAACGACGTCGTGCGTAGCAAGGCCTTCTTCCCCGAGCGCGCGCATCTGCAGGCCTATATGGAAGTCCGCAATCGGCTGTTTTCCGATCCGGCGCCGGCCTCGACGCTGATGATCGTGACAGGCTTCGCCCGCCCGGAATTCAAGGTCGAGGTCGAGGTGATCGCGGCAGGATGAAAGGCGGGATCTATCGGATCGACACGCCGGCCAAGCAGCGCTAAACCGGCCGGGATTGACGGCAATACGATCCGCCTTCCACTTCTCGAGGTTCGACATGACGGTTGCAAACAGACGCGTATGGTGGGGCGACTACCGGACCACGGAATATGCCTCGATCGACCCTGAGGGCACGATCGCCGTACTGCCGGTGGCGGCGATCGAACAGCATGGCCCGCATTTGCCCGTCTCGACCGATACGACGATCATGAACGGCATGCTTGAGACGATGATCGCCCGGCTGCCGGCCGAACTCGACATCCGCATCCTGCCCGTGCAGGCGGTCGGCAAGTCGAACGAACATCTGCATGCGCCGGGCACGCTCACCTTGACGGCGCCGACACTGATCGCGGCCTGGACTGAACTCGGCCTTTCCATAGCGCGCGCCGGCGTGCGCAAGCTGATCGTGGTGAATTCGCACGGCGGCAACGAGGAGATCATGGGTATCGTGACGCGCGAGCTGCGCGTGCGCGAGAAGATGCTGGCGGTGAAGACGAGCTGGCAGCGCTTCGGCCGGCCCGCCGGCATGTACAGCGATATCGAGGAGCGCCAGGGCATCCATGGCGGCGACGTCGAGACCTCGCTGATGCTGCATTTCCGGCCCGAGCTCGTCGAGATGGGCAAGGCCGAGAACGTCGTCTCCAACGTCGCGCGCGCGGAAAAGGAATTTTCGCTGCTTCGCCACACCGGCACGCATGCCTTCGCCTGGATGGCGTGTGATCTCAACCCGCACGGCGTCGTCGGCGAAGCCGCACTCGCAACCGCCGAAAAGGGTCGGCTCACCGCCGAGCATCAGGCCGATGGCTTCATCACACTGCTCAGGGACGTGCGTAAGGCCAGGCTCGCCGACTGGCTGGCCTGAGGCGCGTCATCGATCAATGTCGAGCACGAAGGGCGTGCCCTCGAAGGCATCCGCCCCTCTTCCGATCGACTGGATCGCCTCCACCATGCGCCCCTTGCGGTCGAGCAGCATGTCGGCGACCGCGATAAGCCGCGGGTTGGGCGTCGCCGACGGCGACAGCTCGCGCAGCGTTTGCGCCAGTTCCATCTCGTCGCGACCGGGCGCCAGCGCCGCGGCGATGATGTAGGCCGAGGCGGTCGAGCGGCTGATTCCGGCATAGCAATGAATGACCAGTGGCCGTGCCTGGTCCCAGCGCCGACCGAAATCGAGCAGGCTGCGCACGTGCTCCTCGCCAGGCATGGTCATGCCGTCCTGCGCCACGGCTATGTCGTGCATCACCAGGTGAAGATGGTTCTCCCGGGCAATCGAGGCCGGGCGGATGACGTCCGTGCCCGCGGCGAGCAGCGACAGCAGGCGCTCGGCGCCGCTTCTGGCGACGGTTTCTTCCATCCTGGCCAGCGAACAGACATGGATCATCGCTTCATCTCCCGTGCCGTAGCGTCACCAGCGCGCGCCCAACCGTCAAGTGCCGCCTCCAGCCGCTGCCATTCCAGCTCCGATCCGGGCAGGCCGGAACGCAGGACGTGCGGCCGGTCGGCGAAATGGCGCAGCAGAATGCCAGCATGCCCGAGGGCTGAAAACAATGTGGCGGCGCCTGCGAAGCTGAGATAGCGGAACAACGTCGTGCCACCCGCGACCACGATACCGAAACGGGCAAACAGCGCGTCAAGCCGCGCGGCCTCACCCGCCAGCGTGGCGCGCATCGTGGACTGCCAGTCATGGTCGCCCAGCGCGCGGATGCCGTATTCGAGCGCCGGGCCGGCAACGGCCCAGGGGCCGAGCTGTCCATCCAGCCGCGCCGCCGTTCGAGGATCGGCCAGCGCGAAGCCAAGCCGCACTCCGGCGAGACCGAAGAATTTGCCGAACGACCGCAGCACCACGAGCCCGCGCTGCCCGACCTCGCCCGCGAGGCTGTGCTCGCGCGGCCCGACATCCATGAACGCCTCGTCGACCACCAGCAGGCCGCCTTTCGCATGCAGCGTCCCTGCCAATGACAACAGCCTGTCGCGCGCGATTACCCTCCCGTCCGGATTGTTGGGGTTGACCACGATGGCAAGGTCGGCCTCGGCCAGCGCGTCGAAATCCCTCACCTCGGCGACACTGTGTCCGGCGATCGCCGCGGCGCGCGCGTGCTCGGCATAGGTCGGCCCGAGCACCAGCGCCCTGCCCGGGGCGATCAGCGAGGCGACGCGCGGCAGCAGGATCTGAGTGCCTGGAGCCGCGACGATATGGGCAACGGACGGCGCCCCATAGGCCCTTGCAGCGACCTCGGCCAGGTCGCGGGCGCGCGCCGCTTCCGGCAGCCGCGAAAGCGCGGTGGCGGGGAGCTCGAAAAGCGGATAGGAGTGCGGATTGATCCCGGTCGAGAGGTCGACGAAAGGCTGCGGCGCCTGGGGAAAGAGCGCCCTCGCCCGGCCAAGGCTTCCGCCGTGATCCACCGCCGCCACCGCTCCATCAAGAAGCTTCATGTCAGTTCTGGTCGCCTTTCTGTCCTTGGCCATCGAATCCGTCTTCGGCTATCCGGATCGGCTGTTCCGCGCCATCGGCCATCCGGTGACGTGGTTCGGTTGGCTGATATCCTTTCTCGACCGGACCCTCAACCGCGCCGCTGATTCCGACGCCCGGCGTCGCTGCCATGGTGTCGCGGCGCTGCTGGTCATCGTGATGGCGCCGTCGGCGATCGCCTTCGGCATCGAGACCGTGCTTGCCATGCTTCCCGCCGGCTTCCTTGCAACCGCCGTGCTGGCCAGCGCGCTGCCCTCGCAAAGAAGTCTCGCCAGCCATGTGCGGGCGGTCGCCAACGCACTCGACACAGGTGGCCTGCCGGCAGGCCGCAAAGCCGTGTCGATGATCGTCGGGCGCGATCCGGAGAAGCTCGACGAGGCCGGCGTCGGCCGCGCCGCGATCGAAAGCCTGGCGGAGAATTTTTCCGACGGCATCGTCGCGCCGGCTTTCTGGACAGCCGTCGGCGGGCTGGCCGGCGGCGTCGCCTACAAGGCTGCCAACACGGCCGATTCGATGATCGGCCACCGCACGCCGCGCCACGAGGCCTTCGGCTGGGCGGCGGCGCGGTTCGATGATCTCGTCAACCTGCCGGCATCCCGCCTGACGGCCCTGCTGATCGTGCTCGCCGCCTTCATCGTTCGCGGCGCCAGTCCCGGCAACGCTTGGCGCGCCGTGTGGCGCGACGCCGGGAAACATCGCTCTCCCAATGCCGGCTGGCCGGAAGCGGCCATGGCCGGCGCGCTCGGCCTGGCATTGGCCGGGCCGCGCAGCTATGGCGGCGTCATGGTCGATGACGTCTTCATGGGCGAAGGCGGCCGGCGCGACGCCGGCAGTGCCGACATAAGGCGCGCGCTCAGCCTCTACTGGGTGGCCGACATGCTGCTGGTCGGCCTGCTCGGCGTCATCGCCGTCCTCTGGCTCATCGCCTGATCGAACAGGGAAAGCGGCGTCAAAAGAGGTATCAGAACTCGATTCCCTGCTGCGCCTTCACGCCGGCCGAGAAATGATGCTTGGCCGATCCCATCTCTGTGACGAGATCCGCCGCCTCGACCAGCGCCGGCTTGGCATTGCGACCGGTGACGACCACGTGCAGATCGTCCCGGCGCGCCTTCAACGCCGCGACCACTTTTTCGAGATCGAGATAATCGTAGCGTAGCGCGATGTTGAGCTCGTCGAGGACCACCAGGCTGATCGACGGATCAGCCATCAATTGAAGCGCCTTTTCCCAGGCAGCCTCGGCGGCGGCGATGTCGCGCTTCAGGTCCTGCGTCTCCCAGGTAAACCCCTCGCCCATCGCATGCCAGGCGACGCGGTCGCCGAAGGCGGCGAAGGCGTCCTTCTCGCCGGTGTGCCACTTGCCCTTGATGAACTGCACGACGCCGATGCGCTTGCCATAGCCGAGCATCCTGAGCGCAAGGCCGAACGCGGCCGTGGTCTTGCCCTTGCCCGGTCCGGTGTTGACGATCAGCAGCCCCTTCTCGATGGTCTTGGCCGCGACCTCGGCATCCTGCACCGCCTTGCGCTTCTCCATCTTGGCGCGGTGGCGCTCAGCGTCCTTGTCATCGATCGCGGCCATGTCACCTCACCTCCAATGTCATTTCACCTTGAGCGGCAGCCCCGCCACCATCATCAGCACGTTGTCCGCAACCGCGGCAACATGCTGGTTGAGCCGACCCGCCGCGTCGCGAAACCGGCGCGCCAGCGCATTGTCGGGCACGATGCCGAGGCCGACCTCGTTCGATACCACGAACCAACGGCCGCGCGGCCGCGACAGTACCTCCGCCAGCCGCCGGCCCTCGGCCTCGACATCATGATCCGCCAGCATGTGGTTGGTGAGCCATAGCGTCAGGCAGTCGACCAGTAAGGGTTGGCCGTCCGGCAGGGCCTCGATCGCGCCCACGAGGTCGAGCGGCGCGTCGACGGTCGTCCATCCCTGGCCGCGCCGCGCCCTGTGCAGGGCGATGCGCTCGCGCATCTCGTCGTCATAAGCCTGCGCCGTGGCGATGTAGGTCCATGGCGACGGCACCGCCGTGACCAGCAGTTCGGCATGCCGGCTCTTGCCGGAGCGGGCCCCGCCGATCACGAAGATCAGTGCTCCCCTGTGTGGATCGGGATCGGTCATCACTGGATCAGGCGCCGGAACGTAAAAGCGATCTTCATCCTGTTCCTATTGCCTCCCGTTGGCGGGCTTGCAAGCCGGTTCCGTGATTCATCGCTGAAATCGGCGCCAGGGTATGGCGGCTCCAGGGACAGCTTGCTTTCCGGCTGGACGACGCTGTCATTGGAAAGTCGGGCGATCGGAAAGTAAGCTGTCCCTCGCCTGTGCGGCCGAGATTGACAACGTTCGTGACGAGGTATTGGCTGAACGTTCAGCCAGCAATGGAGCCCGCCAATGCAGCCCGTGTCCAGCCAGGAGCCCAGCTACAACGGACTGGCCGCAGCGGAGGCGACGCTGCCTTCATCGAGTTATTGGGAAGCTGGCGCTTACCTAAGAGACCTTGACGCCATCTGGTACCGAAGCTGGCTATTCGCCTGCCGCGAGGCCGATCTTGCCGAGCCGTTGGCGTTCCGCACCGTCCGCATCGGCACGCAAGAGATCATCTTGCTACGCGACGAAACCGGCGTGCTGCGCGCCTTCCACAACACCTGCAGGCACCGGGGCTCTCAGCTCTGCCAGGAAAGCGCGGGCCGGCTCAAGGCGCGGCTTCTCACCTGCCCCTACCATGCCTGGTCCTACTCGCTGCGTGGCGATCTGGTCCGCGTCCCCTCGAAGTCGCTTCCCCCTGGGTTCGACAAGGCCGACCACCCGCTCTACCGCGTGGCGCTGTCGACATGGCGCGGCTTCGTCTTCGTCAATCTCGCGGAAGACCCCGACGACACCGCGCCTTCGTCCTTCGATCCGGCCTCGGGCGACCTCGGCAACTGGCCGCTGGAAGGCCTCGTCAGCGGTCATGTGCTGCGCAAGGTGATGAACTGCAACTGGAAGATCTTCTGGGAAAACTTCAACGAATGCCTTCACTGCCCGGGCGTTCATAAGGAATTGTCCAGGCTGGTGCCGATCTATGGTCGCGGGCTGATGGCCCGGCACGACGACCCCGAATGGAAGCGTCATGCCGACAGTGACGCGCCGGAATTTTCCGGCGGCTTGCGCGACGGAGCAGAGACATGGTCGCGTGACGGTCGCGCGCACGGCCCGGCCTTTGCCGGTCTGACGGCGGCCGAGCGCGCCGCCGGCCAGACCTATGCCACCAGCCTGCCGTCGATGTTCATCGTCGGCCATGTCGACTATGTCAGGGTCGTGCGGCTTGCCCCCCTCGGGCCGGAGCAAACCGAACTGACGGCCGAATGGCTGTTCTCGCCGGAAGCGCTGGCTGCGACCGACATCGACAACATCGTCGCCTTCGGCACACAGGTGCTCGAGGAGGACGCCGGTATCTGCGAGGTCAACCAGAGGGGCCTGCGCTCGCTCCGCCACCAAGCCGGCGTGCTGATGCCGGAGGAATACGATCTGCACCGCTTCCATCAGTGGGTGCGCGCGAGGCACGCCGCTCACGGGGCCTGACAGGCGACGTGGGCTCAGAAGGATTTCGGCAGGTAGCGCCAGGTGATGAAGCCGCAGGCCGCCGCCAGCACGCCGAGCGTGGCGAAAACCGAGCCCAGCCCGAAGAAGGCAAGCACCACCGAATAGACCAGCGGCGGCGTGAGTTCGGAAAAATCGAGATAGGTGCGGTACACGGCCGCCATCTGTGCCCGCTCGTAGGTGCGGACCGAGCGCATGAACGCCGTCGAGCCCAGCGCGTCGAGCGCGATGGTGAAGAAGGCGCCGCACAGAAGAAACGCGCCGGTGAGAAGCGGTGCCGCCGCACCGACGGCGCCAGCCGCGAAGAGCGCAGCCGACATGGCGAAATAGGCAAATGTCATGACGCGCCGTCCACCGAAGCGCTTGCCCGCCCGCCCCCAGAAGATCGCCACGAACAAAAGTGCGTTGCCGGCAGAGACAAGCAGGCCGCCGGCAATATCGCCCTGGCCGGTGATGACCATGAACAGCGGTCCGTAAACGAAGAAGGTCGACCAGAAGCAGGAGCGGCCGAAGGCGATCAGCCAGGCGAGCCTCAGCCTCGGCTGCGCGATGAAGCGGCCGATATTGGCGAGCGGATTGGCCGGCCGCATCTTGCCCGGCCGGATCGATGGATTGTCGCCTAGCCTGTAGGTCCAGAACAGCGCCAGAAGGGCCAGCGCGAAGACGGCGACGGCGCCATGCGCGGCATAGATGCCGAAATGCGCGTAGAGAAAGATGCCCAGCGTCGGACCGCCGGTCCAGGCGAACATCGACCACGCCATGCGCAACGACTCGGCCTGCATGAAGTCCGTCTTGCGGATATGGTCCATGATGTAGAGGTTGAGCGTGATGGCGAGCGCGCTGGCGCCCATGACGCGGCAGAACATGCCGGCGATCTGGCCGGCCAGCGTGTGCGTGACGAAGAACAGCGAGCCGACGGCAAGCAGGCAGGCGCCCGCCGTGTAGACCCAGCGCCGCGCGAAGCGGCGGATCAGCATCGGCATGAACAGCGTCACCGACAGGCCGAGCATCGCCACGATCGTGTAGAGGATGGAGACGATCTGCTCGTTGTGCAGGATCTCGTAGGCCTGGATGGGAATGACGCTGGAAACGACGGCGCGGGCGAAGGATTCCACGGCGTAGAGCGAGGCAAAGGTGCGCGCGTCCGCGGCCTTTAGGGCCGGAAGCCACACCGGATGGCGCACATGGGTGGACACTTGTTCTCATCGCCCTTGGAATCGTGCGCAAACTCTGCGGGACAACACGCGCGGCGAGTAACAGGAAACCGACCTGTCGGAGGTGAAAAGCGAAGCCGACCAAGGGCTTTCGGCTGCTGGACCAAGCCGGATACGGAGGTGCGGCGCGAGCGCGCTTCTGCTGCGCGTGAGAACCGTGCTAGTCCTCGAAACACCGTCGAAACAAGATCAGCGAGACCATGAGCCTTCCCAAGCCGATCGAGCCCGTCGAGGGCTCACAGAAGCCCGGACGCATCGTTGCCATCGACGTGCTGCGCGGCATCGCCCTCATCGCCATGGCGAGCTACCACTTCACCTGGGATCTCGAATTCTTCGGCTACACCGATCCCGGCCTCACCGCCTTCGGCTGGTGGAAATTCTACGCGCGCTGCATTGCCTCGACATTTCTCTTCCTGGTGGGAGTAAGCCTCTTCCTCGCGCATGGCCGGGGCATTCGCTGGCCGGGCTTCTGGAAGCGCTTCGCCATGGTCGCGGCGGCCGCGATCGCCATTTCCGTGGTGACGCGCTTTGCCACCCCCGACAGCTTCATCTTCTTCGGCTTCCTGCGCCAGATCGCGCTGGCAAGCCTGCTCGGCCTGCTGACACTGCTCGTCGCGGCGGCTGTCATCGCCCTGCCCTTCTATTTCAGATCGACCGCCTTCGACCATCCGGCCCTCTGGTGGATTGGGCTTTCAGCCACCAACCCGCGCTCCAACGATTATGTGCCGTTGTTTCCCTGGTTCGGCGCCGTGCTGGTCGGTCTCGGCGTGGCGAAGCTCGCGGCATCGAGCGGCGCCCTCGCCCGCATTGGCCGTATGACGCCGGGACGCTGGGCCAATCCCCTCGTCTTCATCGGCCGCCACAGCCTTGCCTTCTACCTGATCCACCAGCCGGTGCTCATCGGCTGTGTATGGGTGTTCTCCCAGATCATGCCGGCCCCGGTGGTGCCCAAGGAAACCGAATTCCTGAAAGCCTGCCAGGTTTCCTGCGAGCAGCAGCGCGACGCCAAATTCTGCAAGAGCTATTGCGGCTGCATGCTCGATTCCCTCCAGGGCGAGGCAGGGCTTGATAAGCTCTATGGCAACGATCAGACTGCTGAATTCAAGGCGCATCTGTCCGAGCTCGCCAGCGCCTGCACCGCGAGTACGGAGGACAGTCTGAACCAGGGAGGCACGCAGTGAGCCAAACCCAGCCGAAGACGGGCCATGGCATTCCATGGCCGCCGCTTATCTACCTCGCGGCCATCGTCATCGGCATCGTGCTCGGCCTGCTCTATCCCCTGCCATGGATCGGCGACCTGCTTGGCGACATCTTGTTCGCCGCCGGCTGGGTGGCGGTGCTCGCTGTCGTCGCGCTCTGGTTCACCGCCATCCGCGCCATGATACGGGCGAAAACCACGCTCAACCCGACGGGCGTGCCGGACCATCTCCTCACCTCCGGGCCTTTCGCGGTAACCCGCAACCCGATCTATCTCGCCAACACGCTTCTGCTCATCGGCCTGGCGTTCATCACCGGCAACGCGTGGTTGCTGCCGCTCGCCTTCCTCGCCGCCTTCATCGTTCAGAAGGTGGTCGTCGAGCGCGAGGAGAAGGTGCTGGCCACGAAATTCGGCAAGAAATACCGCGACTATTCGAAAACGGTCCGGCGCTGGATCTGACCAGGAGGCGTCGGTCGCTGACGAACGTCGGCCGCCGGCGAACGCGCGCCGCGGAAGCCAGTCGTCAACAGCCTCCCGTGCCGACACTTCGGATGCGGTTGCAGGCCATGCCGGACCGGTATCGCTAACCGGACATGGCCAACGCCGCCACAATGTCGGGATCGACCCGATCCTTGTCGTCGAGCTTGCTGATTCCCATTTCGCGGCTGTTGATATCCCACAATGCCCAACCGAAACCGCCGGCCTGCGCCAGATGCGTCACATCGGACAACCAGCGCAGACGATAGAGATCGGCGGCTCCGGTAAACCCGGCCGCGCGACGTGTCGCGCCGCATTCCCCTATGACAATACGGTGGCGCGCGATTCCATTGCGATCCGCCCATGTCCCTACGTCGGCAAAGTCACGCTCGATACTGGCGCGGTTCCAGGCCTGGGAAAGAAATTCCGCCAGGATTCGCCGCGCATGGTCCCGTTGGGCTGCCTTGCCAGCCGCATCGAGCGTGGTGTCGGCGGCGATACGCGCTTCAACAGCGGCTACGATTTCTTTC
>OFTY01000956.1_pt1 | contig 15459 bp, 11 predicted proteins | sample 1775061 | NCBI WGS metagenome assembly OFTY01 (sample SAMN08195773, study PRJEB24354) | sludge metagenome | isolation source: sludge from phenol fed wastewater aerobic bioreactor B | place: India: Nagpur | collected 2016-09-16 | reverse complement strand
CCACGAGACGGCGGACGGCAGGCGGCTGCTGGTCATCCACGGCGACCAGTTCGACGCCGTCGTCCACAACGCCCGCTGGCTCGCTTATCTCGGCGACCACGCCTATGACGCGGCGATCTTCGTCAACCGGATCGTCGGCCGCGTCCGGCGCCTGTTCGGCATGCCCTATTGGTCGTTCTCGTCCTGGGCGAAGGTCCGGGTGAAGAAGGCGGTCAACGTCATCGGCGCGTTTCAGACCGTGCTGGCCGACGAGGCCCGCCGCTCGCATGTCGACGGGGTGGTCTGCGGCCACATCCACCATGCCGCCATCGAGAGCTTCGGCGATGTCCAGTACATCAACACCGGGGACTGGGTCGAAAGCTGCACGGCGGTTGCCGAGAACTTCGACGGCACGATGGAGATCCTGCGCTGGGCGCATGTCCTGGCCCAGGCGCCGGATGAGCCCTTCATCCCGATGCTGATCGAGGACCGGGTGGGCGAGGCGGCCTGACACACGACGGCCAGGGCTCCTGGAGACCAGAGCCCATTTCGTTGGATTACGACCTACCGTTTCGAAAATTGCGTGACGCAGCCACCAGCCGCGTGATTGCTGTTTCCATCCAGTTGAGAACAGTCGTTATGCGTGTGAGATGGCGTAGGTCGGGATGCGTCAACAACCACATTTCGCGTTCGGGAGGCGGGATGTCACTATTGGGAAGGCGGGACAGATCCGGTGTCTGATCGGCAACGATGCAAGGCAGTAGGGATCTGCCCAGGCCGGCTTTCACCGCTTGCATGATCGCCTCGGCATCGTTCATCGCGATGGCTGCGGTTCCGCCGTCCTGCCGGGCGCTTTCGGCGATCCAGCTTGCTTGCGGCAGATGCGCCATGCTGTCCTCGTAGGTCAACCAGGGCAGCTTTGAGTGGTCGACCGCTTTAGCCGTTGACGCATAGGCGGCGTAGGTGAGCGTTCCGATGCGCCGGGCGAGCACGCGCTTGCCAGCCTCGTCGCCGGGTCTTGCCAAGCGAAGCGCGATATCCGCCTCACGGTGGGTGAGACTGAGGTCGCGTGACTCCGCAATCAGTTCCAGCCGCAGCTGTGGATGGTGGGCCGCCAGTTCGCCCGCCGCGGGCACCAGGACCCTGTTGATCAGGATAGGGACAGCCGTCACACGCACAGTCCCGCAGGCAAAGGCGTCGGCCCCCTTTATGGCCTCCTCCAGCCTGCCGGCCTCCGCCTCCATCGCCTCGGCGCGCTCGGCTGCGATCCCGCCAGCCTGTGTCGGGCACATTTTGCCGTCCGCGCCACGCTCGAACAGGCGAACTGCAAGCAACGCCTCCACGCAGCGCAATCGGCGCGCCACCGTCGTCGGGTCGACTGCCAACCGTTGCGCGGCGGAGGCGTAGGACCCGCCCCTTGCTAAGGCCAGGACATAACGGAGGTCGTTCCAATCCAGAGGCTGCATTTCTGCAGTCTATACCGGCATCGATCCCGGATGAAGCGGCGCATGTGCCGGGGTATCGTTGTTGTCATCCATTACGGAGAAGCACCGATGATATTCGCAGTTCTGCTCGAAGATGCTCCCCGCCGGGCCAACGAGATACGCCGGCAATACATGTCGGCACATCTCGATTTCCTCGAGCGCAACTCGTCCACGATCAGGGCGGCGGGGCCGTTGCGCGATGTCGATGGTACGCCGGCCGGCGGCCTGTGGCTGGTCGAGGCCATCGACGGTGAGCAAGTCGACCGCCTTGTGAGGGAAGACCCGTTCTGGCCGACGGGACTGCGGCAATCGGTTCGAGTACTCGCATGGCATCAAGTCTTCGCCGACGGCACCCGTCGCTGAGCACATGTAGGATTGAGCCGCATGATCTCGTGCTGACGCAATTCGCAGAACCGAAACCTGAGACAGTTTTGCATTCGGTTTTGCAGGGCAGGTGCCTTGACGCCTAGGGGCAGATTATAAGAGGGATTGTGGCGCGTCGCCGGCCGTCCGGCCTGGATGTGACGCCGCCGGAATCGCCTTCACATGTCCCTGCCGCCGCTCTCGCCCGAACAACTCGTCAAGCCGCGTCATTTCGAGCTTCGCATGAGCCTGATCTACGCGACGTTGTTCGTGCCGCTCGGCACGCATCTGCCGTATTTCCCGCTTTGGCTGCAGGCCAAGGGCTTTCATCCCGAGCAGATCGCCATCATCCTGGCCGCGCCGATGTTCCTGCGGGTCGTGACGACGCCGTTGCTGACGGCGCTCGCCGACCGCGCGAAGGATCGCGCCGATGTCTATGTCACGCTGGTGGCGGCCTCGCTGGCGCTTTCGGCCGGTTATTTCCTACCGGCGACATACGCCATCGTGCTGGCGGTTTCGCTGGCGCTCACCGTGTTCTGGACACCGCATTCGCCGATCGCCGATTCGCTGGCGCTCTCGGGCGTGCGCCGCTTCGGATCGAACTATGCCGGCATGCGCAAATGGGGCTCGATTTCCTACTTGTGCGCCAACTTCTGCGGCGGCCTCATTCTCTCGGTGACGGGGCCGGGCGCGGTACCCGTAATCATCTTCGTGGCGCTCGCCGCGACACTGGTGGCCGGCCTTTTCGCGCCGCGGCTCGGCCGTCCGCGCCGCGCATCGCCCTTGTCGGCGACGGATATCCAGCAGGCTGCGCCGAGGTTGTTCAACGCCTATTTCCTCTATTTTTCGTGCGGCGTGGGCGTCATTACCGCCAGCCACGCCTTTCTCTATGGCTTCGTGTCGATCTACTGGAAATCGATCGGCATCAGCGACTCGGTCATGGGAATGCTCTGGGCCTGGGGTGTCGTGTGCGAGGTCTGCATGTTTCTGACCTTCAGCAGGCTGTTTGGCCGTTTCTCGGTAGTATCGGTCATGGTCCTGGCGGGCGCGGGCGCGATCGTGCGCTGGATCGCCTTTCCGCTGATCTGGCCGCTTGGCCTTGGCGTGGCCGGCTTCTTCGGCGTGCAGACCCTGCACGCGATCTCGGTGGCGCTGGTGCTGATCGGCCTGCAGAAGATGATCGGCGAGACGGTCGCCGAGGAGCGCACCGGCGCCGCACAGGGCATCGCCTACTTCTCAAACGGCTTCTTCATGGCGGTCGTGACACTGGTCTCGGGCCCGCTCTACGGCCGTTTCGGGGTCGATGGCTTCTTCGTCATGATCCCGGTCGCCCTCATCGGCATCGGCTTGATCGCGATGGCCGCGCGCTCAGCCCCACAGCGCCCTGTCCGGGGGTGACACGAGCGATCCCCTGTAGACGAGACCGGGGTCGCGGTCCCTGGCGAGTAGCAACGGGCCGTCGAGGTCGACAAACTCGGCGTCCTGGGCCAACAGGATAGCCGGCGCCATGGCAAGTGATGTCCCGACCATGCAGCCGACCATCACGCCGAAGCCAAGCGCGCGGGCGCGATCACGCAAAGCCAGCGCCTCGGTCAGCCCGCCCGACTTGTCGAGCTTGATGTTGACGGCGTCATAGAGGCCGACAAGCGCATCGAGGTTCTTCGCTTCGTGCACGCTTTCGTCGGCGCAGATCGGCACGGGGTGCGCTATGTCGCGCAGGATCGCGTCCTTGCCGGCGGGCAGCGGCTGTTCGACCAGCGCGATGCCATGCGCGGCGGCGAAGGCGAGGTTTTCGACGATATCGCCCTCGGTCCAGCCTTCGTTGGCATCGAGGATGAAACGGCTTCGCGGCGCGGCCGCCGTTACGGCGCGGATGCGGGCCTGGTCGTTTTGGCCGCCGATCTTGACCTTGAGCAGGGGGCGGGCGGCATTGGCCGCGGCCTGCGCGGCCATGGCCTCCGGTTCGCCGAGCGAGAGGGTGAATGCGGTTTCGAGCTCTCGCAACGGCGATATCCCAAGCCGATCGGCCACCGACTGGCCGCCGATCTTCGCTTCCAGGTCCCACAGCGCGCAATCGATGGCATTGCGCGCGGCGCCGGCGGGCATGGCGGCCAGCAGCGCGGCGCGATCGATTCCGCCTGCGATCTGCCCGCGCATGGCTTCGATCGCGGCGTGCACCCCCTCCATCGTTTCGCCGTAGCGCTTGTAGGGGACGCATTCGCCGCGTCCGACGTGGCCGCCGTCGGTGATGGTGCAGGTGATGACCTCGGCCTCGGTCTTGGAGCCGCGCGAGATGGTGAAGGTGCCGGCAATGGGGAAACGTTCGGCCTCGACCGAAATGACACGCGCCATATTTTTCTGCTCCGGCTATGCGACATCGGGAGCGCCGGCAAATCGACAGCTTCGCCCCGTCAGGCTAAACAGGACGCCATGTTGACCATCGGCAAGCGCGACGCAAGCGGCACGACCGCCAGGGAGGCTGACCACGAACCGCGCGTGGCGATCGGCGAGGAAGGGGACGTTCTCGGTTGCGCTTTTTCCGGGGTCTGGACCACGCGCACTGTCGCGCTGGTCGACGGCCAGATGCGGGATGTCGAAAAGCGTAGTGGCTTCAAGACGTTGGCGCTTGATCTTTCACATATCGAGAAGATCGACACGGCTGGCGCCTGGCTGATCGACCGGTTGATCGAGGCCTTTCGGAAAAAAGGCATCGAGACCACCTTGCAGGGGCAGAGCAACGCTGCCGCAATTCTGCTCGACGCAGTCAACGACGCGGTCCAGCGCGATCGTGATTCCGGGCGCGACCAGACGCCGAACATCGTTCTGCGGATGCTCGAGGCGGTAGGCCGCCGCGTCTACGAGATGCGCGACGACTTCCTGGCCTCGATGAACATTCTCGGCGCCACCATCCGCGGCTCGCAGATGAAGCTTGGGCGTGGCCACGGCGTCAACCTGGCCGCCATCTTCAACCAGATCGATCGCATGGGCGTCGGCGCGATACCGGTCGTCGTGCTGATGTCGGCCATCGTCGGCGCCATCGTTGCCCAACAGGGCGCATACCAGCTGAGCTACTTCGGCGCGGACATCTTCGTCGTCGATCTGGTGGGCGTGCTGATCCTGCGCGAACTCGGCGTGCTGATGACGGCGATCATGATCGCCGGGCGGTCGGGCAGCGCCATCACCGCCGAAATCGGCTCGATGAAGATGCGCGAGGAGGTCGACGCGCTGAAGGTCATCGGCCTCAACCCGATCGGCGTGCTCGTTTTCCCGAGGCTAGTGGCGCTGGTTATCGCCTTGCCCTGCCTCACCATCATCGCCAACTTCGCCGCGCTCGGCGGCGGCATCTTCGCCGCCTGGCTCTATTCGGGCATCGCGCCCGCCGCCTTCCTGGACCGGCTACGCGTTGCCATCGACCTCAGCACTATCTTCGCCGGCCTGATCAAGGCGCCTTTCATGGCCATGATCATCGGCATCATCGCCTCCGTCGAGGGCATGAAAGTGGGCGGCAGCGCCGAGTCGCTCGGCAGGCAGGTGACGGCTTCCGTGGTGAAGTCGATCTTCGTGGTCATCATCCTCGATGGCCTTTTCGCCATCTTCTACGCTTCGATCGGCTTCTGACATGGCCGTGAGCGAGCAGACGACCGAACATACGGGGCTGGACAAGGAAGGCGGCGAGATCGTCCTTTCCGCGCATGACATCACCGTCGCGTTCGACGACAAGGTGATCCTCGATCGCCTGTCCCTGGACATCAAGCGTGGCGAGATCCTGGGCTTTGTCGGCGCCTCTGGCGCCGGCAAATCGGTTCTCTTGCGCACGATACTGGGCCTGACCAAAAAGCAGTCGGGCACGATCAAGTTGTTCGGTGTCGATATCGAAAAGGCCAGCGAAAGGGAAAGGCTGCGCATCGACATGCGCCTCGGTGTCCTGTTCCAGCACGGCGCGCTGTTTTCGGCGCTGACGGTGCTGGAGAACGTCCAGGTGCCCATGCGGGAATATCTCGACCTGCCAAGGAAGCTCATGGACGAGCTCGCCATGCTCAAGGTCGAGCTGGTCGGCCTGCCGCCGGACGCCGCGCGTAAGTTCCCGTCCGAGCTCTCCGGCGGCATGATCAAGCGCGCGGCCCTCGCGCGAGCCCTGGCGCTCGATCCCGACATTGTTTTCCTGGACGAGCCGACATCCGGCCTGGATCCGATCAGCGCGGCCGAGTTCGACGAACTGGTCGTCAAGCTGCGCGATACGATGGATCTCACGGTCTACATGGTCACGCACGACCTCGACACGCTGTTCACCGCTTGCGACCACGTTGCGGTGCTCGGCAAAAAGAAGGTGCTGGTGGAAGGCACCATCGAGGACATGCTCAAGAGCGAGGAACCGTGGGTAAAATCCTATTTCCGCGGAAAACGCGCCCGCCAGCTTGATCTCGCGGCGCGCGCATAGCCATAAGTGAAGCAATGGAAACAAGGGCCAACTACGTCATCGTCGGGATTTTCACGCTGGTAGCGATCCTGGCGGCCTTTGCCTTCGTCTACTGGACGGCGGCGATCGGCGACAAGGGCGAGACTGCGATGCTGCGCGTGCGCATCCCCGGCTCTGCGTCCGGCCTCGGGCGGGGCAGCTTCGTCCTGTTCAACGGTGTCAAGGTCGGCGACGTGCGGCGCGTCTATCTCGACCTCAACAACCCGACGGTCGCTATTGCCGATACTGAAATCGACCGGCTGACACCGATAACCAAGTCGACGCAGGCCGATCTCGGTCTCGCCAACCTCACCGGCCAGACCAATATCGAGCTCAAGGGCGCCGATCCCAAGGAAGTCAAGCTGCTTGACCAGGCCGAGAAGGAAGGCAAGATCGCCGAGATCGTCGCGAACCCGTCGGCCGTGACCAACCTGCTGCAGACCGCGCAGGATATCTTCACCCGTGCGAACAACGTGCTCACGGATCTCGAGGGCTTCACCAAGGACGTTCGCGGACCGCTGACGCAGACCGTCCAGAACGTGCAGACATTCTCGGACGCGCTGGCCAAGAATTCGGACGGCATCGACAAGTTCCTGTCGAGCGCGAGCGCGCTTTCCGATGAACTGAAGGGCGTTTCGGGCAAGCTGGACGGCACCCTGAAGGCGGCAGAAGGCTTGCTCAACTCGGTCGACAAGGACCAGATCAAGAGCATCGTCGCCAACGTCAACACGGTCACCGGCAACCTGAAGGAAACCAGCAAGCAGTTCGACACCGTCATCAGCAACGTGAACACGGCGGTCGGCTCGATCAACGACTTCGCGCAGAAGACGCAAGGCACGCTTTCCAAGGTCAATGGCGTGCTGGACGGCATCGACCCGGCGCAGGTGCGTACCGCGCTCGCCAACATCCAGAAGGCGAGCGAGAGCGCCGACAAGGCCGCGGCCGACATCGCCAAGGTGACCGAGAAATTTGCCAATCGGTCCGACGACATCGACCAGACGATCAAGGACGCCAGGCAGCTTGCCCAGCGCCTCAACGATGCCTCGGTTCGCGTCGACGGCATTCTGGCCAGGGTCGACACCTTGCTCGGCTCCGGACAGGCCGACGGTGTCATGGCCGACGCCAGAGCCACGCTGAAGTCGTTCAAGCAGGTAGCTGACACGCTCAACGCCCGCCTCGGCACCATCACCGACAATCTGGCGCGTTTCTCGGGCCAGGGTCTCTCCAATGTCGAGGCACTGGTGCAGGACAGCCGGCGCTCGATCAGCCGCATTGAGGAGGCAATAACTGACCTCAGCCGCAACCCGCAGCGGATTCTGTCCGGCGGAGAGGGCGAGGTTCGTCAGTTCGATGGCAGGGCGCGGCGTTGACTCCCGCCTTCTTCCACCGCACAAAATCGGCTTCGCGCCTTGGCGCGGCGCCTCAATCCGGGGACAGCAGATCCGGGGACAACGGGGATCGCCTGTGAAGATGAGATTGATGTCTGGCGCGGCCTTGCTCGCCGTAGCGCTTGCCGGCTGTGCCGCCCTTCCGGGCGGCGGCCCGGCTCCTCTCGACACGTTCGAACTCTCCGCGCCTTCCGTCGATGCACGCTCGCACAGCCGGCGTCAGATCCTGATCGCGCCGCCGTCAGCGCTCAAGGCGCTCGATAGCCAGAATATCGTCATCAAGACCTCGGCGCGCTCGATCCAGTATCTCAAGGGCGCGCAATGGGCCGACAGGCTGCCGCAGATCGTTCAGGCGCGTCTCGCCGAGACATTCCAGCGCTCCGGAAGCTTTGCCGGCGTCGGTAAGCCGGGCGAGGGGTTGGCGATCGATTATCAGGTCATCGTCGAGGTGCGCTCCTTCGAAGTGCAGGTCGATGGTGGCCAGCACGCTAATGTCGACCTCTATGTGCGCCTGCTCAACGATCGCAACGGCGAGGTGCGCGCCGCCAAGAGCTTTACCGCCACCGCTCCCGTCTCCGGTGCCGGCAATCAGGCCTATGTCGCGGCGCTCGACGCGGCCTTTGGCGACGTCGCCAAGCAGATCGTACGCGGGACGGATGCGGCGATCTGATATCTCCGCGTATCGGCTTGGCGGCGGTCCGGGACCCCGTCTTGCCACCGCAGTTCCCGATCAATCGATAAGCGGCCTTCTCGCAAGGCGGTAGCGTGGCTTGCGCGACCGCGCCGAACCGTCGCCCTCATTCTGGCTCCTGCGTTGTTTTGATCCACGGAGCAGCGGAAAGCGGGTTCGGCTCGAAGCCCCGGCGATCGGCGACCATGATGCCCGCGGACAAGAAAAAGGCGGGAAATTTCCCGCCTTTTTCAGTCTGCCTGCCTTTTGCGGCTGTCAGCGCAGCCGGCCCGAAGCATGGGCCAGCATGGTGTAGACCTTGCCGGTGTCCGACGTCAGATAGGTCTGCGCCATCATGTTGTCGCGGTCGTTGCGCGAGACGTCCTTCAGCAGCTTCTCGAAGTCGTCGCAGTAACGGTCGACAGCGGCGCGGAACTCGGCTTCCGCCTGATACTTGCGGCGGATCTCGTCGAACGTCTGCTGACCCTTCAGCGTGTAGAGGCGGCGCGTGAAGACGTCACGCTCGCCACGCCGATAGCGGTTCCACAGTTCGATCGACGCATCGTGGTCGATGGCGCGAGCGATATCGACCGACAGCGAGTTCAGCGATTCCACGACATGCAGCGGCGAGCGTTGGGCGGGAGCCGGGCGAGGCGCCTCGGCCACCGGGCTTGCCGGCTTGGCCTCTTCCTCGCGCGAGGCCCCGGTCAGCAGGTCTCGCACCCAGCCGCCCTGCGGCGTCCGGGCGTTGGCGTCGCGCAGGCGGGGAGCGGCTTCCGCCGGCCGCTCGATATCGAGCGTGCCGCGCAGGCCGGCGCCAGCCAGCGGCGCCTGGGGCGCCGGGCTCTGCGGCTGCGGGGCGGCAGGCGGACGACGCGCAGGCTCGGACAGGCGGGCCGCCGGTGCCTGCGGCGCCGGGCGCAGGTTGCGCTGCTCGCCCGTTTCTCCGCTGCGTCCGGACTTCGCGACGATCTCCGACAGCTCCTTGAGCGCGTTGATCTGCTCGGCGACGGCGCGGCGGATGGCCGAGGTCGATTCCTTGGCTTCCTCCGGCATCTCGACGACGCCCTTCTTCAGCTCGGCCCGGGTCAGATCGAGCTCGCTCTTGATGGAGCTTGCGGTGCGGCGCATCTCGTCCGTCGCATCCTCGAAGCGGCGGGTCGCCGAGTCGACCACCTCGGAGATGGCGGTGCGGATCTTGTCGGCGGACGCCAGCGTCTTGCCTTCGGCGTTCTGCAGCGTCTGGCCGACCAGGCTCTCGAACGAGCGCATGACCTTTTCCAGATCCTCCGACTTCTTGACCAGCCCGACGGCGAGGTCCTCGAGCGAGGACTGCCGCTCCAGCGTATGCTCGAGGTTGCTCTGGGCCGAGCCCAGCAGGTCTGAGGCACTCGCCAGCAGGCGGCTGTGCTCGTCGAACTTGGTCGCGATCGAGGCGACCTCGCGCAGGGTCGAGGACGACAGGTCGGTGAGACGCGTCGTGTTCGAATCGACGAGGCGAGCCGAGCTTGCGAAAGTCTGCGCGGCCTTGTCAGTGGTCGCGGCGAAGCTCTGCGTGCTGCCCGTCAGCCGCTCCTCGACCTCTCCGAGGTTGATGGCGGCCTGGTCGATCAACTGACCGAGCTGCGCGCTCGACATGCTCATGCGGCCGATCAGGTCGGCGACGCTGTCGGTGAGCGTGGAGCGAGCCCCCTCAACAGCCGAGAGCGTCTCGGCTGTGCGCGCGGCGAGCGCGTTGACCAGCGAGGCATTTTCACTGCGCAGCTTCTCGGTCGCGCGCTCGGTGACCTCCTGCATGCTCTTCTGCAACTCGGAGCCGCCCTGGGCGAAGCGCTCGACCAGCGGCCGAGCGGTTTCGTCCAGAATCTTCGACATTTCGGCCGAACGCGCCGCGAGCATGGTGTTGAGCTCGCGGGTGTTGGCGCCGATCGTCTTGGCGGCATCGTTGGTGCTCTGGCCGATATGCTGGCCAACTGCGGTGAAGGTCTCGGCGATGACGTTGGCACGCGAGACGAGCTGGGCTTCGGCGCTCGAAACCTGCTCGTTCAGCCGCTGGCCCATGCTCTCGGCGGAGTAGGCGAGGCGGTTTTCGGCGCCCGCCACCTGCTCTTCCATGCGAGCCGCCGCGGCGGCCGCGCTGGCCGCCAGGCGTTCATCGGCGCCTGCCAGAGCCTGCTCGATTTCACGGGCATGCACGGCCAGTTCCTGTCCGGCGCGACGTGCGCGGTCGGCGACACGCTGCTCGGTATCGGCGAACGCGCCGACGATGTTGTCTGCGTGCTGGCCGATCGTCGCGCTGCTGTCGGCGATGCGTGCCACCATGCGCTGGTCGGCATCCTCGAAGACGCGGCCGATTTCGGAGACGCGTGTCGAGAGGGCATCCGAGCCCTCCGCGATACGTGCCGCCATGCGCTGGTCGACGTTCTCGAAGACCTGGCCGATTTCGTAGACACGTGACGACAGGGCGTCCGAGCCATCCGCGATGCGCGCCGCCATGCGTTGGTCGGCATCGTCGAAGACGCGGCCGATTTCGGAGACACGCGACGACAGGGTGTCCGAACCCTCGGCGATGCGCGACACCAGACGCTGGTCGGCGTCGTCGAAGATGCGACCGATCGCCGTGGCCCGCGTCGAAAGGGCTTCCGAGCCTTCCGCGATGCGGGCCATCAGTTGCTCGTCGGCCGAATCGAAGATGCGGCCCAGGTCCGATGCACGCGCGGCGAGCGCCTCGGCCGATTCGCTGATGCGCATCGACAGGCGTTCGTCGGCACCCTCGAAGTTGCGCAGGATGTCGCCGGCACGGGCCGCGAGGGACTGCGCCGTCTCGACGGCGCGCGCCACCAGCCGCTGGTCGGCCGAATCGAAGGTGCCGGCGATCTCGGCGGCACGGGTGGCCAGATGGTCGGCGCTCTGCTGAGCGCGAGCCGCCATCTGGTCGGCGGTCTCCTGCGCACGGGCAAGCATGGCGTTCGAGGCGTCGTCGGCACGCGAAATGAGCGCGTTCGACGTGTCCTGGGCGCGAGCATGGAGACGATGGTCTGCGTCCTCGAAGGCACGAGCGATGTCCTCGGCGCGGGAAACGAGCGCGTTGGATGTATCCTGGGCGCGGGCGTGAAGGCGCTGGTCGGCATCCTCGAACGCACGGGCAATATCCTCGGCCCTAGCAAGCAGCGCCGCGGAGGTCTGCTCGGCACGTTCGGCGATCCGACGATCGGCGTCGGTGAAAGCCACACCGGCCTGTTCATGCAGGGCGCTGGTCACTTCCATGACCTTTTCGCGCAGGGCGCCGGCGACGAACACGGCGCTCTTCTCAAGCACGTTGCGGACATTGTCGACGCCAGTCGACAGCGCGCGTTCCATGGTTCCGGCGCGCTCTTCGATGACACCGGTCTGACGGCTGAACGCCTGCTCGATCTTGTCGACTTCCGCGGCGATCGCATCGGAGATGGTCCCGCTGCGGGCGGCGATCTGATCGATGTGGCCGGACAGTGACTTGTCGACGTCCTGGCGGGTTTCCGCCAGCCTTGCGAGATCGTCCTCCAGCGCGCGGCTCAGCATGCCGCGACCTTCGGCCAGCTTGCCGACATGTCCGGCGATGATGTCGTCGATCTCGGAGCGGCTTGCGGCAAGCTTCTGCAGGTCGGTTTCCAGGGCGCGCCTGAGGATGTCGCGGCCCTCGGCCAGCTTCTCGACCTGGCCGGCCACCAACCCGTCGATGCTGGCGCGGCTGTCGGCCAGCTTGGCAAGATCGGCGTCCAGTGTCTGAGAGAGCAGGCTGCGGTCGCCCGCAAGGCGGTTCGAATGGTCCGCGATCAGGCCCTGAATGCCGGTCAGGTCGTTCTCGAGCGAACGGCTCAACTGCGTGCGGTCATCCGCCAGCTTGGCCGAATGCGTTTCCATCAGGCCCTTCATGCCCTGGATGTCGGCTTCGAGCGCCTTGGACAGGATTTCGCGACCCTCGGCGATCTTCTCCACCTGACCTGCGACCAGTCCGTCGATGTCGGCTCGGCTCTCCGCCAGCTTGGCGAGATCGGCTTCGAGAGCGCGCGACAGGATGTTGCGGCCTTCAGCGAGTTTCCCGACATGACCGGCGACCATTTCATCAATGGTCGTACGGGCTTGCACGAGTTTGGTAGAGTCTTCTGTCAAAGCCTGCGCGAGCCGGTTGCGACCCTCCTCGATCTGCTCGAGATGGCTGCCGAGCGACGCGTCGATGGCGGCGCGGGACTCGTTGACCTTGCGCAGATCCTCTTCCAGCGCACGCGAGATGAGGTTGCGACCCTCGGCCAGCTTCTGCACCTGGTTGGTGACCGCGGCATCGATGCTGGCGCGGCCCTCGGCGAACTTGTCCAGGTCGGCCTGCATGGCGGCAGCCATGCGCTCGCGGCTCTCCGAGAGCTTGCGGCTGTGGTTGTCGACGGCCTCCTCGATCCCGGCGCGGGCGTCGGCGAGGCGCTGGATGTCTGTGTCGAACGAGCGCGACACGACATGACGGGAATTCTCCAGCCGGCTAGCGAAATCGACGGCGCGGGCTTCGAGCATCGCCGATGTCGAGGTGACGATGTCGGCCATGTCGGCGCCGATCTGGGTCTTGCCCTGATCGATCATCGCCGACAGCGTGTCCTTGCTTTCCGCGAAGGTGTGGGCGATCTCGCGAGCGCGCTCGACCAGCGTCTCGTTGATCTGCCGGGCGCGGGCCTCCAGGGCGGCATTAAGCTTCTGCGTGCCGGTATCCAGCGCCTCGGCGCGGGTCTGGAATTCGCTGATCAGCGCCTGGCCGCGTTCGGCGAGCGTGCGTTCGATGCCGTTGAGGCTGGCTTCGAACTCGGAGGACAGCGTGCGCGCCGCGCCGCCTAGCAGCGAGACCATTCCGGTGGTGCGGTCGTCGAGCAGGTCGGTCAGCGAACGCGTCAGCCCGTCCGTGGTGTCGGAGAGCTTGGCGATGCGGGTGTCGAGCAGGCTGGCGAAAGCCTCGCCCGAGGTCGACAGGCGGTCGGTGATCGTGTCCAGCCGGGTCTCGACCGAGTCGAAGATCGACATTGAGCTCTCGTTGATCCGGTCGATCAGCGTATCGCCCGAGCTGTTGATCGTCATCGACAGCTTGGTGGAGGCGTTGAGGATCGAGTCGCGGATGATGTCGCTCGCCTGGCCGATCTCGTCGCGCAGCGTCTCGTGAGCGCCGGCTATCGAGGCGCGCACGCGCTCGGCGTGGGCGACGACGGCCTCGCGCTCGCTGCCGAGGCCGTCGACCAGGGAGCGGATGCGCGATTCATTCTCGGAATAGGAGCGTTCGATCTGGTTGACCTCGCTGTGGACGAGGGTCTCCAACTCGACGGCGCGAGCCAGCGTGCGCTCGATGCCTTCACCCATGGCGGCAACCTCGCGGCGCACGGCCTGGCCGATCATCATGACGCGGTCCTGGGCGAGGTTCTCCGGCTCGGCGAGGCGGAAGGCCACTTCCGTCATCGACTGCGCGGCGATGCGCATTTCCTGCGCGCGGCGGATCATCGCCGCGAACGCCCAGAACAGCACGACAGGCAGAATGGCCGCGACCGCGATCCCGATCAGCTCGGGGCGGGCGAAGAACTGGTCGAGCGTGCGGATCCGCCAGATGTCCGGCCCGAACAACAGGTTGGCAAGACCGCCGGCGCCGGCGATCCACGCCAGCGAAACGAAGGCCACGATCCAGTAGACGGTGTTCGAGGCGCGCCGGTTGAGCGAGTGCAGCAGCGTCTTGTAGTCTTTCTGGCGATCGTCATTGGCAGGGGAGAAGCCTGCTGGCTGCGCGGCGCCGCGTGGCTCGACCGGGCGCAGTTCCGCCGGCTTGGTCTTTACTTCCGGCTTGGCAGCAACGGCTGGTTGGCTTGGAGCGAAGGTTGACTCGGGCTGGCTTGTGCCGAAGATGGACTGCGTCCGACCTTCGCGCGCCAGTTCGTCAGCGGCCTGGGAGATTTGTGCCTCCAGGTCTTCCATCGACGCCGCGATATCGAGATCGCCGCCGCCGAGATCGAGGTCGAGAGCCTTTTCAAGCTCTTTGGCCACGTCGCTGTCGAGAGTCTTGGTGGTGTTTGGTTTCTTCGCCATGCCTTCGCTACCCTGTACTAGCTGCCGCGGGCTTGATTCTGCTTATAGTTCTGCCTGTCTTAGCCCGCGCAGGAGGCTGAAAATGGACCCTCGTATCGTAATGACACAGGTGGGTAAAGAAAACATGCATTCGGCGGGATACGTAAAACTTTAAATATAAGGTTAACAGGCTTGTGATCCGGGAGCCCGTCTCGAAACATTTTTTCGGGCCATTCATTAACCGCTTTTCCACGGGAAACCCTTAGTTTTCCAGCGTAGTGCAAAGCGGAGTCCCCAGATATGCGCGGCCAAAACGGTATAGCCTTTTCAATGCCTGGCGGCGATGCGGCGGGATTGGGACGGTCCAGGCCTGTGGATATGGCACACCTTGCCCGGCAAACGATGGGCGATCGCGCTCTCGAGCAGGAGGTGCTCGGGATGTTCGTCCAGCAGGCCTTGTCGGTTCGCGAGAAGATGGCCGACGCGGACGTCAAGGAACGCCTGTTGCTCGCCCATGGGCTGAAGGGGTCGGCTCGCGGCATCGGTGCCTTCGCCGTTGCCGATTGCGCCACCGAGATCGAGAATCGGCCGGACGACAATCGCGTCGTCAAACGCCTCGCTCTGCTCATCGAGGACGTGCGCGATTTCGTCGCCGCCATCAATCGCTGAAGCCATTTCCGAAAAAACGTCATCTGGCGGCGCTTTCGCGCGACAGTTGACTTGTCGGCCGGAGTGATTATCTCGGCTGAAAATCCCTCAGGTGACCAATGACCAAGCTGACTTTCATTGCCCATGGAGAACGCCATCCGCAACGCCGTGCCGGGCATCGAGGCCGAATGCGGCGGCGCCTGCGCCTGCGCAACGTGCCATGTCTATGTCGACGAGCAGTGGACGGCGGTCGTCGGCGAGCCGGAGGCGATGGAAGAAGACATGCTGGACTTCGCCTATGACGTGCAGCCGAACTCCCGGCTGTCGTGCCAGATCAAGGTGCGCGACGCGCTGGACGGTCTGGTCGTGCGGGTTCCCGAGCGCCAGGGCTGATCCTTTTTCCCCGCT
>OFTY01000955.1_pt1 | contig 15461 bp, 11 predicted proteins | sample 1775061 | NCBI WGS metagenome assembly OFTY01 (sample SAMN08195773, study PRJEB24354) | sludge metagenome | isolation source: sludge from phenol fed wastewater aerobic bioreactor B | place: India: Nagpur | collected 2016-09-16 | reverse complement strand
GAAGGCCTGCGGCCGGGCGGACCGGGCGAGCGTGCTGGCCGCCGGGCGCGGCGCGGACGGCGGGTGGGCCGGGCGGCGCGGCCAGCTGGAGCGCGCCGCCCACCTGCAGGGCCAGGTATTGCCACCGGCCCCGGAGGGGTTTTGCATAGCTGAACCCGATGTTATACTGGCGGGTATATTCCGGCCGGAGGCTCGTATTCCCGATGAAAGTGTAATAGAGATCATTGAAAGTGGGCATGCGGAATATTTCCTTATAGAAGGCCCTTCCGCGGAAGTTATGCGCTTTGAACGGCTGCCAGGAAACGGAGAAAGACGGCGTCAGTTCCTGCTTACGGCCTGCGCTGGTAAAGAACTTCACCTGTTCATTCACAAACGTACCGAGCAAACTCCCTTGCAGCTCCACCCGCTCGAAATACATCCGTGTAGCCAGTGCCGTTAGTTGTGTGTACCGGGTGGGGTAAGCAAAACGGTAGATGTTGGCGTCCAGGGTATTGAGCATGAAGTCGGTACTGAGCACGGTTTCCCACCAGGAGGTGAGCTGATAATGATGGGCGAGTGAGCAATACCCTTCCTGCTGGGTGTACCGGTTATCGAGGAAACCGGCCTCGTTGCTGTATTCCGGGTCCAGGTAACGGGTGAAGAGGTGTGTGTATTTCCCGCGGGCGGCGATCTTGTACTTTTTGGAGAACTGATGGGTGAGGGAGCCTTGTATGAAGAAGTCCTTATCCCACAACCGCTGACTGTATTCAAAGCGGTTTGCGACGATGGCGCCGGGCAATCCGCGGGCGGAATGATAATGATATAATTTGAAGGTCCAGCTGCTGCTGTCTTTCCACATTCCCTGTAAACCCGCTTCGATCCGCCAGGCCTGTATATCTGCGTTCCTGCGGACAGCCGTGGTATCGTATACACCGTTGGTGTACCTGAATTTGTACCGGCCGTTTGCCTGCATCCATTCCGCGCTCACGCTGCCGGATATACGTTCCGTGATGCGGGCCTGCCAGCGGAGAGCAGGGTTTACCAGACCGAAGGAACCCGTCTTGAAACTGAACTTTCCTTTCGAGCGTTCCTGTTCGCTGAACGCGATCTTTGCGGATTCGATGTACAACGCACTGGCAGCTGCGAATCCACGGGCGGGCTGGAAGATGTTGTTCTGTTGACCACTATACAGACTGATACTGTCGATATTATCCAGAGAGAATTTCCCCAAATCGATCTGCCCGTTCTGCGCATTCCCCAGCTGCAGCCCGTCGTAGAACACGGCTGTATGTTGTGTACCCATACTACGCACATTGATCGTTTTCAGTCCGCCGATGCCGCCATAATCCTTCAGCTGCACGCCGGCGAAAAAGCGCACCGCGTCTGCCACAGAAAGACTGTTCAACCGTTTTAACTCCGCTCCTGCAAGGGTTTGAACGGGATGTGCCGTGTTGATGGTCAGCGGGATCCTACGGGCTTCCACCCTTACTTCCCTGAGCGTATCCTGTGCGGAAGCGCTGCCTGCCAACAGCAGACAGGCTCCCATGCAGGTTATCATGCCCGGCTTCATGGCTGAAAGACTACCATGGCAGGGAAATACCAGCCATTATAGGTAACGGTCCGTTTCAGCGTACCGGTGTTCGCATTATAGAAAAGCAGCCGGTTGATGTTACCGGTATACTCGCCGTTGATGGTGGTGAGCACCAGTTCATCGGTATGTGGATCATAGGCTACCCCGGCGCCATAGAAAAATTGTCCGTCCGGCAGTGTAATGAACGGCACATCGAGGGAAGCCGTATTACCCGCTACATAACGGTACAGCTTGTTACCATAGCCCCAGCCTTTGCCGGGCTGTACCACGAAAATATTGTTGTCTTTCGTGGAAGCAGCCATGGACACACTTCTCCACGCGCCCCAGGGAACAACGGCCTTGAACTTCATTTTCACGGAATCCAGCGTAAGAGTTTGCGGGTCAATACTCATCAGCAGGGAATCCTTCACTCCGTATACCTTCCCGTCTTTCGCCTGTACAAAACCGATGGTGGCTTTCACAGGTTTTTTTACAACACCGTAGGTAGCCACATCCAGCACCACCATTCCATCTGCCGCCGTATGTGCGAATACGTAATTGCCGGCTTTCAGCATGTTCCCTACCATTCCGGTAACACCCGAGAGCTTGTCGCCCAGCGTGAACGTCTGAAGGTTGATAGGATAGATACCGTTACCGGTGCTCACGAGCCCGCGGGTGGCATCAATTCCCACAAAGGCTACGGCATCGCCGCCCGCAGGTTTTTCGATGCGGCCGGTTTCTTTCAGGGAAAAGGCATCTGCCGCTATCAGCGGGCCGCCGGCTTTTACGACGAGATACAGCTTGTTCTGGAAGATGGCACCGTATTGCAGAGTATTCATCACCCCGCCCAAAGGTGCAGCAGGGTTTTCCTTTTTATGGACCCAGGGGGTGAGGGTGTCCACACCATAAGGAGAATAGAACACGCTGCCCGTTTCTGTTCCGAACCAGCCTTCATTGAGCACATAAAATCCATTCTCATATCGGCCCCAAACCTTTATCTGATAGGCCACTGAATCCGTTCCCGCAGCATTCGATGCACGGAAGCTGATGCGGTAGGTTCCTCTTTCTTTCGCTTCAAAAGTAAAAGTAGCTGTGGCGCCCGCCGGTGTGTTGTTCACCAGCCATTGATAACGCACGTTGTTCGTATCGCTGAGTTTCGGGCTTAACGTTCGGGATTGCCCCAGTTGAAGGGTATCCTCTGTTTTGTCGGCAGTGGCTTTGAGCGCAGGCAGCACGGTATCCTTATTCCGCTGGCATGCTGCGAATACGATCATCAGTGCCAGACCTGTGAGCACTTGTAAATGTTTGTTCATATGCTTGCTTGTTTTGTACGATGACAAATTCACAGCATGCATGCGGCGTATGCACAACATGCATACCCAACGCGCAAATGAGGGCTTCGTAAAATGAGAATATAATGCCTGTTAAGGCCCTACATCCCTGGCTTTTCACCCGAAAGCGTTGAATGGAAAAGCAACTGGCAGGTCTTCTGGCTCTCCTGCTTTTCCGGCGGCCTTCCCTTCCTGACGGAAAGTGGCTTGGAGTGTTCCGGAAAAAACGATCCTTATGAAAAGGATGCAGGATTACAGCTACGGGGATAGCTCCGGTTTTGCACCGGATTCCCTTTTAATGCAACATCCGTATGAACGGATACAGCAACCAAATGCAGGTGCAAACCTACGTTTCGGTTTTGAATTCTCCAAATAAGGTTAGCGGAGCCGGCTGTGCTTCCTGCCATATCCGAAGTAAATGACAATGCCGATGAGCAGCCAGGAGATCAGACGGATCCAGGTGCCTGCAGGCAATGAAACCATCATGATGAGGCAGGTGACAATACCGAGAATAGGCACTACCGGCATGAACGGTGTTTTAAAAGGACGGGGAAGATCGGGTTGTTGTTTGCGGAGGATGAGCACACCGAGGCATACCATCACAAATGCCAGCAGGGTGCCGATGCTCGTCATCTCCCCCACTACGCTGATCGGTACGAATCCTGCGAACAGCGCAATGAAAATACAAAGTACGATATTGGAACGGGAAGGCGTTCTGAAACGCTGATGCAGGCGGGAAAATACCGGCGGCAGCAGACCATCTCTGCTCATGGAATAAAACACCCTCGATTGCCCCAGCAGATCTACAAGAATAACGGAGGTGTAACCGATAAGAATAGCGAGGATGATAGCGATGCCCAGCCACTTGTAGGGCGTTTTGGCGATAGCGGTAGCCACGGGTGCAGCATTATTCACAAACTCCCTGTAATTGGAAAGTCCCGTCAGCACATAACCGAATAACACAAAAAGTACAGTACAAATGATCAGCGAGCCCAATATGCCTATCGGCATGTTCTTTTTGGGGTTCTTTGTTTCCTGTGCCATGGTGGCTACAATATCAAACCCGATGAATACGAAGAACACTACGCCCGCGCCCCGCAGAATACCGCTCCAGCCGAACTCTCCGAAGGTGCCGGTATTGGCTGGTATATAAGGATGATAATTGGCAGGATCGATGTACTTCCAGCCGAGTGCAATAAATACCAGCACCACGCCTACTTTCAGTGCCACCACGATCGCGTTGAACAGCGCGGAGCCTTTGGTACCGCGGATAATAATGGCTGTGACGAGCAGGATGATCAACACGGCGGGCAGGTTGATCCAGCCACGTATAATCTCCCCGCTTTGCAGGGTAAGTGTTTCGAATGGCGACTTCACCAGTTGTGGCGGCAGATGCAGCCCGAATTCTCCAAGGAACCGTACAAGGTACTGGCTCCAGCTGATCCCTACCGTTGCCGCCCCCACGGAGTACTCCAGCACCAGGTCCCATCCGATGATCCAGGCGAAAAACTCTCCCAGCGTGGCATAGGCATAAGTGTAAGCGCTCCCGGAAACCGGTACCATGGCCGCGAACTCCGCATAACATAATGCACTGAAAGCACAACCCAGCGCCGCTACGAGAAAAGACAACGTAACGGCAGGCCCCGCGTTGTTGGCCGCCGCAATCCCAGTGAGCGAAAATAATCCCGCCCCAATGATCACGCCGATCCCTATTGCAACGAGATTAATGGCGCCCAGGCTGCGTTTTAGTGTATGATCGCCGGATTCAGCGGCTTCCTGCTGCAGGAGCCGGATGGACTTTTTAATCATGGGGGCGAAGGTAAGCCGGATTATTTAGTCTACCAAAACTATAGACTTTTCTTATCCAACCTGCACAAAGCTTCAAACAACATGATCCCGCTAAGCTGGATGGAAGCATCCTGTTGGGCGCCGGGAGGTTGCTGCCGCCAGGTGGTTTCAAAGAGGTATTCCGGTCTTTTGATCCCCTTTCCCAGCAGGCTTTTTCCGTTGTTGCGCAGGTATTGTACGAAGTGTGTTTTCGTTGAGGCGTCAAGGTTACCTTGCAGGATAAGTTGGGTGAAATAGCGGATGAAGATCCCTTTGAAGAGCCCCGCATCACCGCCGTGGCCTTCTCCTTTCAGGATGCCATCGGGTGAGAAACGGGCGGTATCATTCACCACGAAGGTGGCGGTACGAAGCGCCTGTTCCAGGTAAGACCGGTCTTTCGTGAGGGTGTATAGCTCAAGGGCGCCTCCTAACCAGGTGCCCTGGTTATAAGTAAACACCATTCTGGGCGTGGTGTTCACTTTGCGCACACCGTCCTTCTCGGTCATATTATCCCATACGGTACCGTTCTCCGGGTTTACGAGATGTTCCAGTTCCCAGGCGTATATTTTTTTGGCGAAATCAAGATCTTCCTGTTGCCTGTTCAATCGATACATCCGTGCTGCAATGATCATAGCGGGACCGTTGGAGCAGGCATTCTTGGAGTGCGGCGTTCTGATCATCCACATCACGCCACCACCGGCTACGTCCGTCCATCCCGGTTTGATCATGGCCCACAGTTCTTCTGCAAGCGCTTTGTAACGGGGCGTGCGCGTAACGTCATAGGCACGAAGCATAGCCAGCGCAAGCCATTCCATATCGTCATAATAATCATTCCGCCATTTGTTGCCGTTCTTTTTATACATCCCGTTCAGCAGGCGGTCCAATTGCTGTATGTAAGCTTTGTTGCGGGTGCGTTCATATCCGTCTACCAGCACATCTGCCGCGTGGGCATTCCACCAGTAGTCGAAGGACACATTGCCGGAATTATTATGAACATAATATTGATCCGTTGTTGACCAGTATTGTTCATTCAGGGCGAGATACCCGCTGTCCGCCGCGCGGGACCAGGATTGTGCAGAAGAAACGTTTGTAATGAAAAGGCATAGCGCGACTGGCGAAAGCAGTCTGAAAAGACAGTGGAATTTCATGAAAATCGAATTAAGCGTTGGCCATTAGTGGCGAAGGCTTAAAAATAGATATTAAATTTCATAAAACAGAGGACACTCTTTTTTCCGGAAAAACACTATTTTGCTGTCATAACCGTCCAGCAACTGTCAACATCCATGCCAGCAACGTACACTGTGAGCTTGTACAGCACCGCACACCGCCTGCACGCGCTTCATCGCCGGCTTCGGCAGCAGGAAAAGTACATCCGGGAGCAACTGCCTCCTATCCTGCGGGCGTTTGAAGAGGGCCAGCAGGGAAAATTCTCCGGGAAATCCGTTAAAAGGATGATCAAATACTGGCAATTATCGCTCAATGTTATTTGCGACAGTCTGTACCGGCTCACCGGCCGTGAGCTGAGTGAAGATGAGCAGTACCGGATCATATTGTTCGGTATTCTCGGTCCGTTGTACGACGATCTTTTCGACGACGGAATACTCGATCATCCGCAGATCGAGGCATTCACGCTGGAACCGGAGGGGTTTGTGGCCGAGGGGTTCGAACAGTATGCCGTGAAACAGGCATATCTGCAACTGCTCGCAAAAGTACCGCAACGGCAGCATGTGATCCGTCATCTTCACGAGGTTTTCCTATGGCAGAAAGCCTCCCTGCAGCAGATGCAGAACACTATCGGCGAAGAAGAGCTCTACCGGATCACTTACGAAAAAAGCTATTGTTCCTTCCTGCTCTGTTATTCCATCCTCGATCACTATCCCGAACCTGCAATACTGGAAATGCTGTACCCCGCCGCCGGGCTCCTGCAACTGACCAATGATATCTTTGATGTTTATAAGGATATTCAGGGAGGTATTTATACCGTTCCCAATCTTTACCGGGATTTCGACAAACTTCGCAGCAGGTTCATGAGCGATGTGGCACAACTGAACCAAAGGCTGCAACAGTTACCCTATCAAACCCGGGAAAAGAAAATATTCGGGATTACTATTCATGCACTTCATGCCATGGGCTGCATCGCCATGGAGCAGCTGCAGAAAACCACCCGGGATGTGGCAGCCCTCACCGAGCTCAGCCGGGAACAGCTTGTTTGCGATATGGACAGTTTCTTCCAGAAAGTCAGGTGGATCAGGCAGGTACAATACCTGGTGAACTACGGCTGATCCCCTGATGTCAATCAGATACTCCCCTAATGGCCGTCATACATCCTCCCCTCACATCATGGTACTTTTGGAAGAAAGTGGAAAAATAAAGCATAATGAGGAACGGAAAACTAGGAATGCTGATTGCGGAAAATGAGTCATGGCGAAGCAGTATTAAGTTTCTGGAAGAACAGAACATACGTTTCAAAACGCAGCTGGCAGATATCCTGAGTAAGGATGGTCATGTTCCCGGGCTTGATCAGTTGGAGGATTTCCAGAACAGGTTCATTAAAATGGATGAGCAGATAAGCCTGGTCAGGCATGAGGTAAGGGAACAGCTTTACCAGTTGCAGCAATTTTCCCGTGGAAACAGCCTTCAATACAGGAGGGCTATTGAATTGCAGGAAGGGTTGAAAGTAAAAGTGCACATACTACATGAAAACTTCCGGAAACTTAGAACGGAGTTCAACATATACCTGCAATCCAATGTACACTAGCAAATCATGTTTGCCAGTTTCTTTTCATTGATGATCACGATCGCTCCTTCCCTGATATCGATGAGTTTTTCCTCTCTGAAGTCACCGAGGGTACGGATAAGGGATTCCGTAGCAGTGCCGGCAATAGTGGCCAGATTATCCCGGCTGATGTCAATAGTGAAAGGGGTTTCCGGTTGCTGATTATATTTCCGGTTTAGGTTCATCAACGCTTCTGCCACCTTCTTCCGGAGGGAATTATATGCCAGGCCCAGGAGTTGCTGCTCTTTATTGGAAACGTTCCTTGCCAGCATCCGGATAAATTGAAAAGCAACTTCCTGGTTACTGTTGAGCAGTTCTTCAAAATCTTCTCTTGGAATAACCGCTATTTCACATTCTTCCATGGCTTCCGCTGTATCTTTATATACGGTGCCTTCCAACAGGGCAACATATCCCAGAAAATCGCCGGCATTGTATAGCTCCACTACCAGTTCCTTTCCATCCTCATTCCTTTTAAAGGTCTTTACTTTTCCTCTTTGAACATAATACAGGCGGAGCGGGTGATTCCCTTCCATATAGATCACCTGCTTCTTCTTATACCTGTCCACATTCCTTCCATCGGCAAGTGACTGCAGGTTGATTTTCCCCGTGGCCTCCTGCATGAGTTGATGAAGCCCCTGCAGATTGGCAGGGAAATTTTGTTTTTTGACATCTGCTTTCCTGAGGCGCCCTTCCACGGCATGAAGGAGATCCGTACCACTGAAGGGCTTGGTGATATAGTCGTCTGCCCCCATCTCCATTCCTTTCCGGAAATCGCTCCTTTCTGTTTTGGCAGTCAAAAAGATGAATGGAATTTCTCTTGTTTTTGGATTTTTTTGTAACATATGCAACACACCGTATCCATCCAGTACCGGCATCATGATATCACAGATCACCAGGTCCGGATGATGCTCCAATGCCTGTTCCACTCCTTTTTTCCCATTTTCCGCAGTCAAAACCGAATATCCGGCGAGCTCAAGTATTTCCGCGGTATTCTCACGGATTTCTCCGTTGTCTTCAATTAAAAGAATTGTTTTCATGATAGCCTGTTACTTTATTCAAAGGAAATACAATCGTAAAAGTAGTGCCTTTTTCCAGTTCACTGTTACAGGAAATATGGCCGTTCATCAGTTCACTGTATTTGCTGACGATATGAAGCCCCAATCCCGTACCCTGAATGTTTGCCGCATTGGCGCCACGGAAAAAACGCTCGAACAAATGCTGTTGGTCTTCTTTCGACATCCCGATACCCTGATCTTTTACTTCCAGGCTGAAGGCATCGCCTTTGTTTGCTGTGCGCAGATGAACCCGGGAATGTGCAGGTGAGAATTTGACGGCATTCACGAGCAGATTCATAATAATATGACGTAACAGCGTAGGGTCTAATGCTATTTCAGGATCGCCGGTATGCTCATATTCCACATGCTGGCCCTCTTTCAAAAGTCCCTGCACCTCCTGTATCATATCAGCGATCTGTTCTGGAACATTGAAATTCATCATGCGCACCTGTATCTTCCCTTCTTCGATCTTGCCTACAGACAGAAAATCATTCAGTATGTCCGTGAGCAGGTTCACAGAACTAACGATCCGCTGCAGGTGCCGGTTACGCTTAGGCTGGTCTGCCTCTGCCGCATATTGTTTAACGAGGAATGCAGAAGACAGGATCGTGCTAAGGGGTGTACGGAATTCATGGGATGCCATGGAAACGAAACGGGATTTCAATTCTCCCAGTTCCTTTTCCCGACCCAGCGCCACCATCAGCTCTTCCTTGGATAGTTCCAGTTGCTCAAGCGCTTTCCTGAGCTGTAAGGTACGGTCTTCCACCATCTGCTCGAGTTCCGTATTCAACTTCTCAATCTCTTCTTCCGCTTTTTTCCGGAGCGTGATATTATTGATATAGGCGATTACAAATGCACCTTCCTCATTGTGATAGTGGCTCAGGCTTATTTCCACCGGGAACTCTGTGCCATTACTGCGCACTGCATAAAGATCCATGCCAATCCCCATCGGTCTGTTCTGTGGATGGCGGTTATAACGGTTCCTGTGCCCGATGTGTTTTTCATGGAATCGCCTGGGCAGGAGTTGTTCCACCTTTTTCCCCAACAGTTCCTCCCGCCGGTAACCAAATTCCGTTAATGCAAAATCGTTGATCATAACGATCTCCCCTTGTTCATTGGCTACAATGATCCCCAGGCTGGCATAATCAAACAGGGCTCCGAAACGCTGCAACTCTTTTTCTATTTGCTGGCGGTAATGAAGCACGGAGCCAATGTCAGACATTCGGAAAAAACAGTAGCTATGATTATTGTAACGGAAAAGGAGATTTTCATAGGTGCAGCGGACCGTTTCCCCCTTTTTATTCATCCAGGTGATCTCCTCCTGAATGCCAACACCCGTCTGGTTATAACCGATCTGATTGCTATCGAGTACTGATGCCGCCTCCAATATGTCTTCTGTCTCAAGCATCTTCATACCGGCCTCATTCATGTAGATCAGCTTCCCGTCCTTCATGTCCCTGATCCCTACCAGCCCTGAATGCCTTTCCATAATAGCCGCAAATATGGATAGCTGAAAACCTTCGTTGAGGTGATTTGTCAATGTAGTCATTTAATGTCCGGCTATTACAAGTGTATTAGAAACTGTCTGAAAGGTAAGTATTTTATATGTTTACATCAAAGCAATCGCTTCAAAGCCCGGCAAATTTGTGGCCGTTTGACTCCCTGCCATATGACAGCTGTCATGCAATTCCATGACCCTCATCATTTCCGGTTTTGCCCGATCCTGATATACTTGTGCAGCGATTAAAATGATATTATGAAAAGGATTCTTGCCATATTAGATGCATCACATTTCCCGGATACTGAACTCCGCAGTTTTCATTATATGGCCGGGCTCTCCGGGGGAGAGCTTACGGAGATCTTCCTGGAAGATATCGTTGCGGGGAGTAACAACGGCATTCCTGTTGCTACAGTTGTTACCGAGAGCCGGTTCGCAGCCCTGTTGCTCATTAATCAGCAAACTTCTTTTGCAGAACTCGCAAGCAGCCAGCCTCCGGAATTTGTGAAAGATACACTCACTGAAGCAGAATGCCCGGTTATGATCGTTCCGGAAAATACGGCTCCGGTGAACGAAATTATTTTCACCTACAATGGCACACATTCATCCATGTATGCGATCCGCCAGTTTACACAACTATTCCCCTCCCTTTCCGATATTCCGGCACAGGTTGTTTATGTAATCGAAAACGGCAACGGAGAGATACCGGATAAAAAATTGCTGACAGCATATATGGAACAGCACTACAGGCATGTCAGCTACACGGTTATGGAAGGAGAGCCTGCACCGGCACTCCTTGGACTTCTGCTGCATAGTATGCATGGGCGCCTATGGACGAAGCAAAGTCTCCCGTTTCTTCCATCACAGTCATGCCGACAGTATCCTGCGGATGTTTAATGTCCCCATGTTTATTACCCATCCCTGAAGAGCCAATGTGCTAAAAATAAAAAACGATAAAGGAAACCAGCCGTATGGACACGCTCCAACTAAACCAGAGGCGTACATTACAATGACAAACGGCACATCAGCTTTAAATAGTTTGTCAACTTCCGGTTAATATTCTGATTTTCTTTCAATTGTTATGAAAATGTTGTAATATTAGTAGTGTATGATATAGCGATCCCGAATTCCAATTGACCCATATGTAGATCACCAAAATCATCCACATCCATTATGAAAAGAATTCCCTTATTGGCAATAGCCTTGCTCTGCCTCTGCCATGCTTATGCCCAACAGGCCAGAATGGGCCGGGTATTTGACCTATACACACTTTCACCGGTTAAGAACGCTGATGTTTACGCAAATGGCAAACTATACTCTGTTACGGATGCCAATGGTTATTTCAGTTACGAATGCGCCGGATGCACACTAACAATAAAAGCATCCGGCTACGAACCGCTGACCCTGCAGGCGAGGGACGGCAACACTCTCCTGACCGTAGGTTTAACGGCTGCCTCCTATAATCTCAATGAAATAACGGTGAGTGCCGTAAAACCCGGTGCCAATCTGCTACAGCCGCGATCCGTGGGTATACTTACCCGGCAGGATCTCCAGCGGAATGACGGACTGTTCCTCGAAAACACCCTGAACCTGATACCTGGCATACGCATGGAAAAAAGGACCATGGCCGGCGGACAACGCATTACCATCCGGGGGTACGGGAATGGCAACAACTTCAACGGCACCGGCTATAAGTCCTATCTCAACGGCATCCCTGTCACAGATGCAGAAGGCAGCACCATCCTTGACGATATCGATTTCTCCGTTCTGGGACGGGTGGAAGTTATCAAGGGTCCCGCTTCCAGTTTGTATGGCAGTGGCATCGGCGGAGTGCTCAAAATGTATACGGCCAAACCGGCCTGCTATGGCACCAGCATCCTGCAGGAAGCGCTGGCCGGCAGCTATGGGCTCTTCCGGACTAACACCCGTATATCGCACGCGGGAAATAAATCTTCCATTATGCTGAATTATGGACATCAGAATTATGACAGTTACCGCATCCAAAGCGCGTCTAAAAAAGATTTTGTTTCCTTCATCGGCGATTTCACCCCGAATGAAAAACAGGTATTCTCCGTTTATGCAGCTTATAATAACTCCCGGGATCAGTTAGCCGGGCAGCTGGACAGTATCCAGTTTGCACAAAAGAAAGATACCGGTGAGGTGCCTTATCTGAAGAACAATGGTTACGTGGCTTTCGAGACTTACCGTGCCGGATTGTCCCATCAATACAGCTTTTCACCTCACATCAATAATACCACCAGTGCTTTTTTTGGAGGATATAAACAATCCCAGGCCTTTGCCGTTGGCTTCTCTTCTAACATGACGCAGAACTTCGGAGCGCGAACGGCTTTCGGTTTCAACTTCTATGGCAGGCGGGTATCGCTGAACGGTACGATTGGCGCGGAATTCCAGAAAACGAATTCGTTCAGGAAGAGTTACGGACTCACCAATAGTGTGTTGGGCGGTCTTAGTGGCGACCTGGAGCTGTCCACCATGCAATACAGCCTTTTCACCCAATGGGAACTGAAGTTGCCGGAGGGATTTTTGATCACCGCGGGTCTTAGCAATAATTATATTGAATATGGTATTGACGACCGGCTTACGAATTCCGCCAATCCCACTCATAAGGACCAGTCCGGGCGCAAGGTCTTCACCCCTGTGCTCACGCCACAGATCAGCATACTCAAGTCACTGAGTGATGCAATATCCGTATATGCCGGTGTAAGCAGGGGTTATTCTCCACCCGTATCCGGCCAGGTGGTCATTCCCCAGATCAGCCAGGTGAACACCGGTCTGCGGCCGGAAAAAGCCGTGCAGTATGAAGCAGGTACCAAGGGCAGTTTGTTGCGCAAGCAGCTTTCCTTCCAGCTGGCCGTATTTGATATGGAGATCAGGGATAAACTTACGTCCCAGGCCATAACAGGCAGTAACGGTACTGTGCTCTACACAATGGCCACCAATGCCGGCGGACAACAAAACCAGGGAATGGAAGTGGACCTCGCTTACACCATCACGCCCCGTTCATCCACCGTTTTCTCCCTCATCCGCCCGTTCCTCACCTACACCTATTCTCACTTTACCTATAAACAATTCAAAAGTGACAATAACAACAACGAGAAAACCATCGACTACAGCGGCAGGAACGCTTCCGGTGTACCGCCCCACCTGTTCAACGCTGGCGTGGATATCGTTACCCGGCCAGGGTTTTACCTGAACACGACCTGGCAGTATGTGGACAAGATGCCGATCACTTATGACAACGCTCACTATGCAGACGCCTATACGTTGCTACAGTCCAAACTCGGATATCGTCATGATTTTGGAAAACATTTTAACCTCGATGTATTTGCCGGCGGTCATAACCTGACCGGCAGCCGGTATTATACCATGGTATTCCTCAACGCCAACTTCAGTGCGGCTTCTCCAAACATTTACCTGCCCGGTCCCTATACCGCCACATGGTACGGCGGATGTCACCTCACCTATAAATTCTAAACAAGCGGTATGAAAAGAATATACCTCCTCCCTCTGCTGCTCCTCTGTGCCTGTGGCCGGTTTGGCCATCAGAACGGGCATGGGACGGACAGTACACGCATCGTATGCCTCGCCAAACAGTACAACGAAGTGATCTATGCGCTGGGGACAGAAAAGAACCTCGTTGCAGTGGACCTTTCCAGCACCTATCCTCCTGCCATCAAATCATTACCCACTGTGGGCTATCACCGGGCATTAAGCGCGGAAGGCATCATTGCGCAAAATCCCACGCTCGTAATCCATGACAACAACATCGGACCGGAACCGGTGATGCGGCAGCTGGAGCAAATGAAGATACCCATGAAAACCTTTGCTGACAGTGTTTTCACGATTGAGCAGGATAAAGCCATGATCCGGCAGCTCGGCGCTTATTTCAGCAGGGAAAAGCAGGCGGACAGCCTCTGCCGGCAGCTGGATTCGGATATGGAACACGCCCTGGCCGAAGCGCGGCAATACAGTGATACTCCCAAAGTGGTGATCATTCATTTCGGCCGTGCCATGAATATTTATCTTGCCATCACACAGAAAAGCACGGCGGCTAAAATGATACGATGGGCCGGAGGGGTTATTCCCATATCCGGAGATAAAGGCATGCAGCAGGTGTCTCCGGAGCTGATCGCACAGGCTGATCCGGATGTGATCCTGTTGACGGACTTTGGATACGACCGGCTGGGCTCCGCAGAGAAAGTGAAAGAACTGCCGGGTGTGGCCGGTACAAAAGCCGCACGCAATAACCGCATCTACCGGATAGAGGAACATGATATCATTTATCTCGGTCCCCGTACCGGCGCCAATGTACTGGCTTTCCAAAAACTGATCCATGCGGGACCGGCAGCACAGTAAAGTCTACCTGCTGCTGATCATTCTGCTGCTCACAGCCATGCTCTTCTCCGCCTGTTTCGGCGCAGTCAATATTCGCATGGATGAGATCTCCAGTGCATTCGGCAAATTCTTTTCTGCACGAAACGATCTCAGTTTGCACGAACGCATTTTCCTTGACATCCGTTTGCCGAGGGTATTATTCTGTGTACTGGCCGGAGCTGCATTGGCCATTGGTGGCGTGCTGTTGCAGGCACTTTTCCGGAATCCCCTCGTAGAACCGGGCCTGATCGGCACCTCAAGCGGTGCTGCTTTTGGGGCGGCGCTGTATTTCGTACTTGGCGCCACGTTACATTTTCATGCCGGTGAATGGACTTTACCCATCGCCGCTTCCGCGGGCGCTATGATCGCCACTTTCCTGGTGCTGGGATTATCCGCAGGAAAGAAAGGAAGCAAGACCGGCATCGTCACCCTCCTGCTGATGGGCATCGCGGTGAATGCTTTGTTTCTTAGCGGTACAGGATTTCTTTCCTACATCGCCCGCGATCCGCAGGCACGCTCCATTACTTTCTGGAATCTTGGCACGCTTTCCGGCGCCAACTGGCATGCCGTGACCATCGCTGCCGTTGTACTGGCCACCTGTTGCTGGCGGGCACTTGCCAATGCGCGAAAACTGAACCTGTTGATGCTGGGGGAAGATGAAGCCATGCTGGCCGGGGTTTCCGTACCACGGTTGAAAATGGAGATACTCCTCACCAATGTGATCATGATCGCAGTCGTAACGGCTTTCACAGGCGTGATCGGGTTTGTGGGATTGGTAGTGCCGCATTTTCTACGGATATGGAAAGGGGCGGATAACCGTTACCTGATCATCGGCGGTGCATTGGCCGGGGCCGTGCTGCTCAGCTTTGCGGACATCATTGCACGGTTACTGCTGCGGCCTGCAGAACTGCCGATCGGGATCGTTACCGCTTTCGCCGGTGTGCCGGTTTTCATCTTCTTACTGCGAAAGAAAAATTGTTCTTTCTGACAGTGCTGGCCTAACATCATATCACTGTCGTGCGGACCAGCC
>OFTY01000949.1_pt1 | contig 15522 bp, 11 predicted proteins | sample 1775061 | NCBI WGS metagenome assembly OFTY01 (sample SAMN08195773, study PRJEB24354) | sludge metagenome | isolation source: sludge from phenol fed wastewater aerobic bioreactor B | place: India: Nagpur | collected 2016-09-16 | reverse complement strand
GGCGCTGCATGGCATGCGCCCAGCCGTCAGCGTCGCTCGCCGCCTTCATGCTCAGCACCAGTTCGGGTTCGATCGGAACGCCGGGCGCAAGCGTCCGGTGCAGCGAACTGTCACTCCCGATTGCCGCGTGATAGGCGCGCACCGCATCGCTTTCCTCGGGTCCGAGCTGCGCCGCGCGCAGGGCGATGTCATGCGCATCGTCGCGCACCGTGTCGACCAGCACGCCGCCATCCACCGGCCGGAAGTTGATATGCGCCAGATAGAGAAACGGCAGCGGCTTGGGCGCGCGGTTTTCGACCGTGACGGACATGTCGAGGAGGCTGGCCCCCTCGCGGATGCGCAGGCGCGGGCGCACGACGAAGTCATGGTGGAAGGCAAGTGTGTCGCGCGCGGTTCCGGTGAGGTCGACGTAGGGGCCGGCCTCGTCCTGGCCGAAGACGAGCTGCGCGCTTTGGAAAGGCAGGTTGGGCAGTTCGCCATGCAGCGGATGATCGTCCTCAGGTCCGGGGTTGCCCATCGACGTGCCGCCGCAATGGATGAAGAACGCGCCATAGGTTCGGAGATAGTCGCGCGTCGGCTGCGGTTCGTCGAAGGCCGACAGCATGGTGAGCCGGCGGCCGTGGAATTCGGCGTCCCATATCTGCTGGCCCTGGAAGGGCAGGAGGGTGAGCGAGCCGACGCCGTTCGTCACGCCGAGCGCCGCCACCCCGGAGGGATAGCGGAAGGCCTCGACGCGCAGTTCTCCCAGGCTGGCGACGGGCTTTCTCGCCTCGCCGAAGTGGGACGGATGGAGCTCGACGGTCACCGGCACATCGGACACAGCTATCTCCCGCTCTGGAGCTTGATGCCGAAAAGTGAGAAGCGGTTTTCGGGCGACATCGTGCTCTATCATTTTGATTTAGAGACGGATTCAGATTTCAGGCCGCATCGGCCTGAAATCATCCGGCCCTAGGGCCGCCGCGCGGCGCGTGGCACGGCATTGGCCTCGACCTTATGGCCCATGCGGTTGAGAAGCGACCGCGAGGCCTTGCGGACCTCGGCATAGATTGCCCGCTCGTCGATGCCGACGAAGCGGCCTTCCTCCAGGATGACCCTGCCGTTGACGACGACCGTGTGCACCGATTTGGAACGCGAGGCGTAGAACAGGTTGCGGATCATGTTGGTGCTCGGCACCATCTCCGGCCGGTCGAGCGTGTGGATGACGATATCGGCGCGCTTGCCGGCTTCCAGCGATCCGATCTGTTTTTCGAGGCCGACGGCGCGGGCGCCCGCGCGTGTCGCCATGGCGATGCCGTCCTCGGCGACCAGGTAGGTGCGGTCCATGTGCGTGTCGCGTGCGGCCAGGACCGCCAGGTTCGACTGCCGCCACAGGTCGAAGTCGTTCGACCAGTTCGGCGAATCCGACCCGAGCGCGACGTTGCCGCCCCGCCGCCACAACTCGCCGTGGCGGCCGTGCATCGAGCTTCCGTGCCCCCACATCATCGAGGCGGCGGGCGCCCAGGCAAGGGAAGCGCCGCGCTCCAGCAGCACCTCGCACTCGGCGTCGGTCAGATGGTTGGCGTGGGCGAACGTCACGTTGCGGTCGAGGAAGCCGATGGCACCGAGATGCAGCAATGGATCACGGCCGAAGCGTTTTCGATCGGCCTCGGTGTCGGCCGGGCTGTAGGACTGGTGGATGTTGAGCGTGACCGACGCCGCGTCGGCGCAGTCCTTGGCCTCCATCATCAGCTCTTCGCTCGCCGTGCCGAGGCCCAGGACGGCCACGTGACCGGTCACCAGCGCATCGGGATCGGCGTTGCGCTTCAACTGGGCGCCGAGCGTCGCCAGCGCTTCCTCGCGCGTCTTGGGCGCGCGCTTGAGTTCGGTGTGCAGCCTTGCCTGCGCGGCGCACGTCGCGCACCCCTGGCCGTCGGTTTTTCCCTGGGCAAAGCCTTGCGGCTGGTCCCAGATGAAGGCGTCGCCGATCACGGCGCGGATGCCGACCTCGCCCGCCGCCCTGGCCGCCATTTCCGGCGTCAGCACCGTGCCGGCCTCCATGCAGCATGTGGTGCCATTGCGGATCATGTCGAGGCAGGCAAGCAGGACGGAGAGATATTCGTCCTCGTCGGTCACCGTGTTGTAGAAATGGCCTTCGAACGTGTCGAAGGAATCGCTCTCGACCAACTGGTCCGGCAGCACGCCGCGGAACAGGTGATACGAGGCGTGCAGATGGCATTCGACGAAGCCGGGATGGATCGGAGCGCCATGCGCGTCGATCGTCTGCCCGGCCTGGTACCGCGCGGCGATGTCGGCATCGTCGCCCACCGCCAGGATGCGGCCATCGTCTCCGATCGCGATCGCGCCATGCTCGAAGATCGTCTCGTCATCGTCCATGGTGATGAGGTAGCCATTGCGGACGAGAAGCCGCGCCGTCTCCCGTGGCTTGTTCATTCTGTGTCCTCCCTCAGAAGAATGGCGGCATCCGGTGCCCATGACAGCACGACGGCCGTACCCGAGGACAGGCCGTCGAAATCGTCGCCTCGCCCTTCGATCCAGATGGCCGCGCCCGAGGCGGCCCGTACGCCGACCCGCACGGTGTTGCCCTGGTAGATGATCTCGTCGACAAGTCCCGCGACGCTATAGCCCTCGAGCATGGCGCTGGGGTCGCGCCGCAGGCTGATCGCCTCCGGTCGCACGGAAAGGGCGGCGCGTTCGCCCCGCTTGACGGCTATGTCCGATGCCAGGGCATGGAATGTCCCGCTGTCGGTCCTCAGCACGACACGCTTGCCTTCGACGGCCGTGATCGTGCCGCGCAGGAGATTGGTCGCGCCGATGAAGTCGGAAACGAAGACCGAGTTCGGCCGCCGGTAGATGTCCCTGGGCGTGCCGTGCTGCACGATCCGTCCGTTGTTCATGATGGCGATGCGGTCCGACATGACCAGCGCCTCGGTCTGGTCGTGCGTCACGAAGATGAAGGTGGCGCCGAGCCGTTTCTGGATGGCGCGCAGTTCGAGCTGCATCTGCTGGCGCAGCTTCAGGTCAAGCGCCGACAGAGGCTCGTCGAGCAGCAGCACGCGCGGCTCGCCGGCGAGCGCGCGGGCCAGCGCCACGCGTTGCGCCTGGCCGCCACTCAGTTTGCCGGGCTCGCGGTCGGCGAAGCCTTCGAGCCGCACCAGCGCCAGCATCTCGTCGACCCTGGCGTTGATGCGCGACCGCTCCCAGCGCTTGAGCTTCAGGCTGTAGGCGATGTTCTCGCGCACGCTCATGTGCGGAAAAAGGGCGCCGCGCTGGAACACCATGTTGGTCGGGCGCCGTTCAGGCGGCTGGCGTGTCACGTCGGTGCCGTGGATACGCACGCTTCCTTCCGTCGGCTGCTCGAAGCCGGAGATGATGCGCAGCAGGGTCGACTTGCCGCAGCCGCTGGAGCCGAGCAACGACAGGAACTCGCCCGTGCCGACATTGAGGTCGACCTTTTCGAGGGCGGTCGCCGCGCCAAAGCGCTTGCGGACGCCCTCGATTTCAACTGCCGTTTGCGTCATTTCGATTTCTTCCGGTTGAGGAGGGCCGAGGCAGCCACGAGACAGACCAGCAGCGCCAGCAGCATCGTGGCGATGGCGTTGATGGATGGATCGATGCCGCGCCGCATCAGCCCCCACACCAGCACCGGAACGGTCAACTGGCTGCCGATGTTGAACCAGGTCACCACGAACTCGTCGAGCGACAGCGCCGCGGCCAGCAGCGCGGCGCCGATGATGGAGGGACGGATGAGCGGCAATGTGATGTCGCGCAGCACCCGGCCCGGCGTGGCGCCGAGATCCCGCGCCGCCTCCAGCACGCTGAAGTCGAACGTCTCCAGCCGCGCGTTCATCGTCAGGACGACGAAGGGCAGGGAAACCAGCACGTGGCCGATGGCGGCGTTGAGAAGGCCTTGCTGGACGTGCATCAGGCGGAAGAAGACAGCCAGCGCGATGCCGATGACGAGCAGCGGCATGATCGCCGGCAGCATGCTCGCGCCAAGCAGTGACGCGCGCAGCCTCGGCCGCTTCAGGGCGACCAGGCCGAAGGCGAACGCAGCCCCGATCACGCCCGAAACGAGCGCCGAGACGCTTGCCAGCAGCAGGCTGTTGCGCAGCGCCGTCGAGATCAGCGAATTCGACAGCGCGCTGGTGTACCAGTCGAGGGTGAGGCCTTCGATCGGCATGCTCAGACGTGGCGATGTGGTGAAGGAGAAGATCACGATCACCGCGATCGGCGCATAGAGATAGGCCAGCACCGCGCCGACGAAAGCGGCCGGCAGGAATTTGCGCAGTCTCACCATGTCGTCACCCATCTGATGAGGCGCATGACGACCAGATACGACGCCAGCATCACCGCGATCACCACGAAGGCCATTGCCGCGCCCAGCGGCCAGTTGGAGCCGATGCCGCGGAACTGGTCGGAGATGATGTTGCCGATCAGCAGGCTCTGCGCGCCGCCCACCAGGCTCGGCGTCACGAAGTCGCCGGCCGACAGCAGGAAAGAGAAGGCAAAGGCCGTGCGGACGCCAGGCATCGCCATCGGCAGGAGCACCGTGCGCAGCACATGCAGCCGCCCGGCGCCCAGGTCGCGCGCGGCCTCGATGTCGTCGCGCCCTATGTTGAGCATCGCCGAATAGAGCGGCAGCACCGCCAGCGGCAGCAGCAGCCCGCTCAGCGTCACGACGACGGCGAAGTTGCTGTAGATGAGAAAGTCGAGTGGCTCGCGGATGACGCCCAGCCATTGCAGCGTCGAATTGAGCAGCCCCTGTTTGCCGAGGATGGTCCGCCAGGCATAGATGCGCACCAGATAGCCGCTGAACAGTGACAGCAGCACCATCTGCAGGATGAACTGGCCGCGTCGCTCGAAGACGAAGCGCATCAGGAACGATACCGCGAAGGCGATCGGCACGACGATCGCCGTCGTCACGAAGGCGACGCCGATCGTGCGGATCATCAGCGCGCGATAGAGCGGCGAGGTGAAGATCTTCTCGTAATTGGCGAGCGTGAAGCCCGGGATCAACTGGAAGCCGTCGGCGGTCCAGAAGCTGAGCACGAAAAGGCACAGCGTCGGCAGTGCGAAGAACACGATGTAAAACGCTGCCGCTGGAAGCATGGAGGCATGCGGCCGGGATTGCTCCCTGGCCGCTGGTGCCGCTGAACTGGACATCGGTACGCTCATTTATGTCTGCGGTCGGTTCGGCCGCGTCCGGACCGTGGCGGCGGGTGTCCCGCCGCTCGGCCCGGAAGTGCGCGGTCGCTCAGGAGGCCTTGAAGGTCTGCCAGGCTTCGACCCAGGAGGGCGCGCCCACGACATCGCCATCCGGCTTCTGCGGCGGCACGACGATCTGTGTACCCAGGATGCTGCCGCTCGGCTTGCGCACATGCTCGTAGGGGAACATCGACCGGATGTCCTCCTTCATCAGGTCGTAGGCCGCCTCGACCGTGCAGCCAGACGACAGTTCCGTGGCCAGCGCGGCATTCGATTCCGGCTTGGTCATGAAATCTATGTAGGCGTAGGCATTGTCGAGATTGGGCGCGTCGACGGCGATCGCATAGGAATCCGACCAGAAGAACGTGCCGTCCACGGAAGGCGAGCCGACCTTCAGGTCCACGCCCTTGCCCTTGGCGATCACCACCTGATAGGCCCAGCCGCCAATGCCGATCGAGGCGTCGCCGCGCACCAGCACGTCGGCCATGTCGCCATGCGAGCCGCCGATCGTCACCACATTGGGCTTGGCCTTCAGCATCGCTTCCAGCACCTTCTGCAACTGCGCCGCCGTCAGCCGGCTCGGTTCCGGCATGTCGAGCGACTTCGCCCACAGCCAGATGTTGCCGAACGGGTCGTCGAGCAGCACCAGTTCGCCCTTGAACTTCGGATCGGCGAAATCGGTGTACTTGGCCGGCATCGCGTCCCATTTCTTCGGGTTGAAGACGCAGGGCTCGTCACCCCAGATGATCGGGATGCCGTAGGTCTTGCCGTCCTTGACCAGCCAGGACGCGGTCTTGAAGGTGGGAAACAGCCCGTTGGCCGTGGGGATGCGGCTCAGGTCGAGTGGCTGGAACAGTTCGACCCCCGATTTGAGGATCGCGGTCTGGAAGTCCTTGTTGGGCGTCAGTATGTCCATCGCGCCCCGGCCGCCGGTGTTGAAGCGGGTCAGCGCCTCGTCCGCAGCCGATTGGAAAGAGGCGTTCATCTTGATGTTGTTGGCCTCGAGGAAGGGCTTGGCGACATTGGCGCCGTTCTCTCCGTCCCAGCCGAGGAAATTGAGGTCGCCGCCGAGCTTGCCGCCCGCGGCCAGGGCGGTTCCCGTGCCTCCCAGCACGGTCAGCGTCGACAGGCCGGCCGCGCCCTGCAGGAAGCTGCGGCGGCTGACATCGGCATTGAGCTTTGCATCCAGGAAATTCTTCAGTCTGTCGTCCACGATCGTTCTCCTCATAAGGCCCTCTTGATGGGGGTTGTCGTTGCGCTTTGCAGTCTGGAGTGATTAGGCGGCGGTTTCGTATATAAAGTCAAGGACCATATATGAACTTTTGAGCGGGGCGCACGAGGAAATGGCCTTCAAACAGGCGGGTTGGCTTGGGGCTGGCGGTAAGAGGGGATCGGAGTCCGACGGGACCGAAAATTCCAGGCCTGTTTTGGCGCGGGTTCCTCGCGAATGAACCGAGGATAGGCAGAACTTACGCCGCCGGGTTCGCACGAACAGGGCCTGAAAACGCGATCGCCGCCGGACGGCTGTCGTCCGGCGGCGATGGAAGGCGTTGCTGCGTCTCGACTAGATATCGAGATTGGCGACTGACAGCGCGTTGTCCTGGATGAACTCGCGACGCGGCTCGACTTCGTCGCCCATCAGCCGCGAGAACAGTGAATCTGCATCGGTCGCGTCGGTCACCTTCACCTGCAGCAGCGAACGCACGTTCGGATCCAGCGTGGTTTCCCAGAGCTGCTCGGCGTTCATCTCGCCGAGACCCTTGTAGCGCTGCATGGTCAGGCCCTTGCGGCCGCTCGCGAAGACAGCGTTGAGCAGCGCCAGCGGGCCGGCGATGGTTTCGAAATTGTCCTTGCGGCGCAGCACCGGCGGAACGTCGTAAGTGTCGCCCAGCCGCCGCGCAAGGCGGTCGAGTTGGCGCGCGTCGGCCGAGTTGATGAGCGCAAGGTCGAGATGCGTATATTCCCGCACGCTGCGCACGGTACGCTCGAACACATAGCCGCCGGAACCGTCATTCGACGTCGACAGGCCGCCGGTCCAGCCGCGCTCGGTGTCCTCGGCGATGATGTCCAGCCGCTTGGCGATGCGTTCGGCCATCGCGTTGGCCCGGCCCATGTCGGCGAGGATTTCGGGATTGAGCCCGCCGGCGATCGCGGCCTGCTCGACCACGGAACGGTTGTAGCGCGTGTGCAGGCCGTTGATGAGCTGGCGCACCGCGAGCGCGTCGTCGACGGCGCCGCGCAGGTCCTGGCCGGTGCGTACCTCGCCCGAGCCGAGCGTCAGCGAGGCGTCCTCCAGCCCGGAATTGATCAGGTACTCCTCGAAGGCGCTTTCGTCCTTCAGATATTGCGAGCTCTTGCCGCGCGTCACCTTATAGAGCGGCGGCTGGGCGATATAGAGATGCCCGCGCGTGATCAGCTCCGACATCTGCCGGAAGAAGAAGGTGAGCAGCAGGGTGCGGATGTGGGCGCCGTCGACGTCGGCGTCCGTCATCAGGATGATCTTGTGGTAGCGCAGCTTGTCGGGGTTGAACTCGTCCTTGCCGATCGACGTGCCGAGCGCGGTGATCAGAGTGCCGATCATGTCGGAGCTCAGCATGCGGTCGAAGCGCACCCGCTCGACGTTCAGGATCTTGCCGCGCAGCGGCAATATGGCCTGGTTCTGGCGCGAGCGCCCGCTCTTGGCCGAGCCGCCGGCGCTGTCGCCCTCGACGATGAACAGTTCGGACTTTGCCGGGTCGCGCTCCTGGCAGTCGGCCAGCTTGCCGGGCAGGGAGGTGACGCCCAGCGCGCTCTTGCGGGTGATGTCGCGCGCCTTGCGCGCGGCCTCGCGGGCGGCGGCCGCCTTGACCGCCTTGTCGATGACTTCCTTGGCGTCGGTCGGATGCTCTTCCAGCCATGTGCCGAGCGCATCGTTGACCAGGCTTTCCACGACCGGACGGACCTCGGACGAGACCAGCTTGTCCTTGGTCTGCGAGGAGAATTTCGGGTCGGGCACCTTGACCGAAAGCACGGCGGTGAGCCCTTCGCGGCAGTCGTCGCCGGTCAGCGCCACCTTTTCCTTCTTGGTCAGGCCCGAGGATTCGCCATAGCCGGTGATCTGGCGCGTCAGCGCGCCGCGGAAGCCGGCAAGGTGCGTGCCGCCGTCGCGCTGCGGGATGTTGTTGGTGAAGGCCAGCACGTTCTCGTGAAAGCTGTCGTTCCACCACATCGCCACTTCAACCGTGATGCCGTCGCGCTCGGCGCGAATGGCTATGGGCTTCTCGATCAGCGGTTTCTTGACCCTGTCGAGATATTTGACGAACTCCTCCAGGCCACCATCGTAATGCAGCTCGTGGCGCAGCACGTCGGCGTGGCGGGCATCGGTGAGCACGATGCGCACGCCCGAATTGAGGAAGGCCAGTTCACGCAGCCGGTGCTCCAGCGTCGCGAAGTCGAACTCCACCATGGTGAAGGTCTCGGCCGACGGGAAGAAGGTGATCTCGCTGCCGCTGCGGCCTTCATAGGTGCCGGGCTGCTTGTTCTGCTCGTAGGTGCCGCTGATCTTGAGCGGCGCGTCGGCGTTGCCGTGGGTGAACCGCATCTCGTGGATCTCGCCGTTGCGGCGGATCTTCAGCTTGAGCCAGGCCGATAGGGCGTTCACGACCGAGACGCCGACGCCATGCAGGCCGCCGGACACCTTGTAGGAGTTCTGGTCGAACTTCCCGCCGGCGTGCAGCTGCGTCATGATCACTTCGGCGGCCGAAATGCCCTCGCTGGGGTGGATATCGGTCGGAATGCCGCGCCCGTTGTCGATGACGGTCACCGATCCATCCGGGTTGAGCGTCACCGAGACGAGGTCTGCATGGCCTGCCAGCGCCTCGTCGATGGCGTTGTCCACCACCTCATAGACCATGTGGTGCAGGCCGGACCCGTCGTCGGTGTCGCCGATATACATGCCGGGCCGCTTGCGGACAGCGTCCAACCCCTTCAAAACCTTGATGGAATCGGCGCCGTACTCGGCACTCGCGCCGGCTTCGTTTTCGGTCTGGTCGCTCATGAAAACCTGTTGTCTAGATGTGACGTGCAAAGCGCGGAAATAACCCCCGAATCGCGCTTTCTGATGTCACCAAGATATAGGCTTTAAAGGCGGTTTTTCCAAGGTTTGCGGCTGCTTTCGACCACAGGAGACGTACTGTTGGCCGGCTGTGGAAAGCGGGGCCGTCAGCCCCGCAGTGGCTTCAGCGCCTCGCTCCAGCGGTGCAGCTCGTCCAGCATCGCTTTGGCGCTGCCTGCGACCTGCTCGCTCGGGTTGAACGCGCCGTCCTTGTCGAGCAGGCTCTGATAGGCCGGCAGCGTCACGCCTTCCGGAATGGGCATCACCTTGACCGAGGTCAGCAACTGCTTGAGCGATTGCGCCGCGCGCAGGCCGCCCGACACGCCGCCATAGCTCAGGATCGCGGCCGGCTTGTACTGCCATTCGCGCGACAGGAAGTCGATCGCGTTCACGATCGCCGGCGCCACGAAGTAGTTGTACTCCGGCGCCACGAAGACGAAGGCGTCTGCCGCGTCGGTCGCCTTCGACCAGGCCCTGGTGTGTTCCTTCTCGTACTTGCCGAGCCTCGGATGATGCGGCTCGTCGAGCACCGGCAGGTCGAAAGCGGCGATGTCGGTCAGAACCGGCTTGAACTTGCCGTGCTCGCCGGCGAAGCGCTCGAGCCAGTGCGCGAAGACCGGACCGGCGCGGCCGGGTCTGGTGCTGCCGATGATGATGTTGAGCTGATGCGGCAAGAAGGCGCTCCTTCGTCTGGTGTCGCGATCCCGATCGTCCGCCGCCGGGCGCCGCGAGGGCTGGGCAAAGGCGGATTGTGCCGGGAATCGGCTGGCGGTTGATATCCCCGTCCAGGGCTACGCTCGGTCCCCCGAGCCCGGACCGGATGCTTGACAGTATCCGTTGGTGACCGCCACCTAAGCCAATCGGGACCGGCCGGCAAGGTCGCCGCGCGCGACCAGCGGTCACATCTAGGAGAGCGGCGACATCCTTCGATACCGGCGCTGGTTCGTCGGCGATTGCGTGGCTGCCGCCGCACACACATTCCGCCACATGGACGCCATGCCTCGCCGTCACTACATTTCCGGTAGCAGCGGAGCATGCTCATGGATACCAAGCCGGCCCCCTTCGTGCCCCCTGCGCCGAAGCCGCGAACATCGCCGCCTTCGACGCTGGAGATGATGCGCATCGTCTACCGCAACCCGCTCGAACTGTGGGGCGAGCCCTCCTACAACGAGCCCTGGATATCGGTGAACGGTGTCGGCGGGCCGCTGGTGATTGCCAACGATCCCGGCCTGATCCGGCATGTGCTGGTCGACAACGCCAGAAACTACAAGATGGCGACCGTGCGCCAGCTTATCCTGCGTCCGATCCTGCGCGACGGCCTGCTGACCGCCGAGGGCGAGGTCTGGAAGCGCTCGCGCAAGGCGATGGCGCCGGTCTTCACGCCGCGTCACATCTTCGGCTTCGCGGAGCCGATGCTCAGGCGCACGCGGGAGTTCGTCACCCGCTACGAGGCCGGCGGCACCTCAGACATCGCCCACGATATGACGCTGCTCACCTACGATATCCTGGCCGAAACGCTGTTCTCCGGCGAGATCGCCGGCGAGCCCGGCAGTTTCGCCAAGGAGATCGACCGGCTCTTCGAGACCATGGGTCGCGTCGACCCGCTCGACCTTCTGCGCGCGCCGGAATGGCTGCCGCGCCTCACCCGCATTCGCGGTCGCAAGGCGTTGGCCTATTTCCGCAGGATCGTGACGGACACGGTGTCGATGCGCGAGGAGCGGCTGCGCCGCGATCCGGACGGCGTGCCGCAGGATTTCCTGACCCTGCTGCTCAAGGCGGAAGGGCCGGGCGGCCTGACGCGCGCCGAGGTCGAGGACAACATCATCACCTTCATCGGCGCCGGCCACGAGACGACGGCGCGCGCCCTTGGCTGGACGCTCTACTGCCTGGCCGAGGCGCCGTGGGAGCGCGACAAGGTCGAGCAGGAGATCGACGCGGTGCTGGCGCGCGAGCCGGATCCGACCAAATGGCTGGACGCCATGCCGCTCACCCGCGCCGTGTTCGAGGAAGCGCTGAGGCTTTATCCGCCGGCGCCGTCGATCAACCGCGAGCCGATCGAGCCGGAAACCTGGAAGGATCTGCACATTCCGCGCTACGCCGCCGTGCTGGTCATGCCCTGGGTCGTGCATCGCCACCGCAAGCTGTGGGACAGGCCGGACGCCTTCATGCCGGAGCGCTTCCACCCCGGCAACCGCGACAAGATCGACCGTTTCCAGTATTTGCCCTTCGGAGCCGGGCCGCGCGTCTGCATCGGCGCCAGCTTCGCCATGCAGGAAGCCATCATCGCCTTGGCTATGCTGTTGTCACGCTTCCGCTTCGACACCACGCCCGACACCGAGCCGTGGCCTGTTCAGAAGCTGACCACGCAGCCGCAGGGCGGCCTGCCCATGCGCGTCACCCCGCGCACCGCCTGATCATGGGAAGCGCGGCCCGTGTTAGGCGACGCGGGCTCCAAGGCCGGTCTTGGAGAGTTTCACGACCCTCCAGCCGGAGGGGCTAAACAATGGCTTGAACGCCCCTCGCTCATAGAGGGACGTTAGCGCGCAAGGGGCCGGCTCAGGCGACCGGCTTGCGTTGGAACTGGCCGGCGGCGCGGTAGCGCCAGAGATAGCTCGGCAGGATCGTGCCCAGCGACTGCGGCTGGATGCCGAGACCGGACAGCGTCCGCTTGTCCCGGATCGCTGCTTCCGTCACGATGTTGTGCTCGCGCAACTGCAAAACCTGGTCCTTGGTCAGCAGCGGGTTGGGCAGCAGTCCCAGGATCGAGGCCTGCAGATTGGCCACCCACCAGGGCACGGGCACCAGCATGCGCTTGCGGTCGATGACCGTGAGCATCTCTTCCATGCATTCCCGGAAGGTCAGCACGCTCGGGCCGCCGAGTTCGTAGATACGGCCGCCTTCGATCTTGCCTTCGACCGAGCGTGCGACCGCCTCGGCGACATCGCCGACATAGACCGGCTGGAACTTGGTCTCCCCGCCGCCGATCAGCGGCAGCACGGGTGAGAAGCGCGCCATGTTGGCAAAACGGTTGAAGAAGCCGTCCTCGGGGCCGAAATTGATCGATGGCCTGAAGATCACGGCGTCCTTGATCGTCTCCAGCACGGCCTTTTCGCCAAGCGCCTTGGTGCGCGCATAGCCGGACTCGGACCGCGCATCGGCGCCAAGCGCGGAAATGTGGGTCAGGCCGGCGCCGACCGAGCGTGCCGCCTCGGCCACGGCGCGCGCGCCGAAATCATGGACGGCCGAGAATTTCTGCCGCCCCGTCTCGTGCAGGATGGCGACGAGGTTGATGACGTGGTCGGCGCCCTGCACGGCACGGTCGACCGACCAGCGCATGCGCACATTGGCTTGCACCGGCTGGATCTGGCCGACATTTCCGAGCGGCTGCAGGTGGCCGGCGAGGTCGGGACGGCGGCAGGGGACGCGGATGCGGTAGCCGCGCTTGGCCAGCGCCCGCACGACATGGCGGCCTACGAAGCCCGACCCGCCGAAGACGACGACGAGCTTTGGGGTTTGCAGGATTTCGGTCATGGCTGGCTCCGGCGCTTTCCCGATGCAATGGGGCTTGGCTGAAGCCGTTTCATAGTCGGTTTCTCGCCAAAGGCAAAGGGCGCGCCGAAGCCAATCACGCGCTTGTTCAGGCTGTTCAGAACGCCTTACCGATGCGCGCGTCGACCGAATGGCGGTTGCCGCCCCGGATGACGAAGAAGAGCAGCATCGCCGACCACAGCAGCGACTTCTCGGCGCCCGAGAAACCCTGGCCCATGCTGACCCAGTGGAACCAGACGGTGACCAGAAGCACGAACAGACCGGCGAAGGCCGCCGGCCGAGTCAGAAACCCGATGGCGATGAAGATGCCGCCGAAGAACTCGGTGCAGGCAAGCAGGACGGACCAGAGGGCACCGGGATAGAAGCCCAGCCCTTCCACCATCTCGACGGCGCCGAGCGGGCTGGTGATCTTCTGCGAGCCGTGAATGGTGAGAAAGCCGCCGGCGACCAGTCGAAGGATGGTCTCGACAGCCTCGTTCAGCCTCGCATAGAGGCCTCCGAGGGCAGGGATGATAAGGGTCTTGCTGGGGGTGTCGGTGTTTGCCGGCATCTCGGCTCCTTTTGCTGCTGACGATCCTCGCAAACGGCGGGCGGGCAGGCCCAAAGTCAAATGAACAAAAGTTGACCAGAAAAGTAGTGTTTATTAGCCACGCCGGATGGAGCCGGAGCGGAAGCAGAAAACCCCGCCGAGGCGGGGTTTTCCGGGTGGCGTTCACGTTGAAATCAGGGCCCGGCGAGGCAGCCTGACCTGAGACGGTATCGAGGTGGCGTGAAGCAAGCACGCCCGCCCCCGGCCCTGGACGACGCGGCACCGCCAATCGCAAGCCGGGAGCCAACCGGCGGCTTGCGATATGGGCTACCGATCCTGGGTCGTCGCCGGGCGGAAAAAGGTTCAAGGGCAGGGCGGCCGGCTTGCCCGGCAGGCATCAGGCCGAATAGCGCTCGGCGAATTCGGAGATGCGCTGCACCACTTCCTTGGAAACGGTTATGCCGCGCGCGGCAGCTTTTTCCGCGGCTTCGGCGCGCGAGCGGCCGGGAATATGCACGCCGTAGCGACGGCGCAGCCTGTCGAGCTGCGCCTTCATGCGCTGCTCGAAATCCGGGTCGAGAAGCTTCGGCTGGATGGCGAGCACGAAGAGGCCCGTGGCGGGGCTGTCCGGTCCGCCCGTGAACCAGGGCGCGTCGAGCGACCAGTTAGCGCCGGAAAGTCCCGCCGCCAGCACCTCGACCATGAGCGCGATGTTGGCGCCGCGCTGGCCGCCGAAGGCCAGCAGCGCGCCTTTCATGGCCGCCGCCGCGTCGGTTGTCGGGTTGCCGCTATCGTCGAGCGCCCAGCCTTCGGGGATCTTCTTGCCGTCCTCGGCCGCTTTGCGGATGTTGACGAAGGCGGTGGCGCTGGACGACTGGTCGATCACCAGCGGCGCGCCATCGGCTGAAGGCGCCGCGAACGACATCGGATTGGTGCAGTAGACCGGCTTGACCGAGCCGGAGCCGGCGAGAACCGCCGGGCCGTTGGTGGCGGCGAAGGCGACCAGGCCCTGCGCCGCGAGCCGTCCGGTGAAATAGCCGAGCGCGCCGCAGGTATAGGCGTTCTTCTGGGAAAACACCGCGACGCCGAACAGCTTCGCCGCCTTCACCAGATCGTCGATGGTGCGGTCGAAGCCGGTGTGGGCAAGACCGCCCTGGGCGTCGGAGAGATAGACGGCGAGCGCGGGTCTCGTGACCACCGGATTGGCGTTGCCGTCGATGCGGCCGGCTTCCAGCGCCTCCAGATAGTCGATGAAATGCGACATGCCGACCGAGGCCAGGCCTTCCGCCTCGGCGGCGATGATGGAGGCGACCAGCGATTGGGTGGCTTCCTCATTGGCGCCGGCGCCGAGCGCCGCCATGCGGCACAATCCTGTTGCCTGGTCGAGACTGAGTTGCATCGTAACCGTCCTCGGATGATCGCCCGTTGAGTTGTCTGTCGCGATGAGTAGCAGCACATGAAAGAGCGTTTGTGTTGAAAATCGTCCGGCCCTGCAAGAAAAGCGGCGAACGCCGTCGCACGGCCATCCGATACCGGACCATTTGCACGCGCGGGTGCTAGACCGCCTACCAGGTTTTCCTGGACTGGCTCTAGCCGACCTTGACCGGTATGCGCGCCTCGATCCTGCTGAAGACGAGCACCAGTATGCCGGTGATCGTCATGTAGATCAGCGCCAGCAGCAGGAGCGGCTCGTAGGTGAGGTACGTATCCTGCCGCACCTTCGAGGAGACCGCGAAGATGTCGATCACACTGATGGTCGCCACCAGCGGCGTCGACTTCAGCTGCAGCACGGTCTCGCCGGTTAGCGTCGGCAGTGCCCGGTAGAAGGCCTGCGGCAGCCAGATCCGGCGGAAGATTTTCCAGCGGCTCATGCCGAAAGCGCGGGCGGCCTCCAACTGTCCGCGCGGCACGCCGGCAAAGGCGCCGCGCATCACTTCCCCCTCATAGCCGGCGAAGGAGAAGGTCAGCGCCACCACGGCATAGGGCCAGGCCTGCCTGAGATACGGCCAGAGCCAGGATTCGCGGATCCACGGATATTGCGGGAAGATCGAGCCGAGGCCGTAATAGAGCAGCCAGAGTTGCAGAAGCAGCGGTGTTCCGCGAATGATGGTGCAGAAGACCTTTGCCGGCGCCGACAACCAGATCG
>OFTY01000948.1_pt1 | contig 15532 bp, 12 predicted proteins | sample 1775061 | NCBI WGS metagenome assembly OFTY01 (sample SAMN08195773, study PRJEB24354) | sludge metagenome | isolation source: sludge from phenol fed wastewater aerobic bioreactor B | place: India: Nagpur | collected 2016-09-16 | reverse complement strand
GCCGAGCGTGCGCGCGCCCTGGTCGCCCAGGGCTTCTACGCGCCGCAGCGCGCCGACGATGCCGAGCGCGCCCTGGCCACCGCCCGCAGCGCGCTTGAGGCGGCCCGGCTGCAGGCGCGCGCCAACCAGCCCGGCGAGGTGGGCGCGCGGCTGGCGCGCACCCGTGTGGAGCAGGCCGAGTCCGCCCTGGCGGTGGCGCAGGCGCGGCTGGCCCGGCTCGTCATCACGGCGCCGGTGGATGCGCACATGCTCACCCGCAACACCGAGCCCGGCGCCATGGCCCAGCCCGGTCGTGTGCTGCTGAGCCTGGCGGCCGACGGCCCCCTGCGCATCGACGCCGCGGTGGACGAGAAGAACCTGCGCCTCATCGCCCCCGGCATGGCCGCGCAGGCGGTGGCCGACGCCTACCCCGGCCAGCGCTTCGCCGCCACGGTGTCGTGGATTGCGCCGGCGGTGGACGCGCAGCGCGGCACCGTGCCGGTGCGTCTGGCCGTGCCGCAGCCGCCGGCCTTCCTGCGGCCGGACATGACGGTGTCGGTGGAAATGCTTGGCGGCGAGAAGAAGGACGCCCTCATCCTCAGCGCCGCCGCCGTGCGCGACGCCGACAGCCCCGCGCCCTGGGTGCTGGCGCTGCGCGAGGGCCGCGCGCAGCGCGTGCCCATCACGCTGGGCCTGCGCGGTGTGGGCGTGGTGGAAATCACCAGCGGCGTGCAGGCCGGCGAGCCGGTAATTCCCCAGACCGAGAAGGCCGCCCCCGGCGACCGGGTGCGGGCGCTGGCCGCGCAGGACGCGCCACGCCCCATGGACGTGCCGCAGGGCATGATTTCGCGTTGAGCGTGCCCACCCGCACGACCGCGCCCGATCCCACGCCCGCTGCCATGCCCACCCTTCGCACCCGCGCCGCCCTGAGCCCCTGGGCCCGCCGCCTGCCGTTCGAGCTGCTGGTGGCGCTGCGCTTCCTGCGCGAGGGGCGCATGCAGAGCGCGCTGATCCTGGCCGGCGTGACCGGCGGGGTGGCGGTCATCATCTTCCTCACCCAGCTCATCAACCAGTTGCAGGACTCCATCGTGGACCGCGTGCTGGGCTCGCAGGCGCAGGTGGTGATCCGCCCGCTCGAGGAGCAGACCGCGCGCGTGCTGCAGGGCGACGCCAACCGCGGGATCGCCGCCGTGGTGCAGCCGCGCGCGCAGCGCCTGCGCTCGGTGGACCAGTGGGAGCGGGTGGCCGCGCTGGCGGCGGCCACGCCGGGGGTGCTGGCCGTCTCGCCGGTGGTCAGCGGCCCGGCGTTCGCGCTGCGCGGCACGGCCAACAAGAGCGTGGCCCTGATCGGCATGATTCCCGACGCCTACCGCCGCGTGGTGCGCATGGACGACAAGATGGTGCGCGGGCGTTTCGAGGTCAGCGGCACCGAGACCCTCATCGGCACCGAGCTCGCGGCCGACCTCGGCGTCGCGGTGGGCGACAAGATCCGCGTGGCCACGGCCGATGGCCGCAGCGAGACGCTCACCATCACCGGCCTGTTCGACATGGGCAACCGCGACCTCAACCGGCGCTGGGTGTTCGTGCCGCTCAAGCTCGCGCAGACGCTGCTGGACCTGCCCGGCGGCGTCTCCAACCTCGACCTCACGGTGCGCGACCTCTTCGGCGCCAACGCCGTGGCCGACGCGCTGCGCGCGCAGACCGGCCTCACGGTGGAGAGCTGGATGCAGACCAATGCCAGCCTGCTCACGGCGTTGTCGAACCAGTCGGTGTCGAACAACCTGATCCGCAGCTTCGTCGTCATCATCGTGGCGCTGGGCATCTCCAGCGTGCTGGTGGTCAGCGTGGTGCAGAAGCAGCGCGAGATCGGCATCCTGCGCGCCATGGGTGCGGGCCGGCGGCAGATCATGGCGGTGTTTCTGCTGCAGGGCGGCATCGTAGGGCTGGCGGGCTCAGGCCTGGGCTCGGCGCTGGCCTACACGCTGCTGGTGGTGTTCTCCCGGGTGTTCAAGAACCCCGGCGACGGCGGCCCGCTGTTCAACCCCGAGCTCGATCCGCGGCTGGTGCTGCTGGCTTCGCTGGTGGCCTGCGCGGTGGGCCTGCTGGCGGCCTTCATTCCGGCGCGCCGTGCCGCGCGCATGGACCCGGTGCAGGCGATCCGCACATGAGCGCAGCGGCCACCCCGAACCCCGCCGCCGACGACACGGTGCTGCGGCTGCGCGGCGTGCGCAAGAGCTATAACGTCGGCACGCCGGTGGAGACCGAGGTGCTGCACGGCATCGACCTGGCGCTGGGCGCGCATGAGTTCGTCGCGCTCATCGGCCCCTCGGGCTCGGGCAAGAGCACGCTGCTCAACCTCATGGGCCTGCTCGAGCGGCCCACGGCGGGGCAGCTGGTCATCGACGGGCACGACACCGGCGCGCTCGACGACACCGCGCTCACCCGGCTGCGCGGCCACACCATCGGCTTCGTGTTCCAGTACCACCACCTGCTGCCGGCGTTCACCGCACTGGAGAACGTGCTGCTGCCCTCCATCATCGAGCACGGCGTGGCCACCGACGACGACGAGGCGCGTGCGGTCGAGCTGCTTGCGCGCGTGGGCCTGGCGCAGGCGCTCTCCAAGCGCCCGGGCGAGCTCTCCGGCGGCATGCAGCAGCGCGTGGCGATCGCGCGGGCGCTGGCGCGTTCGCCCCGGCTCATCCTGGCCGACGAGCCCACCGGCAACCTCGACACTGCCAGCGCCGACGCGGTGTTCGAGCTGCTGCGCAGCTTCAACCGCGAGCACGGCAGCGCCTGCCTCATCGTCACCCACGACCCGCGGCTGGCTGCGCGCTGCGACCGCATCATCGAACTCGTCGATGGGCGCATCGTCGGCGAACAACAACATCCCACGCACCCGGAGACCTTGCCATGAACCCCACCGCTCCCCCCCAACCCGCCGCACACATTGCCGTCATCGCCGGCGACGGCATCGGCCGCGAAGTCATGCCCGAGGGCCTGCGCGCGCTCGAAGCCGCCGCGCGCCGCTTCGACCTGCCGCTGGTGTTCCACCGCTTCGACTGGGCGCACTGCGATTACTACCTGCAGCACGGCCGCATGATGCCCGAGGACTGGAAGGCGCAGCTGCAGGGCATGGACGCCATCTTCTTTGGCGCCGTGGGCTGGCCCGCGACCGTGCCCGATCACATCTCGCTGTGGGGCTCGCTGCTCAGGTTCCGCCGCGAGTTCGACCAGTACATCAACCTGCGCCCTGCGCGCCTGTTCGACGGCGTGCCCTGCCCGCTGGCCGGGCGCAAGGCCGGCGACATCGACATGCTCATCGTGCGCGAGAACACCGAGGGCGAATACTCCAGCGTCGGCGGCGTGATGTTCGAGGGCACCGAGCGCGAATTCGTGGTGCAGGAGTCGGTCTTCACCCGCATCGGCAGCGAGCGGCTGCTCAACTTCGCCTTCGAGCTCGCGCGCAGCCGGGCGCGCAAGACGCTCACGCTGGCCACCAAGAGCAACGGCATCTCGATCTCCATGCCCTGGTGGGACGCGCGCTGCGCCGAGGCCGCTGCGCGCTACCCCGACGTGCGCTGGGACAAGCAGCACATCGACATTCTGTGCGCGCGCTTCGTGCTGCAGCCCGAACGCTTCGACGTGGTGGCTGCCACCAACCTGTTCGGCGACATCCTCTCCGACCTCGGCCCCGCGGCCTGCGGCACCATCGGCATCGCGCCCTCGGCCAACCTCAACCCCGAGCGCCGCTGGCCCAGCCTGTTCGAGCCGGTGCACGGCTCCGCGCCCGACATCGCCGGCCGCGGCATCGCCAACCCGGTGGCCATGATCTGGTCGGGCGCGCTCATGCTCGACTTCCTCGGCGGCCGCGCCGGCTGCGACACGCGCTGGCGCGCCGCGCACGACGCCATCGTCGCCGCCATCGAAACCGTGCTGCGCGAAGGCCCGCGCACGCCCGACCTCAGCGGCCAGGCCAGCACCACCGAGCTCGGCCGCGCCGTGGCCGAGGCGGTGGCGGCTGCAGCCTGAAACGCCATGACCGCGCCGGCCACGCCCGATGCACCCCTCCCCTTCGGGCGGCCGCGCGAGGCGGCCCCGAGCATGCCCGCCCGTGGGCCGCGTGCGCCCCGCACGGGCCGCATCCGCCCGCGCAGCCCGTCCACACCCGGTCTTTCGAGGTTTTCCCCTGGAACCCCAGCGCCATCCGGTCAGGTGTTGCTATGAATATTGAAGCTTCCTCGACGCCCACCGCCCGCACTGGCCGGCTCGCCTGCCCGTCCTGCCGCGGCGCGATGCAGGTGCTCGACCTGCACAGCCAGCGCGGCGAGGCGCTGGAGCTCGACCTGTGCTTCGCCTGCCAGCTGCTGTGGTTCGACCCGCGCGAGAACCTGCTGCTGTCGGCCGCGTCGGTCGTGCAGCTGCTGCGCGTGCTGCACGCCCACCGCGACGATGGCCACCACTCGCTGGCCTCGCGGCTGGCCTGCCCGCGCTGCGCCAGCGCGCTCACCGAGGGCTACGACGTGGTCAAGCACGGCCGCTACCTCACCCACCGTTGCCCGCGCGGCCACGGGCGCGCCGCGACGTTTTCCGCCTTCATGGTGGAGAAGGGCTTTGCGCGCCACCTCACGCGGCCCGAGATCGAGGACATCGCGCAGCGCGTGGGCGTCATCCGCTGCGCGAGCTGCGGCGCGCCGGTGGACGTGCGCCGCGAAGACGCCTGCAGCCACTGCCGCTCGCCGCTGGCCCTGCTCGACCCCAAGGCCGTCGAAGCCGCGCTCAGCGGCTATGCGCGCACCGCCGCGCAGGCCGGCACCGTGCAGCCGCTGGGTCTGGCCGATGCGCTCATCATGATCGAGCGCGACCGCGAGCGCGTGCTGCGCGAAGAACGCGCCGAGCGCCGCAACCGCCTGCTCGGCACCCCCGGCGACGGCGCCGCCGGCACCGACCTGTTCGCCGCCGGGCTGGAGATGGTCTGGCGCCTGCTGCGCTGACCGGGTGCCGGTGGTGCGCGAAGCGGGTGCCCGCGGGGCCCCACCCCGCGCCCTCCCCGCCGCTGACCGTTCTGACGCCGGCCACGGCCCACGCGCCGGTGGGACCGCTGCGTGGCGCCCGAGGAGCCGGGTCAGCGTGGCCCTAAGCCGCCGCTAAGCTGGCACCGCCATGATCGCGGCACCCCGTTTCCGGAGAGCACCATGAAAAAGTCCTACCCCACCCCGCTGCTGGCCGTGCATTGGCTGGTGGCGGCCGCCGTGCTGCTGGCCTATGTCACCGGGGGCGACCCGGCCAAGGCCAAGTCGGCGTTCGACGTCTTCGTCTCGCAGGTGCACGTGGCCAGCGGCCTGAGCGTGGCGGCCCTGCTGCTGCTGCGCGTTCCGCTACGGCTGCTGCTCGGCGCGCCGGAACCCGAGCCCGCGCCGCGCTGGCAGCTGCTGGCCGCCAAGGCAGCGCATGTCGCGCTCTACGGCCTGATGCTGCTGGTGCCGCTGGCGGGCTGGGCGGCCCTGGCCCACAAGGACCCGAACTTCCTGCTCTTCGGCTGGGCGCTGCCCCTGCCCGACGATTCCGTCACCTGGGTGCGGCTGCTCGGCAAGGCACACGAGACGCTGGGCAATGGGTTCATCTGGGTCGCCGGCGCCCACGCCGCCGCTGCCCTGCTGCACCACTTCGTGATGCGCGACGACACCTTGCGCCGCATGCTGCCCTGGGGGCGCTGAGGCGCCCGCTTGTTCCCGCGCCGGTCGCCGCACCGTTTTCCGTTCCGCGCGCCCGGTGCCGGGCGCGAGGGCATGCGCTGCCCCTTTGATCCCATCCATGAGCTTGCTGTCCCACCTCGACCAGGCGCTGTTTCTCCAGCTCCATGCCACCACGCAGCCGACACCGGTGGCCTACGCGATGGCCTGGTTCTGCGCGCAAGCGCTCATCGGAATCGTTCCCTTGGTGCTGACATGGCGGTGGCTGCGCGCGGCTCATCCAGCCCAGCGGCTGGTTCTGCTGGACGCGGCGCTGGCGGCGGCTTTGGCGCTGGCGCTCGCGCAGCTCATCGGGTGGGCGTGGCCGCATCCACGCCCGTTTGCAATGGGCCTGGGCGGCAACTGGCTCGCGCATGCAGCCGACGCCTCATTCCCGAGCGACCACCTCACCGTGGTGAGCGCGGTGGCCTGGCGCCTGCTCGGTGCGCGCGACAGCCGGCGCAGCGGCATCGGCTTGATGGCGTTGGCGCTACCCATGGGCTGGGCGCGCGTGTACCTGGGCGCGCACTTTCCGCTCGACATCGCCGGCGGCGTGGGGGTGGGGTTCTTGGGCGCGCTGCTCGCCGCTGGGTTCCAGCCGGCGCTGCGCCCGCTGCTGGCGGCGGGGGAGTCGCTGCACCGGCGGATGTTTGGCCCCTGGATCCGCCGCGGCTGGGTCCGCCCCTGAACGGCGCTGGCGGATCGCGCCATCGACCGGCGGCCTCGGGCCTCGCGCGCGCCGCTTCCCAGATACCGCCGCCGCCAGAGACCGGCACCACGGACGGTCCCCGATGGCCGCAACAGCGGTCTGGCGGGTCGGCCCGCGCAATGAATCAATTTTGATAGCACCAACTGACCAGTTGACGCTGGGGTCTGGCGGTTTTTCTTTCTACTGGATCGCCAAGGGCCGCGAACGGACCGCCACTGTGTCGCGCGGGGCGTCAGCGCGCACGCCACCCGCAGACCCCACCCACGCCGCAGCCCGCGCATCGACATGACGGGCGGCGCTCGCCGCGCGCGAAGGGCTGGCGCCGCCTTGCCCTACCATCGCGGGCATGAATCGCATGGGTCTGTTCCGTTTGCCGCGCCTCGTCCGGCTCTCCAGCGCCGCGTTCCTGCTGCCGCTCGCCGCCCGCGCCGATGCGCCGGACCTGGCCTCGGCCGGCGTGGCCGTGGCCGCGGTGGTGGCGATCTCGGCCGCCGTGCTGGCGGCGTTCGCTGGGGTGGCGTACGCGCTGCTGCCGCGTGCCTGGCCGAAACCGAAGCGCTGGGTGGTCGCCCTTGCGATCGCGCCGGCGGGCTTTGCGGTGCTGGTGCTGGTGCTGTCGGGGCCGGGCTGGCTGCAGCAGGTCATCGCCCACTGGCTGCTGCCGGCGGCTTCGTCCTGAGCCGCGGGCGGCGGCGTCACGCCCGGCGCCGCGGCGCGTCGTGCGGCCCAGCCCCGCGCCGGGGCCGGGAAAAAGCGCAGGTCTAGAATGCGCGACCCAGACCGCCCCATCGCTCCCACGAGCCCCGTACCCCGGCGGCGCGCAGCCGCCGCGCCTGGGCCGGTCGAGAGCAGGAGACCTCATGACGCAGAACACCCCCTCCACGACCGACGAGCTCGAAGAGCGCCGCGCGCAGCTGCGCCAGGCCGCGCTGTACTACCACGAGCATCCGCAGCCCGGCAAGATCGGCATCGCGCCGACCAAGCAGCTCACCAACCAGCGTGACCTGGGGCTGGCCTATTCGCCCGGCGTGGCCGCGCCATGCGAGGAAATCGTCAAGGACCCCGCCGCGGCCTTCCGCTACACCGCGCGCGGCAACCTGGTGGGCGTGGTGACCAACGGCACCGCGGTGCTCGGCCTGGGCGACATCGGCGCGCTCGCGGGCAAGCCGGTGATGGAAGGCAAGGCGGTGCTGTTCAAGAAGTTCGCTGGCATCGACGTGTTCGACATCGAGATCAACGAGAAGGACCCCGACAAGCTCGTCGACATCATCGCCGCGCTCGAACCCACCTTCGGCGGCATCAACCTCGAGGACATCAAGGCGCCGGACTGCTTCTACGTCGAGCGCAAACTGCGCGAGCGCATGAAGATCCCGGTCTTCCACGACGACCAGCACGGCACCGCCATCGTCGTCGGCGCGGCCATCATCAACGGCCTCAAGGTCGCGGGCAAGGACCCGTCGCAGGTCAAGCTCGTCACCTCCGGCGCCGGCGCGGCGGCGCTGGCCTGCCTGGGGCTGCTGGTCAAGCTCGGCATCCGGCGCGAGAACATCTGGGTCACCGACCTCGCCGGCGTGGTCTACGAGGGCCGCACCGAGCTGATGGACGAAGACAAGGTCGTCTACGCGCAGAAGACCGACGCGCGCACCCTGGCCGAGGTGATCGGCGGCGCCGACGTGTTCCTCGGCCTCTCCGCGGGCGGCGTGCTCAAGCCCGAGATGGTCGCGCGCATGGCCCCGCGGCCGTTGATCTTCGCGCTGGCCAATCCCAACCCCGAGATCCGCCCTGAAGAGGTGCGCGCCGTGCGCGACGACGCCATCATGGCCACCGGCCGCTCGGACTACCCCAACCAGGTCAACAACGTTCTCTGCTTCCCCTACATCTTCCGCGGCGCGCTCGACGCCGGCGCCACCACCATCACCGTGGAGATGGAGCTCGCCGCCGTGCACGCCATTGCCGAGCTCGCGCAGGCCGAGCAGAACGAGGTCGTCGCCGCCGCCTACGCCGGTGAGAAGCTCGCCTTCGGCCCGGAATACCTCATCCCCAAACCCTTCGACCCGCGGCTGATGATGAAGATCGCCCCGGCCGTGGCCAAGGCCGCTGCCGACAGCGGCGTCGCCCAGCGCCCGGTGGCCGACCTCGACGCCTACCGGCAGCGGCTCGAGAGCTTCGTCTACGCCTCGGGCACCATCATGAAGCCCATCTTCACCGCGGCCAAGCTCGCGCAGAACAAGCGCGTGGCCTATGCCGAAGGCGAGGAGGAGCGCGTGCTGCGCGCCGCGCAGATTGTGGTGGACGAAGACCTCGCGCGGCCCGTGCTCATCGGCCGCCCGGCGGTCATCGCGCAGCGCATCGAGAAATTCGGCCTGCGCCTGCGCGAAGGGCGGGACTACGACGTGGTCAACGTCGAGCAGGACGCACGCTACCGCGACTTCTGGCAGACCTACCACCGCCTCACCGAGCGCAAGGGCGTCACCGTGCAGTCGGCCAAGATCGAAATGCGCCGTCGCCTCTCGCTCATCGGCGCCATGCTGGTGCACAAGGGCGATGCCGAGGGCATGATCTGCGGCACCTGGGCCACCCACGGCATGCACCTGCAGTACATCGACCAGGTCATCGGCCGGCGCCCCGGCGTCTCCGTCTATGCCGCCATGAACGGGCTGATGCTGCCCGGCCGCCAGGTCTTCCTCGTCGACACCCACGTCAACTACGACCCCAGCGCCGAGCAACTCGCCGAAATCACCCTGCTCGCGGCCGAGGAGATGATGCGCTTTGGCCTGCAGCCCAAGGTGGCGCTGCTGTCGCACTCCAACTTCGGCTCGTCCAACCAGCCCAGCGCGGCCAAGATGCGCGAAGTGCTCGCCCTGCTGCAGCAGCGCGCGCCCTGGCTCGAGGTGGACGGCGAGATGCACGGCGACCTCGCGCTCGACAGCGCCGCGCGCCGCCAGCTCATGCCCAACACCACGCTGCAGGGCGAAGCCAACCTGCTGGTGCTGCCCAACATCGACGCCGCCAACATCGCCTACAACCTGCTCAAGGTCGCCGCGGGCGGCAACATCGCGGTCGGCCCGGTGCTGCTGGGCGCGGCCAAGCCGGTGCACATCCTCACGCCCAGCACCACGGTGCGCCGCATCGTCAACATGACCGCGCTCACCGTCGCCGACGCCAACGCCGCGCGCTGACCCTTTCCCCCAACCCGGCGCCGCGCCCGCCCCGGTTCCCGGCGCGCACGGGTTGGCCGCGGGCGTCGCCGGGGTGCCTGCGGGCGACGCGCGGACGCGCTGCAGCGCAGCATCCGCACCGCGAAGTAAGCCCCCGCTCACCTGCGCACAATTCCCGCGCAGTGCTCAGAAATTAGGCAGCGGCTTGCGTTTTTGACGTGTTTCCGTCACACTACGCCCTCGAATTTCCGGGTAAACCCGGGGTTTTCACGACATACAGGGACCATGGGCCAGGCTGGACTCACTCGAACGGGCAGATTCCGGCTGGCGCTGATCGTGCTGGCAGGCGCCTTGTGGTGCGCACCGGCTGTGCAGGCGCGCAAGGCCCAAGCCCCCGAAGTTGCCGCATCGCAGTCCACCGTCGCCCTGGCGCAATTGCCGCCCGAGGCGCGGCAGACCTACCAGCGCATCGGCCAGGGGGGTCCGTTTCCGTATGAGAAAGACGGCACGGTGTTCGGCAACCGCGAACGCCTGCTGCCTGCGCAGCCGCGGGGTTACTACCGCGAATACACCGTGAGAACGCCAGGCTCCCGGGATCGGGGGGCCCGCCGCATCGTCTGCGGCGGCCCGCCGCGCCAGCCCGACGACTGCTACTACACCGCCGACCACTACGCCAGCTTTCGCCGCATCGTCGAGTGAGCCCCGCCACCGTTTTTGAACATCGAGAAAGAGCCACGGAGATGGAAACGCCGCTTCGTAACGTGAGACCGAACATCGTGCAGTCGATCCGCGCCTTTCGCGTGACCGACCTGCAGGAGGCCGCCAAGGCCCTCGGCCATCACTTCCTGTATGCCAACCTCGCGCAGGCGCAGAGCAAGCAGGACGTGCTGGACATGATCGCCCAGCAATTCACCCTGCCCACCCACTTCGGCAAGAATTTCGACGCGCTCTACGACTCCATCACCGACCCGGTGCACAAGTCCGGGCCGCAGCCGGGCTTCGTCGTCGTGCTCGAGCACATTCCGGCCAACGGCAAGTTCGACAAGGAAGCGCGCGAACAGCTGCTCGACATCTTCCGCGACGCCGCCGACTACTGGGGTGACCGGAAAATTCCCTTCAGGGTCTTCTATTCTTTTCAGTAGCCCGTTCCGCACAAACCAGCCAAGCGGAACGGGCTGACGAGGCTAGCAACACCCAGGGTGCCGCCGTCTGCGGCATCGACATCGGCGGCGAAGCGCCGCTGCCGGCATCGGCCAGTCTGCTCGTGGACGTCTCGCCCGAGGCGCTGCGCATGAGCAGCCCGTTCAACGCGGGCTACTGGCTCAGCGCCGCCTGATCCGGGCCGCGCCCACGTTCCTGAACAGGCCCGCCCTCGCGCGGGCCTTGTTGCATCCGGCTCGGCCTTTCACCCGGTCGGCGCGGCATGGCGCTGCCGGCGGGCGCCGGGGCTCGACGCGGATGGTTCGGCTCGGCGGGGCCGATCAGCCCAGGGCCTGCGCCAGCGCCACGTACTCGGCCACCGGCACTTCCTCGGCACGGCGCTGCAGGTCGAAGCCGTCGGCCTGCGCGCCGCGCGCCAGCAGCCACCGCCCCAGGCTGTGGCGCAGCAGCTTGCGCCGCTGGCTGAAGGCCGCGCGCACCAGTTCGGCCAGCAGCGCGGGGTCCACGGCGGCGGGGGCGGCATGCGGCACCATGCGCACCACGGCGCTGTCCACCTTGGGCGGGGGGTCGAAGGCCTGCGGCGGCACCGCCAGCACGTTCTCCATGGCGTAGCGCCACTGCAGCATGACCGACAGGCGCCCGTAGGCCGCCGTGGCCGGCGCGGCCACCATGCGGTCGACCACCTCCTTCTGCAGCATGAAGTGCTGGTCGATGACCGCATCGGCCGCGTCGAGCAGGTGAAACAGGATCGGCGTGGAGATGTTGTAGGGCAGGTTGCCCACGATGCGCAGCCGGCCGGTGGGCGCGGCGGCGGCCAGCGCGCGCACATCCACGGTGAGCACGTCGGCCTCGATCACCGCCAGGCCGGGTCGCGCCCGCAGGCGCGCGGCGAGGTCGCGGTCGAGTTCGATCACCGTGAGCGCGCCCAGACGCTGCAGCAGCGGGCGCGTCAGCGCCTCGAGGCCGGGGCCGATTTCCACCATTGCGTCGCCGGGCTGCGGGTCGATGGCGCGCACGATGGCGTCGATGACCGCGTCATCGCACAGGAAGTGCTGACCGAAGCGCTTGCGCGCGACGTGCACGGCACTCACTGCGGCGGCTCGCGCAGTTCCACGTAGGCGCGCGCCCGCACGTCGCGCGCCCAGTTGGCATAGTCTTCGTCGAGTTTCTTCTCGCGCGCGAGGTTGCGCCCCACCTCGCGCTGCTCCTGCGGGGAGAGCTTCTTCTCGCGCCGCTCGAGCAGCTGGATCAGGTGCACGCCGAAGCGCGAGATGACGGGTTCGCTGATTTCGCCGGGCTGCAGGCGGTCGAGCGCCTCCTCGAACTCGGGCACGAACTGGCCGGGGTTGGCCCAGCCGAGGTCGCCGCCCTCGCGCGCGCTGCCATCCTGCGAGTACTCCTTGGCCAGCGTGGCGAAATCGGCCTGGCCGCGCACGATGCGGCTGCGCAGATCGGCCAGCTGTGCGCGGGCCTGGGCCTCGGTGAGCCGCGGGCCAGGCCGCAGCAGGATGTGGCGGGCATGGGTCTGCACCACCGTCATGTCGGCCGCGCTGGGCTGGCGCTTCTCCAGCACCTTGAGCACATGCCAGCCCGCGCCCGAGCGCACCGGCCCGATGACCGCGCCGGGGTTGGCATTGGTCGTGGCCTGCACGAACAACTCGGGGTAGCGGTCAGTGGGCCGCAGGCCGAGTTCGCCGCCAGTGCGCTTGGCGTCGGGCGCGTCGGAGGATTCGCGCGCCAGCGCGGCGAAATCCGCGCCGGTACGGGCCTTGCGGGCGAGGTCCTCGGCCTTCTGGCGCAGCTCCTCGACCCTGGCCGCGCCGGCGGTCTCGGGCACTTCGACGAGGATCTGCGCCAGGTTGACCAGCGCCGGGCCGGCGTTGGCGGGGTTCTCGGCCTGCTCGCGCAGAAAGGCGTCCACGTCGGCCTCGGTCACCTGCACGCGCGCGGCCACCTCGCGCTCGCGCAGGCGGGTGAGGGTGAGCTGCTTGCGCAGGTCGGCGCGGAACTGCTGGGGGTCGATGCCGTCGCGGCGCAGCTGGCGGCGCAGCTCGTCGACGCTGAGCTGGTTCTGCCGCGCGATGGTGAGCTCGGCCTGGTCGACGGCGGCGTCGTCGATCTTGATGCCGGTTTCGGCGGCCAGCTGCAGCTGGGCCTTCTCGCTGATGAGGCGCTCGAGCACCTCACGCAGCAGCGCCTCGCGCGGCGGCATGGCGCCGCCGGCGCGTTGCAGCTGCGCCTCGAGCCGGGCCGCGGCCTGCTGCACCTCGTGGTTGGTGATGGGCTCGGTGTTGACCACCGCGACGATGTAGTCCGCGCTCTGGTTGCCGCTGGGCGCCGCAGCGGGCGCAGGCGACGGGGCCGGCGCGGGGGCGGCGAGGCCGGGGCGGCCGGGTTGGCGCAGGCCCTGCGCGAGCGCGCCCAGGGGCAGGACGGCGGCGACGAGCAGCGGCCAGGCGCGCCGGGGGGCGCGCGGGCGGCGGGGGCGGTCAGTCATAGTTGCTGAATCGGCTGGGCGGGAGCGTCTGCTCCCGCAGGTACTGGTAGCGCGGTATGTTATCGCGCAGGGTTTTCAGCGGGTTGGAGCCCAGGCGCGAGAAGCCCACGAACTCGAGCTGGAACATGATGCGGCTGCTGGAGGTGGCCGCGCCGCTTTGCAGGCGGTCGAAGACGATGCGGCCGATCCAGCAGCCGGCGTCGTATTCCACACCGAGGATGGTGTCCACCAGCTTGCGGTCCATCAGGCTGTAGTTGAGCCGGCCCACGCTGTACCAGCGTCCCGGCCCCTGGCCGCGGCCGGCGCCGAGGTCCAGCCCGCGGTCGCCCCAGAGGTCGTTGATCGGCCACTGCCAGCCCACGTCGAGCAACTCGCTCACCCCGTTCTGCAGGCGGTACGAGGCATTGACCACGCGGTACGGCCCGGGGCTGTAGCGGCCGCCCAGCGTGGTGCGCAGCGAACGGCCGGTCTTGGGGTTGAACTGCAGGCTGGCGTCGGCGCGCCAGCTCGCGCTCCAGTTGACCGAGCCGCCGAAGAGCATGTCGCTCAGGCGCTCGCTCACCGGCGCGACGCCGGGCAGCGTCACGCGCTGGTCGGTGAAGCGAAAGCGCTGCGCCACGCCCAGCCGCACGGCCTCGCCGCCGGTGGCCGGGTCGAACAGGCGGCTGGTCAGGCCGAGCGTGAGCAGGTTGTTGTCCGCGACGCGGTCGTTGCCGACGTAGGGGTTGTCGGAAAAGATGCTGTCGAAGTTGAAGTCCTTGGCCGCGGTGTCGTAGATGGGGATGCGGCTCTGGTCGCGGTACGGGGTGTAGGTGTAGAAGGCGCGCGGCTCGAGCGTCTGGCGCACGGCGCGGCCGAAATACGTGGTGTCGCGCTCGAACACCAGCCCGCCGTCGAGGCTGAAGCTGGGCACGCTGCGGCTGGCGCGGCTGCTGCCGTTGGCCAGCGGGGCATCGAAGGCGTAGCGCGCGGCGCTCAGGCGCAGCGCGGGGGTGAGAAAGCTGCCCGGCGTGGCCCAGGTGTAGCTGGCGCGGGCATTGAGCACGCTGCGCTGCGCATTGGGCTGGCCGGTGAGCAAGGCGTCGGCGCGAAAGCGCGTTTGGTCGAGGTCGATGCCGTACTGCCAGCCGCGCGGCGCGGCGACACCGTAGCGCACGGCGAGCTGGGGCAGGCGGTCGTAGGGCGGCACGATGGGGGCGGCGACGTCCTGCAGCGTCTGCCACTTGAGGGTGCGCAGCTGCGCGTCCCAGCCGTTGCCGCTCCAGGCCAGCCGCGCGTCACCGGGCAGCAGGCGCTGGGTGAGCGGGGCGATGCCGCGGGTGAAGTCGCGCCAGTAGTTGGCATCGCTCACCCGGTTGAAGTTGAGCGCCAGCCCGCCGCCCAGCGGCAGGGCCTGCTGGTGCTGGGCGGAGAGGCCCCAGCGGTCGCGGTCGCGCAGGCGGTCCGAGGGCATGAAGTTGCCCACCACCTGCCCCAGGTACGTGGGCTGCAGGTAGCGGAACTCGCCGCCGAGCGCGACGCCGCGGCGCGTCATCAGCGTGGGCGTGAGCGTGGCATCAAAGTTCGGCGCGAGATTGAGGTAGTAGGGCTGCGAGTAGGTGAAGCCGCCGACGCTGTCGAGGTCCAGCGTGGGCGGCAGGAAACCGCTCTTGCGCCGGTCGCTCAGGGGAAAGCTGAACGCGGGGATGGGCAGGATGGGCACGTCCTTGAACGCCAGCACCGCACCCTGGGCCACGCCCACGTCCTGCTCGTTGTCGATCTCCACCCGCGCGGCGCGCAGCACCCAGTCGGGCATCCATTCGGGGCCGGTGCGCCGGCAGGAGCTGTAGCGCACGTCGTGCACCACGGTGTGCTGGTCGTCGATGAAGTCCGCGCGCGCGGCCTCGCCATAGCCGCCGTTCTTGAGGAAGGAGAAGGTGGGCTGGGTGAAGAAGCCCTCGAAGGTCTCCACCTGCAGCTGCAGTTCGGGACCGGTGTAGAGGTTGCCGGCGCGGTTGAGCCGCACATGCCCTTCGGCGCGCGCGGTGTCGCTGGGGCTGTCGTAGCGCAGGCGGTCGGCGCGGATGACGGTGTCGCCGCGGCGCAGCACGGCGTCGCCTTCGAGCACGGTCTCGCGGTCGGTCTGGCCGTGCAGCGCGTCGCCGAACAGGAAGGTGGGGAGTTCGCGCCGCGCCTCGGTGGGGATGCGTTCGTCGAGCCGCAGGCTCGGGCGCAGCACCACCGAGGGCAGGGCGGCTGCGGCCGCCGGCGCGGCGCCGCCCTCGCCGGCGGCCGCCACCCCGCCCAGACCCCCGAAGGC
>OFTY01000946.1_pt1 | contig 15535 bp, 10 predicted proteins | sample 1775061 | NCBI WGS metagenome assembly OFTY01 (sample SAMN08195773, study PRJEB24354) | sludge metagenome | isolation source: sludge from phenol fed wastewater aerobic bioreactor B | place: India: Nagpur | collected 2016-09-16 | reverse complement strand
TGTGCTCAGTTTCAGAAACGGAGAAGCTTTGTTTGCACAGTTTACTCCTTCGAGGGGAAAACTGTACCTGCTCACTACCGACCTGATGAGCGGTAATTTTGCCGGCAGTTATTTCTTTGTGCCTTTTATTTATGGGATGACCACACAGTCGCGGAGTAGTGATGTGTTTGCACTCACTGCAGGAAATCTTCGTCCGGTATTTTTGCCGGTCAGTAACGACGGAGAGCGCAATATGGTGCATATAACAAAAGGGCCTATGGATATGATACCTCCGCAACGTCCCAGCGGTGCCGGGCTCAACGTGTATCTTGCCGGAATGATAAGCGAACCCGGGTTTTACAATCTTGTTTCGACCGGCCGTGATACAGTAGCTGTTGCGCTCAACCCAAACCGGGCGGAATCCTACCTTGCACTTTGGGACCTGGAGACGCTGAAACAAAATTGGAAAGCACCCTATATCTACTGGCAAAAACCCGGCGACGATGCTGCAGGAGAACAGGCAGTAAGCTCCTTCCCGCTTTGGAAAGTTTGTGCTATTTTAGCCCTGTTTATGCTGGCGGCAGAAACATTTCTGCTGGCCGGTAATTTTGGCAAAAAAACAGTCGCTCCCCGTTGATGTCCGTGCTTATTCGCCAGGCAAAGATTGTAGATCCTCAATCTGATTTTCACAACAAAGTCGTGGACATCCTTATTCAAGACGGTGTTATTGAAGCCATTGGAGATGGTATTGAGCAAGAGGGCGCTTCGGTGATATCCGGAGACGGGCTCTGCATCAGCCAGGGGTTTGTAGATGTTTTTGCAGACTATTGCGAGCCAGGTTTTGAACATAAAGAAACCATAGCCAGCGGGCTGAATGCCGCAGCAGCGGGGGGATACACCGATGTCATGCTTGCGCCCAATACGCACCCACCCGTGTCGGGAAAATCAGCCGTACAGTTTGTTTTGCAAAAAGCCAGAGGAAACGCCGTGCGGCTACATCCGCTGGGCAGCATTACCCAATCTCTGGAAGGAAAAGCCCTGGCGGAAATGCTGGACATGCATCACCACGGGGCACTCGCCTTTACCGACGGATGGAAACCTGTGCAACATGCCGGTCTTTTTTTGAAAGCCCTCGAGTATGTAAAGTCATTTGAGGGAATATTGCTGCAAATACCGCTCGACCTTTCTTTGTCGGCGGGAGGGCTCATGCACGAAGGAAGCATCTCTACAAGACTCGGAATGGCCGGCATACCAGAGCTGGCAGAAACCACGCTCTTACACCGCGATATCGAGCTGCTGCGTTATACGGATTCCCGACTGCATATCACCGGCCTCTCTACCGCTGCAGGCGTGGGTCTGGTACGAGATGCAAAAAAATCCGGACTAGATATAAGCTGTTCCGTTACGCCTTATCACCTTGTCCTTACCGACGAGGCGCTGACCGGCTACGACAGTGCCTATAAAGTGATGCCTGTGCTGAGAACCGAGACCGACCGACGCGCACTGATAGAAGGGCTTCAGGACGGCACCATAGATTGTATTGCCACGCACCATCGCCCACAGGACTGGGACGCTAAAACAAAAGAGTTTGAGTATGCTGCTGATGGTATGAACCTGCAGGAAATAGCTTTTAGCGTGGTGTATGATGCACTGGCCGGCAAAGTGAGCACGGAAAGGCTGGTTGATGCTTTTTCACTGAACGCCCGAAAAATATTTGGCCTTCAAACAACGCCGGTAGCTAAAGGTGCCGGTAGTTTTACGATCTTTAGCACGGCGACGGAAACGGAAGTAAACCCGAAAAAATGGAAGTCGCTATCGGCAAACCATCCTTATAACGGAAAGAAATTAAAGGGGTCGATTGTTGCCATCGCCTCAAACGGTCAATTCATCACAAACCAATAAATATGGAAAAGAAACAAACACACATGATGTATGGATTCGTAACCGGAATCATAATGATTGTTTTCAACGTTATTCTCTACGTCTCCGGGCTCGCTTTTGAAACCTGGTCGCAATGGATAGCGTATATCCCTTTTTTGGTTGGCCTCATCTTAAATGCTATGGCTTACGCTAAAGCAAATGATAATTATGTAACCTTCGGAAATGTCTGGAGCAGTGGTTTTAAAGCCTCGTCAATCATTACCATCGTACTCCTGGCCTGGGCTATCCTTTCCCTGTTTATTTTCCCCGACATGCGGGAGAAAGGTCTGGAAATCGCACAGGAACGCATGGCACAGCAGGGCCTTTCCGATGAGCAGATCGAACAGGCAGTGACGATGACCAACAAATTTTTTATTCCTGCGTTGATCGGGGGTACCTTGATCTCGACTTTGTTTATGGGTGCGATATTTTCTGCTATTGCCGCCATCTTCCCTAAAAAGAAAGGCGACGGTGCACCTCCCCCAACACTATCCTAAATTGTCGCGCTTCTTTCCATGCAGTCAACTGACATTTCCATCATTATACCCCTCTTTAACGAAGAGGAGTCGCTGCCTGAACTGGCCGACTGGATAGAACGTGTGTGTGCGGAACACGGCTATAGTCATGAAGTGATCATGATAGACGACGGGAGCACAGACGATAGCTGGAAAGTGGTTCAGGAGCTTTCGGAGCAATACGCCGCGGTAAAGGGCATCAAGTTTCAGCGCAACTACGGCAAAAGTGCCGCGCTCAACGAGGGCTTCAAGGCTGCCCGGGGCAATGTGGTGATTACCATGGATGCGGACCTGCAGGACAGCCCGGACGAAATACCGGAGCTCTATCGGATGATAGCGGTGGAAGGCTATGATCTGGTAAGTGGCTGGAAGAAAGTACGCCATGACAATGCGCTGACTAAAAATCTGCCCAGCAAACTGTATAATGCGGTGAACCGCCGTATATCGGGCATTAGGCTGCACGATATGAACTGCGGGCTGAAGTCCTACAACAAAAAAGTAGTGAAAAGCATAGAGGTATATGGTGAGATGCACCGCTTCATTCCTGTGCTGGCCAAGTGGGCAGGGTTTAGGAAAATAGGCGAAAAAGTGGTGGTACACCGCGCCAGAAAATACGGAGTGTCTAAGTTTGGATGGGAGCGGTTCATTAACGGTTTTCTCGACCTGCTTTCCGTTCAGTTCATGGGGCGGTTTGGAAAAAAACCCATGCACTTTTTCGGCACCTTAGGAACGCTTACCTTTCTATTGGGCTTTCTGCTGACCATATATCTTGTCGTCCTCCGTTTTATTGACGACGGTGTGTTCCTGACCAACCGGCCACCCTTTTATCTTGCCCTTACCACCATGATCATCGGCACCCAATTTTTTCTTACCGGCTTTGTGGCCGAGCTGGTATCGCGCAATGCAGCCGACAGAAACCATTATCTTATAGAAGAGAAGATTGGCCTCAATTAACATTACTTTGTTGGTTGTTCGCCGGCGGTTTCTCGCCGTTTTCGGGCAATTTTGCGCCACATTTCTATCAGGCATGTACACTTTGAGAACACTATTTACATTTATGCTGCTCGCTGGTCTTTCGCAGGCGGCCTTTGCTCAGCAAAAGCCCGGACGCATCAGCGGCCAGATTGTTGATGCTGCCAGTAAACCCGTGGCCTATGCCACCCTCACCTTGCTGAAAGAAGACTCTACCGTAGTGAGCGGCGACCTGAGCCGGGAAAATGGTTCATTTGTCATAGAAGAGACCGGATTCGGAAGATTTATACTGCGTATCAACATCATCGGCTTTAAGGAGCGTTACGTTGGAGATATTACCGTCACACCGGCGCAACCCGACAAACAGTTGGGCAAAGTATCCATAAGTACCAGCAGTCAGTCGCTTGAAGAAGTGCAGATCACCGCCGAAAAATCTCTGATGGAGCTAAGCGTGGATAAGAAGGTTTTTAACGTAGAAAAGAACCTGACCTCAAGCGGAGGCAGCGCCCTGGATGCGATGAAAAATGTGCCCTCGCTTAGTGTAGATGTAGATGGCGATATTGTGCTGCGCGGAAAGGAGGCCACGGTGCTCATTGATGGAAAACCCGCCACCCTTTTGGCCGGCGACGTAGGCACGGCATTGCAAAGCTTGCCTGCTTCCAGCATACAAAGTGTAGAAGTCATCACGAATCCGTCGGCTAAATATGATGCGCAGGGCATGGCCGGCATTATCAACATCATCACCAAAAAAGACAACCGGTTTGGCATCAATGGCAGCCTTTCGGCGGGCGCAGGCACGCGCGATAAATACAACGGCTCGCTGGCCCTGAACGCGCGCAATGAAAAGTGGAACTTTTTCCTGAATTCTAACTACCGTCGCAACCGCAATTATCAGCGCACCTCCAATGAGAGAAGGTTGGCAGACGGAGCACTGACGAGTGCCAGCTATGAAGATAATCTGAGAACCTTTGGCGGATGGTTCAATACCCTTGGTGCAGAATATCAGATCAACAGCAAAAACACAGTGTCGCTGACACAAAATGTGAATAGTATGCTTTGGGGACACGATGGAGATACGCGCTACACTTACAACCGTGGCGATATTGTTGACTCGTCAACCGTGCGCAGCTCCAGCAATCTGGGGAGCCCGCTCAGCAGTTCTACCGCACTCGATTTCAAACACAAAGGAAAAAAACCCGCACAGGAAGTTACAGCCAATATCACCTTTGCGAAGACCTGGGTGACCCGCAATCAGGAGTTTTTCTCCAGCCGTTATGATGCACTTTCACAACCGATGGGTGGCACGGTGACCCAGCGCGCACCGGGCAGCGGCAGTAACACAAGCCTCAACAGCCAGGCCGATTTTACCACACCTTTTGCCGGAAAAGACGGCAGGCTCGATGCCGGGTGGAAATCACAACTCTATTGGTTTCAGAGCAATAACAACGCAACGATAGACAGCGGCAACGGGCCCCGGCCGGACGCTACCCTGCAAAATGATTATGACTACAACCAACAAGTGCATGCTGCCTATATGAGCTATAGAAATCAGGCTGGCAATTTTGGCTATCAGGCAGGCCTGCGGCTGGAATACTCGCGCTACGAAGGCACTTCGTCACTGCTCAAAGATGGAGCATCCTACAGCAATGAGTTCCTCAATCTCTTTCCCTCAGCTTACCTTTCTTACAAACTACCCGCCGATCAGTCTGTTTACCTCAGCTATACCAGGCGCACAGACAGGCCCTCGTTCTTTCAGATGATGCCCTATATAGATGTCTCCAACCCTATGGATACAGGCTCCGGCAATCCGGCTCTGGTACCAGAGTTCATTCACAATACAGAGCTCAACTACAGCAAACAGTTCAGCAAGGGCCACATGGTCATTGCCAGTCTTTATTATCAGTACACCCAAAACCTTATCGACCGCATCAAAACATTTTATCCCGACGGTACAAGTTTTACCCGGCCGCAAAACCTGAATAAAGGTATTACCTATGGCGTAGAGCTCACCGCCCGTGCCAATATCCTGCCGATCTGGAACGCTACGCTCAATTTCAATTTTTTTAAGAATGAAATCTATGGTGCTACGGCCACTTCATCGCTCAACAACAACGGCAGCAGTTGGTTTACCAAATTAAACACCGACCTACGTCTGCCCTACAACTTTTCTGTGCAAGTAAGCGGCAATTATGAAGCGCCCAAAGTGGCCGCACAGGGCCGGGTAGAAGAAGTCTATTGGCTGGATGTGGCTTTTCGAAAAAACCTGCTGAAAAATAAGGCAAGCATTGTCCTCAATATTTCCGATATTTTCAATACCAGAAAGTACACCACGAATTATGAATTGGCACAGGCCTTTCAGACCATTTATCGCGATAGAGAAACACGGATAGGCAATATTACCTTTACCTGGCGATTCGGTAAGTCTGAGACAAAGCCGGGCGGACGCAGGGGGAAAGACCAGGGAACGACACCATCTGTGAAGGACCGCGACAACCTGAAGCAGGGTGAAGGCGAGGGATATTAAAGTGGTATCATTTTTGGTTGAGGCAAAACCAATTATATTTTATGAACAAACTAAAAACAATAATCCTCGGTTTGCTGCTGTTCAGCGGACCCGCACAGGCCCAGTCGCTGGAGCAATTATTAAACCAGGTATTTGGCGGCAGCCAGTCGGGCAGCAGCAACAACAACAGCAATAACAACAACGGAAGTACGAACAACGGGAATGGTTTTTCACTAAACAACCTGAGCAATAATGAAATTGTTTCAGGTTTGCGACAAGCGCTTGAAGTGGCGTCGAAAAATGCAGCCGGAAAACTAAATGTACAGAACGGCTTTTTTGGAAATGCCCTGATAAAGGTGATGATGCCCCCCGAAGCCAAAAAAGTAGAAAACGCACTAAGGCAGGTGGGCATGGGCGAACTCGTAGATCGAACCATACTGTCGATGAACCGTGCAGCGGAAGATGCGGCGGGCAAGGCAGCACCTATCTTTATCAATGCCATTACGACCATGAGTATCCAGGACGGTCTCAACATTCTGAAAGGCGGAAACGGTGCAGCAACAAACTACCTCAGAAGCAGAACCACCGGCGCCCTGACCAATGCCTTCCGTCCGGTGATACAAAACTCGCTGAACAAGCTGAATGTAGCCAACCTTTGGAGTCAGTTATTTACATTCTACAATAATCTACCGACCACCTTCAATAAGATCAACCCCGACCTGACCGCTTATGTTACCGAACGCGCACTCAATGGCCTGTTTGTAACCATAGCCGATGAGGAAAACAAGATCCGCACAAACCCTACAGCACGGGTTACGGATTTGCTCCAAAAAGTGTTTGGCGCACGGTAGTACACCTTACCGATTTCTATAAATAAGAAAACGGTATATTGCATATCTGATTTGAAGAACGATCATTGTTCCGGTTTCATTAATGGATGAGGTTATGACAAACGAAGTTACCCCTGCCGATACCCTTCGCGTTTGGTGGGAAAATGCCGATTTTAAAGGGAAAGAATTCTGCTCGCTGAATGAACATGGTGAACTGATGCTACAGGCCAATGCACAACATGCAGAACGCAGCCTGGGCACACTTACCCCCGATAATAGTTCAGCGCTAATCAATGCACTGCTCGATAAGTTTCCGGAAGTGGAAGGCCGGGTGGCAGAGCTACAAACCGAATGGGACGCCGCCGACGACAGGCTGAAGCTACTGGGCAAAGTATCGCGACTGAAAGAATATCTGCTGCATGCCAATGCCATTGGCAACTTTGCCTTGCTGCTGGAAAAAGTAAAAGACTGGGAAAAAAGCCTGGACGAGCTGGTGGAGGAAAACCACCGACAGAAAAAAGCCGTGCTGGAGCAAATAGAAACCGTCGCTTCCGAAAGCGAAAACTGGAAAGAAACCACCCAGCAATTGAAAGATCTGGAGCAGCAGTGGAAGCAAATCGGCTTTGTCGATAAACATCGCAATGAAGAGTTGTGGAGCAGGCTGGAGCAGGCAAAAAATAAATTTTACGAAAGAAAGCGGCAACATCAGGAGGATAGCGAAAAAGAGATGATGCACAACCTCGATCTCAAACTGGAGATTGTGGAAAAAGCAGAAGCACTGGCCCAATCAGAAGACTGGAAACAAACGACCGAAGTATTTAAGCAGCTCATGGATGAATGGAAGGCTGCCGGACACACATGGAATGATAAAAACGAAGAACTGTGGAGCCGTTTTATCCTTTCTAAAAATGGTTTCTTTGAACGGAAAAACGCACACTTCGAGGCCATAAAGGCTGAGCAGGAACAGAACTACACCCTAAAGCTGGCCTTGCTGGAAAGAGCCGAGGCGCTGAAAGATAGCCGGGACTGGACCAAGACCACAAATGCCTATGCGGCTTTGATGGAAGAATGGAAAGCGATAGGCAGAGTGCCGCTTGAAAAAGCCGACGAAATATGGAACAGACTAAACGCCGCCAAAGAGGTATTCTTCAACAACAAACGCCAGCATACCCAAAACCTAAGGGTGGCGCTGGAAGATAATTATGCACAAAAGCTGGCCCTGGCCAAGCGGGCCGAAGAAGTAAAAAACTCCAATCAGTGGCGCGAGGCTACAGAGGAGATGAATGAGCTGTTTACCGAATGGAAAAAAATAGGACCGGTGCCCCGGGAATATGGTGACGAACTGTGGGAGCAGTTTATTGCCGCACGCAAGTACTTCTTCAATCGGAAAGATGCCGACCGGGAACGACGCAAACAGCATTTTGAAAAGAAACTGAAGCAGAAGGAAGAGCGTGCCCGGAGTTTTTTACACGAACTGGAACATGAGCTAAGTGAAGAAAGAGAAAAACTGGCCGACTTCAACGAGGCGCTGCAAAATGTAACTCCCGGCAACAAGGAAAAAGAACTGCGCGCCCACCTTACTAAACTCATCAAGGGATGCGAGCAACGCATAGCGCATAAGGAGTCGCTGATAGCCGACCTTCACAAAAATGAAAACAAGGAAGCTGGCCCGGCTGCCTCGCCCGATGAGGAGAATTCGTAAATAAAATGATCGAATATTTTTTTACGCCAGCGCGAATAACCTCCGCGGGCTTTTTTTATGCAACATTTTTAACAAATCAGAGCCGTTTCCGGCATTGCATTTGAACATAACCAAAGGAACATGGAAATGCGATAAATGTTGTGTTTGTTTTGGTGATGTGAAAGCCGTGCCTGTTAAGGCCGGCTTTTTTTGTCATACCATTTCCGGCTCATCAATATCTTCCTTCCCAGACTTGCTGAGCTCATATTGCCTCGAGAAGTTGCACCAGCGGCAGTCTTCTTCATTGCAACCTTGCTCAAATTCGTGGTTCATAATACTGTCGTACACCTGCTTTATCTGTTGTCTCACTGTGGTTACATCGTGGGCGCCGATCGGAACGGTAAAACGCACAAATTCATCTTTCGAGTTCTTCTCTATAAAATCAAACATCCCGGCGGTCATCGTCCACTCGCGCGCAGCAGGAAAATTATCTAAAAGCAATTTGTAAAACACCATTTGCCGCCAGTAGTCGCCGCCATTCGGGTTGCCTTCGGAGGGAGGATGCAGCTCCTTCCGTGAGGCATATTCCGGGTTGCCCGTTTTGTAATCCACCACCACACAATTTTTTCCGTCGAATTCTATCTTGTCGAGCTTGCCTTTAATAGGCACGCCATTTACCACCACTGTTCCGATATTATACTCCGATAGGGTTACTTTATTGAAGGAATCGAGATAATGCTGGTAGTACTCCGTAATGATGCGGGCGCCGAGTTCCATGCGACGCTCAAACTGCAGCTCGGTGAAGGAGCCTTCTTCACGACGCATCTTATAGCGGAAAGACCCGAGTACATCTTCCAAAGGCGGAAACGCACGCTGCGCATCAGCGGTCATTTTCTTAAACATCTGCTCCAGAGCATAGTGCACCGCTATACCGAAGGAAAGCGAATCCGACTTTGCTTCCGGCACACGAAGGATATACTCGTAATAAAAAGCAACCGGACAGCGCAGATATTTATTCATGGCAGATACGCTCAGCACAAACTGCTCCAGCCGCCTGGCGATCAGTTCTTTTTTTGCCAGTGTAATGTTCACGGCCGGCGCGGGCAGCAGCGAAGCTCCAATATGCTGCACAATCGCTTCGTTGTCGAGCGCAAGATTTTCGACTATGGTCAATGCCTTTACTTCATCTAGAAATCTTGAACCCTCCAGCTCCTTGTCTTTATTGTCTTTAGCGGCAAACGAAAGGTAAAGATGTTTTTTTGCCCGGGTCATCGCCACGTAAAGCAGTCTGCGCGCTACTTCCTCATTGTTCTTATTCTCCTCCTCAGAATCGAGCAGGTTGATCAGAGAATCGGGCAGTGTGAAACCCCGGCTGCCGCCCGATTTCGACTCCCAGAAGTTTTTGGTAAGCCCGGTGACAAAGACATGTTCAAACTCATGACCCTTTGCGCTAAAGGCAGTATAAAAGCGCACACCATGCTCTTGCTTCACCACCTTCTGAATGGGGATGCTGATCTTTTCCATCAGCATCTGATCAATCATTTCCAGCAACGAAGAAAGTGTGAGCCTTGGGTTTTTAGCCGCTTCTTCTTTGATAAAATCAAAAAACGTATTCAATACCTGCATATCCCAAACGGTGTTTTCGCCGCGCAGCAAAAAGGCAACGATACCGCTATCGTACAGGATGTTCTCCAAAAGCATGGGCAGCGTGAGCAATGGCATTTCGCGAAGCCATTTTTCCAGATTTTCGCCGAGTTTTGAGAGTGCAGCCGGCTTATCAAGCTCCAGCGTTTGCAGCAGCAGCGCATCCTGAAGCAAGTGTCGCCAGTGCTTGTATTTACGGTCTTTCGACTGAAGGTAAAGGCTCAGGGAAGCGACATCAATGGGTACCGCTGCGAAAAATGGCGCGTGCATGAGCCGGAACAAGAGATCTTCGCCGGAGAACGACACTTGAAGCTCAAGTTGCAGATAACGAAAAATGTCGAGCAACTGCGTTACCAATGGAAGTTCCAGAATATTGACCGGGCGTTTTACCCAGTAAGGAATACCTTTTTTCTCCAAAAGAGAAATGATATTGGCTGCCTGCCGGTGCTGCGCATACAACACAGCAACATTGCTTAGCGAAACACCGCTGCGCTGCAAATCTTCTATCTGCGCCACAATGTCTGCCTCTTCGTGCAACTGATTGAAATAGCTGCGCACCGCCGGCGGACTGCAGGATTCACGGGCAAAGCGCTCATGTGCCGACAGGATGTTTTTGTCGAGGCTGAGTTCATCCAACTGATGGATAAGCCTTTGCTGATTGTGGCGAATAGTGGCGGCCGCGGCATCGAGGATCAATTGCGATGACCGGTAATTTTCCTTCAGCACAATTACTTTGATGGAATCCTTATAGCGTTCGTAAAAGTCGAGGATGTTTTGTATTCGTGCGCCTTGAAATTCAAAAATGGATTGATCATCATCGCCTACGATAAAGAGGTTGGGATCTGCCCAATAGCTGGCGAGCATCGTGAGTAGTTCGCTCTGCGCGCCGCTCGTGTCCTGAAACTCGTCGGCAAGAATGAACTGAAAACGCTCCTGCTGGCGCTGTAGAAATTCGGGATTTTCTTTGAATGCCTTGAGCACCCAAAGGATCATGTCATTGAAATCGTAACGACCGCTGTCGCGCATTCTTCGGTCGTATTCCGTAAAGAGTTTGGCTGCAGCGCGCGTCCGTTCCAGCCTGTCACTATCTTTTTTGATTTCGGCGGTTTTGGGGTCGCCGGGCTGTATGCCTTTTTTACTATTGGCTTTTTTGTATTGATATTTACTTCTGTTGGGAAACTCGCTGATTGTAAAATCAATGTCTTCACAAACCCGCTCTACGGTCCAGTCTTCCGATTTCATCATATCGAAAAGTGTAGCAAGGTTTTTAGCATCGTAAAAAAGATCGCCTTTCAGCCGGCGCAGCAAATGCCCTTCGGGAAGGGTTTTGATCATGTCGTAGATCAGGTTCATTCGCTCCAGGTCGGATATGGGCATCAGATCGCGCAAGCCAAAATATTCCGGATTCGACTGTATGATAGAATTACAAAACGCGTGAAAGGTGTAGATGTGCAGCTTGTGCGCGTCTTCACCAATGATCTGCAACAGCCTGCGACGCATGGCTATGGTACCTTCGTCGGTAAAGGTTAGGCAGAGAATTTCGTAGGGTTTAATCTGTGCATCGCTACGCAGCAAATTAGCTATGCGCATGGCAAGCACTTCTGTTTTTCCCGTGCCGGGCCCGGCAATAACCATTACCGGTCCATAAACCGTGTTGACCGCTTCTTTTTGAGCTGCGTTCAACTTTTGATAGCGCTCCTGAAAAAGGGTTTCGTTGATACTCATCGAAAGAAATTTGTAGTGAGTTGAAGGTACGGATTGTTAGGATTTCGTTTGAGCGGGATGCCCGGCACCCTCAGGCTTTTCAACCAATCGTTCCTGCTTTTTCGTTTCGATTAATTGCTGCCGATTTCGGGTTCCGTTTCTACCTGCGGTTTTTTTCTTTTCCACCGCAAAGTAATTTTTCTTGGATCGATGAGTTTATGATGCTGGAGATAATGCACCACCTGCTCTTCCAGCCAATGATGCAAGGGCAGTAAAATGCCGATCAGTACAATTTTTATGGCCATCACTTTCCAGGGTTCGCCGTGGGTGATATGGTGGATCTGATTGTCGGCGAGCAGAATGATAAATTCAAAAAAGAAGATAAAGGCAAAAAAGCCCATTGCCTTGATAAACCAGCGATGCACTTTGAATGAACCCAGCATAGCGAGAATAATAAAGCTGGAAAACACACCGATCGCCAGGCCCATGTATTGCAGATTGTGTCTTCTTCGTGTTTTCTCTTCATCGGCAGCCAGAGCAATTTCCTTTTGCTTTTCTTCAAACTCCACCTCATTTTTTAAGATGGCTTCTGCTTTGTTGAGGGCTGTTGCACTATCAGAGTATTTTTTTTCTAACTGTGCATATTGGTAGGCTTCTTTATAATGACCCAGAAGATAATGCACCGTGTCAAGGTAATGAGCAACGTCTGCCTTAAAGGGAAGATAGGAAGATAGCTCTGCGGAAGTCATGGCACTGTCGAACTGCTGCAAGGCAGGCTGCAACTTTCCGCTGCGAAATAGAAACTCCCCGAAACGTTTGTGTAGATTGGTTTTATTGTCCACATCGTGGGGCCGCTCTCTGGCGAGTGCAACTGTAGCTTTCTGATAATAAAGGAAGGCCGAATCGAAGTGTCCGTGCACTTCTGAAAAATAAGCCTGCAATCGAAGGTAGTTAAAGTCATTTTTGGCGCGCAGCCGGGCGAGCTCTTCAGGATAATCTTCCTCATAAAGCTCCGATAACGCTTTTAACTGGTTATCCTTAATCAGGTAGTAGCGGTAGATGGAAAAAACATTGTCTTTCAGAGATTGGAATTGATGAGCGTTAGCATAGCTCACGATTTTTTGAAAAATACGCCTGGCTTCATGTTCTTCGTGGTTGTCGAACAGGATAAGCATGTAGTCCTTCAGCAGTCCGGAATAATCGAAGGAATCCACCGGATGTTCGCTGGTGACCAGGCTTATCTGTCGCGTCTTGTACGCCCTGGCCTTGGGAAGGTTGTTGAGCGAATGATAAAAATCAGACAGCCGCCCGTAGCCCTGGTATTTCAGCAATCGATCGTCAAGTTCCTCCGCCATCACAAGTGCCTCAGTGTACTGAAAAAAAGCATCGACCTTTCTGTTTTGTCTTTCCGTGCACAAACCGAGGTACAATAGTGCATCCGCCATTAATCCGGGTTGGCGGGTAAGGCTGGCAATCTTGTAGGCCTTTTCCATGTAAGAGGATGCAACACGATAATTTTTTGCAGCACCCGCCACTATCGCAAGAGCCTTGTAGCCACTATAGCGCCATCGATTATCGTTGTGCGCGGTAGCAAGCTCATTGAGTTGTTTTGCCTTTTCATCTACCTCCTGCAGGTCGGTAATCTCCTCTTCTTTGTAAACTTTGTTTTCGAAATAGCTTATGAGCAGAGCAATCGTGAGGCTGTCGGTGCCGGCAAGCGAAGAAGATCCGATTGCCAGGGTGAGGAGGCTGTCGCGCAAACGGGGTTGCTGCGCATAACACCGGTTGATATCTCCGATAAGTTCTGATTTTTTATCAACTCCTGTAGCCTTCAGATATTGGTGCCAAAGCGTTACACGGTCTTTTGCCTCAACTCCTTCCCAGGGCAAAGACACAAGGCATAGCAATATGTAAAAAAATCTTTTGAGCATAAATGAAGCAGGAATATTAAATCTACAATTTATAAATGACTATATTGGTAGTACCTTAGTGAAACAAGGCAGAGCCAACCCGCACATCAGGAAAATTCACCGCCTTTCTACCCACATATTTTTTCGTTCTAAAACAAAAAACTATTGCATTATGGCCAAAAAACTATTGTTACCATGGGTTGCACTGTTCCTGGCGCTCCCCTCGCTGGGGCAAAGCAGTAACCTGCCAGAGATTTCCGCTCATGAGTTAGAGGAGATGTCGGCAAAATTTTCATCAACCTATCCCGATGCTTTTGCCACTGCATACCGCATTGATGGCACCACCATAAAAACAATGCTGCAGGAAGGTGCGGGTTCGGTGCAGGTGGTCAATGGCATTACCGGCAGCGGCGACCGGGTGATTTTGTTGGTGCCTTCAAACAAAGGCGGCCAGATCTACATCGAATACCAGACTAATCTTTGTCCGCCGGTGTGCGATGTAAACGGTGCACCCGCTATAAAGATTTCCGGTGCAGATGCGGAACGCTATATGGCCAACTTCACTAAGGCGAACCCTAAAGCGCCCATGAACTCCTTCCTTATCAGCGGCGAAATGGTTAACCTGATGGGCTATGGCTACAACTTCCGTTGTTACTGTATCGTCGATAAGGGGTCTTTACAGATGGCCTTTACCCGTGTGGATGGCGGCGGTCGGAGTATAGACCAGAATATCTATGTCTCTTCCACGCTATGTCCGCCGGTTTGCGACTAAATAAGATGTTCAGTACAATAGCAAACAGCCCCGGATCAGTGACCCGGGGCTTTTATACTTTGTATTTTTTGCAGAGGAAAATTATCCTACAGCTACACGCTTAAATTCTGTAACAGTTACGTCTCCGGCGCTTTTCAGATAGTCGGCAACAGACTTACCCGCATCTTTTACAAAAGGCTGTGCCAGCAGGGTGTTTTCTTTAAAGAAAGCGCCCAGCTTACCTTCTGCGATCTTGGCGATCATATCCTGAGGCTTGCCCGCCATCTTGGGATCATTTTGCATGGTTTCCATCACAATAGCACGCTCTCTTTCTATCACTTCAGGCGCTACGCTGTCTGCATTTAAGGCTACAGGATTCATCGCAGCGATCTGCATGGCTACATCCTTACCAGCTTCTTCAGCCTCCTTGCTCATACCTACCAACACACCAATGCGGTTGGCACCGTGGATATATGCGGCCACATAAGGCGCTTCCACTCTTTCAAACGCTACGATGCCTATCTTCTCACCGATGGCAGCCAGTTTATCATTGATCAGATCCGAAACCTTAGCGCCATTGATAGATACTTCGTTCAGCTCATCTGCAGATTTTACATTATTGTCCACGGCAGCATCAGCGATGCTTTGGGTAAAGGCAACAAAATCAGCGTTCTTCGATACGAAATCGGTTTCACAGCTTACGCATACGATAAAGCCCGTTTTTTTATCGGCAGAAGTCTTAGCGATCACCACACCTTCTTTAGCCTCGCGGTCGCTGCGTTTTGCCGCTACCTTCTGACCTTGTTTGCGCAACCAGTCGATAGCAGCTTCAAAGTCACCGCTTGTTTCGGTCAATGCCTTACGACAGTCCATCATACCGGCGCCGGTCTGCTGACGCAGCTTATTAATTTCCGCTGCAGATATTGCTACGCTCATGTTTATAACTTTTAATTTTTGAGTTTAAATTTTTTTGATGCGCGAAATTCGGGAATTATGCGCAAAGGGACAAGTTTCAATTTACTCATGTGCCCATGAGTCAATGTGCCAGAGGCGAATAACAGAGCATTATCGCCCGGCAACGTGCAGATGACTTCGCTAAATTGTGTTTCAGTTGTACACTCCGGGA